>Ga0181525_10004408_pt1 | contig 10830 bp, 5 predicted proteins | sample PEATcosm2014_Bin_48_FD_121100 | JGI IMG/M metagenome (GOLD analysis project Ga0181525, IMG submission 121100) | Peatland microbial communities from MTU Mesocosm Facility, Houghton, MI, USA - PEATcosm2014_Bin06_10_metaG | ecosystem: Environmental > Terrestrial > Soil > Wetlands > Peat | place... | reverse complement strand
CGATGTGCGCGGTCTCGTATCTGGCGCTGTTGCGCAACACCGCGCAGCTGCCGCACAATCGCATCGTCGCGATGATGCAGGTTCTCCATTACGCGAATCTGGGAATGTGCGCCGGGCAAGGATATGACATCGGATTCGAGACGGCTGCGCACGTGACGAGCGACGAATACTTCGCGATGATCGACGGGAAGACGGCCGCGCTCTTCGGCGCGGCGTGCGAGCTTGGAGCGCGCGCTGCCGGCTGCGACGACGAGCGCGCGAGCGCTTACGGCGATCTGGGCCGTTGTTACGGGCGTGCCTTCCAGATTCGTGACGACGTTCTGGGAACGTGGGGCTCGACCGAAGAGACCGGCAAGCCGAGCGGAAGCGACATCGCGCGGCGCAAATGGAGCTTTCCGGTCGTATGGGCACTTTCTGCGGGACCCTCATCCGCTCGCGACGCGATCATGCGGCGCTACGCGCTACGCACGCCGATGGAATCGGCCGATGTGCGTGCGATCGTCGAAGCGTTGGACGCCCTCGGCGCGCGGCAAGCAGCCGATGAAGCCGTCGACGCGCAGCTGCGCGATGCGCAAGACGTCGCCGAGAAGCACAGAATCGATCGCGGTCATACGGTCCGCACGCTCTTTACGCGTTCTGCTCGCAGAGTCGCGTAGCGCGGGGCGCTCATAAGGTGAGCACAGGGGCCGCGCTCGACGCGCAAAACGTCGAGCGGCGAGTCAACACTTCGAACGTCTTGGCGGGCATCTTGCTCGCCGGTTTCGTCGTGCGCATGCTGCTGGTCGGCTCCGAGGGCTATCGCGGCGACGTGAGCTCGTTCATGTCGTGGGCGCTCACCGCAGCGCAGAACCCGCTTTCGCAGTTCTACGTCAAGGCCGGCTTCGCCGACTATCCGCCGGGCTATCTCTTTATCCTTTGGATTGTCGGCAAGATCTATCTCTTCATCCCGCACGCGCAGGGCGATTACAGTCTCTTGCACTTTCTGGTCAAGTTGCCGGCGTGCGCGTTCGATCTTCTGAACGCGGTGCTGATCGCATGGATCGTGCGCCGTTTCGCATCCGAAACATGGGCGAATATCGCTGCGGCGATCTATCTCTTCAATCCGGCGACGATCTACGTTTCCGCGTACTGGGGGCAAGTCGACGCGGTCCCGGCCGGATTTGTCTTAGGAGCCGTCGCGCTGATCCTGTATGCCAGCGACGAATCCGCGCCGCGTGCTCGGCTCGCAGTAACCGGTGCGTGGCTTTCGATTTCGTACGCGATCCTGATCAAGCCGCCGGCCGTCATGGTCGCGCTGGTCATGCTCGCGTGGGCGTTCGCCACCAGCGATGCGGGCGTGCGTATGCGGCGATTGGCGAATACCGGGATCGGCATCGTCAGCGGGTTCTTCTTGGCCTATTTGGTCGCGCTGATCTTCCAACCGAACCTCGTTACTGCGATTCCGTGGCTGCTCGAACGGTATGCCTACGGCAGCGCCGTGTATCCGTACAATTCGGTCAACGCGTACAACCTGCACAGTCTGGTGCGGCCGTTCTGGCAATCGGATACGGTTCCGATTGTTGTTGGCTCCTTCGGGCTCGGGCCGATGTGGATCTGGGGGGGCATTCTCGTCGCGGCAGCCGCGGCGCTGATCATTGCGCGGTATCTGCAGCGGCGCGATGATGCCGCATTCCTGGAAGCGTGCATGCTCGTCTCGTTGGCATTCTACACGTTGGCAACGCGCATGCACGAGCGCTACATCTTCAACGCATTCGTTTTGCTGATTCCGCTGGTGCCGCTCGGACGCCGGTACATGATTGCGACTGGTGCGCTCAGCGTCACGTTCCTCGCCAACTTATGGTACTCGCTGTACTACGGGCGCGCGATGGAGGGGAAATGGCCGGTCGACGCAACCGACATCTTCCCGTTGCTCGACCATGCGATGTCGGCAATCGTCGTGGTTACGTTCTTCGTGCTGGGCTACATGTATCTCGGCGCCAAGGCCGTGGAAGCGAAGGTCGAGCCCGGACCGACTCTGCTCGACCGGGCAAATCTGTGGATCGGCCGCGTCTGGTTCGCGCCGTCGCAAGGACTGACTGCGATGACGCGCACCGACTGGATCGTCGTCGCCGGCTTTACGGTGTGCGCGTTCGTCGTCGATTTCATGTGGTATTGGAATCCGAACGAGCGCTATTTCGACGAAATCTATTATCCGCGCAGCGGTATCGAATATCTCAAGGGAGTCCGCATCAACACGGATTGGGAGTATCCGTTTGAATGGACGCATCCGCCGCTCACCAAGCTTTTGATCGCGCTCTCGATTTGGATGTTCGGCGGCGTCGCGCATGGGGACAGTGGCTGGGGCTGGCGTTTCCTGAACGTCGTGTGCGGGACGCTCATGATACCGTTGTGCTATTTGTTCGCGAAGCGGCTGCTAGGATCGACGCTGTTTGCGTCGATCGCGGCGTTCATGCTCACCTTTGACGGCTTCCGTTTCGTGCAGTCACGCATTTCGACGCCGGAGATTTGGGTGGCGACGTTCGGCCTCGCCGTCCTGTACGCGTTCTATCGGCTTTGGACGGCGACGCAGGTGCGCGTGCGGCTGCGGATTCCCGGGGAGTTCGGCTGGCGTTTCATCCTGACGCTGGTTGCCGGTACGGGCGCCGCGGTCTTGTTCTCGTTCGCAATCAACAAGCTTGGCACGCCGGCGACGGATCCGGACCTGATACGTAAGGCTCACGTATTTGCGTTCATCTACGCAGAACTCGGCGTCTACGTGCTCGCGCGTTGGGTTGGGCGGCGCTTTTCCGAGCCCAACGCGACTGCGGTCAGCTACGCGGAAGGTTCGGAAGTGTTGCTCGCCGGCTCCGAACGCCGAATGGTTCGATTCGACGGCGGAAGTACGGGCGAGCTTGCGTTCGACGAGCTCGCGTTGACCTATAAACGCGATGGCAGCGTCGTCTACAAGACGCCTGACGAGACGGCGACTTTTACGCACGAAGGTGAGATGCGCACCGAGGTCACGACCGTCAAAGCGTCAGACGCGCGCACCTGGGCGGTCGCAACCTGCATCCTCATGGCGCTGCTTGCGGCGAGCAAATGGAACGGCCTGTTCGATATGTTCGTGCTGTGGGTTGCGATCGCGGTTATCTTCGCACAGCGTTTCTTCCCGCGTCCGGCGATCTTCGGCAACCCGCGCGGATTGACGCCGGATCAGTTCATCACCGGCATGCTGTTCGTTATGGCGACGTTGTATTTTGCGTGCTATTTCCCGAACTATCGTCTCGGCTACAATCTCGCCGATATCGTCGGCATGCAGTACCAGATGTTCTGGTACCACGACGAGCTTTCGACAACGAATCCCGCATCGTTGCACCATCCGTACGGCTCGTACTGGTGGCAGTGGCCGACGCTATTTGCGCCGATCTCATATTACTGGCACGATTTTCGCACCGGAGGGGCAACGCAGATTGGTTCGGCTTGCTGCGTCGCTGAGATTCTGGCGCTTCCCAATCCGCTGGTGTGGTGGTTCGGGCTGTTCTCGGTTCCCGCGATCGCATGGTGGGGTTTCGTCGAGCGCAACAAGGGCTATCTGCTGCTGTTTGCCGCGTATCTGTTTCAGTGGCTCCCGTGGATCCTGACGCCGCGTATTGCCTTCGAATATCATTTCTTTCCGAATCTCCCCATCATCGTCTTGGCTAACGCCGTCGTGTTGCAGCGCGCATGGGCGAAGAAGGAAGAGAATCGCTTTTGGATCGCGATGTATCTCGCCGGCGTCATGGGATGCTTCATATTCTTTTATCCGGTGCTGGCTGGTACGCCGATCTCCTACGATCAGTGGCACCAGCGCATGTGGCTCGACAATTGGCTCGACCTGATTCCGGGCCACCTCCACCCCCACGGCCTGAGCTGGATCAAGCCAAATTGAAAAGGCGCTCCGGCCCCAGGCCTGCGCGCCCCCCAAGCGCTTCGCACTTGGGGCCCCCATTTGCGCTCGGCCCATCGCCGTTGTCGCTCTGTCGCGATGGTAGCGCCGGCCTCGCAAGAACACGGGTGCCAATGGCGTGATGGATAATTTTGAGAGAGCGGCGGCGGCCCTGACTGGTCTCGCAATCATCGCGTTGATCGCGCGCAACCGCTGGATCACGGAACGCGATGAAGAACGCGACGGCGACGCGATCGCTTTCACGCTCGTCGCGGTTTCGGCCGTTATCGTCGCGGCTGTAATTCTCGGAGCCGCGTTCGGACCGCACCCGGCGCTTTGAGTCTTCCACCGAATGTAGCCATTCTCGCATTCGAGGGGCCTGATGCGTACTCGATGGTCGGTGGCCTCGGCGTGCGCGTCACGCAGCTTGCCGATGCGCTCGGCGACGCCGGGATACGTACGGAGCTCTATTTTGTCGGCGCGCCCGATGCACCGTCAACCGAGATGCGCCGGGCGAACGTGCGCCTGCACCGGTGGTGCCAATGGATCTCGCGTTATCATCCCGGCGGCGTCTACGATGGCGAGTACGGTAAGATCCGCGACTATGCGGACAGCGTTCCGCCGGCGATATGTTCTAACGTCATCGCACCGGCGCGCAATCGTGGCGAGCGGGTCTTGATCATGGGTGAAGACTGGCAGATCGCACCGGCGATAATCCAGCTGGACGCCGAGTTGCGGCGTTGGAATTTACGTGAGAGCGTAACGCTGCTATGGAACGCCAACAACACGTACGGTTTTGATACGATCGATTGGCAGAAGCTCACGTCGGCGGCGCGCGTGACCGCGGTCAGCAAGTACATGAAGTTCGAGTTGGCGTTGCGCGGTGTCGCGTCGCTCGTCATTCCGAACGGCATTCCGGCAGATCTGCCCGAGGCCTACGACGCCGCGGTGGTCCGCAAGTTGCGCAGTTCGTTTTCGGCCGAGCGCGTATTGCTCAAGGTCGGCCGCTTCGATCCGGACAAGCGCTGGCTGCAAGCGATCGATGCCGTTGCAGACATGCGGGCAGGCGGTGCGAACCTGCAGCTCATCGTTCGCGGCGGCAAGGAGCCGTACCGGTCGACTGTCTTCGAACGCGCGCAAACGCGGGGGCTGCAGTGGGCGCGGATCGCGCCCGCGAGCGGAACGCCGAAGGAAGTCGCGCGCGAGCTGCACGGCGTCAATGCCGACGTGGTCGAGATCGCGAGCTTCTTGCCGAATGCGACGCTCTACGCGCTGTACGGCGCGGTCGATGCCGTGCTCGCCAACAGCGGGCGCGAGCCTTTCGGGCTGGTCGGCCTCGAAGTCATGGCCGCGCGTGGCATTCCGGTTTGCGGATCGACCGGCGAAGATTACGCGCGGGCGTTCGACAACGCGATCGTTTGCGACACGGACGATCCGCGCGAGCTGGTTGCGTATCTGGATCGCATATTCGCTGACGACGATTTGAGCGAAGGGATTCGCAAAAGCGCTCGCGCGACGGCACTCCACTACACGTGGCCGTCCGTGCTCGAGGTGCTTGCGGCAAAACTCGCTTTCTAGCTGTTAACGAGGTTTTCGATGCGTTCGCTGATCGTTTCGACGTAGCGGCTGGCGGATTCGTCGGAAGCGCCCTCGGCGAATACTTTGAACGCCGGATCGGTGGCATCGGGCAAGACGAGCACCCAACCGTCCTCGTGCTCGATGCGAAGACCGTCAAGAAGCTGAATGTGACCGTTGCGCTGCTCGTCGATCAGCGAACGCATAATGCGCCCCTTGTGTTCCCATGGACAACTCACCGTGCGTGTGGCCATATGCCACCGTGGAAGCTCCGCCACCAGCTCGCTTAGCTTCTGGTCCCGAGCTGCAAGCAGCTCGAGGACTTTTGCGAGCGCGTACATTGCGTCGAACGCGGAGTGCAGCTCGGGGAAGATAAATTCATCATTCGGACCGCCGGCCAGTGAAAGGTGCGCCTGCGGATCGGCAGCCAGCGCCATCAGCGATCTGCGATCGCTCTTGGTGCGAACGACGGTCGCGCCATAGCCTTGGCAGACTTCTTCGACTGCGCGCGGCGCCGTGACGGGGACGGCGATCCTCGCTTTCGGGTATGCATTCGCGACAAGCGCGCTCAGAAGAACCAGCAGCATCGAGCCTTCAACGACCTCGCCGCGGTCGTCGATGAGGGCGAAGGTCTCCGCATCCGAATCGATGCGCACGCCGAAGTCGGCCCGCAGTGACGCGACGATGCCGGCGAGCGGCTCGAGATTTCGTTCTGCGCTTTCGGCTGCGGCGGGACGTTCGTCGTCAAAGTAGCCATTGATCGCAATCGCATCGACGCCCAATTTGGTGAGCAGTCGCGGGAGTATGCGGGTCGCGCTGCCGCCGGCGTAGTCGATCGCAATGCGAAACCGGCGATCGCGAAGACGATCGGGCGAGATTGCTTTCAGAAACGCGCTCTCGTAGCGCTCCAACGTTCGGGACGGAAATGTTGGAATGCCGACGTCGGCGACCGGCATTCGCCGGAAGTCCTCGCGAAAGAAGAGATTTTCGATCTTCCGTTCGGTTGCCTTATCGATGTTGATGCCGTTTTCGTCGAGGAATTCGAACAAGACGGATTGCGGATCGTTCAGCGCGATCCGGACGTGAATGCCCGCATCTGCGATCTCGCGCGTCGCGAAGCGCGTGATCGGGAGCGGAAACGAGTTGAGCTCAACGACATTGACACCGGTGCTCATCAAGCCCGCGACGAGCGAGCGGCACAAGAGACCGCTGATCGGATTACCGTCGCGGCTGATCGCGATCGTTTTGCCCGGATTCAGGAACGAACCAAACGCTTCACCGAGCGTGGATGCGTATTCGGGCGTGATCTCGCGGTTGGCGAGTCCGCTGACGCCGACACCGCCGAAGAGCGAACCCGGCCACTTTGCGCCATACACGAGCGACATCGACACGATCGATCCCGAGCTGATCGTCTTGTCGGGCCAGATCTTGAGCAGAGGTCGAATGCGCGCGCTGCTGCCGACCGTGCAGCGGCTGCCGATGACGGTGCCCTCACCGACGGTGACGTGATCCTTGAGGATTACGCGATCCGCGACGGTGCAGTCCGTCAGGCTTGAATCAGACCCGACGTACGCGTCTTCCCACACGACCGCGCGCACGAGATTTGCACGGTCGCCGACGATCGTGCGTTCGCCGATGGCCGCCGGACCTTCGATCGTCACGCCCTCGCCGATCTGGACGTCGTCGCCCAGGACGAGCGGCCCAATCAGCTTGGCACTCGGGTGGATCCGGCAGCGCTCACCGGCCCAAATGCCGCGCTCGATTTCGAGTCCGGAATGCAGCGATGGCGCAGCACCGGCGATGATGTCGTAGTTCGCCTGCTGATACTGCTGCAGGTTGCCGACGTCGGTCCAATACGAATCCAAGACAAAACTACCGATCCGTTGGCCGTCGTGCAGCATCGGCGGAAAAATATCACGCGAGAAGTCGTAGACGCCACCACGCTCCATACGTTCGAGAACGCCCGGACGGAGAACATAGATTCCGGTGTTGATCGTGTCGGAGAAAACTTCGCCCCACGACGGCTTCTCCAAGAATCGCGATATGCGGCCGTCATCCTCCGTGATGACGACGCCGAACTCGAGCGGATTCGAGACGCGCACCAGCGCGATCGTGGCGTCGTTCTTTTGGCTGCGGTGCCGCTCCACGAGCGCAGTGATATCGCAGTCCGTCATGACGTCGCCCGAGATGACGAGGAAATCCTCGTCGAGCCACGGCTGCGCCATCTTCACGGCGCCCGCCGTACCCAGCGGCGTATCTTCGACCACATAAGTGATCGAAACGCCGAAGGCGGAGCCGTCACCGAAGTAGCTTTCGATTTCGTCGGCGAGATAGTGAACGCTCGCGACGAGCTCCGTGATGCCGTGCGCCCGCAAGAGATCGATGATGTGTTGCATCACCGGCTTGTTGGCGATCGGCACGAGCGGCTTCGGCGTTCGCGAGGTCAGCGGTCGCAGTCGAGAACCCTCGCCGCCGGCCATGATGACTGCCTTCACACTTGCCTCGCTGCGGATACTGCTTCAGCCATAGTGAGTACGGCCTGGTCGCGTGTCAGCGCGTCGACCGTGATTCCGAGGCGGTGCCGCCAGTTCGGCATTTCATCGAACGTGCCCGGCGTATTGACCGAATTACGCTGAAGGGCGAGGTCTTCGAGCTGGACCAGGAGCAAGCGAGCCTCCGAGCGTCCGAGCAGCGTATACGCAGCTCGGACCAGAGTAACAAGAAGCTCGTCGGACGCAGCCTCCTGCGCGCTTTCGAGCATTCCGGCTTCAACAACACCTATGAACTGATTTCGACCTAGGACATGGAGCAAAAGGTTTCGAGCAGTTTCACGTTCTTGGTGCGCAGCAGCCACGTCGAAATCATTCGCGTAAAATCCGAGTTGCGCGCGATCGCGAAGATCGGCTCCGCTCCAGAATCCGGCGAAGGGCGCAACGTCGTGCGTTCCGGTGCTGGCAACCGCATTGACGTCGTACTCGTGCGGCTCGCGAAAACGTCCGTCGCTCCCACGCTCGAAATAGAGCAGACGGCATCCGAAGATATTTGCGGCCGCGAGACGCTCGCGAAAGCCGGCGGGCACGGTGCCGAGGTCTTCGCCGACGATCATACACCGGTTGCGATGGCTTTCCAGCGCAAGCACTCCCAGCATCTCGTCGAATCGGTAGTTGATATAGGTGCCGTCGGCCGCCGTGGCGCCGGATGGCGTGCAGAAGAGCCGCATCAATCCCATCACGTGGTCGATGCGCAGGACGCGCGCATGCCGCATGTTGGCGCGCAGCAGCGTGACGAACGGGGCATAGGCACGCGCGCGTAACACCTGCGGGTCCAGCGGCGTAAAGCCCCAATTCTGTCCCAGCGGATTCATCGGATCGGCCGGAGCTCCGACGGACGCGCCGAGGCAATAGGCTTCCCGGTCCGACCAGACCTCGGCGCTGTTAGCGTCGACGCCGACCGCGAGGTCGCGATACAAGCCGAGGGGCAAGTTCGCAGATGACGACGCAGCGCCGAGCTGTTCGTCCGCGAGCCATTGCACGAACGCGAAGAACTCGACGTCGCGCGAATGTGCGCGTGCGAATTCTCGCACGGCAGGCGATCGGGGATCCGCAAATTGCTTGGGCCACTGTACCCAGCCGTACACTCCCGGATTCGAACGGCGCATCTCGTGCATGAGTGCTTCGTAGATCGCGAGATGTTCGAGTGCGGGGCCGGCGGCATCGCGAAAGCGTTCGAATTCCGGGCTGGCCTTCCACGTGTCATGCAGCGCGCGCAGAGCGCGCAACTTGAGATCCGCTACCGCCGCATAGTCGACGAGCGTGCTTTGGCGGATCTGCTCGAGCGTCGATGCGTCAACGGCCGTACGCAGTGCGTCGCTTTTCCCGAGAGCCCGAGCTGCCGCGTCGACGTCAACGTAGAGACCGTTCAAATGCAGCCGGCTGGTCGGCGAGTAGGGACTCGCAGAAGTCGGGTTCTCGAGGGTCAACTCGTGCAACGGGTTCACCGAAACTGTTGCGCCGCCGAGCTGTTCCGTCGCGCGCAGTAGCGTGGCTAAGTCCGAGAAGTCACCGATTCCCCAGTTGCGCGCCGAACGCAGCGAGTAGAGTTGTGCGGCGATTCCCCACAGCTTGCGCGCGACAAGCGTTTCCGAAAGATACGCGGAGGCCGGCACGGCGATCAGCGTTGCCGTCTTGCCGCCTACGTCGAGCCGATGGTAGCCGAGCTCGAGCGGCCCCTCGAAACGAATCTCGTTGCCTTTTCCGGTTTGCGAGCCGCCTGATTCGAGTGTGAGCGTCCAGCGCGCCGTCCGGCGCGAACGATACATAATTGGCTGCGGCGTTACCGCGCTGACGAGATATACGGAGTCAAGCGCCGCGCGTTTCTCGAGACGCCGCGTAAGGCGTTCGGCCGCTGCTTCATCCCGGACGCGATGTCCCATCGATTGCATCAACGCACGCAGCGTCGAATCCGGCACTTCGTGAACGTTGCCGTAGAAATCGCTATAGCTGCTTTGAATCCCGAGCAGCCCGGCGAGATCGTGCAGCATTTGACTAGGCGGGGTGCGTGGTGAAGAGACTGAGACTGCGGCCTGCCATATGATAGGCGGTCGATGCAATCCAAACGCTGCCGGGCTGGTGCGGCCCCTGTGCTGAATCGAGAACGAGCTCCCAGCGTTCGAACCAGGCGGCCTTCGGCAGGACGAAATCGAGCGCGTCTTCGCCGGCATTCATCAATATCAGAAACGTGCTGTCGAATTCCGGATATCCCGACGCCCCGATGTACAGCTCGCCGGCCTCACCCCCGAAAAGCGCGCCGAGTGAATGGCGCGAGCCGTCGTGCCAATCGTCGTTTTGCATTTCGACCGAATCGGACCGAATCCACGTAACATCCTTGAGGCCTGTATCCGTAACGGCGCCGCGGAAGAAGCGCGTGCGCCGGAAAACCGGATGCGCGCGGCGCAGTGCGATCAAGCGGCGTACGAAATCGATCAAGCGCGAGCCTTCGCGGTCGATGTCCTGCCAGCCCAGCCACCCGAGCTCATTGTCCTGGCAATACGCATTGTTGTTGCCGAGCTGCGTGTTGCCGAACTCATCGCCCGCGAGCAGCATCGGCGTCCCTTCTGACAGAAGCAGCATCGCGAGCATATTGCGTTTTTGCTGCTCGCGTAAGCGCCGGATGTCCGGATCGTCGGTCGGGCCCTCGACGCCGCAATTCCAGCTCTCATTGTTATCCGAGCCGTCTTTGTTCTCGTCGAGATTGGCTTCGTTGTGTTTGTGGTCGTAACTGACGAGGTCGGTAAGCGTAAAGCCGTCGTGCGCGGTTACGAAGTTGATGCTGGCGCGCGGCTGTCGTCCGTT
>Ga0181525_10004407_pt1 | contig 10831 bp, 8 predicted proteins | sample PEATcosm2014_Bin_48_FD_121100 | JGI IMG/M metagenome (GOLD analysis project Ga0181525, IMG submission 121100) | Peatland microbial communities from MTU Mesocosm Facility, Houghton, MI, USA - PEATcosm2014_Bin06_10_metaG | ecosystem: Environmental > Terrestrial > Soil > Wetlands > Peat | place... | reverse complement strand
GCACGCGAACTGGCCGCAGCGACGCGCGAACGCGGCGTGCCGCTCGTCAATGATCTCGGCTCCGGCACACTGGTCGATTTGTCCCGCTGGGGGCTGGGGCATGAGCCGACGGTCGCTGAAGCCCTCGCCGAGGGCGCGGACCTTGTCACCTTTTCGGGCGACAAGCTCTTGGGAGGGCCGCAGGCCGGCTTCATCGTCGGCCGCAAGGCACTGATCGGGCGGATCAACCGCAATCCGATGAAACGGGCCCTGCGGGTCGACAAGATCAGGCTAGCCGCATTGGAAGCAACATTGCGCCTCTACCGCGATCCCGGCCGGCTTGCCGAACGCGTGCCGACGATCCGACTGTTGGCGCGGCCGCAAGCGGCGATCAAGGCAATCGCGGAGCTGCTTGCGCCAGTCGTCGCGGCTCGGCTCGGCGACGCTTTCGCCGTCGAGGTCGTTGCCTGCGCAAGCCAGATCGGCTCCGGCGCGTTGCCCGTCGAAACCGCGCCGAGCGCCGGCCTCGCGATTCGGCCGCGCGGCGGGAAGCGCGGCTCCGGTCGTGCGCTCGATCGTCTCGTCGGCGCGTTGCGGCGTCTTCCCGTTCCGGTCATCGGACGCGTCGAGAACGGCGCGCAAATCCTCGATTTGCGCTGCCTCGAGGACGAGGCGGCGTTTACGGCGAACATCGCTACGCTCGATCTCGGCGGCGAGCGTGGGCCAGGCTGACGGTGTGACGAAAGACCGGCATTTGGAGGGCGAGCAGGATGTCGCCGCCCTGATGGCCGAAGCTTATGACGCGGCCGGACGCGGCGATTACCCGGCAGCACTCGCAATCTGGGGCCCGCTCGCGCACGCCGGCGTCGCGCGGGCGCAAAACAATGTCGGTGCGTGCTTCGCCGAGGGGCTCGGTGTCGAGACGGATCAGCAATTGGCGTTGCGCTGGCTCACGCTCGCGGCAGAAGCGGGCGACTCGACCGGTCAGCGAAACTTGGCGGCACTGTATTTCAAAGGCGGCGGCATCGAACAGGATCAACGGCGCGCCGCCGATCTCTACCGTGCGGCGGCCGAGGCCGGCGATGGGCCGGCGCAGGACATGCTGAGCTGGATGTTGCTCGAAGGCGAAAGTATTCCGTTCGACGCCGTCGAGGCCCGGCGTTGGGCGCTTGCCGCCACGGAGCAAAACATCGCCGCGGCCATGACGCGGCTCGGTATGATTTATCACAACGCGCTCGGGGTCGATCGCGATCCCGCGACAGCGGCGACGTGGTGGGCGAAAGGCGCTGCGGGTGGCGACGCCGATGGTCAGGCGATGCTCGGCGCCGCATACCTCTTGGGAACAGGCGTGCCGCGCGATGGCATCGCCGCCCTGGCGTGGTTGCTGCGCGGGAGCGCCGGTGGCAGTGCGCTTGCCGCGCGGTTTCTCAAGAACGCCCGCAGCGCGCTGTCGGCGGACCAGATAAGCGAGGCGGAACGCCGCGCGGCGTCGCCCACGCCGGACGCTGCCCTATGATCATAGGCACGGCAGGCCACATCGATCACGGCAAGACTGCGCTGGTGCGGGCGCTTACCGGAGTCGATACCGACCGCCTCAAGGAAGAGAAAGCGCGCGGCATCACCATCGATCTCGGTTTTGCCTACTTCCCGGCACCGAACTGCGGGGTGCTGGGCTTCGTCGATGTGCCCGGCCATGAGAAATTCGTCCACAACATGCTGGCCGCTGCCGGCGGCATCGATTTCGTCCTCCTGGTGGTCGCGGCCGACGACGGCGTGATGCCGCAGACGCGCGAGCACCTTGCCATCGTAGACCTGCTTGGTGTTGAGCGGGGCGTCGTCGCGCTAAGCAAAGCGGATCTCGTTCCGCCCGGGCAGCGTGAAGGGGTTACCATCCAGATCGCTCAGGCACTTGAAGGAAATGCTCTAGCCGGCGCACATATCATTCCGGTCTCCAGCGTCACCGGGGAAGGAGTCGACGAGCTTCGCGCGCTGCTATTCGCGAACGCGCAAATGGCACCGCGACGCGCAACCACCGGGCGCTTTCGGCTTGCGGTCGATCGCTCTTTCTCACTGTCCGGCATCGGTACCGTGGTCACCGGTACCGTTCTGTCGGGCGCGGTTACCGTCGGCGATCGCGTGGTCGTTAGTCCGTCCGGCCTATCCGCGCGCGTTCGCTCCATCCATGCGCAAAATCGTGCAACGGAGCGCGGACAGGCCGGCGAACGATGTGCGCTCAATCTTGCCGGTGACGGTATCGCCAAAGATCTCATCCAACGCGGCGACGTGGTGCTCGATCCTGAACTGCACGCCCCGACCGATCGGATCGATGCGCGCCTGCGCGTGCTGACCTCCGAGCGCAAGCCGATCACGCAGTGGACGCCGGTTCGTTTGCACCATGCGGCGGCCGAAGTCGGCGCGAGAGTGGTCCTTCTAAACGACGAGCCGACGGCACCGGGCGGCCAAGCGTTTGTCCAGCTTGTGCTTGAACGGCCGATCGCTGCCGCCGCAGGCGACCGCTTCGTCGTGCGCGATACCTCGGCGCAGCGCACGATCGGCGGCGGCCGGTTTCTCGATCTGCGCGCTCCCGCGCGCAAGCGGCGGACGCCCGAGCGCTTGGCACAGCTCGATGCCTACGCGATCGAGCAGCCTGATCGCGCGCTTGCTGCACTATTGGAATGCGCCCCGGGCTACGTCGATCTGACCGGCTTCGCGCGCGACCGTGCGCTCGGGGTCGACGAAGTCGGGCCTGTTGCGAAGAGACTAGCGCTGGTCCAGATCCCGCTCCAACGCGCGGTTGTCGCGCTGTCACCCGAACGCTGGAGCGAGCTCGAGCGCGGAATCCTCGACAGACTTGCCGCTTTTCATTCCGAAAACCCCGATTTACCCGGCGTTGGACTCGAACGCCTGCGGCTGCAGCTCAAGCCGCGGTTGCCGGCGCCCGCCTTCATTGGCGCCTTGCAGGCAATGGCGCGGCGCCAACAATTGGCGCTCGACGGCGCATGGGTTCGGCTGCCGGGCCACGAAGCACATCTAACCGCCGCCGACGAAACGCTGTGGCGCGCCGTGGAACCGTTGCTTACCAGCGAACAGCGCTTTCGCCCGCCGCGTGTCCGCGACATCGGCGCCACGATTGGCGTAGGCGAGGCGACTGTCCGCCGGCTTTTCAAGCTGCTCGGCCGTCTCGGCAAGGTCGACGAGATCGCTCATGATCACTTCTTCCTGCGCGAGACCGTGGCGGAAATGGTGGGCATAGCTGCCGATCTCGCGGCGCAGGCCTCAAACAAGCAGCTTACAGCCGCCGAATTCCGCGATCGGCTCGACAACGGCCGCAAGGTCGCCATCCAGATTCTCGAATTTTTCGATCGTCACGGCGTGACGTTGCGGCGCGGCGACCTGCGGCGCATGAACAAATACCGACTTGACCTATTCCGCCGCCCGCCGGAGGGACTGCAGGCATCATCGAACAATGGAAGGGATTCGTCCCCGGTGGGGCGTCCGGACTTCAAATCCGGGGGAGGCCGCGAGCCGGTCTTCGGTGGGTTCGACTCCCACTCTCTTCCGCCAATATCGCGGAGCGGCAAATGATTCCGATGCCACGGGTTCAATGCAGTTGTACCGCGGTCGCACCTGCGTCGTTCCGGTACGCCAGTGATTCGATCACAGCCCGTACCCAGTCTTAACCGCTCGAAAGGGACTGGCCAGGTTGTACGGCGGTCCGAGGCAAAGCTGGCGATGACGCGTCTCGACACGCGCACATAAGGAGAAGCCGGCGTGATCAATGTCCAGGGCCGTTTCGTCTGGTACGAGTTGATGACGACAGACATGGCGGCCGCTACGGCTTTCTACACCAGCGTCGTGCGCTGGGGCGCGCGGGACGTCTCGATGCCTGGTATGGCGTATACCTTGTTCACTGCCGCAGACACCTCAGTCGCCGGACTCATGATCCTGCCCGAGGGCGCAACGGAAGCGGGTGTGCGGCCGCGCTGGGTCGGGTATGTCGGCGTCAGCGACGTGGATGCCACTGTCGACCGGATCACGCGGCTTGGCGGTACGGTGCCGGTTCCGCCGACTGAAATTCCCGGCATCAGTCGCTTTTCGATCGTTGCAGACCCGCAAATGGCAACGCTTGCTTTGATCCAGTGGCTGAGGCCGCGCCAAGAGCTGCCTGCCTCGCCGAAGGCACCGGGCCGCGTCGGCTGGCATGAGCTCTTGACCGCCGACTGCGATCAGGCCTTGTCTTTCTACCGCGAAGTTTTTGGCTGGCTGAAGGGAATTGCCGACATCGGCGCCAGGGGCACTTATCAGCTATTCTCTGTCGGAGGGCACACGGCTGGCGCGATTGTTACGCAGCCGGCGACGGTGCCGGACGCCACCTGGCTTTTCTATTTCAACGTTGGCGACATCGACGCGGCGGCCGACCGCGTGAAGTCCGGTGGCGGGGAGATCCTCAACGGCCCAACTGAAGCGCCTGACGGCAGTTGGATTGTGCAATGCACGGACCCCGACGGCGCAATTTTCGCGCTGGTAGGCAGGCGGAGTTCCAACGCCGCCGGATTTCTCGAGCGCGTTGCCGCGCTCGACTGAATCGGCGTGCGGCGTTCGCTGCCGCCAAGCCTTTACTCGCCGCTCGAAGCAGTGGGGTCCACTTCGGCGCCACGACCAATCGCAAATTGACCGACCGGGCCCTCGATGTGGAATTCAATTCCCGTCATTTTCGCGAACAGATCGATATTGGCGATCCCGATTGCGCATCCGCCCAGTCCCATCTCGGTCGCCATTAGGTAAAATGTCTGAAATATCACCCCGACATCCTTCAGAATGAGCGCATAGGCGATCGAGCTATACTTCCAAGAAACGCGGCCAAAGCGCGCAGCAAGCGTGATCAGAATCTGGGGCGGAGCGGACGCCCCCATTGCAAACTGGGCTCCCCCCAGCATCGCTTCGAGCTCATCCTCTTTTACTTCGATCGATGCCAGCGCATGCCCGCCGGCATCGTAATGATAAAATCCCTTGGCGAGCCCGTCGCATCTGTTGACGGTGAGATAGAGCTCAAGCTCGTATTCCGCGCCTGCCGAGGGGTACGGCCTGACGGCGTATTCGGTCAGTGGACCGGAATCGCCGAGGTCACTCCGGCTTGTCGATGTCGCGAGCACGCGCGCGCTGCCGTTGAGAAACCGCGCAAGCTCGCCGAGCGTGATGGGCCGCCGATCGTCGAAGCTTCTTGTCGAATGACGCTGCCGCAAAAGCTGTGCGACCGGCGCGATCTCCGCAGGATCAGCTGCCGACAATTCGCATAGATCGATTTTTTTTCCGGGCCAGCGCGGCCGTACGGCCGGCAGCGGATCAACTGCATTCGCGTAAGGATAAATCGCGCCCAGCGGGTTAGCATGTCGACCTTCCGTACTGCGCGCATGAAAAAGGAGATCATGAAAATCCCAAAGTACGAGGCTGTCGTCACCCTCGACTGATCGCAGCCCGGCGTCGCCTGCGGCGCCGGGCTTGAAAAGGATTTGGCAATCAACCAGCAGCGCGAGAAGCGCGATCCCTGGAAAGCCGTCGTGCCGACGAAGCTGTTTGATCTGCTGTGGGCCAGAGAATAGAGCGAGCGTGGTGGCAATCTTTGGATCGCAAATCTTGAACAACGCGCCGGAGCGCGGTGATTCCAGAACAATGTCGCTGCCACGCCGCCGCATATACGCGAACCGCGACAAGGCAAGAATATCAGCTTCGTCGAGCTTCGGCGTTTGCGGCCAGTAGTCGGCAAGCTGGGGTTCGATGACGACCAGGTCCTTGCCTTCGCCTGAGGGCCTTACGCAGTACTCCAACAGCCCACGCGCGGCCAATCGTCGAAGCAGAGTTTCAATGTCTTTGTCGATCTTGCGACTGCCGCGCGCTGCCGAAGAGGTGAGCGGCACACCCAGGCGCAGGCCGCGGGTGTGATCCGCCACGTCGCTGCTGAACCTGCCCAAGCCGACCGAATAGCCGTCGAAACAGGCAGCGATTCTTCCGTCCAGATGCGTCTCGAGAGTAACGTGAGGACCGAGCCGGGCGAAAATAGTTGCCGGCACAGCCAACTGCCCTCTTTTGCTTGCGTGAGCGCGCAAGATACTCTTCAGGTGTGCGGATGGATCGGATTGAGCTCGTTTTCGTGGAGTGGCCGGTTAAGCCATCCGAGCCTTACCGGAACATCGTAGAGGCGACCCGGTGCGAAGCGGCGGTAGAAATGCCGCAATCCGGGAACGACCACTCGAGCAACCGGGGCGTCGATATCGGGACGGGTCTGATCGAGCACCAAAAAATCGAGACCTTCTCGCCCGACCAGGCGCACGCAGGCGGCCACCTGTTCGCCCGTGTCGACATGATCCCGCTTCGAAGCCAGGCACGGTCGAGCCGCCGAATCTTCATTCGGCGTCAAATACGGGTAGTCCCGCAAACGCAGCGGCGTGACGCCGTCCAGACTCGATTTCTCGCCACTGCCTCCTCCCATCAGGCCGATGGACAGGAATTGGTTCAGCTCGGTGAGCGCTCGCAACATCGCAATTCTCGCATCGAAATGCGCCCCGGAGCCGAATTCGATATTTTCCTGACCGTTTTTCATCCAGTGGGTGATCGCCACGAAGGTCGGAATGCCAAGATCGCTGGTGATGTCGAGCACCCAAAGCCGGCGTCCGGTTTCCGTAAGCTGTTTTCGCAGATCGCGGATGTAGGATTCGTCGAATTGCGCGAGGTCTACTTCCGGCCGTTGTAGACGATTGTACCACCAGATCGCATAGGCATCACGTTCCACCAGCTCCAGGAAACCCTGGTTGATTGCCTCCTCCAGCGTATTGCCCGCGGCGCAGCCGTTGGAATCCGCCAAGAACGCGGCGGGACCCTTGTAGAAGAAATAAAGAAGCGTAGTCGGAAGGTACTTGAAACGTTTTTCACGCAACGACCAGAGCGGCGACCATTCGATCTCAGCCAAGGGATCGAAGGGGGCAGGGGTTGTCTGCCCGTGCTCGGAGTCAGATGGCGTGTTGTGTTGTCGATGTTGCGCGTCGCTGTAGAGCAAGACGTCGTTGGGGAGGATGGCTTCGCCTTGGTGGAAATCCATAAACCGTCGTTTTACTCTGATCTCGTCACCCTGAAAAATCCCGGAATAGCGTTCAATCGCTTCCATGAGCGCGCTGGCTTCGCTCTGCTCGGCGGTGCTGCCCTTGCCGAAGCTGCCGCCACCCAGCCCGGCTCTGAGCTCGTGAACCGTATGGGCCGGCGCCGAAAAATTGTGCGTGGCGCGATAGTTGGTGTTCAGCGGCAAATTGGCCTCAATGCGCTCCAGCCGCGAGATCACACCGGTCAGGGGGCTCACGTGCTTGCGGAAGCGGGCCACTGTGGCTTGCGACGAGGCGGTCCGGTATCCACCGCTCGTCATGACCAGCTTGCCGCCGGAGGCAACCTCGACCGGCGCCGGCGCGCGCCGCGGGTCTCGCAACTTCTTGCTGCCACAGGCCGGGCATTGCGGACGAGTGGCAACGTAATGTTTCACGATGGTCGAGCCCAACAGGTCCAGGCTGACGATGTGATCGCGCAATTCCGTACGAAAGTCGGTGGCGATCGCTTTTGCGATCTCAACCGATGCAAGCTCGGTGCCGCTGCGCCCGAGCGGGCGCCGGGTCAACGGCGAAACGGCGACACAGTGTGCCTCGCCGCGGCCGAGAAGCGCTTTGACCTCTCGATTGCGCTTCATCCGATCGGCAAGACACAGCCAACAAGGGCTGTCGTCCGGACCGAACACCGGTCCCACTAGGGGAAAAATGCCGGAGGGTTGCACAAGGAGCCAACGCGTGTGATCCGCCAAATGCCGGCGGTTCAATGCGGCGAGCTCGTCGTCAAGATAATCGCTCACCAGCGTGATGGTCAGGTCGGCGGGACCTTTGACGACGCGAACGCTCAACCCCTTCAGTGCGGCGCCAAGCTCGGCTGCACCGTGGACGTCGATCGATCGAATGCGCACGCGACATTTCCGAAGATTTTTTCGCGCGGTCCCTAGGGGTAGCCCCAGGCTCGCCCAGTAAGCTGCCACCTCACCAAGGGACGAGCGCGATTCGAAAACGATGTGGCGGCGATCCGCCAGCCGCTTGAGGGCCTCGTGGATTTTGTCCGGTGGAAAATCTGGCGCGAGGCTGCGAATGTGTTCGCGAACGCTCTTTCCGCCTTTTCCGATTGCGGATGCAAGCGCACAATAAAGCTTGCCATGCAGAAAGAACTTCCGATCCTCGGAATAGAGGCACACGACATCCGATGGCAGCACATAAACCGTGAAATTCGGCGCGAAACGGGGAACGCCATTCATTGGCGTGAGATCGTTCCCATGATCGTCGGTCGTGAGGCCGGCAGCGCGCTTGCCTCTGCGCTTATTGCCGGCAGTGTGAATCACCATTTCCGCTGATATGCTTTGGACCGCGACGGCGCCTCATCGAACCTGCGCTGACGCCTCCTCATTTGTGTTTCTGTGTTGCTCGGCCACCACCCGGCTGCCGGTAGATTACCGCGAGCAACCCGCCGCCGGGTGAAACGAACCCGGCCACAACGGCCTACATCTGTCAACGTAGCCGCGAAACGCTCTCGCCTAGCAGATGCGGCAACCGCCCCAGGACAAACAGCAGCCACAGCCGCACCCGCCCCAGCAGCCGCAGCCGCCGCAGCGGCAACCACCGCAACCCCGACCGCAGCCGCCGCAGCGGCAACCACCGCAGCCGCCGCAGCGTCCGCAGCCTCTGTAGGCGAGCTGGACGCCCGACTTGGAGGCTCCGGCGTTTTCCTTGTCGAAGACATAAAACGTCGCCAGACTGACGTCGGAGATTTCTTCTTCCCCGAGCGTGATTTCATGGTTCGGTGCGGTCTTGTTCGTCGGGATATCCCCAGCCGGACCACCCGTGGTCGCTGCGGCTCCTCCCGCTAAGGATAAAGACAATCCGGCCGCCCCCCATACCGGTACGGATTTCATCCGAGGTGTTCGCTTCGAGCTTTTTTTCGCGTGCGACATCGTTTCCTCTCATACCTTTCGGGCAGTTCCGGAACCAAGCGATAACGCGAGTAAGGCAAGGGTACGCCTCATGTCCTCGTCAGGCAAGCGCGACGCGCGAAAGGCACAATAGGCTTAGCGGTTGGCTTTAGTTTTGAAGCGTTACTACGCGAACTCACGCTCAGGTTTGACGGACGTGTGACATCAAGTGCAAAAGTTGCGCGCGACTCAGAAGACTTTATGGGTGGCAGGGAATATACTTGCTTTGAGTTTTTCGGACCGCATTCGACCGCAACGCGAGCCAAGGAATATGGCCGTGAGGGAAGTACGGTCATACCGTCGGATGCTTGACGATGGTTGGCGGCGGCCGGTTCAGGTTAAACACGCTCTAAACCCTAGGAGAGTTCCCATGCGCGCATTCGTTCGTCCACTCGCCGGTGCCTTGAGCATCGCCTGCCTCAGCGCCGCGATAACCATCCTATCCCACGGCAGTGTTCTGGCGCAGGCCAAGCAGGCGCCGATGAATCAGATGGCGGCACCCCAGGCCGCCCCACCGCCCATGAAGCAAATAGCGCTGACGGACAAGCAGATCGAGGGCGTCATTGCCGCGCACAAAGATATTGAGGCGATCCTTGAAAAAGTGCCGGCACAAAATGCCAAACCCGATCCGAAGATCATCGCGCAGCTCGAAGCCGTCGCCAAAAAGTATGGTTTTGCCAGCTACGAAGAATACGCCGATGTCGACGAAAACATCAGCTTAGTGCTTGGTGGCTTCGACCCTGCTACCAAAAAATATATCGGCTCCGATGCAGTGATCAAGTCACAGATCGCACAAGTCGAGGCCGACAAGAAAATGTCGGCCGCCGAGAAGAAGCAAGTTCTCGCCGATCTCAATGCGGCGTTGAAAGTTCCCGAGCCGCCGGTCGAGAACAACGGCAATATCGATCTCGTCGCAAAACATTACGACAAGCTCGTCGATCTGCTGGGGCATGATCAGCAATAGTCGCCAAAATCTCCCGGCAAATCGCGTCAGCCAGTCGGCCGGTGCGATGACGGTTCAGCAGTGATCGACAAGGCGCGTAAATTCGCCGTCGCGCCGACGTAGGGAGTATGGGCGCAAGCGCTGAAAACGTTAGTTAATCAAGAGTTTGGTTGGTCGGGTCGGCCGCGCTGTCGCATTGCCGGTCGTACCGGCGCGAACTATACAAAAGGATTTGGGTTCGAATAAAGCGGGGTTAGGAAGATTTAAAGAGCTGATGGTTGGTTCGATCGTCGATTTTGTTTGTGGGGTAGGCGCTGGCGGTGGCTAAATTCTTGAGTCCGATCAATGGGAGGGCGGAGACCCTCTCCGCTTCGGGGCAGCGCACGCTGATGAATGGGTCGTGCTCAGACGAAATTTAAAAAATCAGGGCGCGTCGGCGTGTTTGACGCCGCGGCCGCCGTCTCAGCGCGGCTTAATTTCCACCAGGATATTGCGATAGGTTACTTTTCCCACATTGCGCAGGTCGTGCACTTCACCGGCGTCGCGCCAAATCGGCTCGCCGATCTTGCCGACGGGCCGATCGATTTGGCCGGTAAGTGCCGATTCAAGTTCGATGTCGCCGTCAGTCATCGGGATGATGACGTAAGGTAATTCGTGCCGATGCCAGCCCTTGCTTTTGCCGGGCTCGACGACGAAGTCCCACACCCGAATAAGCTCGTTCTCATACATTACCCTATCGCCGATTGGGCCCAATTGCAGATTGCTGATGTCTTTTCCTGCCATCTCCCGTCCTCCAAAAGTCGCAGCCTACGCGCCGGTCAGGCCGATCACGCGGGTCCGGCCGATGAGCCTTTACGCTTCGGACG
>Ga0181525_10004406_pt1 | contig 10833 bp, 6 predicted proteins | sample PEATcosm2014_Bin_48_FD_121100 | JGI IMG/M metagenome (GOLD analysis project Ga0181525, IMG submission 121100) | Peatland microbial communities from MTU Mesocosm Facility, Houghton, MI, USA - PEATcosm2014_Bin06_10_metaG | ecosystem: Environmental > Terrestrial > Soil > Wetlands > Peat | place... | reverse complement strand
CTCGGCTTGCTGGCCGCCACTCTTGGCCCCGCCAACGCCATGCAGATCGAACTCAATTCCAGCCCGGCCAACCTGTGCGTGGCGGTGGCAGGCCAAAGTACGGCTCCCGGCACGCCCGTCATCGCCATTGCCTGTACGGGAGGGCCGGAGGACCAGTGGCAATTGGACGGTGGCCATCTTCGGGGGCTTGGGTACATGTGCCTCGACTCGCAGTATGCAGGCCCCGGCATGTCCACCCTGGCGGTTCTAAACCCTTGCGTTAGCGCGAATAACCAGCGGTGGCAATTCGGACGCGCGTATGGTGAGGCCGTTATTGTGCAGGTGCAGTATTCGCAGTCTGTGTCTGTCTGCCTGTCCAACTCGGGAGGGCCATCGGTCGGCGGTGGGACCCAACTGACGGTCGCAGAGTGCCCAGCACCCCCGCTGGCGGGCACGGATTGGATTGTGCGTGGGCTGCAACTCCAGTCGGCCGAGGGCGCGCCTTACATGTGCGCGGCGGTCCAGGGCGGCGACACCGCCAACGGCACGCTCATCGTCGCCTCCTCTTGCGACGATAGCCCAGGGCAACTCTGGAACTATATCAACGGCCAGCTTCAAGGGATTGGCTCAGACAGCGGGACGTCCAAGTGCCTCACCAGTAATAGCCACCTTGGGGATAGCGTGGTGCTGTCCACTTGCGAAAGCGGCAATGTGGAGCAGGACTGGGTCGTTGATATTTCTCTTAACGCGATCTCTTCCGATGGTGTTTGTCTGGACGCCGCCGGTCCGTCGGTAAGCGGCGCCACGCAACTCGTGGTCAACGTTTGCAATGAAGCTGTGGCTAGCCAGGCTTGGTTCGCGCGTTAACCATCCAAGGGTCGAATCGGGACGGGGATGGAACGCCAGCGCGGCAGCCGCCTTCGATTGGAGTGGCATGAAAATCGTCGAGTCGAAGTGTCTCAACACCCCGGCTGACCAGGGGCGCTGCCGCGACAGGCCGGACACATCTGGCGGTCACCTGCCTTTCGAGAGTTTTCCGTGACTGAAGCGCGGCGAGCGCTGCGCCGGTCGTAATTCAATTCAAAAGGAAAAGAGAAATGAGTCACATTTTAAGAATATTCGGAATTCTGCCGTTGCTCGGCATGCTGGCCGCTAGTCTTGGCTCCGCCAACGCCCTGCAAATCGACCTTAATTCCAGCCCAGCCAACCTGTGCGCCGCCGGGCCGTCGGTCAGCAGCGGCACGCAACTCATAGTCAGCGAACATTTCGACGTTTTCTGGTTCGTGCGTTAATTCATCCAAAAGGGGTGGAATCGGGACGGGATGGAGCGGCAGCGCGGCAGCCGCCGTTCAACGGGATTGGCACGGAAATCGTCCAATCCGACAAGGCTGGCTGTTGGCTCGACCGAACACAGACTCCAGAGCGCGCTGCGACGAACGCGCCCTCCCCCATCGTCCTGATGAGTTCTAACCGGCTATTCCTTGATCGGGGTGGTCCCACCAGAGCCCGTCTCCGCTTCACCGGCACGAGCAGCTTAACATGCACTTCGCAGGGCCCGGTGCAAAAGGGGACATTTCTACTTTGTCAGGAAGGGGACATTTCTATTTTGCCTTGACAAAGCGCTGAGACGGCTTGCCAACAGCAGTCATTTGGGGTACAATCAACGCCTTAGGGATTCTCTCTTCATCTCAAGAACGGCAACAGGGGACCTCGGCTGCAATCCAGGGCTTGCATTTGTCCAATTCCGTTCTCGCGTGGCCGGGCCATTCTCATGGCCCACTTGCTGGCGGCGGCCTAAATCGGTATGAACTTCGAAAGCGACGCTTTTATCAGCTATGCGCACGTAGATAATGTGGAGCTGATCGAGGGCGGCAAGGGCTGGGTTACCAATCTCCATCGCGCTCTGGAAGTCCGCGTCACGCAACTGCTCGGCAAGCAGCCGCGGATCTGGCGGGACCCCAAACTGAACGGCAACGATATGTTCGCGGATGCGCTGGTGGAGCGGCTGCAGCGCGTTGCGGCTCTCATCTCCGTAGTTTCGCCGCGTTACATCCGGTCCGAGTGGACCCGCAGGGAACTGGCGGAGTTCACCAAAGCGGCGTTGCAGCAGGGCGGAGTCCACTCCCGTCAAAAGGCGCGCATTTTCAAGGTTCTCAAGACGCCCGTCCCAGTGGAGGCGCACCCTCCGGAATTGCAGCCTCTGCTGGGCTATGAATTTTTCAAAGTAGACCCGAATACCGGCCGAATCCATGAACTGGATGAAATATTCGGGCCCGAGGCGCAAAGGGATTTTTGGATCCGCCTGGACGACCTGGCGCATGACGTATGCTGCATGTTGGAGATCCTGGAAGCATCTGAGTCGCCGTCCGGGACCGCCAATCCCATCGAGGCCGGGACCATCTTCTTAGCGGAAGCCACTTCGGACCTTCGCGAGCAGCGCGAAGCTATCAAGCGAGACCTGCAGCAACACGGGTACACCGTTCTTCCGGCTCGCGGCCTGCCTTTTGTCGGATCGGAACTGGAGGCGGCCATCCGCCAGGACCTGGCGAACTGCCAGATGTCGATTCACCTGGTGGGCAAGAGCTACAGCTTTGTACCGGAGGCCAGTTCCCGATCTCTGCTCGAGATTCAGAACGAGTTGGCGATCGAAAGAGGCGAGCAAGGCAGCTTCTCCCGCCTGTTATGGATCCCTCCGGCTTTGCAGGTGGACGATGAACGGCAGCTCAGGGTGATCGAGCAGCTTCGAATGGATCCGCGGCTGCATAGCGGGGCGGACCTGCTGGAAACTTCTCTCGAGGACCTGCGTACGGTAATCGAGAACCGGCTCAAGAAGCCTCCCAAGCCGGAACCGGAACCCAGCAAGCCGGCGCCCTCACGCAAGAGTCACGCTCATCTCTACCTCATCTACGACCAGCGCGACGCGGACGCGGCTTTACCCTGGGCGGATTATCTGTTCGAACAAGAGATGGAAGTGATCCATCCTGTTTTCGAAGGCGATGAGGCCGAAGTCCGGGAATACCATGAGGAGAACCTGCGAAGTTGCGATGCCGTTCTTATTTTGTATGGCACAGCCAACGAATGCTGGCTCCGCCGCAAACTGCGAGAACTGCAGAAAAGCGCCGGTTACGGCCGCGCCAAGCCTGCGCCGGCAGCCATTTCCCTGATTCCACCGGCTACGCCTGAGAAACAACGTTTTCGAACGCACGACGCCCTGGTGATCCCTCAGTTAAGCGGTTTTTCGCCGGATTCCCTGCAACCGTTCTTCTCTCTTTTGAATGCCTGATGTGAGCGAGGCCGGGTTAGTGCAGGAGCGCGTTGGCTTCAATCCTTTCCCCGGTCTCCGCCCCTTCGAGGCTGAGGAAGACCACCTTTTCTTCGGCCGCGAAAAGCAGATCGACGAGCTGTTGCGGCGTCTGCGCTCCTGCCGATTCTTGTCGGTGGTGGGCACCTCGGGCAGCGGTAAATCGTCGCTGGTTCGATCGGGACTCATCCCCGCTCTGCAAAGCGGATTTATGGCGAAGGCGGGATCCAGCTGGCGCATCGCTACTTTTCGTCCCGGCGAGGATCCGATCGGACATTTGGCGGCGGCTCTCAACACCCCGGATGTGCTTGGATCGGAAGGAGAGTTTGCCAGCACCAATCAAGTGCTGATCGAAGCCACGCTGCACCGCAGTACGCTAGGTCTGGTGGACGCGGTTCGTCAGGCGCGAATCCCGCGCCAGGAAAATGTCCTGGTGGTGGTGGATCAGTTTGAAGAGCTGTTTCGTTTCGGCCGCGGCCGTGGCGGAAACTCGCGCGATGAAGCGGTAGCGTTCGTCAAGCTGCTGCTCCAAGCCAGGGAACAGGATGAAATCCCGATTTACATCGTAATCACGATGCGTTCGGACTTTATCGGCGAGTGCATGGAGTTCGCGGGCCTTCCGGAGGCCGTCAACAGCGGGCAGTATCTGGTTCCCCGCATGACCCGCGACGAACTTCGATCCGCAATCACCGGTCCCGTTGCGGTGGGCGGCGCTGAAATAACGTCGCGTCTGGTGCTGCGGCTATTAAACGAAGTGGGCAACGATCACGATCGATTGCCTGTGCTGCAGCACGCGCTCATGCGTACCTGGGACCACTGGCAGCAGAGGCAGCAGCGGCAGCAGGCTGGGGTCGTCGACGCTTCCGATCCTGGCGCAACTTCCGAGCCCATCGATATCGCGGACTACGACGCTATCGGAACCATGCGCACGGCTCTCTCTTTGCACGCCGAAGAAGCGTACCTTGAGACCGGGCCGGAACAGAGCCAGCGGATTGTGGAGCGGATGTTCAAGGCTCTGACAGACACTTTTTCCGATCCGCGAGGCATCCGGAGGCCCACTTCCATCCGGGAACTGGCCGCCATTTGCGAAGTGCCCGAGGAGGAAATAAAACGGATCGTCGAGATTTTCCGGCGCAGCGGCCGTAGCTTTCTTATGCCGCCGCCCCCCACGCCCCTGGAGCCGGGAACCATGGTGGATATATCCCACGAAAGCCTGATGCGCTGCTGGACCCGCCTGATCGCATGGGCGGACGAAGAGCGGGCCTCAGCGCGCACATTCACCCGGCTCTCGCAGGCCGCGGCCTGGTTTGAAGAAGGGACGGCCGGTCTGTGGCACAACCCGGAGCTGGAACTCGGCATCCAGTGGAAGCGGCGGAGCCACCCGACCGAAGCTTGGGCCAAGCGTTACAACTCGAACTTCGTCCGCGCGATGGATTTCCTGGATCGCAGCCGGCAGGCGCAGGAACGCGTGGACGCGGAGCGAGAAAAAGCGCGCACGAACAAACTCAGGTTGGCTTGGGCCGTGGCCTGCGGTCTTGGGCTGCTGCTGCTGGTGGCGCTATTTTTCTATCGCGAGGCCCGAGTGCAAACGGCTCGCGCGGAAGGCAACCTGCTGCTGGCCAGGCGGGCCGTGGATGAAAGCTTATCGTCGGCCGGCCGCCAGCAGGCGCGTGAATCGGCCGATCCCCAACAACTCGAGCAATTCCGCCAGGAATTATTGAAGAAAGCCGAAGATTTCTATTCGAACTTTCTGGCCAAACAAAGCCGCAATGATCCAGGTTTCCGGGCGAACAGCGCGCTGGTTCATTCCAAATTAGGCGATATCGACCGGCTGATGGGGAAAAGGGAAGAGGCCGCGACGCAGTACGCCACCGCCCTCGCCGTCCTGGAGGAGCTCCATCGGCAACAGCCCCGCAACGCCGGGTATAGCCAGGCGCTGGCCTACGCGCATAACTGGCTGGGCGAAACACTGCGGCTTTGGTCCGAAGATACTCATAAAGCGCCTGAAAACCGCCCCGATGCGGAACAGGAGTACGATGCGGCCTTGCGGCTGCAAGAAGGCCTCCATAAAGAGATGCCGCAAAATGCCGAATATCAACAAGAACTGGCTCGCACCTACTACAATCGCGGCATTCTCCGCTTCGACCGGGGAGATGTGAGTTCGTGCGAAGCGGATTTCAAACAGGCCATCCGGCTGCTGGAGCCTTTAGCCAAGCGGGAGCCTTTGGCCAAGCTGGAGCCTTTGGCCAAGCTGGAGCCTTTAGCCAAGCTGGAGCCGTTGGCTAGGCCGGAATCCCAGGCGATACCGTCGGAAAATCCCCCGGCTCACGATCTGTCGCGCGCTTATAACGATTTGGGGAATCTCTACAGCAGCGAAGGAAAGCTGGAGAAGGCTCAGGATTTCTCCGAACGGGCCATTCGGATTCAGAAGGAACTGGCGGATAGGGACCCCGAAAACTGGGAATACCGCGTGGAACTGGCAATGTACTACAACAATCTGGCATTCCTGCTCCTCGGAAAGGGCGACGTTCAGTACGCTCAGCAGGAGAACCACGCTGCTATCGATAGTTTTGAGGCACTGGCCATGCCCTCGCCGCTCATCGAAGCGGAACGCGCGAAGGCGCATATGATTTATCATTTGCTGGGCCCGGAGCATCATCCTGAATTCCACGTGCTGTACAAAGGCCTGGCTCAGGAATATCTGCGCCTGGCGACGGAATATTTTCAAGCCGGAAATGCCGGTGCGGCGCAACTCGCTACTCAAAGCCTGGGGCGTGTCTTGCCGGAGGTTGCCGAGCCGGACCGCAGCGTTCTCCAAAAGTCCTTGGGGGAGCTGCAAAAGCAATTGCAACAAAGGGAGAAAAAGATTGAATAATGCGAAAGTGTGTCCATCCAAGGGACCATTGATGAAATCACTATTCCTGCTTTTCCTGGTATCCTCGCCTTTGGTTTTAGGGGCTCAGACCCTGGCAGAGCTCACTGCTCCCGGACAACAGATAGCTTCGCTGCTGGGGGACGAGGCTGTGTCGGCGGTTGCGAGCGAGGCCTCACCGAGCGCAGAGCCGAGCGCTGCCCAGCAGCAGAGCGCCAGATCGAGCCCTGCGCCGCAGCCCACCCCAAGAATTCCGGGCAGCATGGTGGGATACATCGATAATCCGATCGTCGAATCCGAGATTCGATTTCGCTTCGACGACGATTTCGAAGACCAATTTCCCGACCGCTCGGAGTTCATCTACGCCAAATGCGGTTGCTTTCAAGGGCTACAAAACCTGATTCCGCCGGCTCTGGATACCAAGGCGGTTGGACCCGGCCCGGGCGTACCCAGGGCCATCAATTACCAGCAGCTTTATATAGATGGGGAATACTCGCCGCAACGCCGCTTTTCGGGATTTGTGGAGGTGCCGTTCCGCTGGCTCCAACCCCAAGGTTTTCTGAGCATCCCTCCGTTTCCGGGATTTCCACACGAGTCCGGAATCAGCGACGTGATGGCGGGACTCAAATTCGCCGCCGTGGCATCGGAGCGGACCTATGTGACGTTCCAGTTCAAGACTTATATTCCTTCCGGCAACGCGTCGGAGGGCTTAGGGACGCACCACTACAGCGTCGAGCCGTCGTTGCTTTTTTACCAGAACCTTTCCAGCCGCTTTACGCTGGAAGGCCAATTGGGCGACTGGCATCCCATTGGCGGTTCTCCGGGAGTTCCGATCACTTCGAATGAGGGATTCGCCGGAGACGTTTTCTTCTACGGGATCGGCCCAAGCTACAAGGTTTATAACGGCGAGCGGGTCAAGCTGGCGCCGGTGGTGGAAGTTTTCGGCTGGCATGTCCTGAGCGGATTTCAGACTCAGCCCGTAACAGGCGCTATCGACGGCGCGGCCTCCGACGTGAGCGGGATGAATATCGTGAACCTGAAGGCCGGGCTGCGAGTCGCCATAGGAAACCGTAATTCCTTCTATGTTGGCTTCGGCCAGGCGCTTACGCACGACGATTGGTATAAGCACATCATCCGGCTGGAGTACCGGTACACGTTTTGAGGTAATGCGATCAGGATTTTGCGTAATCGCGCAAAAAGTGAACCAGTAGTTCGCTCACCATCTCCGGCTGCTCCTGCTGCACCCAATGCCCGGCGCCATCCAGAAGATGGAATCCGGCCATGTTGGTGCAGGCGCTCATGCGCATCTTGTCCACTGCACCCGGAGTTTGATAGACGCCCCAATCGCTTTTCCCCGCGATGAACTGCGCGGGCACGTCTATTCTGCGGCCGGAGAAAGTGTACATCTCGGCGATACTTTTCGGATCGGAGCCACGGCGCACGCGATAGCCCTGGAGCGCGCCGGTGAAACCAGTCCTGGCGTATTCAGTGGCGTACACCTCCACTTCAGCTTCGGTCAGCCATTTGCAGTTGGCGATGTAATCCGCCGGCGGCATGAATGGCGCGACGGTGGCTGCCATGCCTTGGTCCTTCTCCATCACGTAATAAGTGGGAATTTGCGCCATCTCCCCGGCGGTGCGCGCCTTCAACGGATGAGGATGATTTTCTTTATAGTCCGCGCTTTTGTAAAAATAATAGGCGCGAAAGAACGCGTGCAAACCTTGCGGCGCGTGCAGCATATCGTCATTGGCGCCGGGCGTTCGATAATAATTCTGATAATATTTGCGCGGAGGGCTGAGCTTGGCGAGCTCGGCATCCAGTTGGTCGTCGGTGATGGCAGGGCGGGGCGGAGCAGCGCCATTGGCGGTGTCGAACGGCAAGGATGGCGGGCCTTCGAAGGGCGAGCTCATAATGGTGACGGCACGAAAGATATCAGGCCGGATGAGCGCGCACCAGGAAGCAACCGGCGCGCCCGCGTCGTGTCCGATCACCATGGCAACCGAGCGGTGCCCCAGCGCGTAGACCAGCGCGATGGCGTCGCGCGTCATGTTGAGGATGCGGAACGGATCGGGATCGGCATTGTAAGCGCCGTCCCAGCCGGTGGTGCGGCCGAAACCGCGCTGATCGGGCGCGATCACGTGATAGCCAGCGGCCGCCAGAGACGGCATCACCTTGCGCCAGCTATAGGCGAGTTCCGGAAAGCCATGCAGCAGCAAGACCGCAGGACGTCGCGGCGTTTCGTAACCCGCTTCCAGAATATGCACGTTCATGCCGTTCACGTTGGCGATCTTCCGCGAGCGGAGGCCGGCTGGAAGGGTCCCGTTCCCATACGGGGGCAGGGCCGAAAGATGGGCGGCGCTGGGCGTGCTCTGCGACCTCGCAAGTTTAACCAGCCCCGCCGCCGCTGCGGCCGTCACGAAAGCGCGACGGGTTAATTTGTTTGTGATCGTCTCCGCACTGGCCGGTTCGGTCATGACACGCTCCGCTTTGGAGGGATAATGTCGTCATAATCGCTAACAACACCGCTCGTGTCAAGGGCGGCCCCGTCTCTTGTCAAGTCCCCGTCTCGGCGCTTGACGGCGCGTCGCGATAGAATGCTACTGGCCGCCAACCAGGGCTTCAATGACAACCAGGACTTCAATGAAAGGAGAAGTGCTATGAAAAAATCATCCGCAGTTTCCAGGCGAACGCTGCTAAAACAGAGCGCCGTGGGAGGACTCGCGTTTGCGGGTCAAGCTGGGCGTGCGCCGGCTCAAGTAAAGAATACTGTCGCGGGCCGGAAGTTCAAGGCGTGGGTAACCACCGGATTTGGGCCGAATACGACTGAGTTCGAGGAATTGACGCTACTGCCGATCAGCGGCCGCCAGGTTCTGGTGCGTACCGAAGTCAGCCAGTGCTGCTACACCATGACGGTCAGAATGTTTGGGACCCAGGACGGCGGGCGGCCCGATCCGCTCGGACCGCAGGCACCGGTGATCGTCAACGATCCCAATCAACCCACCATCCAGGGCCACGGCGGGGTGGGCATTGTAGAAGCGGTTGGCCCGGAGGTGCATCGCGTTCAGGTGGGCGACCGGGTGATCGTGCCCGTGACGCCGCAATGCGGTGTGTGCTATCAGTGTCTGCGAGGCAGAGCCGACCGCTGCCAGTCGGGAGCCAACCGGGTGACTTTCCCGCTGGCGGTTCGGAGCAATGGCGACCAGGTATTCGGCGCCGGAAACATCGGTGGTCTGGCGGACCTAATGGTGGTGTATGAGGAATCCGTTGTTCCGGTTTTTACGCATGTGCCGTCCGAGGAACTGGCGACGTTGCATTGCGTGTCCGGCACCGGTCTTGGAACCACCATGACGCTGGCGCCGGTGGAAGGAGGATCGCACGTCGCGGTTTGGGGCGGCGGCCCGGTGGGCTTGAGCGCAGTTCAGGGCGCTCGGATTATGGGAGCCGCTCAGGTGATCCTGGTGGAACCGATCCGAACGCGGCGCGAGCTGGCCATGAAGATTGGCGCCACTGCCGCGCTTGATCCCAACGTAGAGGGGGACAACCTTGTGCCCAAGATAAAGGACATGTGCTCAGGCACGGATCGGTTTTTCGCCGGCGGAGGGAGTCATCTGGCGAACCGGGCCAGGATTGCCGCTAACATCGGCCCTGATTTCCTGATCGAGGCCGTGGGTTACGATCGCGCCAAACCGAAAGTGGAGGCGGGCCCCGATCCCACCGGCATTCTGCCGTTGCAGCAACTGTGGCAATGCTGTCCGGGGGGCGGTCACATTTGCACCACCGGCGTTGGCTTTCCCACGCAAGCCACCATCGCATTCCCGGTGAATCAGTGGACCAATGCCAGCAAAACGCATCATTCCAGCCAGTACGGCGGCACCAACAGCATGCGTGACATCCCGCGCTACGTGCGGCTGATCGAGAGCGGAAAGTTCGATGCCAAGGCTATGATCACAGCGCGCTATCCTCTGGAGAAGACGATCGACGCCTTCCGTGAAGTGATTGACCGGACCACTTTCATGGCCATGATCATGGTTTCTTGACAGCCCATGAGTGGCCGCGGCAGCCCGGACGCGTCTGAAGCCTGGCGATCGCGCTCTAAGTTTTTCGAAAAGCAGCGTTCCGAAGCCTGGCGCGCGCCCGCTTAATCCCAGCGCCGGCCCTATCGGTCGTTCGAAACGAGTACTTGGCTTCCGCCACCTTGCCCGCTGAGCGCAGGACGCTCCTGCTTGGCGTCCCATAGAAAAACTTGGAACTCGCGAGGGGACGAAGAGCTCGCTTCGGGAACCCGGTCAAGCGAGTTCCGTGAGACGCGCGCGACGCGTGAAGCGTAGACGGCTACCGAATGTGGTAACCCGGAGCAACTAGCCGCCAGGGCGAAAATAGCTGGTCTCAATCTCGTATCCCTACTTGAGGTCGACGAGTCCCTCCGTCATTTCGATATTCGTTCCCCAGGGATCTTTGATGAACGCGATCGCGATACCAAGCTGGGGCACCTGGGTGTAGGGACGATCCAGTTTGATGCCCTGGGCTTCGAGCTTCTTGGTGAACGCCTCGAGGTTTTTGACCTCGAAGCCGATGTGATCGATTGATCGGCCGGTGGTGCCGACGGTGGGTGTTGGAGACGGCGAGAAGTTCAGGAAAACGCCGGGCAGTTGATCCTGCACGAACGCGGACGCCGGATTGG
>Ga0181525_10004405_pt1 | contig 10833 bp, 6 predicted proteins | sample PEATcosm2014_Bin_48_FD_121100 | JGI IMG/M metagenome (GOLD analysis project Ga0181525, IMG submission 121100) | Peatland microbial communities from MTU Mesocosm Facility, Houghton, MI, USA - PEATcosm2014_Bin06_10_metaG | ecosystem: Environmental > Terrestrial > Soil > Wetlands > Peat | place... | reverse complement strand
TTCAGCGGCTGGGGCGAGCCGATTGCCAAAAAGAATTCCACCATCCCGCAAATCACCAACTGGGTGACGTATCTGCTGGATCATAATGATTCGTTCTGCCTGTTTTGTCTTTTTGGCGGATCGAACTACGGCTTCGACAACGGCTGCGCCTTTTTTTCGCCCGTGCAGGCGAGCTACGATTACAACGCTCCGATTGACGAGGCCGGACGGACAACGGAGAAATACCGCGCGCTGCGAACTTTGCTGACCGAGCGGCTGAAGATCAATCCGCCTGAACCGCCCGCCGACCCGCCGGTGATCGAAATTCCCACAATCAAGCTGGATCAAAGCGAGCCGTTGCTCCAGACCCTGCCGCGCAAGGCGACGCTCGTCTCCGACAAAACGGTTTCGATGGAAGATTTGAACCAGGATTACGGCTTCGTGCTTTACCGCAAAACTTTTCCGAATGGTTTGAAAGGCAAACTCGAATTGAAAACCGCGCAGGATTACACCGTCGTCATGGTCAACGGCAAAACTGTCGGCACCGCATTTGTCGGCGACGGACTGGACAGCAACAAAATTGTGCTGCCTGAAACCGACGGCCCGGCCACGCTGGATTTGCTCGTCTATAATCTCGGACGCATCAGCGTCGTCGTGACGGCGGACACCGCGCATCTCGCGCGCAAAGGATTGATTGGTGGCGCGACGCTCGACGGCACGGACTTGAGCGGCTGGCAGATTTATTCACTGCCATATTACAACGTGAACAATTTCAAAGCCTCTGCAGAGCAGCACACCGGCCCGACATTTTATCGCGGCACATTCACGCTGAACAAAGTCGGCGGCACATTCCTCGACATGAGAAATTGGAGCATGGGCGCGGTCTGGGTCAACGGCCACAACCTCGGTCGGTTTTGGGATCACGGCGGCCTTCGCTCGTTGTTCCTGCCGGGCGAATGGCTCAAACGGGGACAGAATGAAATCGTCATTCTCGAATTGCACGACGCGCCGAAACTGGCCGAAGTCAGCGGCGGCACGAAGATTATCGAGGAACCGGCTGTTCCCTTTGCGGTGAAACTGGATCGCGCGGACTTGAAAGCACCAATTACACCTGCGGCTCCGGAAGACACAAATGCCCCGGGCAAACTTCTGCCGTTGAAGGTGGTCGGGACAAAAACCCTCGACAGCAACAACCAGCCGGTGCGTTTGCGCGGCGTCAATGCCGCCAGCCTGGAATGGACAAGCGACGGCAGCGGACACATCCTGCAAACTGTAAACGTGGCCATCCGCGACTGGCACGTGAACATCATCCGCCTTCCGCTATCGCAGGATCGCTGGTTCGGCAAGGCACCGGAACAAAACGGCAACAGCCAGCCCTATCGCGATTTGGTTCATCAGGTCGTGGACGAATGCGCTACGCAGAATTGCTACATCATCCTCGATTTGCACTGGTCGGATTGCAACGAGTGGGGGCACAACATCGGGCAGCATTCCATGCCCGACACGAACAGCATTGTGTTCTGGAAGGATTTCGCACCGCTCTACGCCAACAATCCCGCTGTCCTCTTCGACTTGTATAACGAACCGCACGATGTCTCATGGGATGTCTGGCTCAGCGGCGGACAAATCACGGATAAGCCCGTTGGCAGGAACTTGGCGGTAAATAATTATCAATGTGTCGGGATGCAGGCGATGCTCGATGCCGTCCGCTCCACCGGCGCGAAAAATGTCGTCATCTGCGGCGGGCTGGATTGGGCTTACGATTTTTCCGGCATCCTTGATGGCCGGCAACTTTCCGATCCGAATGGAAACGGCGTCATTTATTCGAATCATTGCTACGACAACAAAGGTGACAGCGTTGACACATGGATTAAAAAAATGGAAAAGGCTTCCGCCAGACTGCCGGTGATCGTCAGCGAATTCGGCGGCAATTCCGGCCCGAGCAAAAAGGTGCCCACCGACAACTGGCTCCTTCACGTCCTGCAAGCCATCGAGGATCATCGATGGTCCTACACCGCGTGGGATTTGCATCCCGCTGCGGGGCCGAGGCTGATTTCGGATTGGAACTATTCACCATCGCCGCGTTACGGCCTGTTCGTCAAAGAGGCGCTGGATGGAACTCTGCCCGCTTACACGCCGCCTGCGGAATAAATCATCGCAAATGGTTCGCTGCGTCGGCAAAGCCGGCGACGATCTCATCGCGCGATTTCATGTTGCGAATGCGCACATAGGAATCGCTTTCGAGTTTTGCCGTGAACGCCGCCTTCAATTCCTGCGCACGCTTGAATTGTTTATCAGATTTTGAAGGCGTAAGAGAATACTCGACGGCAAATCCAGCGGTTCGCAAATCTTGGACGAGCTTCAGCGACGGCGCACGCAGGGTTTCGTCCTCGATCAAAACAAAAACATCCACGTGCGAGTCGAATTTCGACAGCAGGCCGCGCGACTTGAGAATTTCCAGCAGCACCACGTCGCCCATGCCGAAGCCGAGCGCTGGCAGGTTCACCTTGCCGCCGCTGATGAGCTTGACGAGGTTGTCGTAGCGTCCACCGCCTGCGATGGCGCGGAACTCGCCCTTCGCATCGAACGCCTCGAACACGACGCCGGTGTAATACGCGAGGCCGCGAATGACGCGATAATCAATCTTGACGAAACTGCCGAGGCCGCGCGCGGCGAGGTTTTGCAAAATGTTTTCCAATTCTGCCGTCGGCTTTCCGGACTCGATGAACTGGTTTACGTCTGCAATGGAAAATCCGAGCACGGACAATTTCTTTTCCGATTCTTCAGGTGAAGTTCGTTCAAGCTTGTCCACAATCTGATAAAAAGCATATTCGTGCGCCATGTCGCCGCCGCCATGCTTAAAGAAATCGTGCCACGCATTACGGCTGCTCAAGCGGATGACGAAATCCTGTTCGGTCAGTCCAAACGAGCGCAACGTGTCAATGAGCAGTGCGATTAGCTCCGCATCCGCCGCCGGATCACTTTCGCCGATGATGTCGGCATTGAACTGGAAATGCTCGCGCAACCGGCCTTTCTGCTGGCGCTCGTAGCGGAACAGCTGCGGCAGCGCGAACCACTTGATCGGCTTTTTGTAATTGCGCTCGTGCGCAGCTACCATGCGCGCGAGCGTCGGCGTCATTTCGGGACGCAGCGAAACGGCGCGCTCGCCTTTGTCTGTGAAGTTATAAAGCTGGCCGACGATCTCCTCGCCGCTTTTCGTCGTGAAGAGTTCAAGCGGTTCGAGCGGTGGCCCGTCGTATTCTCGGAAATTATAGCGCTTGGCCGTTTCGCGCCATCTGTCAAAAATAAACTGGCGCGCGTCGGCGCTCCATGTGTCGGTGTGCGGGAGCGGTTCGGGATAAAAATCTCTGAATCCGGGCAATCGTTCCATGCCGCAAAGTTAAGAGATTTCACTGATGTGTTAAAGCGTTGAATTGTTGAATCGTGAAATCACCGATTCATCAATTCATGTTTTAACGGGAATTATTTCGTGGGCAGCTTCAATACTTGCATGCGCATTTCCTTGCCGGCTTTGAATCTGACCGTGGATCGGGCTGGAATCTGCACATCGGTCTCCGGCTTGTTGGGATTCCGTCCGACACGGGCCTTGCGGACTTTGACTTCAAACACGCCGAACTTACGAAGTTCCACCTTGTCGCCTTTGGCGAGCGCCTCAGTGATGTAGTCGAGGGTTTTCTGCACCACGATGAAAACATCCTGCTGTCGGAGGCCGGTTTCGTCGCTGATGCGCATGACAAGATCACGTTTTGTAAGAGTTATATTAGTCATATGTTTCGAGTGTTGATCTAATTGATACAATATTTACGCAACGACACGGATTGTCCAGAAATCACTGACAAGGTTTGCAGCGGCAACTTCGGCAGGTGCGACACATAGACAGACACTAAGATCCGGCAAGTCGGGAATCCAGCCGTAGCGGGAAACTTTGAAGTTCATAATTCCGTGTTAGCAAAGCCATGAAAACGTGTCCACACAAAAATAAAATTACAAACTTGAACCGATGGCTTCCTGAAAATCTTTCATTCCGGCCGCTTTCAATTTTTCATGCAAACCTGCAACGATTTTGCTTGTGACGCCCGGCCCTTCAAAAACAAGGCCCGTGTAAATCTGCAAAAGCGACGCGCCCGCCGTGATTTTTTCCCACGCGTTGTCAGCGTTGAAAACTCCGCCGACACCGATGATGGGCAGTTGGCCGCTTGTGTGCTTATAAATATGACGGATGATTTCCGTGCTGCGCGCCTGCAAAGGCTTTCCGCTCAAGCCGCCTGTTTCGGAATAATTTTTTCGCGACGCAGACCCATCTGTTTGAGGACGTTCAATGGTTGTATTTGTGGCAATAATCCCGGCAATTTGAAGCAGCGAAGCCAGTTGAAGAATTTCATCCAGAGCCTCGAGAGAAAGATCCGGCGCCACTTTGATTAAAATTGGCCTCTGGACTTTATTATGCACTTGGAGGGCCGCCAGAATATCATTCAAAGCCGACTTGTCTTGTAATTCGCGCAGCCCCGGCGTGTTAGGCGAACTGACGTTAACTACAAAAAAATCCGCAAGGTCGCGCAGCGCGTGAAATGACTTTGCATAATCCTCGGCGGCTTTTTCCAGCGGCGTGATTTTGGATTTGCCTAAATTGATTCCCACAGGATGCTCCGGCCATCGACCAGATTGTTTCCACTCGGAAAGCTTCTGCGCAAAATATTCCGCGCCGGGATTATTAAATCCCATCCGGTTGACAATTACCTCGTCCGCAATGACACGGAACATTCGGGGCAGTGGATTTCCCGGCTGCGCGTGCCATGTCACACCACCAAGTTCACAGAAACCAAATCCCAGCTTTTCCCAAACTGGAACGGCGGCCGCAAACTTGTCCATGCCGGCGGCGAGGCCAACTGGATTTGGAAATTTCAGGCCAAACACTTTAACGGGCAGTTCCGGCGAAGAGAAAAATTTTCCAATCGCATTGCTGATGAATTCGTCGCGGCTGGCGCAGGCTAAAGTGTTTAGCGTAAAATCATGCGCGCGTTCCGCGTCTTGGGTGAAAAGCACCGGGCGGACGAGATTTTTATACGGCCAGCCCATTTGATTTCAAGAGTGAGCGCCGTTTTTCGCCACCGAGCGCGAGCAGATTTTTTTGTAAGTTGCGAGAGCAAGCAGCGGCCATGCGTTGCGATACATGTCGTATTTCAAATAGAAAACTTTCGGGAAACCAGTGCCGGTCGTCTCGTGTTCCGTCCAAGAGCCGTCTGGATTTTGCGTATGCACCAAAAATTCTATTCCTCGTTTTAGCGCGGGATTTTCAGGGTCATCAAAGGCGCACAAGCCCATCACCGCCCATGCCGTCTGCGATGCGGTGCTCGGCCCCTGCCCTTTGAAAACCGGGTCGTCATAAGTATTGCATCGTTCGCCCCAGCCGCCATCGTCGTGTTGGACGCTTTCGAGCCAGGCGCCCCCACGTTGCAGCCAGTCTTCCTTCATGTCCAAATTCATCGCGCACATTCCGCGCAATACCTGCCATGTCCCGTAAATGTAATTCACACCCCATCGGCCATACCACGAGCCATCCTCTTCCTGATGCGCGCGGATGAATTCAAGCGCTTCTTGAACCTGATGATGGCCGCTGCTCCAGCCTTCGTAGCCGAGCAATTCCAATATACGCGCTGTGATGTCGGCACATTCAGGGTCCAGCATCGCGTTGTGGTCGGCGAACGGAACCTTTTCCAGGATATTTTTTGTGCAATCCCTGTCGAATGACGCCCAGCCGCCGTCTTTACATTGAAACGTCATCATCCATTTCAAGCCACGCCGGAAACATTCATCCCGCTTCTGCGGATTGTCCGTGGGAATTTTCCGCAACGCCAGCAGCACCATCGCCGCGTCATCCACATCGGGATTCCATTTGTTGTTATACTCAAAAACCCAGCCGCTCGGTTCGACATTCGCCGGATTTTTGTGAATCCAATCACCACGAAAACGGATTTCCTTTTCTATCAGCCATGCCGCTGCCTTCTTCATCATCGGATGATTTTCGGAAATGCCGGATTCGTGCAGGCAGATCAGGACGATCGCCGTATCCCAGACCGGAGAAAAACAAGGCTCGATGCGGACGGAATCCTTTGTCTCGTGCTCCAGCTTTTTCAACTCATGGGCTGCACGGACAACTTGCGGATGGTCGTCGGCATAACCGAGTGCCTTGAGTGCAATCAGTGAATTGAGCATCGCCGGAAAAATTGCAGCGAGGCCGTCCGTGCCTTCAAAGCGTTCAAGCATCCATTGCTCGCATTTTTTCAGCGCGGTTCTTCTGAACGGATGGATTTTGTGCTCGGCAAACCACTCGGCAAATTTGTGCAGCCGGTCCAGCCACAGGAAAAAATTGCGTAGCGATATTCTTTCCGGGTCGGGCGCGAGTGCGAGGTCGCGTTCGTGGACGCCTTCGGGATACAGCTCGTCCAAATTCACAGTCACCGGACGCGTCGGTTTGAAATGATTGATGATGGCCAGCGGCACAAGCATTGAACGCGACCAGTTGCTCATTTCCCAAAGGTTGACGTGAAACCATTTTCCAATGAGAACGAAATCGCAGGGGATCGTCGGGACATATTCCCACGGAAACAGACCGATGAGCGCGAGATACAATTTGGAAAAAGTGTTCATGCGCGGCACTCCGCCAAAATGCAGCGCCACTTCGCGCGCCTTCAACATTCGGGGATCGGTCACTGGCACTCCGGCAAGCTTCAGTGCAAGATACGCCTTGATGGTGGCGTTCACCTCCGACGGGCCGCCATAATAAATATTCCAGCCGCCGTCCGGCAATTGCATAGAGAAGATGTGGTTGACCGCCTTGCGCTGCCATTCGGGATCAATTTTTCCGTTCCAATGGTGATATGCCACCGTGTCGGAAACGAGCGTGGAATCCACCATCAGCTCGCCGACCCAGTAGCCTTCCGGTTTCTGCTCGCCGAGAAGAAATTCCTGGGACCGCAGGATTGCGGTTTCCAATTCTTTTGCGAATTCAGTTTGAAATCGGGTTGTCGCGGGCGGCTGCGCCGGCTGAACCCCAGTTTCGCTTTCAGTCAACACTCGCATATTTTGCAGTTATTTCGCTTCATTGAAAAGTTTTTTAATCCCGAGTCATTCTCGTTTTGCTCTTTGGACGCGAACCGGTATCTTTTCGTTCATGCTTTGGTCGTTCACTAAATATCATGCGCTTGGCAATGACTACATCGTCATTGACCCGATAAACCTGCCTTCGCCGCTGACACCCGCGCAGGTCAAATTGATTTGCCATAGGAATTTTGGCGTCGGCTCGGACGGAATTTTGCTTGGGCCGCTGCCGTCCAAGAAGGCGGAGTTCGGGCTGCGGATTTTCAATCCCGATGGCAGCGAGGCGGAAAAAAGCGGAAATGGCCTGCGGATCTTTTCGCGCTATCTCTGGGACAAGAAAATTGTCGGCAGCAAGGAGTTTTCCGTCGAGACAAAAGGCGGAATTGTCCACTCAACCGTCATGACACGCGGGAAAATTGTACGTGTGGACATGGGCAATGTCAGTTTCTGGAGCGACGAGATTCCAGTGGCCGGGCCCAGGCGCGAAGTCATCAACGAGCAAATCCATTTGCGCGGGCTGCAATATCATTTTTGCGCCGCAACGGTCGGCAACCCGCACTGTGTCCTCCCGCTGCCAAAAATCAGCGCGGATCTGGCAAAACAAATCGGGCCGCTGCTGGAAACACACGCACGTTTTCCGAACAGGACGAATGTGCAATTGATGAAGGTTCTGGACCGTAAGAACATCCAGATTGAGATTTGGGAGCGCGGCGCGGGCTACACGCTCGCCAGCGGCAGCAGCAGCAGCGCATCGGCGGCAGTGGCGCACAAGCTTGGCCTGTGCGACCGCGAGATTTCCGTTCATATGCCGGGCGGAATAATTGAGATTGAGATCGGCGACAATTTTTCAATCCGCATGACGGGCGGCGTGACCAAAGTTGCCGATGGAGTGCTTGCGAAGGAAATGTTCGGCACGGTCGTTGCGGCCTGAATCTATTTTTTACGGCAAAGCTGCGAAGAACATTTTCCGATGGTTTCCACAATCAGAAATCGCAGGCTTCCGCAAAAATAAAGACGGCGCGAACTTTCGTCCGCGCCGTTCCCCAGTTCCTCCGCTGGTTTCTAACAATTATTTCTTGCCCTTTTTGGCCGCACCAGTCGGCACGGTGGCAATCGTCTGCAAGATGCGGCTGGCGATCTTGTAGGGGTCGCCCTGAGAGTTCGGGCGACGGTCTTCCAAGTAGCCTTTGTAGCCGTTGTTGACGAAGCTGTGCGGCACGCGGATGGACGCACCACGGTTCGCAACGCCATAGTTAAACTTGTCAATGGACTGCGTTTCATGCAGGCCGGTCAGGCGCAGATGATTGTCCGGTCCATAAACGGCGATGTGCTCGTTCTTGAATTTATCGAACGCAGCCATGAGCGCTTCAAAGTATTCCTTGCCGCCGACGGTGCGCATGAATTCAGTCGAGAAGTTCGAGTGCATTCCGGAGCCGTTCCAGTCAACGTCCTTACCGAGCGGTTTGCAATGGAAGTTCACGTCCACTTCATATTTTTCGCAAAGGCGCATCAGGAGGTAGCGGGCGACCCACATCTGGTCGGCGGCGCTCTTTGATCCTTTGCCGAATATCTGGAATTCCCACTGGCCTTTGGCCACTTCGGCGTTGATGCCCTCGTGGTTGATGCCGGCGTCGAGGCAGAGGTCGAGGTGTTTTTCGACAATTTCACGGGCGATGTCGCCCACGGCGTCGTAGCCGACACCGGTGTAGTAAAGACCCTGCGGATAGGGATAACCGCCACCGCACGGGAAACCCAGCGGCTTGCCGTGCTTGAACAGGAAATATTCCTGCTCAAAACCAAACCATGCGCCCGGGTCGTCGAGAATGGTTGCGCGGCCGTTGCTCGGATGCGGCGTCTTGCCGTCCGGCATCATGACTTCGCACATGACGATCACGCCGTTGATGCGCGTGGTGTCGGGATAAACAGCCACCGGTTTCAGCATGCAATCCGACGTGCGGCCTTCGGCCTGGCGCGTCGAGCTGCCGTCAAAGCCCCACATCGGGAGCTCTTCCAGTTTTGGGAAGCTCTTGAATTCCTTGATCTGTGTTTTGCCGCGGAGGTTGGCGACGGGTTCGTATCCGTCGAGCCAGAGGTATTCTAATTTATATTTTGCCATGTGCGTGATGTTTGTTGTTTTCTGTGCAAATAAACGGCCCAATCCAAATGCATCAAAGCTTTCAGTTGAACCTGTGGACAGATTTTTTAGCAGGGCGAGTGCCACGTCGCAAGAACTTTGCGGGAAGTTTCAAAATAACGCCGTTTTACTCCGTCAAACAAGGGTTTTTTGATGATGCAACTTATTCACAAGAAAAGGTAATTATCAAATCCCTGTCGAATTTTTACCGTGCTGCTCAAAATCATATAAAGCAAAGCCGAAAATCAAATGGCAATCCTTGGGAGGCGCAAACCGAAACCGTCACCTGGGAAGTTTCAAACGAATGAAATCCGCGAGCAACTGTGCCAAGGCCAGACGGGTGTTGGGCAGCGAAGCCTCGCGGACGATGTTGACGGCAGCATCCAGCACGCAGACGTGATGTTGACGGTCTCCGAGGTCCAAACCGAGGGTGAACCCGCTGACAACAGCGGGAGTGGAGGTTGATACGGGGGACGGTGTTGTTTTTGTTTTCATAGGCAGTCAAGTTACACCCAGCGCAATCATTGCGCCAAGCGACTGCCTTCTCATCTAATCTTGTTAGGCTGCGGCTCAATGCAAAGAATCATACGTCACAAAATCGCCAACGTGAAATTGAAAGGCATCGTAGGGCGGAATGCCGCTACTCTTGTAAAAAACCATGAGCGTGCTCGTCCTCAAATATGCTGGATCGGTCGAAAAATAGACGACTACCGAATCCGGTGTCTGCTTCAATGGCGACAAGGTCGCCGATACCAGCCTCCGCTCGCCTGACGTAATCTCCAATGTCATGGAACTAAACGTCTGCAACTTGCCTTTGGGTGCAAACTCCAACCAAACCCCGACCTGATTTGTGCCGACCATCTTCGCGCTTATCGTGACTCCCAAATCCTTGGCTTGCTCTTTGGAAACAGTCTCAACCTCTATCAAGGCAAAGCACGTCGAAGATGCAAGAAATAGGAATGCCAGAACTGAAACAATGCGTATGGTTTTCATAAATGTGTATGGTAGCAGCCTAACGAAAAAAGCTGAGCCACCGCCGACTCGCGGCGTGAACCCCATAAAGCGTGGCCCCACGGGGCTTTACGCCCGCGACAGCGGAACCCCGTAGGACGGGGCAGGCTTCAGCGCCAACGGCGGTTGGCTCAAGCCTTCGCTGCACTTCGGCTCTGCTGGCCGGCGACTTCCATGAGAAGGCGGTCAAGGTTGTTTTTGCTGGCACATGGTTTTTCTACTCCGAATGGGCGGCGTTGGCAAGGCGGGAAATGATTGAACAACAAAGCAACGAAGGAACCAAGTTGTCCGGCTTTGTTGCTTGGTTTCTTGGTTGTTCAAAAAACATCAGGCCGGAATAAGCCGGTTCAAACCTGATTTCCATCATCGCCAAGCTTCGTGCGTCGGGCCGGAGCGCGTCCGCACATACCTGACGTCCGGCATTTCCCAATCCAAACCGTCCGCCATTGGTTTGAACGTAATTTCAAGGGTGTTCATTTGTCTTAGAAGTTGCGGTTGGAACGGCAAAACACGCGGTTTTGACCGTTTTTGGCCTGTTTTTGAGATAAAATGATGCCGCCGGACGATTTCCCGGCGTGTAAGAATGATTT
>Ga0181525_10004404_pt1 | contig 10835 bp, 7 predicted proteins | sample PEATcosm2014_Bin_48_FD_121100 | JGI IMG/M metagenome (GOLD analysis project Ga0181525, IMG submission 121100) | Peatland microbial communities from MTU Mesocosm Facility, Houghton, MI, USA - PEATcosm2014_Bin06_10_metaG | ecosystem: Environmental > Terrestrial > Soil > Wetlands > Peat | place... | reverse complement strand
GCGGTGATCACCCGGCCGGTCGCGGCGTCACGAACGGGATAAACGTAAATCCGGGTGGCTCCCTTGAAAAAGCGACCGAGCGATTCGAGCAGGCCACCATCGAGGTCGGTGTAAAATTTTTCGTCCATGAGGCGAATCAGGCTGGGAACGCCCAGCGCGATGCCGTGCATTTTTTGCGTGTAACGGGTGAGATACTGGGCGAGCCGGTAGTGGCGGCCGAAATTGGAGATGAGCACGGTCTTGCCGAGCGCGCTCAAAATGTCCACCCGGTCGAGAAAATCCTTGTGCGCCAGCGTCGGGTCGGCGAGCACGCTGCGGAGGGTCATTTCCATGAGGACGACCGGTTCCTCGCCCTGCGTCTGCGATTCGCGCAAAAATTGTTCGCGCGCGCGGTCGAGGATGTCGAGCGTGGTTTTGGTGACTGGCCGGAAACTGCCGCGCTCGACTAGCACGGGTTTTTTGTAAAGCATCTCGCCGGGAATCACCACCTCGCCATCGGCGGTGAACATGGCGGCGTCGGACAATTGCTGCTGCACGAGCTGCAAACTCATCAGCCGGTTGTCCAATGCGGCGAAACGCGGGCCGGAAAATTTGATCATGTCCACCTCGATGCGCTCGCGGGAGAGGTCGTCGAGGAGCGAACCGATGAGCCGGGCCGGATCGTCGTGCAGAAGAAACGCGCCACTGATCAAATTCACGCCGAGGATGCCCAGCGCTTCCTGTTCGCGGAGATTTTCGCGGTCGAGCATCCGCACATGGATGATGATTTCGGACGGCCTCTCGCGCGGCTGCGTCTGAAACCGGATGCCCAGCCAGCCGCCGCCCTCGGTTTGGCGGGAAAAACAGTGCGTGGCGACGGTGTTGGCGAAAACGAAAAACGTGCATTTGTCGCCGCGCGTCTTGTCGAGCCGTTGCAGGAGCAGGTTAAATTCGTAATCGAGCATCGCCTGCAGGCGCTGGCGGCTGACATAGCGGTCGGACGGGCCGTAAATCGCGTCGCTCACGGCCATGTCGTAGGCGGAAATGGTTTTGGCGACGGTGCCGGACGCGCCGCCGACGTGAAAGAACCATCGCGCGACTTCCTGGCCCGCGCCGATTTCGGCGAAGGTGCCGTATTTTTTGGCGTCCAGATTGATCTGCAACGCCTTCTGGCCGGTATTTAATTTCTCTCTGTTCATGCCGTTGAACCGCTCCTCTGCCGCGCTAAAATACACAAAACATGCGGCGTGTCCAATGCCGGATGAGACCACCGCAAAAGGAGCGTGGCGGCGTTCGGCAGAAAGTCGAACCTTTCCATTTCCAATAGCTGGCGGCGCTCTGCCGAGATGCCGCTACGGTGGATGAGTTCGGACTTTCCGCACCGCCAAACCGTGCTATACTCGTCATCATGTTTCGGACGCAGGATTTGCACGTCAAAGAAATCGTCCGGCTGCTGACGCCGCGCGAGTTGAAGGCGCAGTCGCCCGCGCCCGACGCCGTCAACGCCATGGTGGCGCGCAGCCGCGAGCGGGTCATCCGCATTTTGCGGCGGAAAGACCCGCGCCTGCTCGTCGTCATCGGGCCGTGCTCGATCCATGACCAAAAATCCGCGCTGGAATACGCGACGCGATTGAGCAGGCTGCAAAAGGAATTCGCCGGCCAGATGGAAATTGTCATGCGCGTCTATTTTGAGAAACCGCGCACGACCATCGGCTGGAAGGGATTGATCAACGACCCGCATCTGGACGGTTCGCAGGACATCGAAACCGGATTGCACATCGCGCGGAAGCTGCTGCTCGACATCACCGGTCTGGGCCTGCCGACGGCGACTGAATTTCTCGACCCGATTGTGCCGCAATACATCGCCGATTTGGTCACCTGGGCGGCGATTGGAGCGCGAACGACGGAATCGCAGACGCACCGCGAAATGGCGAGCGGTCTTTCCATGCCGGTCGGCTTGAAGAACGGCACGGACGGCAGCCTGCGGGTGGCGATTGACGCGATGGGCGCGGCGCGACACCCGCACAGTTTTCTCGGCATCAACGAGGACGGCGCGACAAGCATCGTGCGCACGTCGGGCAATCCACACGCGCACGTCGTTTTGCGGGGCGGACGTGAAAAGACAAATTACGATGCGGAGAGCATCCGTGCGGCGGAACAGAAGTTGAGTTCCGAAAAATTGCCGCCGGTGCTGATGGTGGATTGCAGCCACGCGAATTCGGAAAAGAAATTCGCGAAGCAGGAGGATGTCTGGCGCAGCGTGATCCAGCAAAGAATTGAAGGCACCCAGTCGCTCATCGGCCTGATGGTGGAAAGCCACCTGCACGAAGGCAACCAGCCGATACCGGAAGATTTGAAGGCCTTGCGTTACGGCGTTTCAATCACCGACTCATGCATCGGCTGGGAAACCACGGAGCGGATCCTGCGCTGGGGTTATGAAATTTTGTCGGAGGCAGCCCCTGCCACCGCTTCAGCCGCCTGAAGAATTTCCACGGATCACGGCCAGTTCCAAGCGTAAGGGAAACGGAGCCGGTAAAACTGGAGCGCGATATAGTCTGGCGGTGGTCCGCCCAACAGACCCGAACCGCCGGAATCGGCGGGCTTCACCGGGTTGCCACCGCCGGAAAGAGCGGGGCTTGAGTTCGTGGCTGTCGTAACCTGTGGGACAAAAACTGATTGCGCCGTGTTGGTGCTGGTGATGTTTTGCAGGGAAGCCCAGCTTGCCGGTGACAGATTCGTGGTGGTATCCACGAAGCCGTTCAGGCCGACCGGCACATTCACCACATACAACTGGTTGCTGCCGTTCAATGCCGTAATCTGGCCGATTTGCACCGGCGAGATGGATTGCTGGACGACATCCGCAATTACCTCATGAAACTCCGCCGTCGGGTCTTGGTTATCCCAAAAAATGTAGTTGGTGCCCGGACCATTTAGTTGGACGGGTGCTTTGGCATAAAGAGCAGTCAAGGCATCAATGCTAAATCCTTTGGCGGACAGGGCATTGGTCAAGCCATAATTGGCAGCGTTCGTCAGCACGTTGTTCAGCAGGGTGAAAAAGTCCGGGGCATAGATTTTAAGACCGGGACACAAGGCCCTCGCCTGTTTGATGGTGTTGGAAAATGCAACATTGTAGGCAACGCACCCGGCGTGCTCGACATTCGTTAATGTAGTCCCCGCGTTGAAAGCCGGTATCTGGGAAATGTCCACGACATTCGGTAGAATCAAAGTGCGGACGCCCCTGGCATACAAATTGGTGATGATTTGCAAATGATTGGTTTGCGCCTGATTGATGGCGGCCTGCCATTGGGTTGAATTGTCAGGAACTTGTGCGGCATCAAATGTGTCGGCGTTGCAAACCCAGACGATGAACAAATCATTCGTCACATCAGCTGGCGCAGTGAAATTTTTGACATCTGTGACCGTAATTGCGCTGTTATGGTCATAGTAGGAATTATTTTTGGTGGCATCATAGGTCAATCCCTGCCGCTGCGCCAGCACCTCGACCCAGACCCGGCCGTTGGAATCGCGACCCGCATAGTAAAGTGAGCCTGTTCCATCCGCCGTGCTGGAAAGGGCGTCGCCAAAAACATAGAGCGACTTGAAGGCCGCGTTTGCCGGAAGAGCGACCAATTCGAATAACAGAATTACGATGGTGCAATGAAATACACTTTTCATATTGCAAGCTTATTCAAATCCGGAAAAGCCGTCAAGGGGGTTAATATCCCGGTCAAAGCCACATATTTGCTGGCACCGCGCAAGGCTTTGGGTAAGCTGCCGACAGAAACGCATCACCCATGCTCGACCATGTTATCCATTCAATTCAGATGTCGGGAACAATGAACAGACGCAACATATGGAGGTTGCTGGCGGTGTTGATTTCAGGCGTTTTTACCTGGAAAGTTTCGGCAAACGGCTTTGCGCTCCCGGATCAGGATGCCTTTGCGACCGCTAGAGGCGAGGCGTTTGTCGCCACGGCGGACAATCCATCGGCCATTTATTACAACCCCGCTGGCATCGCCCAGCTCAAGGGCAACAATCTGCGGGGCGGCGTTTATGAAATTTTCCTCGACCCGCGTTATAGTCCTTCGAGCGGTGGCCAGACTTATCACAGTTCAGACAACTTCGCCTCGGTCCCCCAGTTTTTTTACACCTATTCCGCCAAAAACATGCCGTTGAGCTGCGGATTGGGCGTTTACGCGCCGTTCGGCGGGAGCATGAACTGGCCGCAGGACACGGGCTTCAACACGGTGGCTGTCAGCGGTTCGCTGCAATACATCACCATCAATCCGGTGGTGGCGTTGAAAGTATCGCCAACGCTTTCAATTGGCGCTGGAGCGATGGTAAATTACGGAAAGATCAACATGAATCAGGGTCTGTTAACATACCCAACACCACAGCCCAATTATTTCAGCTTCAGCGGCGACGGGTGGAGCGCGGGTTATAACTTGGGCTTCCTCTGGCAGCCGCATTCAAAAATTTCATTCGGGGCGACGTTCCGCAGTTCGGCAATGATGAATTTCGAAGGCAACACCGATTTCCAGTTGCAACCACATCCTTACCCCACACCCGCGCAGCGGAATGCGTCGGCCAACTTCACCTTTCCGCTGACTGCGGTGCTCGGCGTTTCCTACCGGCCCACCCCCAAATGGAATCTCGAATTTGACGCCAACTACACGGACTGGAACAGTTTTAACACGGTCAACATTGAGCAGTCACCGCCTCCAGTGAGCAAACCCTTCCATCAAAACATCCCGGTAACCCTGGACTGGCAGGCGAGCTGGATGTATGAGTTTGGCGTGACCCGGTATTTTGACAGCGGCTGGCATGTGAGCGCCGGCTATGTTTTCAACGAGAACTCCGTGCCGGATGCCTATTACACCCCGCTGGCGGCGGACATGGATCGGCATTTCTTCAGCGTCGGGACGGGTTTCAAGGGAAAGACTTTTAATTTTGATGTCGCCTATCAATTGGGCTACGGCCCGTCACACACGGTCACCGGCAGCACCCCGTCATCCACGCCGGGACAATTCGCCGGACAGTCCGCCGACGGCAAATACGGCTTCAGCAGCAGCGCCGTGATTGTGTCAGTGGGAATGCATTTTTAATTCCGTTGGAACCCGGAACGTTTTTGTTCCTCATAGGATGTGACGAAAACCGTTCCAACTAACTGTTTGCCGACGCGGCTTCAACCGCATAGCATCAAATGCTGACTATGAATGAGAAGGAAACTCTGGCATGATCAATAATGCTCCCTTCGCAAGCGTGACTGACGCCCAATCGCATTTTGTTTCCGTCGGCGCGAACCGGATTCATTACGTCACCGCCGGCAAGGGAAGCCGCACCATCGTTTTTGTGCATGGCTGGGCGTGCAATCTCGGTTTCTGGCGCGAACAAGTTCCGGTGCTGGCGGAGCGGGCGCGGCTCATTTTTATAGATCTGCCAGGCCACGGCCAAAGTGACAAACCGCAATCGGCATACACAATGGATTTTTTTGCCGGGGCCGTGCTTGCGGTCCTGCGCGACGCTCGTGTGGACAAGGCTGTCTTCACCGGCCACAGCATGGGCGCGGCGGTGCTTTGCCGCGTTCATCATCACGCGCCGGAAAAGTTCGCCGCGCTGGTTTCCGTGGATGGCCTGCTCCGCCGGCTGCCCGGAACGGAAGAGGAGGCGAGGTCATTGATTGGCGGATTAGCATCGCCGCACTATCTTGCGCACGCCAAAGGATTCATCAGCACCTTTTTTCCCATCCCCGGCGCGGAGGCGTTGCGCAACCGCGTGACGGACGAAATGCTAGTCACGCCCCAACACGTCATGCTCGGCGCGATGCTCGCCATGCTCGACCCTGACCAGCCCGACTGGATGTTGCAAAAGGTGAATGCCCCCGTCCTCGTCATCAATGCGCCGAGTCCCTGGTGGAGTGGCGGCTATGAAAATTACGCCCGCTCGCTTTCGCCGCAATCGGACTACGTTTTGATGAACGACACGGGACATTTTCTCATGCTGGAGAAACCGGCTCAATTCAACGCCACGCTCTCGTCCCTGCTGCGGAAGCATGATTTGATCGCGAAATAATCGCCGTTGTTTCGGCACGAAAAATGTTCCATTCTGGCCGTGAGATGAGCCTCGTTATCAAAACCAGTGGCGGCGGCGCGGGCGGTTTGGCTGGCCGGGCCGAAAAGAAGACAGTCCGGCCGCAAGCCGCCTCATCATTTCAAACCGCCGTGGAAAGCGAGGTCGCCTTCCAGACGGCGGATGGCGCGGAATGGCACGCCAGGCTCGCGCGGTTGACGCGCCACGCGGTGACTTTCGAGGCGGACAATCTCACGGCGACCTTGCGGACTTCGGAGGTGCTGGCCAATTTCAAAATCACCACCGGCAATCGCGTCATCTATTTCGGGCGCGCCGTGGTGAGCAATGTCGTTCACGCCGGCGGGTCGTTCATTTGCGAGGCCAAGCTGGATGAGCTTGGGCCGGACACGGCGTTTTTCCTGCCGCTCACGGAATCTCATTCCAATCTTGAAAAGGCTTACGATTCATTTTTTCAGGCGTGGCAGAAAAATTACCGCATTTCAAACGAGTTCAAGGTGCTCGTCGCCGATGTCCAGTCCTATCTCACCGGCGTTCGGCACTGGCTGGAGCAACTGGAATTTGGGATGAAGGCGTCGGGCGACAGGCAGGAGCGGGAGCGCGCCATTCTGGATGCCGTCGCGCCCAGAATCATCGCCGCCTTCAACGGCCGGCACGAGCGGTTTGAGGAAATCGTCTATGCGCTGCCGCCGGAAGCGCGCGGCGCGCATCAGGATTTTACGCGGCTGCACTGGCACAAATTGTTCTTGGGTTCGCCGTTCGGCCATCGCACTTATCACAAGCCCATTGGCTATGCCGGCGACTACGAAATGATGAACATGATCCACCGGAACCAGCCGGAGGGCCGCACGCTTTTTGAGAAATTGATCCACCTGCTGCTGGTCAGCCAGTGGCCGGCGAAATCCGTCCGGAACCGCATCGCCCATCTTGGCGAAAACATCGTCAACGAAACCGCCCGCGCCGCCCGCGCAGGGAAAACCGCGCGCATCCTGAACGTCGGCTGCGGCCCGGCGCGGGAAGTGCAGGATTTTTTGAAGGGGACGCAGTTGAGCGATCAGGCGGATTTCATGCTGATGGATTTCAACGAGGAGACCCTGCTTCACGCCGGCCAGAAGCTGGTCGAGGCCAAACGCCAGTTTTCCCGGCGCACGCCAATCCGGACGCAGCAGGTTTCGGTGTATGAACTCCTGAAGCGCGCCCAGCGGGGCGGCACCGGCGCGGAAAAGTTCGACCTGATTTATTGCGCGGGGCTGTTCGATTATCTCGCGCCGGACACCTGCCGCGCGCTGATGGAACTGTGGCATGATTCACTGTCGCCCGGCGGGTTGATGTTGATTGCAAACATGAACGACACGAAGCCGTTCCGCAATTTCATCGAGTTCATTTTGGACTGGCAGTTGATTTACCGGGACAGCCGGGAGATTTTGGCGCTCGCCCCCAGGCACTGCCGGGAAACGACCCGCGTGATCGCGGAACCGACCTCGGTGAACCTGTTCCTGCACATCCGCAAACCGGACTGATATGCAACTCATCCCACAGGAATTTCGCGCGGCCTATCAGGAATATGACCGGGAGATCACCATCCGCAAAACGAAGTGGGGATGCTGGCTGGGAATCGTGCTGGTGCCGCTCTTCGGCTGGCTGGATCACTACGCTTATCCGCAACAGGAGCTTTCATTTTTTCTTTTGAGGCTGCTCTGTTCGGCTTTGATGGCGGTGCTTTATCTCGTCCTGGGGACAAATTTCGGGAAAAAACATTATAATTTGCAAGGCATCATCCTGCTGTTTCTTCCCTCGGCGAGCATTGCCTGGATGGTCTATGCGACTGAAGGAACCTCGTCGCCATATTATGCCGGGCTGACGCTGGTGCTGATGGTGCTCGCCGTGGTGCTGGACTGGCCGATCTGGCAGAGCATCGTCTCGGTCGTGCTGGTTCTGCTGCTTTATCTGGCCGCCTGCTTGTTTTCTCCGGCGCCTGTTGACGGGAGCCACTTCATAGAGCACCTGTTTTTCCTGGTCTCCTCCGGCATCGCCATCATCGCGGGCACATATTATCACAGCGGTGTGCGGATTCGCGAGTTTGTCGCCCGTTGCGAACTGGACAAGAGCCGCAAGGCGCTCGAAGCGAGCCTCCAGCAACTCAAGGAAAACGAGATGCAACTGGTGCAGTCCGAAAAGCTCGCGTCGCTGGGCCGCATGAGCGCGGGCATCATCCACGAAATCAATAATCCGCTGAACTTTGCCACGACCGGCCTGTTCACCCTGCGCAAGAAGGGCAAACACATCGCGCCCGAACAACAGGCGGATTACACCGAGGTTCTCACCGACGTCGAGGACGGCCTCAAGCGCGTGCAGGCCATCGTCTCCGATTTGCGGATGTTCACGCATCCCAACACCGAGCAGATTGACCCGGTGCCCGTGACCGAGGTCGTCACACCGGCGTTGCGGTTCTTGAGCAGCGAGTGGCGCGACACGGTGCAGGTCGATCAGAAATTCGCGGAACACCAGACCCTTTTGGCCAATAAGAACAGGCTGATTCAGGTGATCGTGAACCTGCTGCAAAATTCACTCGACGCGTTGAAATTGAAATCCTTCCCGCCCGGTGAAAAACCAACCATCTGGATTGAGGGCCGCGTCGAGAATGGCCAAAGCATCCTGTCCATCCGCGACAACGGCGTCGGGATCGAGGCGAAGCATCTGGACAAGATTTTCGACCCGTTCTTCACCACGAAGGACGTGGGCGAAGGCATGGGCCTGGGCTTGAGCATTTGCTACAGCATCATGCAGGAATACGGCGGAAAAATTTCGGTCAGGACGGAACACGGAAAATTCTGTGAATTCACGCTCGAATTTCCGGCCCGGACAAGTCAGGCTGTCACCGGAAGCTGAACATGGAAAGTTTCTACGACTACAAAAAATTCGCCATCCTCTATGTGGATGACGAGGAAAAATCGCTGAAGTATTTCGAGCGCGCCTTCGGCGACGATTTCCGGGTGTTCACCGCCTCGAACGCGCAGGCCGGCTTCAAGCTGCTCGAACAGCACGCCGACGACATCGGCCTGCTGCTGACCGACCAGCGGATGCCCGGCGAAAAGGGCGTCTGGCTGCTCGAACGCGCCCGGCAATTGCGCCCGCGCATCCTGCGGATTCTCGTCACGGCCTACTCGGATTTCGACGCCGCGATTGCCGCCGTCAACAGCGGCGCGATTTACAGATACGTCAGCAAGCCGTGGGATCCGCCGCAATTTGAACTCACCCTCCGCCACGCGATGGAATTTTTCATCGTGCAGACCGAGCGCGACCAGCTTCTCCTCGAAAAAATGTCCGTGCTGCGCAACATGATGATTGCCGACCGCATCGTGAGCCTCGGCCTGCTCGCCGCCGGCTTGAGCCATCACATCCGCAACTCCCTCGTCGCGGTGAAAACCTTCCTCGACCTCGCGCCGGAAAAAATGGACGAGGAGCGCGCGAACATGAACGGCCTGCGCAATCCCGATTTCTGGAAGGACTACCACCAGAACGTCCAGTCCCAGATTGAGAAAATCAACTCGCTGTTGAAGGATTTGTGGGTGTCGTCGGATAATTCCTCCGCGCCGTTTGCCGACGAGGTGTCTCTGCGCCAGATCGTGGATGATGCGCTGGCTGCGTTCCGCGACCAGTTCGTCGCGCGCCGGGTCGAGGTTGAAAACCGGATTCCCGATTCGCTGCCGACGCTGAAGGTGGACCGGTTCAAATTCCGCCGGCTGTTCGATTTGTTGTTGAAGGAGGAGATGTCCACGCTGCCCGCCGGCAGCCGCGTGTCGTTTTCGGCGGAACTTGATAACACCGGCTCAAAACCTGAAATCGTCGTGCAAATCACCGACAACGGTCCGGGCCTGCCGCAGGACGCGCTGCGAGTCATTTTTGACCCGTTCGTGGTGCGCGACACCGTGGCGTCCGAATACGGCATCCATCTGATGGCCTGCTTTTTCATCGTCCACCATCACGGCGGGAGAATTGACGCCAAAAGCCTGCCCGGTCGCGGCACGACCTTCACCCTCCGGCTGCCGCTGCAATCCGAGCGCGCCGTTGTGCCGTCCGATGAAACGAATTTTCTGCAAAAGGCGCTGCTGAACGGCGAAATCTGGCAGAAGCTGATTTCCGGCGGCTGACGAATCCCGCACGGTTTCGCTCCGGAAAGCGCAACGCCGTTTCAAGTTTCCATTGACCTGCGGGCAAAAGCTGTGGAATGATTCGGGCTGCGACGGGCCTTTTGCAACGTTAGGTCTCTTGAGTAACCGATGAAAACCATTTTGGTTCTGTCCGCTCATCCGGATTTCGCGGAAACCATCCGCGCCGCTCTGAATCCGGAGCAGTATCGTGTCGTCCACCGCCTTGGGGTTGAGGAAGCCGAAGCCATGCTCACGCACGGTCTCGCCACCGCGTGCATTCTCGACATTGACCTGGTGGGCACCGAGGGCGTCTGGGTCATCGAACGGCTGCGCCGCCGCAATTCCAAGCTGCCAGTCATCGCCTACACCGCCGGCAGCCAGTCTGAATTTGAGGAGGAAGCATTCCTGCACGGCGTCACCCATGTGCTGACCAAACCCGTCCGGGGGCGGCTGTTGAATTCATTGCTGGAACGCCTGTGGATCGTGCCGTCCGGGCGCGCAGCGCCGCCGGCTCCAGCGCAACCCTCCTCGTCCGGGCATACCACGCAATTTTTTCGCGCCGCCGAGCCGTCGTCCGACACCACCCGCTTCTTCAACGGCGTGCAAACCCTCGACATC
>Ga0181525_10004403_pt1 | contig 10836 bp, 6 predicted proteins | sample PEATcosm2014_Bin_48_FD_121100 | JGI IMG/M metagenome (GOLD analysis project Ga0181525, IMG submission 121100) | Peatland microbial communities from MTU Mesocosm Facility, Houghton, MI, USA - PEATcosm2014_Bin06_10_metaG | ecosystem: Environmental > Terrestrial > Soil > Wetlands > Peat | place... | reverse complement strand
GAGGTCTTGTGATCGGCAAATGGATCGTAGGCGAGACCGATGCGAGGATCTATGTTATGCAGCGACATGTTGGTCCGCGTCACGTGGGGCACACTCACGAAGCCCGTGTCCGTGGCAGGGTCCGGGACCAGGGTAATTTCATTGTGCGCTTCAGTCGGATCAGTCTGAAATTCATAACGCACACCGAGATTCAGAGTCAATTTCGCGCTGACCTTCCAGTCGTCGTTTACATAAGGATTGAAGTCAGTCTCGCGATAATCTCGCACGCCGTAAAATTGCGGCCCCACCGGGGTTGCGAGGTTGATTGCCGCACTCCCGTTCAGCAAATTTGCCAGGCTGAAGAAGTTCCACAAGCCGCCCCCGAATATTTCCAGCAGGCTGTTGGTTTGAAATCTTGTGACGGACGCTCCGATCTTTATGGAATGGGTCCCGCGAGTCCAATAGAGGTCATCCCCTTCCGTAAACTTGTTTTGATTAATAATGAAAGGGTTAAAAATGTTGGGGCCCAGAGTCGTCAGACCCGAGACCTCAACCATGCCGTCCGAGCGGCCTGCGTCCGGATAAAATTGGAGAGCGGCATGAGTCGGCGACGTCGGCTCATTCGCGGTGGGCCGGGAGAAGCTCACATGCGCGATATTGACCAGGCTCGGCGAGATGACTCGCCGCCACCCAACTGTTGCGAACTGGTTGTGTGAGACGTCCTGGTCTGGCCAAAGCGGGATCGCCGTGCTTCCGCCAGTTCCCGCGAACGGTTCCAGAAAATTTGTCTTGTCCGAGACGTATCGTGCGAAGATGGAGTCCTTGTCGGACAAATTGTAATCGAAGCGTGCAAGGAAATAGTTCTCGTTCGCAGTCTGGTTCGCAACTTCGATGGATTTCCCGATTCCGCCGCCCACATAGGTTTGAGCTGCGGGGTACAGCGCCAGCGTCTGGGCCACCGCTTGGGCGGTGGCAGGATTGGTTGCGGTTATTGTGCATGCGCTGGGAACAAGATTGCAAGCGGGAACGAAGGCGACTTCGGTTTCTCCAAGCAGCTGTCGAATACCTTCATAATTAGCGAAGAAGAACATTTTGTTTTTCTTGATCGGGCCGCCCACACTGCCTCCGAATTGGTTCCTCCGAAACGGCGGCGGGCTGTGTCCAGGATCGAAGAAATTACGCGCGTCCATGGCGCTGTTACGCAGATAGTCGTACGCCGAACCGTGGAAAGCGTTAGTGCCGGACTTGCTGACGGAGTTTACCACCGCGCCGTTCCCGCCGAATTGGGGACTGTAGGTATTGGTTAGCGTCTGGAACTCTCCGATGGCTTCCACCCCCAGCGAGCTACCGCTGATGGACGCTAATCCCCGGTTCCAGAAAGTCTGGAGGTCCTCTCCGTCCAGCAAGAGCGCTTGGCCCTCGGGTCTGGAGCCGGAAACCGAGTATGAATCGGATCTTCCTTGAGCGCCGGAGGACGCCACAGCCGAAAAGGCCTGCACTCCCGGCGCGAGCAGGATCAGTTGCTCAAAGTTTCGGCCATTCAATGGCAGCTCACGCATCTGTGTCTGGTCGACCAGCGCTCCCACCGTCGCACTGGTGGTCTCCACCTGCGACGCCTCGGCCTGCACCGTGACCGTCTGCTCCTGCTGGCCGACCGACAACGCGAAGTCCACTACGATCTGGCCGCCGACGGTAAGTGTGATCCCGGTATGAATTAACGTCGAGAATCCGGTCTTTAAAGCCCGCACTTCGTACTCGCCTACGGTCAGATCCGGCGCGGTAAACCGCCCTTGCGCGTCGGTAACAACGCTCACTAACGCGTCTGTTCCGACGTTTTTGACTTGGATCGTCGCATCAGGAACCGCTGACCCTGACGCATCTGTTACGGTCCCGCGGATGGAAGCCGTGGTGACCTGCGCGGCGAGATGATCAAGCCCGCTCAAACATAGTAACGAGAGGACTACCGCCAACACACTGCTTACTCCGGGGCTTCTATGTCTGATCCTCATGGATCTCCCTTTCAATTTCAACGTGGTAAAAAGGTCGCCGTTTCAACGCTTCGCCTTAAATCATCCGGCCCAACCGCTTCAAACTCATTCATCCGGGCCTGCAGAATGGTTAACCTCGCTAGTGTGTAGGTTTCCAAGGGCAGGCAACGTTAAGTCGCATTTCGCCAGACTCCTTTGGTCGGTAATATAAAGAGTCTTGCCGTCGGCTTCGCCGAACGCCATGTTCGTCGCCGTTTCGGGGAGATGAATCGTTCCAAGGTGTTTGCCCTCGGACGCAATAATCAGACCCAGACTGGCCCGGTAGAGTACAGGTTCCTTTTCTCATCTACTTTCATGCCGTCACGCGCCCGGCAGCCTTGTGGCCGGTCATAATGAGATCGCGCGCCGTGCCTTTGACGTAAAGGCTTTTCTCGCCGGGCGAGAACGCAATCCCATTGGGACATTTATAGTCATCAAGGAGCCGCGTAACCTTTCCGTCCTTTAGGAAAAAGAGGGCCGATGCCCGTAATTCCAAAGGTGCGCTGTCGACGAAGTGTGGGTCCGTAAAGTGGATGGCCCCGGCTGGCTTTAAAACCAGATCGTTTGGCCGATTCAGTCGCTTGCCCGCATAATTCTCGGCCAGAACGGCCCTCCTCCCGTTGCTCTCAATTCGCACGATAGCCCGGTCGGCCTGCGCGCAGAAGATCAGCCTTCCGTGCAGATGGGTTACAATTCTGTTCGGACTGGAATTAGCGATGTTCAAGCGGCCATTGTTGACGACACAACGTTGAAAGCCGCCCGTCGCCATGTTACCTGTGTACCCGCTATTGGGCAGGAAGAGAGACAAGCCCGCCTGCGGCGTCCACTTATAAATTGCATTAGCGCCGACAGCGTTGAATAGCAAATACCCTGCACGACCCTGCTGAACCCAAATGGGGCCTTCCGAGATACCGAAATAGTCGGCCTTAGGCCGCTCATCTTTTGACAGGATCTGATCTAAGGCCGGATGCAGCCGACGAGAGGAAAGCGACGCTTCCGGAGCTCGCGTTTGGCCTCTCATCACCATTACACCGGCGGTCGCCAAGAGCGAGATCGACAGCGAAACCGTTTGCGGTACGCAGTTCTTAAGTGCAAGCCAACCCAAGGTGCATGTAGTTTATCTGCGGCTTACAGCATCGTCAACTGCGGAACTCCGATAGAGACAATTACTATTTTTAATAGTACTTGAAACGCGCCATAAATTCGGGATCTCCGAAAAGGCTTGACTCTGGCGAAGCGAATCGAGGCCGGAATGATGCATGTACCGACATTCCGATCAGCACGGGGGCAATAGTCTATTTTGGCGGGATCTTGCGGGCTGCAAGTGTTTGAAACTTTTGGCTGTCGCGGTAGCGACGAGCATTACTGATCGCCCCCGCACAGAACCGGACGGGCGCGTCTACGCATCAAATGTGCTCGAACACATTTGATGCGTTATGTGGCCGCTAAACTTATGTGGCGCCCAGCGTTCACCGCCGTTGAAATCAGTGAGCCCGTGAATCTGGACACCACATAACTGAATCGCGAATACTGGTCGGACCTCCCTCGTTCAAACAGGAGATCCGAACAGTGTTCGAGACTTTATTCAATGCGAGGCCCGGCTATTTCAATTCACCGGGCAAGCGCAGGGTGACGGCGAACCACCCGGTAAGCAGGTCGCCGCTTGCGATTTACATGAGGCGAGTACGTACCTACGGACATGGCATCCCGAACTCGACATACTCCGCGTCGAGTTCGTCGCCCTGATCGAAATCGTGTCCGGCTCGCCACTGAACTAGTGGACTGTCCCTGAGACATCGCTACCACCCGGGAATTCGTTTGCGCACATCCTAGTATTTTCACTGAAATGGTTTGGCGGCCTTTTGATAGAGGCGGATATAGCGCAGGATCTTGCGTTTCAAATCTCCAACCGAGGTGAAGATTCCTCGGTCAATGACATCGCGTTGGAGCTTGTTGAACCAACTCTCGACCTGATTGAGCCAGGACGAGTAGGTCGGCGTAAAGTGCAGACGCACGTTGGTGTGCTGGAGTAGGAAGCTCTTCACCAGATCAGTCTTGTGGGTAGAGAAGTTATCCAGAATCACATGCACTTCGCGTTCGGCCGGTTGCGTGCCGACGATCTCTTCCAGAAAAGCCACGAACTCCTGGCTGGTGTGACGTGCGGTGGTCTGGCCGATAACTTCCCCGGTTTGCGGATTCAAAGCCGCATAAAGCGATAAGGTTCCGTGCCGATAATATTCAAAGCCATGCTTCTCGGCGCGTCCTGGCGATAGCGGCAAACGGCGGTCGAGTCGGTCCAGAGCTTGAATGGCGCTCTGTTCGTCCACGCAGAACACTGCGGCGTTCTGCGGCGGATTCAAGTACAGCCCGATGATCGCGGCAGCTTTCTCCTCGAACTGCGGATCGGTTGAGGCTAGGTAACGTTCCAGACGATGCGGCTTCAGATCGCCTTCTTTCCAGATACGCGCGATCAGGTTCTTGTTCACCTTCATCACCGCCGCCATCTTGCGCAGCGACCAGTGTGTGGAACCATCAGGCGGAGCTTGCCGAGTTCGCTCCAGCACCTTGGCGCGCAACTGCACCGTGAGCTTCTGTGGCGGCTGACCCGGATGAATGGTCGCCAGACCCAACACTCCGTCCTTCTCGTAGCGCTGCTTCCAGCGGGAAATCGTGGACGGCGCTGCCCCAAGCTTCTCCTCAATGTCGCGGTACGAGGTCCCCTCATCCAACAGCAGAACGATTCGCATGCGCTGCGCGACACTCGCCTGAAGGTTCCGCTTTCGCAGGTAGGACTGCAACTCGCCTCGTTCGCTTGGGGTCAGGTGCAAGACTTCCATCTTCGCCATAAATACAAGGCGAAAAAATAATGCTACCTGTTACTCAGGGACAGCCCACTAGTTGGGGCGGATTCCTTCCAGCTACTTCTAAAGCACTTCGTGGCGAGCCGTGAACTGCGGTTCGATTTTACGCGTTGATGGTATAAGAGATACATAGCCATGCGAAGTGCATCCAGCGTCCGGATGCGGATCCTTTTGTCTCTACTCTTCGGCGCGTCCATATTGGTCGCCCAGCGTCGCGGACCGATTGATCAGTTCTCTCCCGCGGGATGTCCCGTTCCCGGGTCAGACACAGAGCCACCTTCCGCTGCGAGCGGCCCAAGCGACTTCCTAGAGCTTCAACGAACTGACTGCTTTGGTCCTTGCCCGGTATACACTGTCCGAATCCAAGCCGATGGGCAAGTAACGTGGCACGGACAGATGTATGTACATGACAAAGGCGACTCCACGGCCAGAGTGGCAGCCGCCAATGCCGCTTCGCTCATCGACAAGTTTAGAACCAACGCCTTCTGGAGTCTTTGCACAAGCTACAAGAAACCACTGACCGACTTATCAACGGCGATTACAGTTGTTCATATTGCGGATCAGGAACGGAGGGTGTCTGACTACGGGGGAAGCGCGCCTAAGTGGCTGGCCGAGTTGGACCGCGAAATCGATGCCCTTACGGATACCCATCGCTGGATTCATGGGGATCCCAGGAAAGAAAGCCTTACGAGCCTATACCTCGATGTTGGAGGCTCGAAGCCGGGCATGACGGAGTTGATGCGGGCAGCGGCGGTAGGGAACCTGAAGGAGGTCGGAAATCAAATTTGGGCATTCGCAGATGTGAACGCACAGGACTCAAGCGGATGGACACCACTCATGTATGCCACCCAAGCTCCTTCGATTGAAGTACTCCAGCCTTTACTCGACAGAGGAGCCAACGTGAACGCCCGGTCCTACACGGGACAAACTCCTCTAATGGCAGCCGCTTCGACCCGTTGGGGCATCGAGAAAGTGCGGGTCTTAGTTGAGCACGGCGCGGATGTTAATGCGCGAGACGCGAACGGTAATACAGCCCTGACGTTTGTAGTCGCAATGGCCAACGAACAGGTCCTCGTGTATCTTTTGAAGTTCGGCGCACGAGCGGACAGTCGAGATGGGCAAGGGCACACCTTGGTGGACTTGATCAATCAAATCGAAGCTGAGCACAGTGTAGACAAGCCGCCATACGAGAGAATCCGCGCCATTTTGCAAAACTGGAAGCATTCGGTTCCCAATTAAATCCAGGGCGTCTGCACTTCAGCCCACCCCAAACTCGACCTGGTTCACGACGAAATGCTGACCTTCTCGTATCAGGCAAAAGGCGATAGCACGAAAGAGAACTATGGCTCTAAGGCACTGCCGGCAGCCATTGAAAGACCTAGCGAATCTGCTCCTGCGGCTAACGATACGCCGGGTCCTTGCAATTCTGTCCTTCGTGGAATTCACTGGGGACCAGCTCTTTTCCCCAGATCTTGCATCCCGCCCTCTTCGGATTTCCTGCGAAATACCGATCAATGGCGGCTTTTGCCGCATCCAGCGAGGGGTAGTCGCTGTTGTGAATGATGGCTCTGGACATTCCACTAAATATCGACTCGATAACGTTCAGAAATTGCGCGCCCGCAGGGAGAGGAGCCAGTTCGATAGACGGGGAGCAGTCTTTTTCTGCTTGCGCGTTGATTTGTTCGATGTGAGCCAAAAGCTTCTTTGAGATGTGCCAAGAAGCGGCGTCCCACGACAGGTAAATCTTGGAGCATTCTCGACACTGTGACCGGAGGATATCCGCCATTTTGATCATCTCGTTTGTGTTTTTGTTTCTGGAGTAGAAGTGGGTCACTTGGTTGCGGGATAGATCGAGCGCCGCCGTGATGATCATCCACCCTTTAGATTTCTGCCACTGCGGCACTATGTATTTGGTGCCTGGCTCGACCAGTTTTCTTCCCGGCTTTCGTTTGATCGCAAACGGTCCGTACTCGTCAATGGAGAAAAACGCTTGGTCGGCGGTAAGGTTTGCCAGAATCGCCTTCACGCTTCTTAGCTTGGTTTCGTACTCCGGATCATTGCTGGTAAGGACTACTTTCGCTCGGCGCCATTTGTACCCACCCGCCTTGATGATGCGCCGAATGCGCCCCTCAGAGAGTAAATGACCCCTCTCTCGGAGCACACGCTGCAAATCCGCCATCTTCCATGTCGTTCGATTGATGCCGGACGCCGATGGGGGCGAGTGAAGCATCGCGAACACAGCACCTTCGTGAGCGCCATCGTTGATCTTACTCGTTCGGTGATGAAACAGCTCCTCCAAGCCGCCGCTCGCATATTGGGCGCTGTGCCGGCTTATCGTCCGAGGTGTAAGGCTGAGGCACTTGGCTATCGTGTGCAGTGGTATGCCCTTAAGCCTCGCGATGACTGCCATGGCTTTCTTGCGATCCCGCAGACAGCCGTTACTGAGGTGGTCTGCAAATCCGGCGGGTAGTTCCGCGTCGACACACGGTTCAGGATTGCCGGCCACGAAAGCATTATGTATCCATGCTGACGCGTCTGGATCTTCCATCTGGATGTGTCCATGCTTCTTTAAAATTCGGTACACGGTGGAATGCCCTACCGAAGTGCCGTCAGTTCTTAGAGCGAAGGAGATCTTGTGCGGTCCCCAGCCATGCTGAGCACGTAACCGCAGAACGTCCTGCTCTGCTTGCTCACTCGTAACGGTAGTTCGGTGTGGTCTGCGGCTTCGGTCTTCAAAAACATCGCACCTGTTCCCAGCTTCTTGATATCGCGAGAACCACTTGTACCCCGTAACTCGAGAAATGCCAAATGACCGGCAGAGCCGCGAGAAATATACATCACCCAATTCCGCCGCACGCACGAATGCCTCACGAGCCTCGATCAGATTCCTTGTCCGCCAAGGCATAGTTACCTCCTTCCGCCCTATGGTTTACCAAGTTCGAGCGGTGGGCGCGGGGAGGAGCGGCGCAACAGCCATCGAGCCTTCCGTTAAGCTGGTGCTGCTTGGAATTTGCATGAGGCGATTACCTACATACGGAAATGCCATCCCGACCTCGATATCCTCCGCATCGAGTTCGTCGCCATGATCGAAATCGTGTCCGGCTCGCCACTCGACCAGTGGGGCGAGTCCTGATGAGCCTAATGACGAGCCGTGAACCGTGGCTCGAATCGTGGGTGGGCGCCCAGTTGGGATCCGCGACCACTAGCTCATCGGCGACAGCGTCGTAGCGTAAACCTTGGTTCGAATCCATGCAGGGGACCCAAACTTTTCAAACATAACGTTGCTGCCATTCGAGAAATGTTGACAGCCCGGATTGTATTGATAGAAGAGGTGGTACTCTCCCTCGTAGTAAACCAGTCCGTTCGGATCGTTCATCCAATTCTTTCCGGCGTGAAATGGAATTGAGGACGGAATTGTTCCGAATAGTAGCCGGGCAGATCCGGCTGTGCGGATGCAAGTGTCGCACCCAAGCATAAAGCGAGGGACAATGCAAAACCACCGCCGTCTTCCTGTGGGAGGTGGATCGGCCCTGCTCTCTTCCTTGTTGCCTATCATTCAATTGCGAGTCGTTCCTGAATTTGCTCCAGAGGCACGCCCTTGGTCTCGGGAACCATGAGCCGGTGAGCCTCGCGGCAGATCCCGAAGCGACACTGCGTCCCGCGCCCCCATTCGGGCCCAGGAGGCCCGCCCCCCGCCTCGCCGATTCGGGCAGGCACAATGATCTTTCGTAATAGCGGCGCCTTCAGATTTAACAAAACTTAACTTCCTGTTTCGGAAAAGCGTGCGTCATTCATTGCAGAGGTGCACGTCATTTGAACCGAAACGCTTTAAATCCATTTGTACGGAAACTCGTTGACCGGCGCGCCATGCTGAGCATTACGACGTCCTAATCTGACCATTCCTATGCGATTCTTATCTAGCACCGTCACAAGAACCGCCGCCGTCACACTGTTTTGCTTAAGCACCGCGACGGCACAAACCAGCCGTATTACAGCGCCGGTGGACGGAAGCAAGCGCGTTTCTCTCTCCGGCCACATCAATCCGAGAGCGCAGTCTCAATACGATCAGGGTCGGGTATCGCCATCGTTACAGCTAGACTATGTGACCCTTCAGCTAGGAATGTCCTCCGCCCAAAAGGCCGAACTCCAGAAGTTACTGGTAGAACAGCAGGACCCTTCTTCCGCCAATTATCGTCACTGGCTTACGCCGGAAGAATACGCCAGCCGATTCGGTGCTAGCCAAAGCGATATCGAAAAAGTGGAAGCCTGGTCGCGATTGCAGGGACTCCAAATTGCGGCCGTTGCGCGATCGCGTAACTGGATCGCAGTCTCGGGTTCTGCTGCCGCCATAGAAGGCGCATTTCGGATCGAATTACACCAATACGTCGACAACGGCAAAACACATTTTGCGAATGCTAATGAGCCATCGGTTCCGTCCGCGTTCGCCAGCGTGGTGATCAATATTCATGGCCTAAGCGACTTTCGGATGAAGCCAAAAGGGCGGTTGTCCTCCCTTGCTCCGAGATACAACGATAGCGGCGGAAGCCACTACCTCGCACCGGACGATCTCGCCGTTATCTACAATATCCAGCCCCTTCTGAGTGACAGTATCGACGGGAAAGGTATGAAGCTGGTGGTTGCCGGTCAGACGGAAGTGAACATTTCCGATATCGAGGCTTTCCGGAGCAAGTTCAATCTTCCATCCAATGACCCGACCCTGACACTGGTCCCCAACAGCCAAGATCCTGGCATCAGCCAGGACGATTTGCCAGAGGCAGACTTGGATCTGGAGTGGTCGGGCGCCGTGGCCCGCAATGCGTCGATTCAATATGTCTATACCACCGACGTCCTGAACTCGGTGCAGTATGCGATCGACCAAGATCTCGCGCCGGTGATCAGCATCAGCTACGGCCTCTGCGAATTGGAGACTCCGACCTCCGATGCTTTCACGCTGCAATCCTGGGCGGAGCAGGCGAACGCGGAAGGCATCACGTGGCTCGCGGCGTCTGGTGACAGCGGCGCCGCGGATTGCAACGACAGCCAAAACCCTGGCTTAGCCGTTGATCTTCCGGCGAGTATTCCGCAGGTAACTGGCGTAGGAGGTACCGAATTTGCCGAAACCGGAAGCGGCTATTGGAGCTCAACCAACACCTCCAATCACGCTTCCGCGCTATCTTACATTCCCGAGACCGCTTGGAACGACAGCGCCACGGATGGTGAGCCAGCGGCGAGCGGAGGCGGGGCTAGCGTGTTATTCACGAAGCCGTCCTGGCAAACTGGAACAGGTGTACCTGCGGACAATGCGCGCGATGTACCGGACGTTGCTCTCAGTGCATCTGCCGATCACGACGGGTACTTCGTATATACCGGCGGACAGTGGGAAATCTACGGCGGAACGTCGGTCCCAGCGCCGTCGTTCGCCGGCCTGACTGTTCTTCTGAATCAAGCTTTAGTGGCGGGCGGAAAAATCACAAACCCCGGCTTGGGCAATATCAATTCACAGCTCTATTCGCTCGCGAAGACCGCATCGAGCGCGTTCCACGACATCACTACCGGCAACAATATCGTGACAGTGAGCTGCGGGCAGGGGCCGGCGTCCGGGCCAGGACCAGGGCAATCTGGATGTACGGCCAGCGCGGTCGGCTATTCCGCGGGCGCGGGCTACGATCAGGTGACGGGACTAGGTTCGGTGGATGCTTTCAAACTAGTCTCCGCCTGGAGCGGCGGCAGCGTAACCACATCGAGTCAATCGACGGTCACCATGACCCTCGTCGCCAACGTGAACGCGCTTGCTGCGACCCAAGTAGCATACCTCGTAGCGACGGTCACCAGCTCCGACGGAATTACCCCGACGGGCTCGGTCGCGTTCAGCATCGACGGCAGCTCGCTCGGCTCAGCCGTACTGAGCGGCTCCGCCGGAACGGCGACAGGGACTCTGAGCATCACAGGTTCGCAATTGCCCAGCACAG
>Ga0181525_10004402_pt1 | contig 10840 bp, 5 predicted proteins | sample PEATcosm2014_Bin_48_FD_121100 | JGI IMG/M metagenome (GOLD analysis project Ga0181525, IMG submission 121100) | Peatland microbial communities from MTU Mesocosm Facility, Houghton, MI, USA - PEATcosm2014_Bin06_10_metaG | ecosystem: Environmental > Terrestrial > Soil > Wetlands > Peat | place... | reverse complement strand
GTTTCAGCGTCCCGATGACGCCATTCGCCGCGGCGCGGATCGGCAGGCCGAAGCCGACATCGCGAGCGAGGACAATTTCTTTTCGAACTTCGAAGCGTTCGACGCCGAGCAGGCGCGCGCGCTGGTGGAGCATGTTGTCGAGTTCGATCGTTACACCGAGCCGATGAAACATCGGTTGGAGACTTTTCTGCTTGAACGGCCGGCCGATTATGTGGTCTCCTCCGCGCATCCGCGCCTGGTGAACGGATCGCCCTCCAGTAATCCGCGCTATTTGCAGCCCCGGCCCGATCTGGCGAATCCGAGGGATTCTTACCTGGCCGAGATCGCGGCGCGGCTGGCGCGAGAGATTCCAGCGGCGTGCCCGGTTTATCAGCCGGTAAATGCCGTACTCGCGGGACGCAGAAACAGCCCAGCCGATCCCAAAGCCGGGACGCCGCCGCTAGCGGTTTACGGTCCGGTGCACTATCAGGAACTGCCGGAGCTGTTCATGGACTTCATCGCCAGCCTGACCGGCAAGTCGCCTGCCACTACCGGATTCGGCAGCGAAGGCGCGCTGACCAAAGGCCCGTTTAACGCGCTGTGGCCGGTGGTGGATCTGAATAATGCGCTGGTGTCGGCGATTGTGACCGGGTACGCGGGCTTTACGACATCGGCTGGTTACGCGGGACCGAACTTCCGCGTGGATCACGACCTGAGCCTGCTGGTTCCCGAGATCTGGTGCCGCATGCGGGTGCATGAGCGGGATCCTGAATTCCTGAAGGCGCACGGCTATCTGGAACAAGTCTGCGATTTTTGTTTGGACGGCCGCACAGTGCTGGCCAGCCGGCTGGGTTATCGCATCACGGACTTATTTGTCGACCACTTTCTGGGACGCATCTTCGAAACACCGGATGCGGTATTTCCGGATGAAATGCTGCGGCCCGAAAAGCAGGATCTGGTGCAGTTCGCCGCCGGCGTGGAGGCCATTGTCGAAACCCAGACGCGCGTAGCGCTGCAATATTTCGAAGATGGAAGCGTGGATGCCGCGTGTCCTCCGCTCAAAGCGCTGCTGCATATTATGGCGCACGGCTGGTATGAAGGCGTGGGTGTGGACGCTGCGGAAGTTCGCGCTATGTTCACCCGCGAAGCGCTGCTTGCGAGCGGCTGGTATCGGGAACGCCTGGCCGTAAAGCAGCAGCGGGACGTAGCGTTGTGGGCCCGCCATATCGCAGCGCTCGAAGCTGCGGGTCTTTATCCGTCGCGGCTTCAAGCAGCGCGTTCGCAACTGGCGCGCGTGAGCGCTCCGGCATACCTCCATGAGCTAGAAGGTACCATTGGCGCCGATCCGTTTCACCTGCAGATTTAATTCAGTCCAGCGGCGCGTCCTGCGTCACTACCAGATGAATAAAATGCAGCTTGGCCACGGCGGGACGCGGCAGCGCGAAGGGATAGAGGTCCGGCTGTCCCATGCTGCGCGAGAGTTCGTTGAGCACGGCCGAGAGCGAGATCCAGGCGTTCAGGAAGGATAGAAATTTCTTGGCGCCGGGATCGTTGGGCCGGTACAACGCTTCGCGGCCGAACGGATCGATTTCCAATTCCAGGCGTTGCGTATCCAACCCGAAGCTGAGCGCGGTGTCGAGGGTGTCCACCATGTGGAGATAATGCGCCCAGGTTTCCGCCCAGTCCTCCCAGGGATGCGTGCTGGCGTACGCGCTGACGTGCCGCTGCTCCCAGCCGGGCACAGGGCCGTCCTGGTAATTGCGCTGGAGCGCAGCAGCGTAATCCTGCTGCTCGTCTCCGAACAACTGGCGAAAATCGTCCAGCCAGGGCGAGCCGGCGATCAGGCGGTCCCAATAATAATGTCCTACTTCGTGCCGCAGGTGACCGAGAATCGTGCGATACTGCTCGTGCATTTCCTCGCGGATGCGCTCGCGTTCGGCGTTGTCGGCCTCTTCAATGTTGACGGTGATGATGCCGTTATCATGACCGGTTAATACGCGCGGGCCGCCTTCGGGAGTGCGCAGAAAATCGAACGCCAGGCCGCGCTTGGTGTCCTGATCCACGCGCGACTGCACCGGCAATCCGAGCGCGAGCAGCGACGAAACCAGGCGGCGTTTGGCGGCTTCCAGGCGGCCCCACAGCAGGCCGTTCTCGGGGAGCGAAAGGTCCGGAATAGTCCGGTCCAGCCGGCACGAGATGCAGAAGCGGCGGGCGTTTCCGGCCTGTTCGCGCTCGGCCTCTTGCCCCACGTCAATCAGCCAGTTGCACGCGGCGGACGACTCCAGATTTGCGCAGCGCCGATATTTTCCGGGTTCTGCGGACTCACTCGCGAGTTGCCAGGTGTCGGGCTGGGGCCCGGGGATCAATGGGAACACTTGCTGCAGACGCGGCACGAAACCGAGCGGAGTTTTGCAGGCCAGGCAAACACTATTGCGGAAGAAGACGGGCCTTCCGCAGCGGCAGTAATAAGCGCGGCTGGCCAACACCGGCTTGCGTTTTCGCTTCGGGGCGAACCTTTCGAACATGGATTGAACGGGCGTGCTCATGGTAAGGAGTCAGGGGCGGGCCGTGCCAGCGCCCGTTGGTTAGATGCGCGTGGAGGCATTTGGTAACTGCGATTCGTTCAAGCTTTCGGCGCCGGGAACGATGAGAATCACAGGAGCGACTGTGGCTTTGAACGTCTCAAATATAGCTGAATCGAATGCAGGGATCCCCAACCCGGGCGCGGCCGAACAGCGCGCCGGAAAGTACTTGGCGTTTCGGTTGGGAAAGGAAGACTTTGCGATCCAGGTATTAAAGGTTCGCGAGATCGTGGGAATTCAGGACATCACTTCGGTTCCGCAGATGCCGAGCTACGTGAAGGGCGTGATCAACCTGAGGGGAAAGGTGATTCCGGTGGTGGACCTGCGGCTAAAATTCGGGCTGCCGGAACGCGAGTATACGCAGCGGACCTGCATCATTGTGGTGCAAGTGCAGCACGCTGGGATGGCCATTCAGACCGGCATTATCGTGGACGAAGTTTCGGAAGTACTCAATCTGGCGGCGAGTGAAATTGAAGACACGCCCGACTTCGGAGAGGATGTTGCAACACCCTATCTGCTGGGTATGGCGAAGGTGAAAGGTAATGTCAAGATGCTGCTGGATATCGACCAGGTACTGGCCACCAGCGAAACGGTTGCGCTGAGCGCCATTTTGAATTAGGTGCAGCAAGCCGAACTCGCGCTTCATTCCGCCGCCTGCGGCGATCCCTCCGGAGACACATCCACCGAAACGCTGATCACCTGCTCGCCCCCGCCCAGCGCTACGCCTTTCACCGGCGCGACGTCGGAATAATCGCGGCCCCAGGCCACGGTAAAATGCCCTCCGTGCGGCAGCACGTCGTTGGTGGGATCGAAATCCTGCCAGCCAAACACCGGGCACCACACTGAAACCCAGGCGTGCGACGCTTCGTCGCCGGCGAAGTCCGCATCGCTACGCAGGTAACCGCTCACGTAGCGCGCGGGTAGCTTCAGCGATCGCAGACACGCGATCATGATGTGCGCGAAATCCTGGCACACGCCCCGTCGCGTGTCCAATACTTCATCCACCGGCGTTCCAATGGTTGTCGCGCGGCGATCGTAGTGGAATTCGGTGAAAATCCGATGCGACAGATGTTCCACCGCGCTCAGAAATGGACGGCCGGGCGTGAAAGAGCCGGCAGCGTAGTGGGCAAACGGCGCTCCCACGCGTATGGAGGGCGATTCGAAAACAAACTGTCCCGCCTCGAAGGTGTCGGGCGTGTCTCGTTTCGAAACTTCCTCGCGGACCTGCTCCCAGGCCGGGGATAGTTCCAGGGCAGGCGGCGTCGAAGCCTCCAGATCGGCCAGACAGCGCGATGTGATCACCAACTCGCGATGCGGCTCGGCTATGGAAAAAAAGGTAGCTTCGTTCCCGAAGTAATCCGGCAGCGTGACCAGGGAATCGGGCGTGGGACTTACTTCGAGCGCGTATTCGAGAATGGTTTGGTTCTTGCGCGGGCGCGGCGTCAGGTGCACCTCGGTATGGCACATGGAGACGGCGCCTGAGTACCAGTAGCGCGTGATGTGGGTGGCCACCAGCTTCATTAAAATCTCACCTTCGCCAGCATGCTTTCGATAGCCTGCTCATAACCGGCGGGATTGCGCGGCGTGGCTGAAGTAGGCGCGGGTGACGGTTTCGGCAAGCAGTCCCAACTCCGCGCTCAGCTTGCCGAGCAGGCCTTCACGAGCCTCCGCCGCCGCGCGTTCTCCGGAGCGGGCCAGTTCTCGTACGTCGATGAGTTGCACGGTGTTCAGGAGCGACAGCGCTATGCGCTCTTCGGCGGGGCGGCGAATGGAAGTCTTGCTGCCGGGAAGCTCGCCGATGTGTTCGCGCAGGCGCGCAAGCTGAAAAGCAATGGATCGCGGATTGGCTTCGTCGACGAGCAGGAGATCCAGCACCAGGTCCACTTGCACCGAAGTCAGGTAGCGCGAGCGGTAAGTGATGGAGCTATCGGCCATCTCCAGAATGGCTTCCAGCACGCCGACGCCCCCAAAAGCTTCCTTCGGCAAACCGTTGCGCAGGAGCTCGACCATTTGAATAGCGCGTTCCAGACGGCGGCCGATGTCCAGGAAACGCCAGCCGTCGCCGCGCGTCATGCTCTCCATCACCAGGCCGCCGAAGGCCGAAAGAGTGATGATGGCGTGGTTCAAGCGGTCTTGCGCGGCAGTAACGCGAAATTCGTCGGCGGGCGGCTGCGTGGAAAATTGCTGGTCCAATTGATTCAGGATGAGCCATGCGTCCAGTGAAATACGATCGCGAAGGAGCCAAGCCACGCGGCGCACCTGATGGATGTTGTGGACCAGGCCGTTAGAAGCGGCCGGTTCGTAAATCATCGAGAGCACTTCGTGTTCGGCGGCGACCGGTTTTTCGCCGGCGATATAGCCCAGGGCGGCCAGAATCTCAAGACCGGCTTTCAATCCGGCCGCGCGGGTGGCGTCTTCTTCCTGAAAGAAACGCGAAAGAATGGCGCGAGTAATACGGACCGCGGCTTCCACACGCTCGGTGTAGCGGCCCAGCCAGAAGAGATTGTCGGCAACGCGGCTGGAAAGATCGAAGGTGGCGCGGCTGACATCCAGCGGATGCGCAGCCGGACGCAGCAGAGTAAAGGGCGGGGCGGGACCGTCGCCCAGCACCCAGGTATCCTTGCTGCCGCCGCCGCGCTGGATGGAAACTACCATGCTGTCGAGAGAGGTGGAGACGCGCGTGAGACCGCCCGGCATAACGGCATAGCTGCCGCTCGAAGGCACGGCATAAACGCGAACCACCATGTGGCGCGGATGCAGCGGGCCATCCTGCCACACCGGGACGGTGGAAAGCGCAACGCGCTCCTGAGCGACGTAGCGTTCCGGTTCAGAGCGCACCTTGTCGAGCAGCGCCTCACGCTCCTTATCGCTTAAGGACGCGCCGAAGATAGGGTCGCCGCGCGTGCCGGGGAACGTGGGCTTCAGCACCAGATCGCTTAAGTGATCGAGCACATACTTCAGCGGCTCCTCCTGGCCGCACCACCAGGTGGCGACAGTAGGAAGCTTCAGGTCTTCATTTAGGAGAAGACGGCTGAGTCCGGGAAGGAACGCGGCATACGCCGGGGACTCGGCCAGACCCGATCCCAGCGAATTGGCGATGGCCACGTGGCCGGAGCGCACCGCTTGGACCAGCGCGGAAACGCCCAGCATGGAATCGGCGCGCAATTCCAGCGGATCGCAAAACTGGTCGTCCTGGCGGCGTACGATGACGTCAACCGGAAGCAGCCCGCCCAGCGTCTTCAGGTAGACGCGATTATCACGCACGGTGAGATCGCCGCCTTCCACCAGCGTGTAGCCGAGATAGCGGGCCAGGAAGGCGTGCTCGAAATAGGCTTCGTTGTAGGGACCGGGCGTCAGAAGCACGATGCGCGGATTTTCGCGGTTGGCGGGAACCAGGCGCTGCAAAGCGTCACGGTAAGTCTGGAAGAAAGTCGCGAGCCGCCGGATATGAGACGCGCGGAATACATCCGGGAGGACGCGGGTGGTGACCAGGCGATTTTCGAGCGCGTAACCGGCGCCGGATGGAGACTGGGTGCGATCGGCCAGCACCCACCATTGGCCGTTGGGCGAGCGCGCCAGGTCGGCGGCGTACATGTGAAGGAACACACCGCCCGGCGGCTGGATGCCCCAGCAGGGCCGCAGAAAAGCGGGGTTGGGAAATACCAGCTCGGCCGGCAGCATCTTCTCGCGCAGCAAACGCTGCGGACCGTAAAGGTCGGCCAGGATGGAGTTGAACAGCATGGCGCGCTGAATGACGGCGGCCTCGATGGTTTTCCATTCGGCGGGATCCATCATCAGGGGGACCGGATCGAGAGGCCAGGGACGCGCGGTACTCTCGGGATCGGAGTAGACGTTGTAGGTGATGCCGTTGTCGTGGATCAGGCGCTGCCCTTCGCGCCAGCGTCGCGCGAGACCCTGGTTGCCCATTGCGGTGAGCGATTCCGACAGCGCTCCCCAGTGCGGGCGGAGTTGTTGGCCGGAGCCTAGCACCTCGTCGTAGAAGCCGGCCGTGGCTTCGTAATTCCAGGCGGAAGCTAACTGGCCGGGTGGGGGCGCGGTGAGCTTGCGTGTCATGCCGGGGAAACAACCGCTCCCTCACGGTCGCGGCCCGTTGGGACACGGTTACAGTTCGGTAATTCACGGTCACGTCTACAACTGAGCCACGACCCAATGAGCCGCGACTGTGAGGGAGCGGTATAAAATAACCTTGCGTGACGTACCTGATAACGTTCGCGTGCTACGGCGCCCATCTGCACGGCGACGAAGCCGGTTCCGTGGATCGGAACCACAACGTTCCTGGAGATCGCACGCTGGATGCCGACGCCGAACGAGTGTCGCGCGAGCGGAACCTGATGGACCAAGCCCCGTATATCTTGAACGCGCCCGGCCGCAGCGCCGTGCTGGATTCGATCCGGGAGGTTTGCCTGCATCGGCAATGGGCTCTTCAGGCGGCGCACGTGCGAACCACACACGTTCACGTTGTCGTGGACGCTGAAGAGAAACCAGAGAAGTTGATGAACGCCTTCAAATCGTACGCCAGCAGGAGATGGAACCAGGCCTGCACAGACGGCCCGGATGGAAAACGGTGGGCGCGGCACGGAAGCACGCGATGGTTGAGAAGTGGGGAGGACGTTCGAGCGGCGATGCGCTACGTCGTAGATGGCCAGGGCGAGGCGATGGCGGTGTTCGTTGCGCCAACCGACCCGCGACCGTGAGGGAGCGGTATAAAACGATTTTGCGTGACGGTGTTGGTTGCAGAGTGCCAGGGGGACCGCTCCCTCACGGTCGCGGCTCATAATGGTGTGTCCGCGGCGCTGGGCGGCGGCCTCCGCAAATCGAGCGTGACTGGAAACTCGGGGTTCTCTTCGGGAGGGGGGACGCGGATGGGGCCGCCCGTATGACCGAACGGGAAAAAGCGCGAGCCGCGGCGCGACTCGGCTTCATTGGCGTTCACCGGCAAGGTGTCGTGACTGCGTCCGCCGGGATGCGAAACGTGATACGAGCAGCCGCCCACCGACTGACCGGCCCAGGTGTCCACCACATCGAAGATCAGCGGCGTATGTACCGGAATAGTGGGATGCAGGCAGGAAGGAGGCTGCCAGCCGCGATAACGCACGCCCGCCACCCACTCGCCGTGCTTGCCGGTAAACTGCAGCGGCAAACGACGCCCGTTGCAAGCCATCACGTAGCGGTTCTCCACCAGGCCTGCGGTCTTGATCTGCACCCGCTCCACGGAAGAATCGACATAGCGGGCGGTGCCCCCGGCGCTGGTCTCTTCGCCCAGCACGTACCAGGGCTCGGTGGCCTGGCGCAGTTCGATATCGATGCCGGCATGCTGGGCGTGGCCGAACACCGGATAACGAAACTCGAAGTGCGGGGCGAACCATTCCGCTTCGAAGCGATAGCCCGCGCGGTTCAAATCGCGCAAGACGTCGCGAAAATCCTGCGCGACGAAATGCGGCAGCATAAATCGATCGTGCAGCCGGGTGCCCCAATGGATCGGGCTCTGCAGGTAAGGTTCTTTCCAAAACCAGGAAATCAGCGCGCGCACCAGCAATTGCTGGGTGAGGCTCATGCGGGCATGCGGCGGCATCTCAAAGCCGCGCAGTTCCAGGAGTCCCAGGCGGCCGGTGGCCGAATCCGGCGAATACAGCTTGTCGATGCAAAACTCGGAGCGGTGCGTGTTGCCGGTAACGTCCACCAGGATGTGCCGCAGAATCCGATCCACCAGCCAGGCCGGAACCGGGCCTTGCCCGGGACCCGGAATGAGGCCGAACGCGATCTCCAGTTCATACAAGCTGTCGGCGCGCGTTTCATCCACGCGCGGCGCCTGGCTGGTGGGGCCGATGAAGATGCTGGAAAACGCGTAGGAGAGCGAAGGATGATTGAGCCAATAGCCAATCATGCTGCGAAGCAGATCGGGCCGGCGCAGGAACGGGCTGTCGGCCGGAGTAAGTCCACCCAACACGAAATGGTTGCCGCCGCCGGTTCCGGTGTGGCGGCCGTCCAGCATGAATTTTTCGGCGCTCAGGCGGCTCTGGCGCGCGTCTTCATAGAGCGCGGTGGTATTGGCAACTAATTCCTGCCAATTAGCGGCGGGCTGCACGTTCACTTCGATGACGCCGGGATCGGGCGTCACTTTAATCTGCCGGAAGCGCGGATCTTCGGGCGGAGGATAGCCTTCGATCACCACCGGCATTTCCAGGTGCGCGGCGGTATCTTCAATAGCGGCCAGCAGGTCCACGTAGTCTTCGGCCTTTGTTAATGGCGGCATGAACACGTACAAACGTCCATCGCGCGCCTCCACGCACAGGGCCGTGCGCACGATCCAGGGCGCGGACTCACCCGCTGCGGGCTTGCGATCCTGTTGGGGCTTCTTTTGCGATTGCAGCCGGGGCGCGTCCATTGAAGTGAAAGGCGGAACGAAGCGGGGCGGGACCGGCAGCGGTCCCCGGTTCACCATGGGATCTACCGGATAGGAGACGGGCGCTTCGGAGGGCGAAACCCACGGCAAGCTTGGCAAAGGAAGGCGCAGGCCAACAGGAGAATCGCCGGGCATCAGGAACAGGTGCTGGCCGCGCAGCATCCACAGTCCGGTCTGCCACTCGGGGCCCTTGAGCCCCGGGACGCGCTGCACGGGCAGCACGAAGCCGGTGGGCGTTTCGAGCCCGCGCTCGAAAACTCTGCGGAGCCGATCGCGCTCCCCAGGATCGCTCAAATGGTTGTCCACCGGATCGACGTTGACGGGTAGTTGACGCTCCTTCTGCAGATAGTAAAGCGGGTCTTCGAAGGCCGGATTTACATATTCGGGATCCAGGCCCAAGCGCCGCGCCAGGGTCTCGGCGAAATGCTGCGCCTCCAGCGCGCTGAAGTCGCTGCCAAAGCGCTCCTGGGCGAGCAACGAACGGTCGTGCCACAACGGAACTCCGTCGGCGCGCCAGTAGCAGGTGAGCGCCCAGCGCGGCAACGGCTCGCCCGGATACCATTTGCCCTGCCCGTAATGCAACAGGCCGCCGGGGGCGAAGCGCTTCCGCAGACGATCCAGCAGGCGCTCGGCCAGTTTGCGCTTTTCCGGGCCCAGCGCGGCGGTGTTCCACTCGGCGGCGTCCATGTTGTCCACCGCTACGAAGGTGGGTTCGCCGCCCATGGTGAGGCGTATATCGCCGGCGCAAATGTCCTGATCGATCCGGCAGCCTAAGGCCTGGATACTTTGCCACTGGGCGTCTGTGTAGGGCAAGGTGACGCGCGGATCCTCATGGATGCGCGTGACGGACATTTCGTGGGTGAACGTGATTTCGCACTCATCCACAGCGCCGGTGATGGGCGCGGCCGAAGCGGGATCGGGCGTGGCCGCGAGCGGGATGTGACCCTCGCCCGCCAGGAGTCCCGAGGTGGGATCGAGGCCGATCCATCCGGCGCCCGGAAGATACACTTCGGTCCAGGCGTGCAGATCGGTGAAATCCTGCTGCGGTCCAGGCTGGCCGTCCACAGGCTTGACGTCGGGTTTCAATTGGATCAGGTATCCGGAGACGAAGCGCGCGGCGAGCCCCAGGTGACGAAGAATTTCCACCAGCAGCCAGGCGCTATCGCGGCAGGATCCGCATCCGAGCGTGAGCGTCTCTTCGCTGGATTGAACGCCGGGCTCCATACGAATCAGATACTGCACTTTATGTTGCATCTTCTGGTTCAGATCGACCAGGAAATCCATAGTGCGCCTGGCACGCAGGTCGACGGTTTTCAAATAAGCCGCCAGATTCGGGCCAGCGGGGGGGACGGCTCGAAACGGCGCAAGTTCGTGCTCCAGCACCGGGTCGTAAGAAAACGGGTATTGCTCGGCGGATGGCTCCAGGAAAAAGTCGAACGGATTGATGACGGTCATTTCCGCGACCAAGTCCACCTGGACGGAGAAATGCTGCACGCGCTCGGGAAAGACCACGCGCGCCAGGAAATTGCTCTGCGGGTCCTGCTGCCAGTTCAAGAAGTGAGGCTTGGGCTCAATCTTGAGCGAATACGCGGTAATGGGCGTGCGGCAGTGTGGCGCGGGGCGCAGCCGGATGGTCTGCGGAGACAATCCGACCAAACGGTCGTAATGATAGATGGTGAGATGATGCAGCGCGACGCGGATGGGCATAATGACGAATTGGCTGGCCGACGGCGCCTGAGCATCCACGGACCAGGGGGAGACTTGTGATCGATTATACCCCGGCCGGCGGGTTTCACTCGTAGCGTAGAGCCACCACCGGATCCAGCCGCGCGGCCTTGTTCGCCGGCCAAATTCC
>Ga0181525_10004401_pt1 | contig 10842 bp, 8 predicted proteins | sample PEATcosm2014_Bin_48_FD_121100 | JGI IMG/M metagenome (GOLD analysis project Ga0181525, IMG submission 121100) | Peatland microbial communities from MTU Mesocosm Facility, Houghton, MI, USA - PEATcosm2014_Bin06_10_metaG | ecosystem: Environmental > Terrestrial > Soil > Wetlands > Peat | place... | reverse complement strand
TTCTCCAGCTTGGGAAGCACGGCTGAGGCTTCATCGGCGGGCGGCGCCTGCGCTTGGGCTAGCGTGGATGAACACAGAATCAGGGACAGACAGCCAACGACGCAACAAACCCGCATGCAGCACCTCGAATTTGTTCAGTATACCGCCTTGGCGGGGCTGAAGAAGCCCCGCGCGGGATAAATCCCGCCCCCCAGCGGCGGGTCATATCCATGTTCAAACCGGCGCAGCCGGCGGCCCTGCTAAAGCCCGCCCTCCATTAGGCCGGCGCCAGCAGCAATCGCAAAAGTGCAGCCTGTGGACGCGTTCCCACTCGCGCAATTGGTACCCTAACCTTATGACTATCGCGATTACCGGCGCGTCCGGTTTCATCGGACGCCGGTTAATGAAAGCGCTCGCCGGCGGAAACCATACGCTGCGGGCTTTGAGCCGGCACGCCGGGACGAACCTGCCGCCAGGGGTGCAACTGTGCGTATGGGATGCCATGAAAGGCCAGCCGCCGGAGGAGTGCCTGGATGGCGTGGATGCGGTGGTGCACCTGGCGGGCGAGCCCATCGCGCAGCGCTGGAACGACGACGTGAAGCAGAAGATTCTGGAGAGCCGCGCCACCGGCACGCGCAACCTGGTGCAGGCGCTCTCGACCGCGCGGCGGCGTCCCGCCGTGCTGATATGCGGATCGGCCATCGGGTACTACGGCTCGCGCGGCGAAGAGGTGCTCACCGAATCGTCCGCGCCCGGCAGCGGATTTATGGCGGACATTTGCATGGCCTGGGAAAAGGAAGCGGACCTGGCGGAGTCGCTGGGCATACGCCTGGTGAAGCTGCGCACGGGCGTGGTGCTGGGGGCCAACGGCGGCGCGCTGGCCAAAATGCTGCCGCCGTTCAAGGCGGGAATGGGCGGAAAATTGGGGAACGGCGAACAGTGGATGTCGTGGGTCCACATGGACGATCTGGTGGGCATTATCCAGTACGCGCTGGAGAATCCGGTACACGGGCCGGTGAATGGAACATCGCCCAACCCCGTGACCAATGCCGATTTCACCAAAGCGCTGGGCCATGGACTCTCGCGGCCGGCGGTCTTTCCGATGCCCGCTTTCACGCTGAAATTCATGTTCGGGGAGATGGCCGATATGCTGCTGGCCAGCCAGCGCGTGCTGCCCAAGGCCATTGAAAGCGCGGGGTACGCGTTTCGCTATCCGCAATTGGGGCCGGCGCTCGAAAATATTCTGGCGGCGTGAGGCGCCCAGCGCGACCGCGGGGCCCCTGGCACTGAAAGAAGGCGGCCTGGGAGGCCGCCGCAGGCCAAGGGCCCGCCCCACACCTGAATCGGAGTAAGCTAAAGATATGCCCGAGATAGGTCAAACCAGTCCGGAGAGCGGCCGCTATCGCTGCGCCACATGCGGCGCCGATATTCAGATGCAGGCTGGGGAAACGTTTCCCTCTTGCCCCAACAAGGATCACACTCCGAGATGGGTCCTCGCGGAGGAACGCGAATTGGCTATGGCGGGACCGGCGCGCTAGTTGGATCACCCGCCTACTGGTGGCGGAGCGCCTGGTTGGGTTCGACCGCCGCGGCGCGCCTTGCGGGAAGGAACGCGGCCAGTGCTCCGGCCGCCAGGAGTACTGTGACCGTCAATCCGAACGCGAGCGGGTCGTTCGGCTTGACCGCATAGAGGAGCGAGGCGTTAATGCGCGCCGCGGCCAGCGAGAGCGGCAGGCCAATGGCCACGCCGAGCGCGATGAGCAGCAGGCCGTCGCGCAGGACCAGCCAGGCGATTCTTGCGGGCGCCGCGCCGAGCGCGATGCGCAGGCCGATTTCGGCGGTGCGCCGCGTCACCGCGAAGGCCATGACGCCGTAGATACCGATGCCGGCGAGCAACAAGGCCAATGCGCCGAGGAATCCGCTCAACGTGGCGATCATGCGGTCGGTGAAGATGGAATCGTCCACCCGCTCGCGGAGGGTGCGGGGCTCAACCAACGCCACCTCGGGATCGATGCGGGCGATCTCGCGGCGGATAGCGGGCAGCAGCGATGCGGGAGGAAATGGCGCGCGCACCAGAAACGTAGGGTCGTAGTTGACCTCGCCCTGGCGAAACGGCACGTACACGGTGGACGCAGGGCTCGTTTTCAGACCGTCGTGCGAGATGCCGCGCACCAGGCCAACAATGTACGTGGGCTCGCCGCCTTCGGGCTTGGAGGTATCAAAGCTGAAGGCGCGGCCGACGGGATCGGGCGTCCCAGGCAGGAACTCGCGGACGAAGACTTCGTTGACCACCGCGATCTTGCGCGCGGAGCGAAAGTCGGCAGCGCTGAATTCGCGGCCGCGGAGAGGGCGGATGCCGAGGGTTTCAAAGTACGCGGGGCTGATGGCCTGCTGGTTAACCTGCACGCCTTCGGTGGCGGTGCGGGCCGATCCCGGAACGCGAATTCCGCTCATCCAGGAACCGCCGCGGTAGGGACCGGGCATGCCATAACCGATGGAGGCGATGCCGGGCACTTCCGCCAATCGGGCCAGCAGCCGCTCGCGATGCTTTTCCTTGTCGGCGCCCTTCCATGCCTGCGGATAATCGAGCGAGAACGTTAGGACGTTGCGCGCGGCGAATCCGGGATCAATGGAGCGCAGTCCCGCCAGGCTGTGCGCGAACAATCCCGCGGCTGCCACGAGGACTACGGAAAGCGCCACCTGCACCACTACCAGCGCTTGGCGAAAACCGGCGCGCGTGCCGCGGCCGGGCTGCCCGGACCCGCCATCCTTCAGGGCGGCCGCGGGATCGACGGACGTGGCGCGCCAAGCCGGCGCCAGGCCGAACAGGATGGCCGAGAGCACCGAGATGCCCAGCGTGAACGCCAGCACGGCCGCATCCGGCGCGACGTCGAATTGCTCACCCGCGCCGGGCGGCAGAAACAGGAGCATGTAGCGCTCGCCCCAAATGGCGAATGCCAGGCCCAGCGCGCTGCCCGCGAGCGCCAGCATCAGACTCTCAACCAGCCACTGCCGCACCACCCGCCAGCGCGTGGCGCCCAAGGAGAAGCGCATGGCAATTTCGCGGCGGCGCGCGGCCCCCAGCGCAATCAGCAGGCTGGCGACGTTGGCGCAGGCGATCAAAAGCACCAGGGCCACCGCCGCCATCAGGATAGTCAGCGGCTTGCCGAACGCATCGCGCAGCATGGATAAACCCACGCCGGCGTCGCGCACTTCGATCTTCTGGGCGAGCGCCCACTTCCCGAACGCGGTGTCACGCTGGCCGCCGTAAACGCTCATCAGGTATTGCTGCATGATAGTGTTGGCGGCGGCCTGTAGGCGGCCGCGCGGGATCTCCGGCCGGCGGCGCGCCATGATCCAGATCCAATGCTGGCCGGGCTGCATAATCTCGCCGCGGGACATCATGGCCGGCACCCACATGTCGGCGCGGTTCTCGACTTCGATGCCATGGAAGGGCGGCGCCACTACGCCAATGACGGTCAGGGCTTGCTCATCCACCTTCAGCACGCGACCGAGGATGGCGGGATCGAGGCCCAGGCGGCTGCGCCAGAAATCGTAGCTCACCACGACCAGCGGGTGACCCTGCGGAGTGCGGTTGTCCTGGTCCGTGAAGAGCCGGCCGATAGCCGGCTTCACCCCCAGAACCTCGAAGTAGTTGCCGGTGACATACTCCCGGCTCACATACTCGACGGAATTGCCGCCGCCCGCTTCGAAGCGCACTTTTTCGGCGGAGCCGCGGGCGAATACGGCGGCGAAGAGGACCGCGTGCTTGCGGAACTCCAGATAGAGCGGATACGAAGCATAACCCTTGCCCCAGGCGCCGGTGCGGTAGAGGTTCACGAGTTGCTCAGGCCTCTCCACGGGCAGGAGACGCAGCATGAGGGTTTCGACGAATGAAAAGATGGCGGTATTGGCTCCGATGCCCAGCGCCAGCGAGAGCACAGCGGCTACGGTGAAAGCGGGATTCCGCCGCAGGCTGCGAAGACTATGCCGGGCGTCCTTGGCCAGACTCTCGATCCAGGGAATGCCGCGGCGGTCGCGATAGGCCTCCTTCATCTGCTCGACGCCGCCGAATTCGCGGCGGGCCGCCTGGCGCGCGGCTCGGGGATCGAGACCCTGCTCGCGCAGCTCTGCGGCGCGCATTTCCAGATGGGCTTCCACCTCTTCGCTCAGCTCACGGTCCGACCGCGGCGTGGAGAAGATCGCGGTCAGACGTTTCCACAGCGGGCGCATAAAGCTCCTATTCAGCCACTCGCAGAAAGCGCGCCATCAGGGCGACGGTACGTTCCCAGTTGTCAGTTTCGCGGCCGATCTGTTTCCGGCCGGCTTTGGTCAAGTCGTAGAACCTGGCGCGGCGATTGTTGTCGGAGGCGCCCCAGCGGGAGGAAATCCAGCCGCGCTGCTCCAGGCGCAGGAGGGCGGGGTATAGGGTGCCCTGGTTCAAGTCGAGAACGCCGGCGGAGATCTGCTGGATGCGCTTGGCCAGCCCGAAGCCGTGCTGCGGACCCAGGGTCTCGAGGGTGCGGAGGACCATGAGGTCGAGGGTGCCCTGCAGCAAGTCGGGTTTGGAGTTTCCTTTAGGCATCCAAGAGGAGTATGCCTCTTTTCATTTAGAATGTCAACAGGAAGCACAAGCGCGGCCGGAGAGGCCGCCGCAGGCTGGGAGCCTGCCCCACAAGGCGCGCTCAGGCGCTGATGGCGGGCGATGAGATCTCGGGCGCAACCAGGCTGCGCGGCCGGGAGTCGATCGGCCGCGGGCTCTCCAGCACAAAGCCAAACGGGCTGGTTTCGAGGTCCTCGAACTTGCGGGCGGTCACGAGCACGCGCGACTCCAGGGAGCCGGCGGCCTCGTTGTACGCTTCCACGGCGCGGTCCAGGCTCCTGCCCATGCGGTCCCAGTGGCCGGTCATGTAGGCCAAGCGTTTGTACAGTTCTTTGCCCAGGCGGCTGATTTCGGCCGCATTTTCCGCGATGTTCTCCCGCTGCCAGCCATAAGCCACCGCCAGCAGCAGCGCGATCAAGGTGGTCGGCGTGGCGAGGATGACGCGTTGGCCGGCGCCGGCTTCGATCAGCGACGGATCCTGTTCCAGGGCGGCGCTGAAGAAGCTCTCGCCGGGCAGGAAGAGGACCACAAACTCCGGCGCGGGGTCGAATTGCTCCCAGTATTGCTTGCGCGCGAGCGTCGCGATGTGCGCGCGCACCTGGCGCGCGTGATCCTGCAGAAGCGCGTTGCGGGCCTCGTCGCTCGCGGCCTCGCTCGCGGCCAGGTAAGCTTCCAGGGGCGTCTTGGCATCCACCACGATGTGCTTGCCGCCCGGCAGCCGGACCAGCATGTCCGGCCGCAATCGGCCATCTTCGGTGATGGCGACGGGTTGCGAGTAGAAGTCGCAGTGCTCCAGCATCCCGGCCAACTCGACTACCCGTTTGAGCTGGATTTCACCCCAACGGCCGCGCACGCTGGGCGCGCGCATGGCGGTGGCCAGGCGGCTGGTTTCGGTGCGGAGCTGGGTTTGGCTTTCGAGCAGCGCGCGGACTTGCTCGCCCAGGCCGGCGTAGGCCCCGGCGCGCGAGGTCTCCAGATCCTGGATCTTGCTGTCGACCTTTTCCAGCGACTCGCGCACCGGGCGCACCAGGTCCGCGATGGCCTGCTGGCGCAGATCCAAATCGCCGCGGGCGCTCTCCTGGGTGCGTTCCAGGCTAGTCTTGGCCAATTCCAGAAATGCCTGGTTATTGCTCTGCAACGCGTCGGCGGAGAGCGCTTTGAAGGTATCCGCGAATTTTTGCCGGGCGTCTTCGAGCGAAGCCTGCAGCTCCTTGTATTGCTGCCCCTTGTTCTGCAGGCGTTCGTTCAGAACAGCCTTCTCCGGCTCCCACTCGGCCTTGGCGCGCTCATAGGCCTGCCGCGCCGCCGGCCGAAGCACAGCCCAGGCCACCACCATGCCGATGGCCAAACCGAACAAGAAGCTTATCGCTATGAGAATACCTTGCATTTGCTCGAATTATCGCACGTCTGGCGCGCGGCGGCACACAAACGGCGCAAAGGAAACTCCCGATACTAAGGGCGCGCTAACTTTCGTTAACCGCGCTACCCGTCGACGATGCCGGTCAGGCGCGTGGCAATACCCTCCAGCGATTCGGACTGCTGGCGCAGATCGCCCGCCGATTGCTCATTCTCCTGCGCTTTCTGCGCCGCGGTCAGCACCACGTGCTCCATTTGGCGCACGGCCGCGGAGATCTGCTCGATGCCGCGGGCCTGCTCTTCGGTTCCCCCGTTGAGCTGCTCGATGCACGTCTTCACCGCGCTCGACAATTCCGTGACGCGGGTAATGGCGTTGCCCACCTCCCGCAACCGTCCGCCGCCCTGCTGCGAGCGCGACATAGAGTCTTCAATCAGGGCGGCGGTGTCCTTCGCAGCTTGCGCACTTTTTTGCGCGAGGCTGCGTACTTCGTCGGCGACCACGGCGAATCCCAGACCGGCCTCGCCGGCTCGCGCGGCCTCCACCGCGGCGTTCAGAGCCAGCACATTGGTCTGGAAGGCCAGTTCGTCGATCACTTTGATGATCTTGCCGATGCGCTCGCTCGACTGCGTAATTTCGCTCATGGAGTCCACCATATCGCCTAATCTCAGGTTGGCCTGGTTGACGCTCCCGGCGGCCTCTTCCATCAGAGCGGTAGCCGCTTTGGCGTTGTCCGCATTCGCTTGCGTCATGGCGTTAATCTCCACCGCCGAAGCCGAGGTCTGTTCCACGGTAGCCGCCTGCTCCACCGCGCCGGCGGCGATCGAGCGGCCAGCCTCCTCGAGTTGCGCCGAAGCGGAACGGACGCGCGACGCGCCTTCCAGCATTTCGTTCGCGATGGCGCGCAGGGGCTTCACGATCAGGCGCCTGTTCAGCAACTGAAAGCCGCCCACCACGACCACCAGCACGCCCAGCCCAATCAACGTGATTCTTTCCATGCCGGCCAGCACCACTGGATCCTTGGCCATCTGCGCCTTCAAGACGAACGCCCCCTTGACTTCGCCCACGTGCATATTCTCCATGGGCTGGCCGACCGGGTCGCGGCCATCGTGCGTGGCGCTGGTGGCCGGATCGCCATGACAGGCGAGACACCCGGCGTTGAGTTTCACGGGCCGGGCCAGGGTCAGCCCGCCGGTGGCGGAATCCTCGGCGAAATACTCATCCTGGCCGGCCGCGAACGCGCTGAAGGCCTCGGTGAACTCCGCCGAGCGATTCTTCGGGTTGCGCGCGGGGACGCCGGGGCGCGAAGGCGTCAGAAAGGTGAAACCGTTGCCTTGCGCCACGGCCTTCACCGAGTCCCAACTGGCCACTACCGGAATGGTTTTGTATACAACCGCGCTCCGGTAGTCCGCTCCCCGCAGGGTAGCCAGCTCGCGCATCAACGGCGCGGTATTGATGGCACCCTTATTATGCAGGTCGTCCATGTTCGCCAGAACCGTTTCGGCTTGCTGAAGGGTGGAGCTCATCAAGGTACGCAGCTCGTTCACGCGGTTGCCGTGCGAAATGAGATACACGTTCGCTATAGCTCCGGCGGTGGCCAGCATCACTCCGGCGCTGGCGCAGATCGTAATCTTGTTGGCAAGGTTCACGGTTTCTCCGGCCCGGGCAAATCTTGCCCGCCAGAGATACTATCGACCAGGCATTAAAAACCCTTTACGGGTTTGTGTCACTCGTCGTGTTCGTCGTGCGCAGCCTCGGCTCCGGCGCCGGCCGCCGCGAACGCGGTCATCTCGCCGCGCGTATAGCTGCGCGCCTTGGGCTGGTTTTTGTCCTTCTCGCCCGCGCCCGCAGGTTCCACCACGAAAGTCTGCACACCCAGCAGTTCCTGTTCCAGGTTGAAGGCGGGGACCGCGCGCAGAGCGGGCACCCGTGCGATGCCGTGCTCGTTGACCACGCACTCCATCCCGTTTGAAAGAGGAAATCGGATGCGAAGATGCTTTTTGACCGCGACCTTGCGCAAGCCGGACAAATTCATCGGCCGGCTTCCTGGAAAGCTTCCTCGCTGCCCATCTCGCCGTGGGCGGCGATGCGTTCCTGGCAGGAAACACAGAACTTGGCCCAGGGCACGGCTTCCAGCCGCTTGACGGAGATGGGCTCTTCACACTCGTAACAGACGCCGTAGGTGCCCTGCTCGATGCGTCGCAGCGCGCCCTGGACTTCGCGCAGGAGCTTGATATCGAGGGTGTTCCGATTGAGGAAAATCCACTCCTCGTGGCTCTGCTGGCTAAGATCGCCCTCGTCGTGCGGGTGCTCCTCGCGGGCCAGCACCTGAGCGGCTTTCTGGGCGGACATGCTACTGCGCACCTCTTCCGCCTTTTGCTCTAGTATCTTTCTATAACTCTCGTATTTGCTTTTCACTCTACTTCCCATTCCGACAGCCGTATATAGCCGAAGAGATATGACGCCCGCACACGCCGAAAAGTTGCAAGCGGGTTGCAAATCGGGCGCGCTTCCGTATCGGGAGAAAACCTGCTATGATGCTGATAACGGGACCGGCGAGCGGTTCGCCGATCCCGCCACGGCGTCTAGCGCTTGGTCTTACGGGTCCAAACGATCAACGCCGAGATCCGACCAACAAACGTCAGCCGAATTATCAGCAAAAGGATCATAAGAGATCCTCCTTTCCGCTTCCAGTTGAAGGCCCGGGCGTTGACCCCGGGCTTTCCTGTTTTGAAGCTCAAGTGCTTCTCGCAGGAACCCGCCTCTTCACCTTTCAGGGAAAGCTAATGGATGAGTGGCGTGGCGCCGGCAATCCTCGCATGAAAATGAAACCACAGATGGACACAGATGCACACAGATGCACACAGATAAAGACAGTGCCGAACCGGCTACATCTGTGCCCTCGTTCTGTTTTATCTGTGTCTATCTGTGTCCATCTGTGGTTCCATAGTTCTTCGCGTTTCTTAGAATCCGCCCGTGTCGCGGATCCCTTTGCCTTCCACGCACTCATAGGTGCGCCCGGCGCGCAGGTTCTTGAACTCCTCGGTAGCGCCGCTGGGCCAATGCAGCACCGCCCTTTCCACGCTATCCCGCTTGCCCAGCCCGAAAGTCACCGGCATTTCGGATTGCGACAAGTAACTGGAGCCGCTCTTCACCATCCGCGATCCGGTTTCGCCGCCGCTGGTCACGCGCACCGTGGCGCCGATGCCGTCGCGGTTCGACTTGGTGCCCACCAGGCGGAAGCGGATGGCGCGATGGCCGTTCGATTGATCGTTGCGGTAGAGATGCACCGGCCCTTGATTGGTCGAGATCAGCACGTCCAAATCGCCATCCCGATCGAAGTCGCCGAAGGCCGCGCCGCGCCCCACCTTGGGGTCCGCGAAACCGCCACCCAACATCCCGGCCACATCTTCAAATCCGGCGCTGCCCTTGTTCAGGAATAAATGCGGCGGCTGCGCGTATCCCGTCTCGGGCCGGGTTTCCCGAATGCCCGGATCGATGTGCCCGTTCACCACCAGCAGGTCCAGCAGGCCGTCCAGGTCCGCGTCGAAGAAGAAACACCCGAAGCCCAGGCTGCGGCGCGAGAGCCGGCCCACGTCCGAGCGCGCCGCCTGATCCACGTACAGGCCGCCGCGGCTGCCGCGATAAAGGCCGATCATCTCGTTGTCGAAATTGGTAATCGCCAGGCCGGCAATGCCGGAATTATCGTAGTCCGCCACATCCACGCCCATCCCCGCGCGCGCCTTGCCGTCTTCGCTGAAGGCCACGCCGGCTTTCACGGCGATGTCTTGAAAGGTTCCGTCGCGCTGGTTGCGATAGAGCTTGTTGGGCTGAGTGTCGTTAGCCACCATCAGGTCGATCCAACCGTCCTGGTCGTAGTCCAGCATCGCCACCCCCAGGGACTTCGAACTGCTGTCGAAGATCCCGCTCGAGGCGGTGACATCCTCGAACGTGCCGTTGCCGCGATTGCGGAACAGCCAGCAGGTCGCGCCGCGATACGCCTCCGGGGTGCAGTACGATTTGTGTTTGCCGTCCATACTGCAATACACATCCTGCGCGGGCGACCACTTCACGTAATTGCAAACGAACAGGTCGAGCAGCCCGTCGCGGTCGTAATCGAACCACAGCGCCGAACTGCTGAAGCCCAGCCGGCTGCCCAGCCCGCTGCGCTCGGTAATATCGACGAAGCGCCCTTTGCCGGTGTTCTGAAACAGATGGCTCTGACCCACGCAGGTGACGTAGATATCCGGAAAGCCGTCGTTGTTGAAGTCCCCCACCGCTACGCCCATGCCGTACATTTCCACGTCCAGGCCGGCGGCCCGCGTCACATCCGTGAAGCCGCCCTTCCGGTTGTTGCGGTACAGGCGCATGGTGCTGCGCTGCTTGGGATGGCCCGGCCAGTCCATGCCGTCGATCAGCAGGATGTCCTGCCATCCGTCGTTGTCGTAGTCCAGAAACGCGCAGCCGGGACCCAGGGTCTCGGGCAGGTACTTCTGTCCAAACGCGCCGCTATTGTGCCGGAACTGAATGCCTGCCGCGGAGGTCACATCGGTGAAGCGGAAGCCGATGTCCGCGCGTGCGGATACCGCCGGCGCCAGGGCCAGCGCGCCGCACAAAAACTCGCGGCGATTCACGGCAGATGCACCAGGCCCCTCTTCACCGCCCATACCACCAGCTCCGTGGTGCGATGGATGCCCAGCGCGGACATGAGATTGGCGCGATGCACCGAAACCGTATTCACGCTGAGATTCAGGATGGCGGCGATTTCCTTGTTCGAATTCCCCTGCGCGATCAACTCCAGAATCTGCTTCTCGCGCGGCGTGAGGCGCTCGTAATCCGGATCGGGCTCGTGGTGCGGCGTGAGCACGCCCGGGCCGATGACCGTCTTTCCAGCCGCGAGATCCTT
>Ga0181525_10004400_pt1 | contig 10842 bp, 10 predicted proteins | sample PEATcosm2014_Bin_48_FD_121100 | JGI IMG/M metagenome (GOLD analysis project Ga0181525, IMG submission 121100) | Peatland microbial communities from MTU Mesocosm Facility, Houghton, MI, USA - PEATcosm2014_Bin06_10_metaG | ecosystem: Environmental > Terrestrial > Soil > Wetlands > Peat | place... | reverse complement strand
TACGGGGCGAACTTTGTGCCGGGCGCGGTGGTGAACTGGAATTACCAACCACGCTCGACCACATATGTTTCAGGCCATGAACTGCAGGCGCAGATTCTCTCCACGGATATTGCGAAGAATACGGCTGGCTACATTACCGTCACGAACCCCGCGCCGGGCGGCGGGAGTTCGAGCGCCAGTTGGGCGCAGGTGGAAGTGCATGCCCCGATTTCGACAGTAGTACTGCGCCAACCAACATTTTACGCATTCGGCGATTGGACTTTGGGGACAGCGGACTTCACTCATCATGCGATTCTCGACTTGGTTGGGCAAAGCTTCGGTTTATCGCTTGATTTCGGGACAGGCAACGGAGCCTTCCTGTCTGGGCCCCTAATCAGTAGCAATTTCGCTGGGACTACGCAGTTTGCTTACGGAGACTTCAACGGCGATGGCAATTTGGATGTAGCGTTCGATTTGGGTCAGATAGGCTATATCACCCAAATGGCGGTTATGTTTGGCAACAGCAAGGGATCATTCATTCCGGGAACGGTATTAACTGAACGCGAAGGTCTGGGGCACGGGCAACCGATGGCAGGCGATTTCAATCAGGACGGAAAACTGGATTTGATCACATCCGGCGGAGAGTTGCTTCTGGACTTTCTGGGCAATGGCGATGGCACGTTTCAGAAGCCAATAGTCTACTTCTATGGGTTCCTCGGGACCGCAATGCAGGTGGGAGACTTCAACGGCGATGGCAAGCTGGATCTCTTGCTCATGGGAGATGCCGTGGACAACGGAAACAAGTGGTCCATCTGGTATATGCAGGGGAACGGCGATGGAACGTTCCAACCGCCGAAGGAAATCATCTCTTTGCAGGACACGAACGGTTGCGGCACGACCCTTCAACAAGATCTACAAGTGAGCGACTTCAATAACGATGGGAAGCTGGACCTGGCATTCTGCGTCAAGAAGGGCATCGGAATCATGTTAGGTAATGGTGACGGAACTTTTCAGCCACCCTCCTATTATGTCTTCGATACCAAGAACGCTGGTGAGTTTACGTTCGCGGCCGGGGATATCAACTCCGACGGTATTCAGGATTTGATCGTGTCGAAATACGAGAATTGGCCTAACACCAAGCTGGTCATTCTGCTGGGCAAAGGGGACGGAACGTTTCAACCGCCTCAAGTACTGCCCGAACCCGAAGCGGAACTCGGCATTACGGTTGGAGATTTTGACTCGGATGGCCTGCTCGACGTCATTTTGCAAGTCAATAGCGGGATGGACGTGCTCTTACAATAAGTCAACTTCGGCAGGAAAGTGGGAGGTGGTATGCCTGAGAAGCCTGTCATCGTGCAGGAGGCGACATCTGCGAAACGATCAACGGAATTATCTCTCCTAGCTCGTACAAAACCAGCTACCCCGACGGAGCCGTCATCGATGCTCGTGGAATACTTCCAAGCCAACCTTCTGGCCAAAGTACGCCGCAACTGACGTGCAGCATCAACCCATTCGTCGGTGTCACTGCCCCATCCACGATTCCACTTCCAGGGGCGGGGGGCTGGCCCAGCCTTTCTGTCCAAGCCGCAGGTGCTCAGCCCTTGTCTCTCCGTTCTTTGGAGAGATAAGGGTGAGAATTCCCGACCCCCGCTCTCACGCCGCCAGCCTCGATTTCCCTTGACCTCGCCCCACGCCAAGCCGATAATATTCCTCAAGGAACAGTTCTTTGAAAACTGAACATTGTGGGGCTAAGTGCTTTCCCCACGGTATTTTGCGAGCACTCCGCCCGATTTCAGTCCAGACAGAAATCGCCGGACTGATTCCAAAGGACTTACTGGACGCGGTCACCCCTAACTCCTGTGTCCGCAATATTTTACACGCAAGTTATTTAGAATCAATATTTTAGCCAGACTCCCGTCGATCGGTTCTCCGTAAGTCATTGATTCTAAGTATTTAAGCCAATCGATCCGCGATTTTTTTTGATCCGGCGGGTGTCCCTCGCTTGTACTTGGCAAGCACTCCAATTGGGGAATAAACCGGGTGGACAATGACGGTATAATCGTGTCATGGCCGACCGGGTTATTCACGTATCGGAAGCCGAAGCCGCCAGCGACTTTGCCGGGCTGCTCGCCCGTGTGCGTGCGGGCGCGGAGGTAGTAGTCGAGAGCGGCGAGTTGCCCGTCGCCGTGATTCATGCGCCGGCTACCCCGCGCCGCACCCTGTCCGAATGCATCGCACTTGCCAAAGCGCATGAAGCGGAGACCGGTGAGGCTCCCGTACTGGATGCCGACTTCGCCGCCGATGTGGAAGACATTATCAAGCACCGCTCGACGTGGGACCCGCCTGCGTGGGAATAATTCTCGATTCCAGTGTAATTATCGCCGCCGAGCGCCGCGGCCAGAGCGTAAGTCAGATTCTCGAGCAGATCTATCGCGGTCAGGGCGAAGTCGAGGTCGGACTTTCGGTAGTGAGTATCGCCGAACTCGTGCATGGAGCTTATCGAGCCAAAACGCCCGAGCAGCAGTTGAGGCGGCTGGCGTTTGTTGAACGCCTCTGCCTTGACGTTCCAGTACATTCCGTGACCCTCGCCATCGCGCGTCTCGCAGGACGTATCTAGGGCCAGCAGGAGGCGAAGGGCATCCGCGCTTCCTTCGAAGATTTGCTGATTGGGGCAACCGCGCTGCACTTAAGCTTTTCGGTGGCCACGTTTAACGTCCGCCACTTCGGGCAAATTCCGGCCCTTTCCATAACTCAGATGTAGCCTTGTCAGGAGTGGTTACTTCGGTGCTCTCGTGATCGCACCCTGCGAAGCCGACGAGACCAGTGCCGCGTACTTGGCGAACACTCCTGTGGGATAGCGCGGCTGCGGCGGCTTCCAGGCCTTCATACGCTGGCGCAAGACCTTGTCGCTGATCTCAACTTCCAGCACGCGCTCGGTGACGTCGAAGCGGATCATGTCGCCATCGCGCACGGCGGCGATCGGCCCGCCCAGCGCGGCTTCGGGCGAGACATGGCCGGCCATCAATCCGTGAGTAGCACCGCTGAAGCGGCCGTCGGTTAGAAGCGCGACCGACGATCCCAATCCTTCGCCTACGATTGCGCCGGTTACGCTTAGCATTTCTCTCATGCCGGGACCGCCTTTGGGGCCTTCGTTGCGGATGACGACTACATCTCCGGCGTGAATCTGTTTGCTCGTCACCGTGGCCATTGCGTCTTCTTCGCAATCGAAGACGCGCGCGGGGCCGCGATGCTCCTGTCGCTCATGCCCGCTAATCTTCGCCACGCAGCCTTCGGGGGCGAGATTGCCTTTCAGGATGACGAGGCCGCCAGTTTTCTTCAGTGGACTGTCGAGGGGCGCGATCACCGGCTGGCCCGGAGTTTCTTTGGCGTCGTTGGCTTCTTCGGCGAACGTCCTGCCGGTGACGGTGATGGTGGAACCGTCGACATATTTGCCGTCAAGCAGGCGCTTGGCGATGACTGGGATGCCTCCGGCTTTGTCGACGTCGGCGGCCACGTATCTTCCGGAAGGCTTAAGATCGGCCAGCAGCGGAGTGCGCTCGCTCACGGTTTGAAAGTCGTCGATCTCCAGATCGACTTCCGCTTCGCGCGCGATCGCCAGCAGATGCAGTACGGCGTTGGTCGATCCCCCGGTCGCGGCTACCGATGCGATGGCGTTCTCGAAGGCAGGGCGGGTGAGAATGGCACGCGGGAAAATGGCGTTGCGCAGAAGATTCATCACCACATCGCCACAGCGGTAGGCGACTTCGTCCTTGCGCGGCTCCATCGCGGGCACGCTGTTGAAGCCCATGGGTGACAGGCCAATGATCTCCATCACCGTGGACATAGTGTTCGCAGTGTACTGGCCGCCACACGCTCCGGCGCTGGGGCAGGCTACGTTTTCGAGTGCGTGCAATTCCTCGTCTGTCATTTTTCCCGCGGCGTTGGCGCCAACGGCTTCGAAGACATCCTGAATGGTGACATCTTTGCCGCGAAAAGTGCCGGGAGCGATAGTGCCGCCATAAAGCACGAGGCCGGGGAGATTCATGCGGGCGAGCGCCATGGCTGCGGCCGGGATTGTCTTATCGCAACCGACCACGCAGACTACGGCGTCGAACAATTGCCCGCGGCAGACCAGTTCGATGGAATCGGCGATAATTTCCCGACTGACGAGGGAGGCCCGCATGCCTTCGGTGCCCATGGTTTCGCCGTCAGAAATGGCGATGGTGTTGAATTCCATGGGAGTGCCTCCGGCAGTGCGAATGCCCTCTTTCACCTTGGCGGAGAGCCGCCGCAGGTGAAAGTTGCAGGGCATGGTTTCGATCCAGGTGTTGGCCACGCCGATCAGCGGTTTGTTGAGATCGGCGTCTGTGAAGCCAATGGCTTTGAACATGGAGCGCGCCGGAGCCCGGTCGCGCCCGTCGGTAATGCCGCGGCTACGATGTTTGAGGTCCATGGGATTCAGTGATTAATATCCTGAGGAAAGATTACAACAATTGAGCCATTGAGTGATCGTGTCAGTGATTGGGTCATTGAGAGATTGAGAAGCAACACCGTTTGGATTTTTCAATCGCAAAATCACCCAATCGCCCAATCGCAAAATGTACCGGCAAGAAAAACGGGGAACCTACGGGGATCTAAGCCGGGAGGCCGCATCCCACTGCAGGTTCCCCAATCGCATGACGCTTACCCAGGGAGCGCACATGCTCTGACACTGCCAAGCTCGAAACCAGAAACTTAAGCCAACGCGGCACGCGCCGACTGCTCGGGCACGACCGCGGAAGCCGGCGGATGTGGCGCCCACGCCGCTGCCTCATCGCGCAAGGCGGCGCTCGAATGTACGTTGATGACATCCACGATCGCATACCACTCGCGATAAAGCTGGCCGATCTGCTTGTGAGTGACATCGAGCATCAGGGAGACGGCGTGATCCTGCCCGGCATACTCCGCGTGCACCGATGTGAGATCGAGCCCGCGGCGCGAAACCGCGTTGAGGATGCGCATCAGTGCGCCTTGCGCGTTGCGATAGCGGATGTGAAAAACTTGCATGTTAGTTCCCCTAACCAGATTTAGCGTTTGAGTGATGTAGGCGTTGTGCGATTGAAAACCTTGAACGTTTGGGTTTTCAATCACTCAATGACCCGATCACTCAATGACTCAATTCTTCTTCATTCGTCTCCGTAAACCATCTCCGACAACGCCGCTCCCGCTGGAACCATGGGATAAACGTTCGCTTCGGGATGGCAATCGAATACCAGCAACTCGGCGTTCGGCGAGCGCAGGAAGTTGTCAATCAGATCTCCTGTCTCGTCCGCTACCGGATATTCCTGCATGGCCGACTCGTTCAGCCGCCATCCGTGAATCTTGTAGGCCTTGGCAATCTCGACAAAATCCGGGTTGTCGCTGAGATCAGTTTCGGCATAATTGCGCGCGTAAAAAAGCTGCTGCCACTGCCGAACCATGCCCAGATATTTGTTATCGACAATCACCATTTTTATGGGCAGACCAAGGCGATGCACGGTGGCAAGCTCCTGAATGTTCATCTGAAATCCACCGTCGCCAGAGACGCAGAGCACGCAAGTCTCCGGCTTCGCCAGTTGCACGCCCACAGCGGCGGGCAGAGCGAAACCCATCGCGCCCAAGCCGCCCGACGTGATGAAACCGCGCGGTGAGGACGAACGATAACGCTGCGCCGCCCACATTTGGTGCTGGCCCACGTCGGCGATGATGACGTTGTCTTGGGGCAGGCGGCTGAACAGCTCGTCAAGAAAACGAATGGTCGGCTGCGCCAGCCCCCGCGGATCAAGCTCTGCACGCTCCGGGCCGCAGGCCACAGCGCGCCATCCACTCCAGTCAGGTAGGGTATGGCGTCGCAGTTCCGTATGAAATGCAGGAATCGTTTCCGCCAGATCGCCGATCACGGGCAACTCACAGGCGCGCACCCGGTCGAGTTGCGCCGGATCGATTTCAAAATGCACGATCTTGGCATGAGGCGCAAAACGCGTGGGATCGCCGGTCACGCGGTCGTCGAGGCGCGCGCCGAAAACCATCAGCAAATCAGTCTCGTGCAGCGCCGTGTTGGCGGCACGTGTGCCGTGCATTCCCACCATGCCCAGGTAATACGGCGCTTGCGGAGGGACCGCGCCCAATCCATGCACCGTGGCGAACGTGGGAATGTTCAAATCGTCGAGCAGACGGCGCAATTCCGGAATCGCTCCTGAAAGTTTTGCCCCTGCTCCCACCAGCACCACTGGCCTAGTCGCGCGTTGCAGTAAGGCCACAATCGTGTCGTTGAATGCGCCTTCTGATTTCGCATCGGCGGGCCGCGCGTGCGGCTTGAACTTCACCGGACCGGAGAAATCTTTCTTAGCCTTCAAAATATCGGTCGGAATGTCGATCACCACTGGCCCCGGCCGACCACTGCGCGCCCAGTGGAAGCCTTCGGCAATCACTTCCGGAATCTCTTCAATCGTGCGCACCAGCCGGCTCCACTTGGTGAGCGAAAGCGTCACGCCAAAAACATCGGTCTCTTGAAAGGCGTCGGTGCCGATCATCGCGGTGCGAACCTGTCCCGTGATGCACACCAGTGGCACGGAATCCATCTTCGCGTCGGCAATGCCGGTGACCAGGTTGGTCGCGCCGGGACCGCTGGTGGCCATGGCCACGCCAACTTTGCCGGTGACGCGCGCATAGCCCGAAGCCGCGAACGCCGCGCCCTGCTCATGGCGGGTGAGCACGTGCCGCACGCCGCTGCCTTCGAGCGCGTCATACAACGGCATGATCGCGCCGCCGGGGTAGCCGAACACCAGGTCGACTCCTTCGGCGCGCAAGCACTGCAAAACGATCTCGGATCCCTTAAGCATTCAATAAACCCATGTCCATTAGACCGATGTCATCCTGAGCGAAGTTTCCGTTCACGAAGTGAAGGGAAACGCAGTCGAAGGACCCCTTGCCTGCGTGCACCGGCAGCGGCCCAGCAAGGCGTTCCCGCCACGGCCTAAGCATTCACCGCCTGCTTAATCTCTTCCTTCTTTGATTCGGGCGCCTTCTTCGCCTGCTGGCCCGGCAGCCAGCTCATCATGCCGCGCAACTGCGCTCCGACGATCTCGATGGGATGCTGCTGCTCCCTCTCGCGCAATGCGGCAAAGTTGTAGCCGCCGTCTTTGTTCTCTTTGATCCACTCACGAGCGAAGGTCCCGTCCTGAATGTCGGCCAGAGTCTTCTTCATCGCGGCTCGCGTGGCGTCGCCGACAACTCTTTCGCCGCGCGTCAGGTCGCCATACTCAGCGGTATTTGAAACCGAGTAGCGCATGCGGCTCAGGCCGCCTTCGTAGATGAGATCGACGATCAGCTTGACCTCATGCAGGCACTCGAAGTAGGCGATCTCCGGGGCGTAGCCGGCTTCGACCAGCGTCTCGAATCCCTTCTTGATCAGCGACGTCAGACCGCCACATAGCACCGCCTGCTCGCCGAACAGATCGCTCTCGGTTTCTTCCTTGAACGTGGTCTGAAGCACGCCCGCGCGCGTGGAGCCGATGCCGTGCGCGTAGGCCAGCGCATATTCGTGAGCCCGCTTGCTGGAATCCTGCTGAATGGCGATGAGCGAGGGCACGCCGCGGCCCTCGGTATACACGCGGCGCAACAGATGGCCGGGGCTTTTGGGCGCGATCATCACAACGTCCACGTCGGCGGGTGGGACGATGGTTTTGAAATGAATGCTGAAGCCGTGCGAGACGCCGAGAATTTTGCCGGGATGCAGATAGGGCTGCACGTATTGCTCGTAAACCGCCGCCTGCGTCTCGTCGGGAGTGAGCAGGTGGATCCAGTCGGCGCGCTTGGCAGCCTCATCCGGAGCGACGACCACCATGCCGTCGGCGCGGGCCTGACCCGCACTGGGCCGATTGGCATCAAGGCCAACGATGACCTTGCAGCCGCTATCGCGCAGGTTCTGGGCCTGCGCATGTCCCTGGCTGCCGTAGCCCAGGATGGCGATGGTTTTGCCCTTCAGGGCGTTAGGGTTGGCGTCGTGTTCGTAGAAAATAGTGGCCACTGGGGAAGCTCCTTTATGCAAACCGACCGGTCGGTCGGTTTAATTATGCTATTAGAAGGCTGGAGCGGTGTCAAGCAGTAAGTATTCCGTCTCTATTACCGAACAGGTGCCTTCTGCGGCAGGAATGGTTGAGTTACTGGGTCCTCTGATTTAAAAGCCGCTCCACACGCTCCGGCTCACACGCAATGATCCTTAGATAGGCCTGGGTTGGCCTGTCCGGCTGCGCGCGGCCTTGCTCCCAGTCGCCGAGAGTGCCAAGGGGGATGTGATAGCGGACTGCGAATTCCTCCTGCGTCAGGGCCAGGGCGCGGCGAATGATTTTCGCCTGCGGCGTGCGCTTCATGCGCTTAAGATCGGTGGCGGTCAGCGGCTGCGCGTCAGCGTCGGCACGGGCTGCGGCCTCGATGGCCGCAAGCGTCATGGGTCTAAGCATTTTGCTGAAAATAGTCGCCTTGCTCATAGTTTGTCTGACATCTCGATTTTACGTGCAATTTTCCTGTTACGGAATGCTTCACCTTACAGCCTCGGCGTGCATTCCCTGCCCGGTTTCCGATAAAGTAGACAGTCCCTATGCTTGATTTGAATTTTGTACGCGAGAATCTACCCCGGGTGGAAGAGATGCTGCGCCAGCGCGGCGCGGACCCGGCTGCCGTGCTGAAGGATTTCCGTGAGGTGGATACGCAGCGGCGGCAGGCCATCACCGAGGCCGAGACCATGAAGGCCCGGCGGAATAAGGCTTCGGAAGATATTTCGAAGCTGAAGAGATCCGGACAGGACGCAACCGCCGCCATCGCCGAGACCAAAGATTTGCGCGAACAGATCCAGACGCAGGAGAAAATTGCCGCCGATCTCGACGCGCGGCTGCAGGATATTCTGTCAGGCATCCCCAACGTGCCGCACTCCTCCGTTCCTGTTGGCCACGGCGCGGAAGACAACGTGGAAGTACGGCGCTGGGGTTCGCCGCCGCAGTTCGACTTCGCTCCTAGGCCGCATTGGGAAATCGGCGAGCAACTCGGCGTGCTGGACCTGGAACGCGCGGTTAAGCTGACCGGGGCGCGCTTCGCGGTTTATTGGGACCTGGGTGCGAAGCTGGAACGTGGGCTGGCCAACTTCATGCTCGATCTGCACACGCGCGAGCATGGATATACCGAAGTGCTGCCGCCGTACCTGGTGAATTCGGAATCGATGTATGGCACGGGGCAACTGCCCAAGTTCGCCGCCGATCTTTTTCGCGTGCCGCATGGGGAAAAAGATCTCTGGCTGATTCCCACGGCAGAGGTTCCAGTCACCAATCTTTATCGCGATGAGATTCTCGATGCGGCGCGGTTGCCGATCTCACTCACCGCCTACACGCCATGCTTTCGCAGTGAGGCGGGATCGTATGGGAAAGATGTGCGCGGCATCATCCGGCAACATCAGTTTCAAAAGGTGGAACTGGTAAAGTTCGCCCGTCCGGAGAATTCGTATGAAGAGCACGAGAAGCTGACGCGAAATGCCGAGACAATCCTGCAAAAGCTGGGCTTGCACTACCGCACTGTGGCATTGTGCACAGGGGATATGGGGCCATCTTCGGCCAAGACCTATGACATTGAAGTCTGGCTGCCGGGGCAACAGTTGTTCCGCGAGATTTCGTCGTGCTCGAATTTTGAGTCATATCAAGCTCGGCGGGCGAATATCCGTTACCGTCCAGAGGGCAAGAACAAGACTGAGTTCGTACACACGTTGAACGGAAGCGGGCTGGCCGTGGGACGCACCTGGGTGGCGATTGTGGAGAACTACCAGCAGGCGGACGGGAGCGTGGTGATTCCAGAGGTGTTGCAGCCTTATATCGGCGCGGAGCGGATTACGAAAAAAAGCTTTTAACGCAAAGTTTCAAGGTTGCAGAGTTTCAAGGTTGCAAATGGCCCCCGTCCTCACCTTGCAACGTTGAAACATTGAAACCTTGAAACTTGGAGACTAGACTTGCAAAGTGTTGAGATCAGGACGACCGCCAGTGGCGCGCCTTCGCTCCCCCAGCGTTCTATACCGATGAACGGCGTCTTCCGCACAATTCGAAGCTACATCCTGTGGCAGCACGAGCGGGGGACTCTGCACTACGACATCATGGTCACGCTGATCCTGATCTTTGTCTTTTTCTCTCCGCGAGTTATCAACTTTAACGACAAACCAGTACCGGTGTCTCCGCATCTGAGTGATGTCGTGGTTACGCCCGATGCGCAGGGTGGACTGGTCTACCGGATCTCGGCGGGCGCAATTACCCCGGGAGACGATCAAGCGATGCGTGATCAGTTGCTGCGGATCATCAAGCCGATTTCTGGCGATGTGTCGATCATGAGCTATGAAGCGGTGAAAGACGGCAAGGGACACGTGCAGACGTATAAAGTGCTGGTGAAGAGATAGCAGGCAAATGGAATTTTTCGGCCGCATTCTTGGGACTTTGCTGTTCGTAAGTTTGTTGTGTCCCCTGGCGCATCATCCCAGTCCCGAGGCCTGCACGCTGCCGTGCGTCCTCAAGAAGATGGACGATGCGGCGGCCAGCTTTCATGCGACACAGGCTGATTTTGTTTGGGATCAGTATCAGCGGGTGGTGGATGAAACGGACACGCAGAAGGGTACGGTTTACTATCGCCGCGCGGGAAAAGATATCGAGATGATGGCGGCGATTAAGGAACCCGATGCCAAGTTCGTGCTTTACAAAGACGGCAAGCTGCAGGTTTACCAGCCGAAGATCGAACAGGTTATCGTGTATCCGACGGGCGGCAATCAGAACGAGATTGAGAGTTACTTGGTGCTGGGCTTCGGAGGAAGCGGCGAGG
>Ga0181525_10004399_pt1 | contig 10843 bp, 13 predicted proteins | sample PEATcosm2014_Bin_48_FD_121100 | JGI IMG/M metagenome (GOLD analysis project Ga0181525, IMG submission 121100) | Peatland microbial communities from MTU Mesocosm Facility, Houghton, MI, USA - PEATcosm2014_Bin06_10_metaG | ecosystem: Environmental > Terrestrial > Soil > Wetlands > Peat | place... | reverse complement strand
CTGCATTCGAACCGGGTCCTCGCGTGGCGAACTAGCGGCGCTGTCATCGGGAACTGGCGCGGAACCGCGAGGGGTTGCGTGAGGTGCTGGAACGCTGTAATGACCTGGAGGTTTGTGATGCGTGGAGGCTTGGGAGTTAAGGCCTCGTCGAGCTGACGAATGCTTCAACGGCGTCGGCCGGCTAAACTGGCCCGATATGGTCGAAGTCTAGCCGCAATCAAAACCCAGGAATTTTACGTTTGCCCTCGGCTCGGCCAATTCCTAAATCGCCTTGGACGAATATCCGATCCACAGCACCACAGTCGACCATCTTGCTACGCAGCGGTGATCGATGCCTTGGACGGGATTAACGCGCCTGAACTTCGGTTGCGGGTAGCGGATACGATTCGCGGGGGGACGTTTCCTTGGCGCGCGCTCCACGGGTGGTTGTGACTAGCGGCGGTTGGCGGGTCGGGACGGAGGGCACAATTCGGTGGGGCTCTTGTTGGAGTTCATTCAGTTTGAAGGCAGCTCCCGGCGGTGATGGAACGCAATTCCCTGCCGTAACGACGCAGACTTGTGGGACGGGAGCGGGATTACTGCGTGCGCGGCGTTGATGCAGATCGGATGCGGAGTCGAGGGTTCGCGACTGCGCGCAACGGCTAATCGGTGGGAATTGGGGTTAGACACGCTGCGCGGCTGGCGACTCACGGGTCTATTTGCTGCATCACCTATGCAGTTGGTGCCGCGGTGTTGCCCCGGCAGCTTCGGGGAGTTTGGATCTTGGTGGCAAGGCGCGTTTTGGGGCGGGCTTTAGCGGCAGTGGCCGGTGCCACAGAGTGCGACTGATCCGTCCGCGGCGCCCACCACGAACCAGAGCGCGTTGCGGTGGAGGCGTTGTCTGAACGTGCCGCCCTTGACGGCGGCGACGGCGGCGTCGCGTTCTTTGGTGACGGCGGCTAGCTTCGCGCCGTTGTCCGTGGAGTCTTGCTTGGCTGCGGCTAGTTGGGCTTGGCAGGAGCGGCAATCGCGGACGAAATCGAAGAGTGGCTTTGGATCGGTGGCGGGAATTTGCGCGGTGGGAGCATCGGGGTGGTCCTGCGAATTGGCGGGCGTGGCGGTAGCGGGGAATTCAAGGCCGGGTGCGGAGTTTGTTGACGTCGTAGAGGAGGATGACGGAGCAGGCTGTGCGCAGCCTTTCGCGGCGTAGGGGGAGTTTTCAGAGCGCGCGGTTCCCTGCTGGACCGTTCCCTGCTGTGTTAGGAGCGCCGCGCCCTGCGGCGATGCGGGAGTGATGGGTTGAGGAAGGGCGAGAAATTTCGGCAGCGCGCTGAGGATTTGCGCGGGGGTTTGCGTTTGCCGCTTCAGCGCTGCGATCTGCGCAAGAGTATCTTTCAGCGTGGACGCGCGATCTTGTTCGCGCAGGTTCGCCGCATCGAGGGCTTGTTTCTGCGTTGCGAGCGTAGCTTTGCGGCGCAGGCGATCGTCGTGCTCGGTGAGCCAGGCAGTGAAGGCCATGGCGCTCAGCAGGATTGCGAACAGAATGCCGGAGATTTCTAGTGTGTTGCGCATTGGGCGATTCGTTACCGGTGGTTGGTGTTTCGCAAGGTGCGAAAACTGCGGTAAGAGCCGTTAAGTCGACCGATTAGAACGTGCGTGTGGGTTGACCGCGATGGACTTGTGGGCATTTCGAATCGCGGCACTGCCGATTAGAATCTGTGTATTCACCTTCGTAAGCCTTTCGTCACTGCCCTTTACTTGTACCTTCGTCCAGTTGTTCGTGGCAGGCCTCGGCGTGCATCATATCTGCAGGAATTCAGCCCCTCTCGGCAACGCTATAGACGCTTGTTTGCGACTCACCCGAACACTTGGAGAAAACGAATGCGACGCGCTTTGCTCGGTCTCGTTCTAGCGCTCATCGTTGTGCACGTGGGCTGCACCGGAACGACCAAATCAGTTGGCGGCGCGACACCGCCGGCGCAGATCACCGTGAGCGTGACGCCGACCGCTGCAAACGTGCGTGCCGGGGCCGGGCAGCCATTCACAGCGACCATTACCGGGACTACGAATCGGGGTGTGACGTGGTACGTGAATGGGATTGTGGGAGGAAGCGCGACCGTAGGATTAATCACCGACACCGGTGTATACACTGCTCCTGCGATTCTGGCGGACCCAAACACAATCACGATTAGCGCGACGTCGGTGGCGGACTCCGGGGCGAGCGGTACGAGCGACGTGACGTTGTGGAACGCGACGCCTGTGCTAAGCGGCGCAACACCTTCCACTTTTACGGCGGGCGCATACACGCTCACGCTGACGGGCAGCAAATTCGTCAGTGGCGCGCAAGTGCTGTTTGGCGGCGCGGCAGTGACGACCAGCTATATATCGGCGACTCAACTCACGGCTACGGGTTCGGCGCCCTCGGCGGGAATTTTTGGCGTCAGCGTGAGCAATCCAAATCCGGGCAGCAGCACTTCCGGCGCGATCAACGTGACAGTAACTTCGCAATCGGGAGGGAATCCGCCGCCGAGCGCGTGCAGCGTGATGAGCGTGGGCCAGGGCGGCAGCCTTAATGGGTTCGTGCCCTTCCCTTCGGACAATCTGTGGAATCAAAACATCGCGAGCGCGCCCGTGGATCCGAATTCCGCCGCGATTATCAATTACATCGGAGCGAGCGATCCAGTGCACCCGGATTTTGGCTCGGGCGAGTACAACGGCTCGAGCATTGGGATACCGTACGTCGTGGTGGATTCGCCGCAAGTGCCGGTCGCGATTAATTTCACGGCGTATGGCAGCGAGAGCGATCCGGGGCCGATGCCTGTGCCGGCGAGCGCGCCGATTGAGGGTTATCCGAACCCTGGCAGCGGCGATCGCCACGTGCTCGTGCTAGATAACACCAATTGCTGGTTATACGAGCTGTACAGTTCTTATCCGCAGACGGACGGCAGTTGGAATGCGGCTTCAGCGGCGGTGTGGGATTTGCTGAACGACGAGCAGCGGCCGCTGACGTGGACTTCAGCTGATGCTGCGGGGCTATCGGTCTTTGCTGGTCTGGCGCGCTACGACGAAGTGGCTAGCGGCACGATCAAGCACGCGTTGCGTTTCACGTTACAGAATAGCCGAGCTGCTTTTGTGCCGCCGGCATCGCATTGGGCTGCGACTACTTCGAACGCGAATGCCGCGCCGATGGGCATGCGCTTACGGTTGAAGTCCAGTTTCGATATTTCGGGGTTCTCTGCGACCAACCAGGTGATCCTGACGGCGTTGCAGCAGTACGGCATGATTATGGCGGACAACGGGTCGAACATGTACATCAGCGGCGCGCCGGACGATCGCTGGGACAACGACGACTTGCACAATTTGGATCAGGTGACGGCGGCGGATTTTGAAGTGGTGCAGATGAATGCGATTTACACGCAGTCTAATCTGCCTGTTGGTGTGGCGCCGACTCTCACGAACTTTACGGCTAGTCCTACGACCGTTTCGGCGGGTGCGAACGTGACGCTGTCATGGAGCGTGACGGGCGCTTCGTACTTCGATGTGACGCCGCAAGTCGGGGCGGTGCGCGGCAACAGCGTTGTGGTGACGCCGTCGCAAACTACGACCTATACGCTGAACGCCACGAATGAGTTTGGACGCAGCACCTCTACCGTCACCGTCACCGTGCAGTGATGTCCCGCATCGAGCAGCGGCGGCCCGGTTTGCGGCCTTTTCCTGAGCGCGTTAAGAGCGGTATTCGATGCGCCGAGGCTCTGCTAAGTGATTGCCGACTGCTGTTGCGGAGTGTAGTGAGCAGGCTTTGAATAGTGGGCATTAGCAGGGAGCGGTCTTGGGCGTCACACTGGCCCTCCTGCGAAATCATTTGGTTCTGCTGCGCGACTTGCTGGTCGGTGAGGTTAGGCGTGGTTTGCTGTGCGCCGCGGGACATGGGATGCCTCCGAGAAATTATTTTTGTGGATGGTGAAACGTTTCGAAGCGGAACCGCACTATTGGGCAATGGATTTGTGATGCGTTCCAGTTAGGCCGGGCCCGGCACAATTTTATTTGTGAGCGAAGACGGACGTCAGTATGGGGCGGTTCGCTATTTCTGAACTGCGCGCAGGCGGAAGCAACAGGGCGTCCGCGCGTCGTCGCCGATCCAGCCCAGGCTCGTGAGCCTGCGGCCAAAACCTTCCGCGATCGGCGACCGGAGCCATGCGTGTGCGTCGTCCAGGCCGCGCGCCAGCAGCTCTTGTTCACCGGCTTGGTGCAGAGCTAGCAATTGCAAGTAACGTTCTTGCGGATTCCCCGCCCCTGCCGCTTTTTCGCCATTACGGTTCAGCAGCGGATGACATTGCGCCAGCGCTTCGGCTGCGTCGAATGTCGTCGCTCCGGCCGCGACGCCGTAGGCCGCGAGGGCTTGTTCGACTGCCGGCGAGATTGGGCGTTGCGCCAGAGGATGCGGCAGCGACTGGAAATCTGGGCCACCTTCGAGCGTTAGGTGGGCGCCTTCGTCGGCTTCGATCACGTGTCCCAGCGGCCTCTCGCCGTCCTGTGTGGTCGCGTGAGGGCCTTCAGACAGCCGCTACAAAAGGTTGCGGTTCGCTGTTATGATGTTCAATTCGTGACGCAACCCGAAAGCCTGCAGTTGAATCCTAAGCGTCGAAGTTCTGGCCAAAGTCCAAGAGGGGGAACCTGGTGCGGTTACTGAGAATTCTCTGTGTGCTGATGGTGATCGGTTTCGCGGCGCTTGCGCTGGGTATGGCGCTCAGCGATCCCGCAAATCGTTCGCACGCGCAAAACCAGATCGAGATTCAGGCAAACCCCGCGGCGGGCACAAGGTCCGCCTCAGCAAGTACAGCACCAGCCGCCGGACCGGTGTCGTCCAGCGGCGCGCCCGCAATCCTGGTGGCATCGAATGTCGGCATTCGGACCTTGGCCGTAGCATTGCTGGCTTCTGAGACGGCGCTCACGAGCTACTCGGCGGCGTCATCCACGCAGTTGTATCTCGCTTCCATTGACCGTCCGGACCAGATATTTTCCTACGCCGTTCGCGCAACACCGAATATTGCGCCGGCCAACGCAGCGAAACTGTTCGCTACCGTTGCAGCAGGAGTGGGCACTGTCGGATCGATCGGTGATGGCGGCGCGGCCAGTAACGCGCAGCTGGATCTCTCTTTGAATGACTTCACGATGCGCAGTGAAGTCGCAGTAGCTCCGGACGGCACGCTCTTCATAGCCGACACTGGCAACGCCACGATCCGCACCATTGCGGGAGCTGCGACCAGCGAGCCGTCAATCATACGCAGCGTCGCGGGACGCTGGGCGCCGCGGCAGAATGTGGAACTCAGCGAGCCGTTCGGCGTGGCCCTGGATCGCACTGGGAATCTATATATCGCCGACCATGGCGCGAACGCGGTTGTTGAACTCTTCGGCGCCGCTTCCCCCAAGGCCGGCCAACTGGAAGTCCTGGCGCACATGGTTTCCCCCGCGGCCGTTGCCGTGACGCTCGACGGCAGCACCGTTTTCGCTGCTTCGCCGGACACCGGCCTGATCGTAGCAATCAACACGCAAACGCATGCGTTGCGCAGTGCGGGTGTATCTCCAGCGCCGCTGTTTGCGAACGCGCTCGCAAATTCGAATGGCGCGCACATCATTCCCCAGGGACTGGCGGTGGACGGAGGAGGAAACTTATTCATCGCCTACACCGCGGCCGGCGGCAATTTCGACCAGATTTTGCGTCTCGACGCACTTTCATCGAAGCTCACGGTCGCGGCGCGCGGCCTCAGCGCCCCCGGCAATATTTCCTTCGACGCGCAGGGCGACTTGTTCGTCGCCAACCAGGGCATGCGTCAAATCCTGGAGTTCAAAGCGATGGGAGTTCCGGCTACTGGCGTAACGCTGGTCCCGCCGACGGCGTGTCTCACGGCGCCCACGGTATTTTGCGACCAGCTCGTCGGCGGCACGAGCCCGACGCTCGCTTACGAGCTTTTCAATAACAACAGCAGCGCAATTACCGGAATCACCGCTGCATTCACGGCCGGCAACACGAGCGACTTCACGATTTCGAATACTTCCTGTGCTGCGTCGCTAGCCGCGAACAGCAGCTGCGCGTATAACGTGGCATTCACGCCCGCGGCGAACGCCACCAGCGCTTGCGCGGGCGGCGCTGCCGCCAATACTCGTTGCGCAACTCTAACGGTGAATTATTCCGGCGCCACTGCGCCGCTCTCCGCGGAAGCCAGTGGCGTCGCCGATGACTTCGAAATTACGTGTATGACCACCAGTACGTTCACTTGCCCGCCGCCATCGAACGGTGCTCCGTATCAAATCACGATCGATCAGGGCTACGCAGCCACGTTTCAGCTGCAGATCGTGCCGGACGACACATTCAGCGGTACTGTGACGCTGAACTGTCCGACAATTCTTCCATCCGCGCCGGCAGGGAGTGCAGGAAATCCCACGCTCTGCGGCATTTCAGCGGGCACCAGCGTCAGCCTGCCGCTAGCCAACACAATCACAGTGCCGGTGACCGCAGGAACTGCGGTGCCTTTCAACGTCACGTTTCAAACTACCACGACGGCTGGTAAGCAGTTCACGGCCCCGACGACGACCGGAGCGAGACGCCTGGGCGCTGTCATTGGAAACTTCGCCCCGCGCTCCGGCGGTTCCGGCGGTGCGCAGAATCAAACGGCACGCGCGTTGGCGGTGGCTTTCTTACTGGCTGGCATGTTTACGCAGATGGTTTGGCTCGTCCGTCAGAAGCGCTTGCCGCGCATTGCCCTGGTTTTCGTGCTCGGATTTTCAACGGCGATTTGCGCTGCATTAGGCGGATGCCACCACACCAGCTCAACCGCGAGCGTCATCCCCTACACTCCAACGGGTACCTACACGCTGACAGTGCACGGTTTTGTGCAAAATGCCTCGCGTGGTTTCACGATGACTCTCGTCGTCGACGATTAGGGCGCCGTAACTTCGCGGCAGGCCGCCGTATGGTGCGAAGCGGTCTGGCACGAGGGTTCACTTGAATCTACAAGTACACGACGCCTCGCCGGTATCCATAGGGCTTTCGTCGCCGCCCACTCGCTTGTTCCGGTTGCACATAACGATCGATCAGGTTTTCGATGCCGGTTTGCGCGCCGCCCAGCAGATCCACGACAAGAGCGCGCGCTCCGCGGGAGCGCGCTGCCAGCGCGGCTGTGGCGTGCCCCAGCGCATCGGTGGCAGAGCGGATCTGCCCCGGGTCAGTAGCTAGCGTGAAGGTTGCAAGCACCTTTTCCTAGCGGACACGCACCATGATGGACTGTGTGGCGCCGATCCGGTTGATTTGTCTTCTCGCCATTCCCATAGCCGCATGTACATGCTTGGCTGCAAATTCAGCATGCTGCCGCCGCTCGTAAATTTCTCGATAGGCACGAAAGCGTCGCAACTGTCCGCCGTGGCTCGTTCCCACAAGACTTGCGGCATCAGGCAATCCGTAGGCAGCTGCGGGCTGGAGACGTCGCTGATTTCCGTGTTCGTCACGCCCGTGCTGCCGACCAAGTCCAGCGCAATGTCCTGCTGCTCCATCAGCACGCTGACGCCGTTTTCCGCAAGCTCGCGTTGCAAACCGCGATACGCCGAGTTCAGGAGCTGCATCAGCAGCGTGTCGGTGAACACCGCGCCCGCCGTGTCGTCCACCAGCGCCCGCGCCTGCGTCAGTGCGTCCTCCGCTTGCGGATACGCCGTTGTCGGTAGTACGGGCATGGTTCCTCCGGTGTGTTAACACGCAGGTTCCGAACTCTGGGTTTTGCGTTAGGATGTTTTACAGCGCATCGAGCACACGGGCAAAAAAGGAGCAACCATGGCAGTCGCAGACAAACGCCAGTACATTCCACCGCCCGGGGGCGCGGGTAATCTGCCATTCAGCAACGCAGTCATCGCCGGTAACACGATTTATCTTGCTGGCCATATCGGATTCGATCCGGTCACGAGAAAAGTGCCGGAAGATGTCGAACAGGAGGCGCGTCTGATGCTGGACGCGCTGCGCGACACGCTCACCCGCTGCGGCTTGACCATGCAGGATGTGGTTTCGCTGACTGTGTATTGTTCCGACGTATCGCTCTTTGACCGCTTCAACGCCGTCTACCGCGCGTATCTGCGCGCGCCGTTCCCGGCCCGCGCGTTCATCGGCTCGGGCCCATTGCTTTTCGGTGCGCGCTTTGAAATTCAGGGCATCGCCATCAAGCCGGATGCCTGAGGCGCGCTAATCGGTCTTCAACACGGGAGCCTCTTTTTGCGGGAAAGGAATTTTGGCGGCCGCTCAATCCACCAGGCCGGCCAGTTCGACGGCATCGTTGGTAGTCGAATCCGAAATCATCAGATGCGCCTGTCCCCACTCGTGTGTGGTACCGGCGGGAATTGTGATGTGGTGCGTCGCCGTGAGAGTTCCGCTTAATCCGCGCGCGTCGCAGAGGCTGGACGTGGCCGCGGCTGACGTCAAGCAGGCGTTGATTTGCAGCCCGGCGTCCGCGCCCCTGAACCGCTCCGCCTTTTGCACGCCGTTCAGCGCGTTCACCGCCGCCTTCTAACTTTTGCGGCACGTACCTGCTTTGCCATCGCGTTCCGTCCTTTCGCCTAAAGCCCGCTAACGCAGGATGCTGCTTCGTTCGGTGCTCGGATTCTAATTCCAACTCGCCATCTTCTGCCATGCTTCGGCGCTCTTGTCTACGAATGTCAACAATTGATGAAAAAGACTTCCCGCGCCTCCGGTGTCTCGAGGGCGGAGCACGACCGGTACCGCCTATGCCGCATTGTGCCCACGATTAGTCGAGCTGCTCTAACCCACATTGAATCAAAGCCGTACACGGGGAATAGTGCGATAGACCGCTTCCTAGATTTGCGATCGAGGCAGTACTCCCCCTGCTGAGAGATTGGCACAGGCCTTGCAATGTACCCACCGGCGCAGGCTCCCAACTCCGTCGCTTGGGGCCATGGGGCACAAGTCAAAGAGGCCAAATGAGTAAGTTAAACGCAACGCAACTGCAAAACCGAACGACGCTGTACGCCAGAGTGTTCGCGCTGGCTTTGCTGGCCTTCGCCGTTGCCACGCTACCGTCTGTGGTACGTGCGGACTCCAGCGACGCCTATCAGATTAGCGGCACTACGGCGTCTGGCGGTACGATCTCCGGAACGCTGGATTTCAGCTACAACTCGAACACCAAGCAGACGCTGTTGATCAATTCCAATTTTACGGTGGATGGCAAATCCTATTCCTGCGATGGCCTAACTGGTGGAAATCAGTGCATCGTGTTCGATCCTTTCGGCACGGAGTATTTTGGGGTGATTTCCGGCACCACCTTCACCAATCTCGAATGGAACGGCTTCAACTTGGCCGGTATCTTTTGGCCGACTTTCAATTTGATCGGCGGCTACGTCGAGCCATTGGGCGGCGGAACTTGGGATTACGTTACCGGTGGCACCGCGACGATCATTCCAACCCCCGAGCCTTCGGCGATGTTGCTGCTCGGTGCGGGCCTGTTGGGTCTGGTCGCGCTGTCTCGGCGCCGATTGAATTTCGATTCGATCGCATCAGCTGGCCGATAACCTCATCAGGAGAGGCAGTCCTGCGGGACTGCCTCTTTTCGTTTAGTCATTAAGCAGCCAGGCTCGATGCCGTAAATCGTTGCGTTGGCGCGGCTTCACACCCTACTTTTTCTTATCCGCGCTGTCTGACCCGCTTCGCCTCTCGTCGGTTGTTGTCACACGCGGTCCCAAACCGTACTGAGCAGCTTTTTCCTTGTCCAAAATCGCTCTGCGGTGCCGGCAAACCGCGACTCCCGGTTTCACTTTTTCACCGCAAGCCGGTCAGCCCGTCGTGCACGATCAAGTCATTCACGGATGTTCCCGTGGGCAGCGCGTCCGCCTGGATCAGCGAATCGAACGGGTCCACCAGCAATACGTTGGCCGATCCGCGGTTGGTCGTAAGCGTCGGGTCGTACACCTGCACCGTCTGGTTGTAGTAGAAGAGCTGTGCACCCGGCGGCTTGGCCATGCCAAATTAAGCTGCAACCCCCGACGGCAATCCCGTCGTCGTGATCGAGCCGATCATTCCAAACACTCCATTTCCGTTCGTTTGCATCGCCTTGTCGAGAAACGATCGGGATTGCGTCATCGCGTTTTTCACTTCACGCTTGGCGGTGTTCTCGATGGCCCTCTCGGGAGCATTGGAAGCAAACTCCACCAGCTTGGTGATTTCCACCGCATGCGGGAAAAATACCGGCGTCACCTGCGCGACGTCGTAAACGGTTCCCGACCCGCGCCCCAGATCCCCGCCGTCCATGTTAGCCAGTCCGGCCTTGCCTCCTGGACGGATCTGCGACGGCAAAAGCATGTTTGGTGAGCTGACGCGTTCCGCGTCACCTCGCTGCTGAATCATCGTCAGCAGAATGTCGTCGCGCTCGTACAGCAGCAAAAGCTTGTCGCGAACTTTCTCCAGTCGTAAGGCAACCGATTGTGCATTCTGCATCTGTGTCACGATCTGAATTTCTCGCTGGGACTGGATTTCATGCTGCGCGTCGAATCATTGCCGCGCTGTCTTTCCTGTCCGCCTAGACAAACGGCGTCTTGCCGTCATGCGAAACTGCGATGGGTGTCCTCTTCGGACGCGAACATTGAAACAGAGAACCTGGCATTCGGCCATCGACTGAAATTCACCTGACTGTAATTCAGCATCAACCACTGTCTTGCAACCTGACCCCGAACAGTCCGCCGCCCCGGTCTCACGCTGGACCTCGGTACAGTTGAGCTGTTTCTCGTAATCGCCCATCATTGAGTGGCTAGCGAGTGCGGCGGAGATAGATAACAGAGTACGGAGTCGATTCCGAATCGAAGCGGGCTTGCGCGT
>Ga0181525_10004398_pt1 | contig 10844 bp, 12 predicted proteins | sample PEATcosm2014_Bin_48_FD_121100 | JGI IMG/M metagenome (GOLD analysis project Ga0181525, IMG submission 121100) | Peatland microbial communities from MTU Mesocosm Facility, Houghton, MI, USA - PEATcosm2014_Bin06_10_metaG | ecosystem: Environmental > Terrestrial > Soil > Wetlands > Peat | place... | reverse complement strand
TTGAACAGCTCTTCGCTCATTACCTGGATGGCGCCGTTCACCACCAGCACTTTCACAGGCTGATTCTCGATGCGCAGCTCCCGGCGCAACTCCGGCGAGAAGAGCACCCGCCCCTGAGCGTCCATTTCCGCTTCCGACCCCAGCTCCTGGGCGGTGAACCATACCCTCTTCACGGCCTTCGGATTGTCATGGTGGCTGGCGAACAAGTTTTCGTTTTCTCTCCAGATCGCAATCGGATATACTGTTGCCATGTGCCGATCCAAACTGGTCACGAACAGTTTCTTCTCAGGCAAATCCCCTATGTACCTCTGGAACTTCTCGGGTAGCTTCAGGCGTCCTTTTTCGTCAAGGCGGGCAGGGTACATGCCACGGGGTGGTTCCACCAGTACCGCGCCTTGAGGTATTTCATCGGCCACTTTTGAGCTACTTTCCGACCATTTTTAGGCCACAACAAATTGTGGCACGAACCCTTAGTCCATTGCAAGAGAAATCTTTAAGAAAGTGTTGATTGGATTTGAGTTAGTGAGATACTAGGCGATCCATCGGCACGACCGGGTGCCACTACATATTGATTTCATGGCGAATATATGGCGAAGAAAGTTGGGCTTCAGGTTCGGGCTATCCGCTTCGGACTACGGGTACTGGCAGCCGACAGCGTTAGTGAATGTTGACTATCCAAAGACATAATTGAGGTTGCGGCGCTCCCGGTGCTAATTCTGAATACCGAAGGCCGTACGCGAAGAGGTGCACCAACTATGGCGAAACGCAAGAAGCAGGACGAGCACGTCGATCGGCGTACGAAGCGCCGTTTTGGTATCGAACAAGGGCTGCGCTATAAGCTCCTGTACGGAAGCCGCGTATCCGAAGCCGGAAACGGGCGCACGGTGAATATCAGCAGCAGCGGCGTGTGGTTCACGACAGAAGGCGCCCTCAGCACTGGATTGCCGGTGGAGTTGTCGATGAGCTGGCCTGCGCGGCTGAACGACGTGTGTCCGATGAAGCTGATGATCTACGGTTGCGTGGTGCGCAGCGGCAAGGATTGCGCGGCACTCGCCATCGAGCGCTACGAGTTCCGCACCCAGGGCACCGCCCCCGTGCCGCTCTACGAAGAGACCGGCATCCGGCTGCCTACTTAAGGCATTGGCCGTCCGGCCGATCCGGGGCATCCGCGTGCATCGGCTGCTGGGGCGATTCCCGCGGCAGATTCCGCCAGGGTAGAGTGCCCTATTTCAGAGTTTACGGTTCTATACAATTGAATTCGCCGCCGAATCCAGCTACGCTGTGAGTAGGATGGATCGCCGCAGGTTTATGGTCGCGGGCTTGGCAGGCAGCGCGGCAAGCTGTGCGCGCTCGAAAAGCCCGTGGCGGCTCTTCAGCGTGCAGGAAGCGCGTACCGTCGGAGCCGTTTGCGCGCACATCATCCCCCAGGACCAGGACCCCGGCGCAGTCGAGGCCGGCGTGGTCGTCTTCATCGACCGGCAGCTCTCCGGGTTCTATAAGCCCTTGCAGAAAGCCTACCGGCAAGGGATCGCCGGCCTCGACCGCGAGAGCGCGAATTCAACCGGCCACGCCTTCGCGGACCTGCCCGCCGCGACGCAACTCGACATGCTGCGGCGCATCGAGCGGAGTCCCGAACTCAAGCCCTTCTTCGACATGCTGGTGGCCCACGCCATGCAGGGCTTTTACGGCGATCCGCGGCATGGCGGCAACCGCGAGCGAGCCAGTTGGAAAATGCTCGGGGTAGCGTCTCCGCCGCTGCGGGGGCGGGCGTGAAGCGGGTCAACGCGGTGGTAGTGGGCGCGGGCGCGGGCGGCGGCATCGTGGCCAAGGAACTGTCGGAAGCCGGGCTGAGCGTGGTGCTGCTGGAGCGCGGCAAATGGTATACGGCGTTCGATTGCCGCAAGGACGATCTGCGCAACCAGCGCACCTCGGTGCTGGGCAACGCCTTCGGGCCGGATGACGAGCGCAATCCGCGCGTGGCGGTGGATCTGAAAGGCCGCGCCCATTTGGTGCGGGCCAGCGGCCCCGGCTACAGCAACAATGCGGCCTGCGTGGGCGGCGGCACGCTCAGCTACGGCGCCATGGCGTGGCGCTATATGGAGCGGGATTTCTGCATGCGCTCCACCTACGGTCACGTGGCCGGCAGCACGCTCGAAGACTGGCCCATATCCTACGACGATCTGGAGCCTTATTACGAGAAGGCCGAATGGGAGATCGGGGTCTCCGGCGACGATTCCGGAAATCCGTTCCGCGCGCCGCGCCGCAAGCCGCTGCCCATGCCGCCGCTCGCGCCCAACCGCGAGTTCGAAATTCTGCAACCGGCGGCCAGGCGGCTGGGGCTGCATCCGTTCCATATTCCGATGCTGCGCAATAGCGTGCCGTATGGCGGACGCGGGCCGTGCATGCGGTGCCGCTGGTGCGTGGGCTTTGCCTGCGAAGTGAACGCCAAGGGCGGCACGCAGAATACGGTGATCCCCATCGCGTTGGCGACCGGAAATTGCGAGCTGCGCACCGAGTGCATGACCCGCCAGATCCTGACCGACGAGCGCGGACGAGTCACTGGGGTCGAATATTTCGATGCGCACGACCGCTTGCGCCGGCAGGATGCCGACCTGGTGGTGGTTTCGAGCGCGGCCGTGGAATCGGCGCGGCTGCTGCTGAATTCGAAGAGCGCGCTCTACCCGCATGGCCTGGGCAATCGGTATGACTGGGTCGGCCGCAATTTCCAGGGCCATAGCTACACGGGCGCGTTCGGCATCATGCCGGAGGACATCTACGACGACCTGGGTCCGGGGGCTTCCATCGCGGTGTGCGATTACAATCACGGGAATCCGGGCCTCGCCGGCGGAGCCATGCTGGCCAACGAGTTCATCCGATTGCCGTACCAGTTTGTGGGCATGCTGCCGCCGGACGTGCCCAAGTGGGGCCAGGCGCACAAGGATTTCATGCGTAGCTTCTACCGCCGCGCGATCGCGATACAGGGCCCCACGCAAGAGATGCCCATGTTCGATGCGCGCGTGGAGGTGGATCCGAACGTGCTCGACCATTGGGGCATTCCGGTAGCGCGGCTTTCCGGCGACAAGCATCCGCACACCATCGAGATCGGCGCTTTTGCCGCGGCCAAAGCCGAAGCGTGGCTGAAGGAAGCCGGCGCCGTGCGCACCTGGAAGAAACTGGCAGGGCCGGGATTCACAGGCGGCCAGCATCAGGCCGGCACCTGCCGCATGGGCGACGATCCCAAGACGTCGGTCGTCAACCGGTATTGCCAGGTGCATGAGATCGACAACCTGTTCGTGATTGACGGCAGCGTGCACGTGACCAACGGCGGATTCAACCCGGTGTTGACGATCATGGCGAACGCCTATCGCGCGTCGGATCACCTGGTCAAGGGGTGGAAAGGCACGCGTTACAAGTGATGCGCCCCCGCCTTTGGTGGCTGGCGGCCGCTGTGCCCTGCCTGCTGCTCCTGCTGCTGCCGGCATCCAACATTTACTACCGGTCGACCGCGGGCGAAGGCTGCGCGCGCTGCCACGAGATTCGCGCGAACTGGGACTCGTGGCGGGAATCCACGCATCGCGGCGTGCCGTGCCTGACCTGCCACGGCAGTTCCGTCATGGACAATTCGCGCCGTCTGGTCCGGCACGTCGGCGGCGATGTTCCGGAGCAGATCCGCGTGAAGGGAATGGACGTCAATGCGCTGATGCGACGCTGCCAGGGCTGCCACGCCCAGGAATTCGCGGACTGGCAGGCGGGCCCGCACGGCGCGAAGTTCGCCAAATTCTTCCTGGACCAAAAGCAGAATCATGAGCGGCTGCTGATGGACGATTGCCTGCGCTGCCACGGCATGCAGTATGAAGGCGGCATACGCGACCTGGTTACGCCCATCGAGCGGCAGGGGCCTTGGAAGATGACGGACGCGCGCTGGACCAATGTGGCGGCGATTCCGTGCTTGGCCTGTCACCAGATTCACCGGCATGGCGAACCGCTGGGCCAGCAACCGGAGCGCATGGCGCGGGCGCTTCGTTCATCGGCGCGTGAGCCGATCTACCGCCCATCGCTGGCACTGTTCGACCGCCGCGAGATGGCGCACGTGGCTGACGCCAACCTCGCGCTTCCGCAGATCCTGGATGGCGCGCGGCCCGTGCGCATGAGCCCGGACCAGCGCCAGGGCCTATGCTACCAGTGCCACGCGCCCCTCTCCACGCGGCAGGCCGGCTCGGGCGACGACCGCACCGGCCGCGGCATTCACGAAGGGCTCAGTTGCCTGGCCTGCCATCAGAAGCACGGGCAGCAGACCCGCGCCTCGTGCGCGAATTGCCATCCGCGCCTGTCCAACTGCGGGTTGGATGTGGAGAAGATGGATACCACGTTTCTCTCGCCCAAGAGCGCGCACAATATCCACTCCGCCAAGTGCTTGGATTGCCACACCAAAGGCGTGCCGGCGAAACGGGCTGCGGCGGGGATGTGACATAATTACCACATGAGCGCGGCGCCGAATTGGGTACCGGTCGAGGAGTACCTGCATAACGCCTACCATCCGGATTGCGATTACGTAGATGGGGTCATCGTAGAGAGAAACGTGGGCGAAAAGGAGCATGGCAAGGCGCAACAGGAAGTGATAGTTTACTTCCGCGAGCGCCGCCGTCTGTGGGGCACCTGCGTGATGCAGGAGCAGCCCGTCCAACTATCTCCATACCGTTACAGAGTGCCGGATGTTTGTGTGGTGCTCGGCCCCGAACCCGATGAGTCAATCTTCACCAAGCCGCCTTTTCTTTGCGTTGAAATCCTTTCGCCGGAGGATCGGATCGGCCGGGTGCAGGAAAGGATTGACGACTACCTGCGATTCGGAGTCCGTTTCGTGTGGGTCATCGACCCCTCCCAGCGCAAGGCTTGGATCTACACGCAGGGTGAAATCCGCGAGGTGCGCGACGGGTTGCTGCGGACCGCCGATCCCGAGTGGATCGTTCCGCTCGCCGGAATACTCGTCTAATCGCCGTAAATCGCGTTGAGCATCGCCGCCAGCCGGACGCCGCCCTTGTACAACTGCATGCGCACCACGGTGAGCGAACCTGCGCCGTAGGAACGCGGCCCGTCTACCTTGACATCGCGCAGGATTTGCGGCGCTTCGGTGGCGCAGTTGCGCGGCTGCACTTCGATGAACGTGGGGATCACCGGAAGGCGCGGGCGGGCCTTGCCATACACCTGCGATTTGGCCAGACCGAACGATTCGGCGGCGATTTTTTCGATGCTGCCGTAGTCCTGCCAGTGCCGCGCCTTGCCGCGGAAGCGCGACTCCATGCCCGCCACCATGCCCGGGCCATCCTGCGCCATCAGTTTGTTGACCAGCGTAATATCCCAAACCGCGTGCAGGTTGTGCATCGGTTCGAAGCCCACCACGTTCACGCAATTACCGCCGGCATCGGCATCGCTCACGCAATGCAGCGGCTGATGAATGTCGCCCGCGAAGTGCATCAGGAAGGCCAGTTCCTTCGATTCCGGCCACGATCCGTCGGCGCGATGCTGCTTCAGATTCACCAGGTATTGGCTCATCTTGGCGACGATGCAATTCCCTTGCGGACAGCGCTCGGCAATGTGCGACGGGCCTTCGAACAACCCGATATCGATGTAGTGCCAGGGCGCGGTGGCGCCCTTGCCGCCCGGCATGTGGTCGGGCCAGATCGCCGCGCGCGCCATGATTTCGGCCAGCGTATCGGCCGGCACGGCGCCCGCAGCGAAGGTTGCGTCCTGCTGCAAGAGTTTCTCGACGGCCTGGCGGGCGCGTTCCGTCAGATGCGCCGAGGCTATGCGCGCCACGGTCTGATGTCCTTCGTCGCCCCAACACCATGCCTGGCCGGGGGCAAGCAACAATAAAGTGACAATGGTTCTCCGCATCGATACAGCCAGTATAATGGCTACCAGGAGGGTGCATCGTGCAAGGTCCGCTTCAGAGCCTGGAGCAATGGGACGATTTCGTCAAAGACCGCTACGACCCGAATCGCGCACAGGATGGATTCCGCCAATTCACTCCCGAAGCGCCGCCCGTGGTGCGTGAGTTCTACCGCCTCAACCACACCCACCAGACGCGCGCGTTCGTGCAGGAAAAGAAGCGGCAGTACCTGGCGCGCAACCATCGCCGGATGGGTATTTGGGAAGCGCTGGAATACCTGAACACGCTGGTGGACGATAGCGACCCGGACACCGATCTCTCGCAGATCGAGCATTGCTTGCAAACCGCCGAAGCCATCCGCGCCGATGGGCATCCGCGATGGTTCGTCCTGGCCGGCCTGATCCACGATTTGGGAAAGATCCTGTGCCTATACGGCGAGCCGCAGTGGGCGGTGGTGGGCGATACGTTCCCGGTGGGCTGCGCTTGGTCGGAAAAGATCGTGTATCCGGAATTGTTCGGCGCAAACCCCGACGCCGCCGTATCCGCCTACCAGACGCGCACCGGTATCTACGAAGAAGGCTGCGGTCTCGACCAAGTCGATCTCTCCTGGGGACACGACGAGTACCTGTATCATGTTGCGAAAGACTACTTGCCGGAAGAAGCGCTCTACATGATCCGGTATCACTCGTTCTATCCCTGCCACCGGGAGCGCGCCTATGATTACCTGATGAACGACCGCGACCGGCGGATGTTCGAATGGGTGCGCGCGTTTAATCCCTACGATCTGTATTCGAAGAGCGCCAGCCGCCCCGGCGCCGGCGCGCTCAGGCCGCATTACGAAGGGCTGATCGCGGAGTATTTTCCGGCGCAAGTGAGTTGGTGAGACCTTGCTAGTCGGCCAGCGCGTGGCGCTTGCCGGGATGGCCGTCAGCGGCGCCCTGGCGGCAATCAAAATTACAGCCGGGATGATGGGACACTCCACCGCGGTGGTCGCGGATGGGCTGGAGTCGGTGGGCGATGTGTTTGCGTCGGGAATTGTGCTGCTGGGGTTGACCCTGGCCGCCAAGCCCGCCGATTGGGACCACCCCTATGGGCACGGCCGCGTAGAGACCGTGACAGGCCTGTTCGTCGGCTTTATGCTGGTGCTGGCCGGTCTGGCAATTTCGGGTAATGCCGTGCGCCTGATCGGCTCGACCACGCGGCCGCTCTCGGCGTTTGTGATTTGGCCGCTGGCCGGTTCGGCCGTGGCGAAGGGCTTGCTCTCCAGCGTGAAATTCCACTATGGGAAGAAGATCCGCAGCGCGGCCCTGGTGGCGGATGCCTGGAACGACTCCGTGGATATCCTCTCGGCGCTGGCCGCGCTGGTAGCCGTCTCGTTCACCATCGTGGCGCCGCATCGATTCGCGTCGGCGGACCATTGGGGCGCCTTCGCCGTGGGGCTGATCGTGATCTTCACCGGGCTGCGCGTCACACGCGACACGACGCTGCAACTGATGGACACCATGCCGGACACGGAAAGCATGGAGAAGGTCCGGGCCGCGGCGGAGACCGTACCCGGCGTGCGCGGCGTGGAGAAGTGCTACGCGCGCAAGACCGGCCTGCAGTATCATGTCGATCTGCACCTGGAAGTGGATCCTGAGATCACCGTGCGGCAGTCGCATGTGATCGCTACGCAGGTGCGGATCGTGATTAAGGAGACGCTGCCTTGGGTGGCGGATGTGCTGGTGCACGTGGAGCCGGCGCCATAAGCGTTACGAGGGCTGCGCCAGCTGCAGGTAGCGCTCCGCCTGTTCGCGAGTGACCGTCGGGCACGCGGCCAGAAAGTCATCGACAGTGTAGCCGGTCTTGAGATCGTCCAGCAGAAGGCGCACGGGGACACGCGTTCCACGAAAGCAAGGGGTCCCGTGCATGAGGTTTCGGTCGACCAATACAACGTCGCTCATATGTGTCTTTATCTCGTCGCTCATGCACCTCGAGCGTACAATAACCGAAAACGAACCCCTGCGGCGCCCGGCCTGGCGATAACTCATACACTACAATTCGTGGTCTTCGCTTCGCAATCCCGACACAATGGCAAGAGCGGCTGCCACGCAGACCGCGTTTCCACTCCCCTGGCAGGAAAGCTCCGCCAGGAGCGCGCTCGCCGGTACGCTATCGGCCAAGAATTTCCAGAATTTTCTCGAACCGCATTCGAGCAAGCTGCAGAATTTCAGACAGCGACCAGAGATGGAGACCAGCTGCCTGCAGCTTTTCGCGTGTGGCGAGGACCGAAGGATCATACTGGCGACCAATAACATATGTCTCGAATGTTATATTCGGTCTATGTTTCTTAATAATTCCCTCGTACTCCAAAGCCTGCGTGACATGGTCCATTATGACTGTCACTTTGGGTCGCTTGAATTCCAAGACCACTGCCTCATTTCCGTCGCTTCGGGATCGGCATATCAGATCTGGCCTTAGGTCCTCTCGGCCCATATACAGTTTGTCAAAATGACCCTCAAGGACCTGCTTCAGCGGCTTGTCCGAGCTCCAGAGTTCCAGCCCCTCCCGGATTAGCCAGAGGTTGCTTTCGACTAATCGGTGAACGTCAATCTCCTTTGCCGTATCGGAGGTCATCAATTCTTGTAGCTTTTCGATGATATCTATCTGTGTCTTTATGATCTCAACGATACTGTTAACTTGTTTCAGGCCCCACTCCTCAACTAGGTACCCTAGCTTTTCTGCATCTGTCAGATCTGCGGCTACAATCGCCCGCATCAATTCTCGCAGTACGTTCGACTCGTAATAGCGAAGCACCCATTCTATGAGATCCGCGGCCTCTTGTTCCTCAACGCTCTTGAGCTTGACGATTAATGCGCGCACAACGCTCGTTGCGTTAGCGCGCACGTGGGCCGGCATTCGGTCAAGGCGCTCCCTGATAGCCGGGCGACTTAGAAGGGCGTCCGTTCTTTTGGTGGTTTCTGACGATTCCACTCCTTGTATAATCTCTCTGAGGAAACCTTGGGCCCAGGCGTTAAGGTCCTTTACTATTGGTGAGTCTTCGAGGAAGCCGTCACGAGTAGTATTGAGAAGGTCCTGCTTATGGCCGGACACCTCTTCGGGATCGAGAAACTCGGCATTAACCTCCCCGACAACCTTTTCGGCAGTAAAGAAGCCGTGCGCTCGCGTATTCAGGCCAAAAAGTGATGGCTCCTTGACGATGCGCCCGCGCACTCGAACCGCCAGACCAGGGGCATTTTGTCTGGCGTCTGCGATAATGTAGAAACCGGTGACATCACCGCGGCCTGGAACACAGGCGGAAAAGGGGCTGCGGGCGCCCGGAACGTCCTCGGCCGTACACTCTATGTCGTTAACCAAGACTTTGAAGTCAGCGACTTTGGGCAGGGTTTTGTACAAGTGACGGCGAACGGAATCGGCACTGGGCAGATGGAGGTCGGGATTCAGCTTCAGTAGTCGTATCTTAGTTCCGTCGTGCATTTCCGTCTGCGAAGTGATAATCGTGAGAGGTTGATCTGAAAGTGTGGCCAAATCCTGAAGGTATTCGCGATCAATTGTGAGCGACGACTGTACCCCATTCTGACAAGTAATAACTTGGACGCTCCCGGCGACTCCGAAGCCCGCTAGCTTGCCGATGCCTTTACTGCCGACCAGGAGCCTGCCCTTCGCCGTACGTTGCCCGGATTCTCTCCTGTTGCGGCCAATAAACAGAAACTTCCCCTCAAGGTCGGTAGCAGACATGCCGGTACCTGTATCCAGGATTTCGATGACGGCATCCTCTCCCAATACGTCGGGCAGCGAGATCCGCACCTCAGTCGCGTCGGCGTCGTGGGAGTTTGCGGCCAGCTCCGCCAAGCACTTTTGGACGCTGTTGTATGCCGAAATGCCAAGATGGTCGAGTATTCTCGGCGAGAATCGAAAGAAAGCGCTCGTCTTTTTGGCTGCCCTGACCATTTCTGGACCTCTGAAGTACAAATGGTACCACTGTCGGAGGTGACTGAAACCCGAGCATCTTGAAGCAAAATCAACATAGGCGGCTGGCGTCTACGCTACTTCCCCGACGCCGCGTCCAGTCGCGCTTGCGCCCGCGCCACGGCGTCCAACGCGAACGCCGGGTCCACGCCAAGCGACGCATTGAACATCTGCTCCTGCGCCCTCTTCATGGCAGCCCTGGCGCGCTCCACGTCGATCTCCTCGGCGCGCTCGGCGGCCGTCGCCAGCACGCGCAGGCGGTCCGCCAGAATCTCCAGATAGCCGCCATGCACCGCCAGGTACCAGCGCTTGCCGCCGGCTTCGTAATTCAGGTAGCCGGTGCCCAACTCCGCCAGCAGCGGTGCGTGGCCCGGCAGGACGCCCAGATAGCCGTTGGCCGCGGGTATCTGCGCGGCAGTGACATCCGTGCGCACCAGCAGCCGCTCGGGAGTCACGATTTCGAGTGACAGCGTGTCGGCCATTGCCTATCCCTGCAGCGCCTTGGCGCGCTCCGCCACGTCTTCGATGGTCCCCTGCATGTAAAACGCCTGCTCGGGAAAGCTGTCGTGCTTGCCATCCACGATCTCTTTGAAGCCGCGGATAGTGTCGGCCAGCTTCACGTATTTGCCCGGCACGCCGGTGAACTGCTCGGCTACGTGGAAGGGTTGCGAGAGGAACCGCTGGATCTTGCGCGCGCGGGAAACGGTCAGCTTGTCTTCATCCGACAACTCGTCGATGCCCAGGATGGCAATGATGTCCTGCAGGTCTTTATACCGCTGCAGCACGCCCTTCACGCTTTGCGCGCAATCGTAATGCTCGTCGCCAATGATACGCGGATCGAGGATGCGCGAGGTGGAAGCCAGCGGATCGACGGCCGGATAAATGCCCAGCTCCTAAATGGCGCGGGAGAGGTTCGTAGTGGCGTCCAGGTGCGCGAAAGACGTGGCTGGCGCGGGATCGGTGTAATCGTCGGCCGGCACGTAGATGG
>Ga0181525_10004397_pt1 | contig 10845 bp, 11 predicted proteins | sample PEATcosm2014_Bin_48_FD_121100 | JGI IMG/M metagenome (GOLD analysis project Ga0181525, IMG submission 121100) | Peatland microbial communities from MTU Mesocosm Facility, Houghton, MI, USA - PEATcosm2014_Bin06_10_metaG | ecosystem: Environmental > Terrestrial > Soil > Wetlands > Peat | place... | reverse complement strand
GCGGGGGGCTCGATCGCGCTGACGATCATCATGCTTCCGTATGTCGTTCGCGGCACCGACCTCGCGCTCGAGGCGGTCCCACGCGAGTTGCGAGAAGGCGGCTTCGCGCTCGGCGCAACCTACACGACCGTATTGATGACGGTATCGTGGCCCTATGCGCTTCCGAGCGTCTTCACGATGCTGCTGCTTGCAATGGGTATCGCGCTCGGCGAAACGGCACCGCTGATCTACACGGCCGGCTGGTCCAACTATATGCCCACCCTGCACGCCACGCACAGCCCGGTGCCCTATTTGACGTATGTCATCTGGACGTTCATCAGCCAACCGTTCGCGGAATCGCACGCGCTCGCGTTCGCGGCCGCGGCGATCTTGATGATGATGATCCTCGTCACCAACGTCTTCGCGCGGTCCTGGCTCGAGGGACTCGCTCGCAAACAACGCGGCGAGAGTTCGTAACGCACCCGCATGGCAATGCTGCGCGTCGCGTATCACGAAGCACTCGAAGCGGCCGAGGTGGATCTCGCGACGCTCGGCGCGCTCATGGTCGATGCGCTGCGTCATGCCGTCAAAGCCGTCCGGACCTCAGATGAGGGGCTTTCAGCGCGAATCATCACGGGCGCCGATCTAACGACCGAGCTCGGCCGGCGCATCGAGTCCGCATGCATCGAGCTGATCTGGCGTCAGCAGCCGGTCGCAGACGAATTGCGGCAGGTGACCGCAATGTTCGAGATCAGCACCGATCTGCAGCGCATCAACTACTACATCGTCGACATTGCGAAGCACGCCGTACGTTTGGCCGACAAACACGCGAAGCCGCAGGTTGACGTGTTGCGCGAGGTCGCGCAGCTCACCGAAGAAGACTTGAAAGCAGCGATCGGCGCTTTCACAAAGCGCGATCTCGGTCTGGCGCAAAAAGTGCTCGCGGCCGACGAACGTTACGAGAAGCTCTACGGCCACGGTATTCGGACGCTGCAAAACGCGATTCGCGCCAATACCGACGTTCTGACGGCTGCGACCGAGCTGCTGTTCGTGCTGACGTCGTTGCAACGCGTCGGCGAACATGCATCGAGCATTGCGTGGCACACGGCCGAGATGCTCGCACCCGAAGCTCAGGCGTAAAGCAGCCGGACGTCCTTTCGAACCAGCTCGCGCGGTTTGGAGACCGAAATATCATCGGTCATGAGCGCGCGATCGCCGCTACGCCACGTGACGCGATATTTCGCCGGAAGAAGGCCGCTGAGCACGTAGCAGCCGTGACGGTCGGTACGCACCGTATAGCTGAGCCCTTCGCCCGCCGCTTGCACGATGATGTTCATGATCGGATGGCCTAAACGATCGAGGCAGATGCCGCCGATTGCACCGGCCGGCTTTTCTTCGACGCGATCGTTACCCGGCGTAAGTCCGCGAATGACTTCGACGCGCTGTCCGTCGAGAACGCCGACGCCGCGCAATAACGTCGACGTGTATCCGCCGGCCATGATCATGATGTCGTACGCACCCTCAGGTAGATCGACCGAGACGCGTCCGCGAATGTCGGTGTGCTCCGTGATCAAATGCGTAGCATCCCGGACAATGTTAATAACCACCGACGCTATAGGCACCGCGGATCTGCGGTCGACGACTTGCAGGTCGAGCCCCGTCGTCGCTTCCGAGGGTCGCATTCACCCCTCTCTTGGCGATACGAGGTAACGCTTCCTTAAGGAGGGGTGGGTTGGTGTGTCGCATCACCCCTGGTGAACTCGCGTTATGATGCCCGGTTGGTCGCAGAGCTCGATGTGCTCCGGCAGGCTGGGACCTACAAACGTCTGCGGCACCTGACGACGCCGATGGCGCCGCACGTACGGATGGAAGAAGCGGGCGACGTGTTGGTGCTCTCCAGCAACAACTACTTAGGTCTCTCAGATCGGCCGGAGATCGTCGAAGCCGGCATCGAGGGATTGCGGCGATACGGCGCGGGGACGGCCTCGGTTCGATTCATCTGCGGAACCTTTGACGTGCACCGCACGCTCGAAGCGCGGATCGCACGCTTTCTCGCGACTGAATCAGCTCTGACATACGTTTCGTGCTGGAGTGCGAACGAAGGATTGTTGCCGACGATCGGGATCGCCGGGACGACGATTCTCTCCGACGAGCTGAACCATGCGTCGATCATCGACGGCTGTCGCCTCGCCGCCGGAACGCGGCGTCGCTACACGCATGACGACATGGGCGATCTCGAACGCAAGCTTTCGGAAGAACGCGACCAGGGCGATCACCCGGTCTTCATCGTCACCGACGGCGTCTTTTCGATGGAAGGGAGTCTTGCCGACTTGCCACGCATCGTCGAGCTCGCAAAGCGTTACGATGCGGTTACTGTCGTTGACGATTCGCACGGGACGGGCGTCATGGGGAAAACTGGGCGCGGTACGATCGAGCACTTCGGGTTGGAGGGACAGATCGACGTGATCACCGGGACGCTCGGAAAGGCTCTCGGCGGTGCTGCCGGTGGTTTCGTGGCTGGGACGCATGCGCTGATTGACACGCTCGTGCAGCGTTCGCGCACGCAGCTGTTTTCGAACGCGCTTCCGCCGACCGTTGCGTGCAGTGCGCTGGCCGCCATCGACTATCTCGACACGCATCCCGAGCTGGTGAACAAGCTGCGCGAGAACGTCGCGTATTTTCGCGCCGGGCTCGAAGCGCGCGGATTTACGCCGATTCCCGGTCCGAGCGCGATCATCCCGATCATCATCGGCGCGACGGCGGATGCGATCGCGATGAGCGAAAGGCTTCTGCGCGAAGGCATCTTCGTGACCGGATTCGGCTATCCAGTCGTTCCCGAAGGTACGGCGCGCATTCGCGTGCAGATGAGCGCGGCGCTGGAACGCGCCGATTTAGATCGCGCACTCGCCGCAATGGAGCACGCGCGTGAAACCGGTTAAGGTCGGACTGCTCGGAATCGGAACCGTCGGCAGCGGAACGTTTCGCGTCCTCGAGCGCAATCGCGAAGAGATCACGCGACGGGCCGGACGCCGCATCGAGATTGCCTGGGTTGCCGCGCGCAATCTCGAACGTGCGCGTCAGATCGTCGGTCCGGATGTGCCGCTGACTGACGACGTCATGCGGGTCGCGCGCGATCCCGAGATTGACATCGTCGTCGAGGTGATCGGCGGCACGGGCGTCGCAAAAGACGCGATCCTCGCTGCAATCGAGAGCGGCAAGCACATCGTCACCGCGAACAAAGCGCTGCTTGCGACGCAAGGCAACGAGATATTCGCAGCCGCCGGCAAACGCAACGTCATCGTCGCGTTCGAAGGCGCCGTGTCGGTCTGCATCCCGATCATCAAGGCGCTACGCGAAGGTTTGACCGCGAATCGCATCGAGTGGATCGCTGGGATCATCAACGGTACGAGCAATTTCATTCTGAGCGAGATGCGCGAGCGTGGCCTGCCGTTTGAGGACGTGCTGCGCGAAGCGCAGCGACTCGGCTATGCGGAAGCCGATCCGACGTTCGACGTCGAGGGTGTCGACGCGGCGCATAAGCTTACGCTCCTCTCCGCGATCGGATTCGGCATTCCGGTGCAGTTCGATCGCGCATACGTCGAAGGCATCACGGCGCTTACCGATCGCGACATCACGTACGCGGAAGAACTGGGCTACCGGATCAAGCTCCTTGGCATTACGCGGCGCGCGCAAGGCGGCATCGAGCTGCGTGTCCATCCAACCCTGATTCCGAAGCAGCGCTTGATCGCAAGCGTCGAGGGCGCGATGAACGCGATCCTCGTCAAAGGCGATGCGGCAGGCGTGACGATGTATTACGGAGCCGGCGCAGGCTCAGAACCGACGGCGTCCGCGGTGCTTGCCGACGTCATCGACGTCACGCGACTGATGGAGTCAGAACCCGAAGAGCGCGTTCCGCATTTGGCGTTTCAGCCGGACGCGCTAAGTGCGGTTCCGATCTTGCCGATGCCCGATGTCGAGACGTCGTACTACTTACGCTTGCGCGTCAAAGATCAAGTCGGCGCGCTTGCCGATATTGCTCGCGAGCTTGCCGATTGCGAGATCTCAATCGACGCGATGCTGCAGAAGGGCCCGGCGGATGCCGACGGCGCGACGGACATCGTCATCTTGACGCACCGGACGCGCGAACGGAATCTGCAACGGGCAATCGAGGGGTTGGTGAAACTTCCGACGGTGGGGGAAAACTATAGCCGTATTCGCCGGGAAGACCTTGGATGAAAGCGTGGTGAGAATTCGCTGCGGACCAGCACAGGATCGTTTCCACTTACTCTAACCTGATTCCAAAACTGTTCCCAGGGTAAAATCGGTTACTATAAGTAGCGGAAGAAGGCCGCCACCACATGAATGCAATTATAAAGAAATATTTTAGAACGGTCGCAGGCGGAGTGCTCGCCGCGACGCTCGCTGTCGCACTGCCGCTTGCGGCTTCGGCTCAGGCCGAAGATCAGCAGCTGCAGGGGACCGTCCAGTCGATCAACGGGACGTGGAACCTGACCGTGCTCGACAGCAACGGAAACTTGGACAACGTCGAGCTGCATCAAGGCACGGTTATCAATCCAACCGGTCTGACGCTCGCCCCCGGGATGAGCGTAACGGTCGACGGGTACGATGCCGGCGGACAATTCGACGCTAACGTGATCCAAACGCCGTACCAATACTCTGGTCCGGCTCCGACCCCGGTCTACTACGGCCCAGGCTGGTGGTATCCGGGATTCTCGTACGGCTACGGCCCCTCGTTTAGTCTCTTCATCGGCACCGGCGGCGGACCGTGGGTCTATCGCCAACCGTGGGGCGGACACTGGTGGGTGAGCACGCCGGTTCACACGTTCGTCGGTGCACGCTTCGGCGCAGCCGGGGTTCGCTATCCGGCAGCGCACTACGCAGCACCGGTTCGGAGCTACGGCGGCGCTTACTCGACTGGCGCAGCACGTGCCCCCGAGTACTCGCGCGGCTACACTGCGCCGCGCGCTAACTACTCGGCGGTTCGTTCCAGCGGGTACGCGCAACGCGCTCCGAGCGGATACTCGGCAGCACGTTCCAGCGGCGGCAGCGCAGCGCACTACTCAGGTGGCGGCGCTCGCGGCAGCAGCTCCAACAACCGGCATCGCTAAACGCGGATAAAGGTCCATCCAAAAGAAGCCTCGGCTCAGCCGGGGCTTCTTCATTTCTTTTTCTTACGCCGCATCGGCACGATCGACGTCGTTGCATCCGTGTCGCCGTAAACGGCAACGTAGTAGCTGTCGCGCAAATGGGCGAGCCGAACGTCGGTGCGTAACGCCGAGCCGTCGCCGCGATAGACGGTGACGCTCTTGAAGAGCATGACGTAGGCCGCAAGCCGGACCGTCTTCCAGTCGGAGACCTTCCACGTGTTCGGCGACATCACGGGATAATCGTAATCGGGAATTGGCGCTTTAGATCCGTGCAGACGTTCGAAGCTCACCTTGAAGCCCTCGCGTTTGAAGATCTGATCCTGCAGCGAGCTAATCGTGGCCATGAAAAAGCCTCGGCCTTTGCAGGTCGAGGCTCCTTCTTTGCGGCCGGTCGGATATGGGCTCTAGTGCCCGTTCATGTTGTAGTTGGCGTTACCGTGATGATTTTGGCGCCACTGGTGATCGAAGTTGTTGTAGTTGCCGTTGTTCCAGTCACGCTGATGTGCGCGCCAGTACTGCGGATCGCGTTGTTGATACCAGCCTTGCGCCTGAGCGACGCTCATGTAGTGGCGGTGATGCCCGGAATCCCAGTAATAAGGGCGATTACTCGTGTCCCAATAGAGTTGGACCGAGACCTGGGCGAGTGCGGGAGCAATGCCCATGGCGAGAAATGCGAATAGGGCGATGAGCCGTGCAGCTGTTTTCTTCATACAAACGTCATACCCGCGCCGGCCCATCTAAAGCGCCCGCTCGCTCGTTTTATGCCGCGGCAAGGAGATCGGACGTCTGCCGGGCAAGCGCGGCGAGCCTAACTCGCGGTTGGCTCGCTGGTGACAAACGTGACCATTCGGCGTCCGCTTCCCTCAGGAATCCGATCCCTGCGCATCGTCGCGATTGCTTTAGTAGTCGCGAGTCTTGTTCTGTCCGTGACGCCGGATCGTGGACGCGCGGCGGTCAACAAATTTATTCAGCGACTCAAAGGGACCGTCGGCTATCAGATCGGCGACGCCGGACCGTTAACGACCGTCTCGGGCAGCCAAGACCTTCCCGACGACGCGTTTGCCATTACGCAAGACCGCTCGGCGGCGCTGCTGCAACTTCCGGATTCATCGCTGGTCTCGCTCGGCATGAACACGCGCGTGCAAGTCGGCGCGTTCAACGCCGCGGCGAACGGGCCGGGCGCAACAATCACCGTCAACGGCGGCGCGTTGCGGTTCGAGATCAAACGGCCGCAAGGCGGCGTCGCTAACTACCGCTTCGTAACACCGACGTCGCAAGTCGGCGTGCGCGGCACGATCGGCTTGTTGGCACTATTGAACGGACAAACGACGATTGCGTGCTTGGCGTGCGCAGCCGATAGCATCACCGTTACGGTCGCGGGCCAAACGTATGCGCTTGCATCCGGACAGGTGCTGGTCGTGAGTGCGGCCGGCACGGTGACGACGAGCACGATCACAAGCGCGACGCTGAGCACGTTTTCGACGGCCGGCGTGAGTACGAGCGCGGTGGTGGGCATCGCGGGCGCGACGGCCGGCGTGACCGGAGGAAGTGTGATTCCGCCGGCGGCACTCACGGGAGCAGCAGCGGCCGCAGCCGTGGGCATTGGCGTCGATGCGCTCTCGAGTCGTGCATCGCCGGCTCCGGCCGGAACGGTGCAAGGTTCGGTTACGCTTCAGGGTCACGCACCGCAGCCTGCGTCGACGCCACGTAAAGCGCCATGACGCGCTCCCTACGGATCGCAGCGCTCGCCGCGGCCATCGCTCTGCCGTTAAATGCATGCGGAGGCGGATCGGGCGCCGCGCCGCCCGGCGCGTTGCCGAAATCGAAGGTGACGACCGCGCGCGTCAGCTTGCAGATCCCTGTCGGAGGGCAGAGCTCGACGTCATCGGCGAAAGTCCGTTATCCGCAATTCGTCTCGCCCAATGCAAGCTCGGTCTCTGTCGTCGTGAACAACGGCTCGCCGCAGATTTTTGACGTCAGCGTGAGCTCGAGTTTGTGTTCGACCAGCAACAGCATGCGAACGTGCACGCTGAATATTAGCGCATCCTCGGGCAACGACACGTTTACGTTCACGATTTATGCCGGCGCTAACGCGACGGGGACGGTCCTTGCGACCGCGACGCAATCGGAGCAGCTGAGCGCCGGATCGACATTCAGTTTCACGGTCGCAATGAACGCCGTCATCGGCACCGTCGTTGCCAGCACGGCGGGAAGTCAAAATGCAAGCTGCGGCAGCACGACGATTATTCCGTCGATCACGGAGCTGTGCGCGGACTCCGTGGTGCTCAGCGTGTCCGCATACGACCCAACCGGCGCACCGATCACCGGTTCGGCGGCGTTTGCATCGCCGCTGAGCGTCAGCGTTTCGCCGGCCGATCCGACGCTGAGCCTCTCGCCGACGACGATCACGTCTCCGACCACGACGTCGACGCTGACCTACAGCGGCGCGGCCATGACGGCATCGATCACGAACTCCATCGCGCTCAATGTTTCTCTTGGCGGTCAGCTCGTTGGCTCGGTGAACGTTACAGTCTTCCGCGAGACGTCAAACGGACTTGCAATTGTACGCTATGCGCTTCCCGGTTCAACCGTCGGAACACCCGGAACGAATTTTCCGGTACAGATCGTCGTCGGACCAGACAACAATCTCTGGACGGTCGAGAACCTGAAGAATAAGGTCGATCGAATAACGACATCCGGAACGATCACACAATTCGCGACCGGTTTTGGCGGATCGCCGTTCCCGGTGGGAATTGCCAAAGGATCCGACGGCAACATCTGGTTCAACGATGGCAACTGCACGATCGGACGCATCAGCACGAGCGGCACGTTACAGTCGAGTGTCACGATCCCGCCCGGCACGGGATGCAGCCTTTGGTTTATGACGCAAGGCCCGGATGGTAACGTGTGGTTCATTGCCCAGGGCATCAATTCGGTCGGTTACGTCGATTCGGGTTTAACGCCGCACGTGTTCACCATCCCGACAAGCAACGCAATTAACTACGTTCTCGACGGGATTACGGCCGGACCCGACAACGCCCTGTGGTTCAGCGAGAGCGGGGCAAGTAAGATCGCGCGCGTGCCAACGAATGCGTCGAGCGGCGCGCAGATCACCGAGTACTCGACGCCGACGCCAGCCTCAATGCCGCTCGGCATCGCGTTGGGTCCGGACGGAAATCTGTGGTTCGTCGAGTTCAACTCGGATCTGTACGCAAAGATCACGACTTCAGGCGTGATCACCGAGTACTCAGGCGTGATTAACCCTGCAGCCTTTGCAAATCCGGTCATCATCACTGCCGGCCCGGATGGCAACATGTGGATTCCGCAAGGCGGCGGCGCCGTGCGCTTCTCGACCTCCAGTCCCACGACGGCAACGATTCCGCTCTTCAACGATACGGCACAGACTGACGATAAGAGTGTCGTCGCGGGTCCCGATGGCAACCTGTGGTTCACCGGGCTCGGCTCCGCCGGCGGCGGCGGATTCAATCCGACGGCCGACGAGGTCGCGAAGTTTACGCCGTAGCTTAGCGATCGATGATCGTGCGGGCTTCGCCTTTCGGAATCACGTAGGTGAGGGCGAGATGCGCAATCGTGGAGCCGTTGTTCGCGGCGCCATGCACGTACGCCGGCGCTTCAGTCATGCTTTGACCGGAAGTGAGAACGCGCGTTCCTTTGCTGTCGATGACGGTTAGTTCGCCCGAAATCACCATGACGATCACGGGGCCGCCGTGATGGTGCTCGCGCATATATCCGCCCGGCATCAGATCCAAGAGCTGGTTCACGACGTCATAGTCGCCGGCGGTAAGCGTAACCGGCAGATCGGCCATTGCGACGCTCACCGGCGCTTTGAGTTGCATCTGAGCGTAGGCGTGTAAGCCTGCGACCGCAACGACCGCGCACACGCAGAAGAAAAAGCCGATCGCGATAATCCTCATACGCGATTCAACCGCTCTTGCACCAGAGGATCGCGGCGCGCAACGTGTTGATTGCTAGGGTCGGATAGTACGGAAAGATTATGTCGACCGCATAGTTTGCATCAGCGGGTTGCGTCGTTCCGGTATAACCGAAATTCGGAGCGCGACCGACGGTCTCGAAACGCAGGCGCCAGTTGGCCGGTGTCGCGGGGATCGTCACGGCCGTAATTGCGTAGGGATTGGCAAGCCGAAGATTCCCGGTCCACGTCTGTTCCCAGGTACGGCCGTCGGTATCGGCCTCGTGGTAGGCGATCGTGAAGGTGCAGCCGTTGAATAATGCGCTGTTGGAAACGGTCCGGTCGTGGTAGTCGCCGGCGTCAACTGAGCCGCCATCCCACCATCGAAAATAGTGTTCGCGGCTCGCCATAATGTTTGAGAGGTTGTCGAAGTCGAACGGCGTCGGCGCGGGAGCGGGCATCGCGCGCATGGGTTGGGGCGGCGGGGGCGCCTGTTGCTGTGCCACTTGTGGGCGCGAAGGGCTGCATTCTGCCGCCCCACGGTTATCGTACGACCAGACCCGATTGGGGCACGCAGCGGCGAGCACGCCGTCGTCGGCCTTTGCGATCGCCGGATGCTTGCCGCACGGCCAGGGTCCATTGTAGGCGTTGAAGGCATTGCGCTTCAGCCACTTTCCGGCCATGTCGTCGAGCAACCAGGCGGTTCGCTCGAGGCAACTGGGCGTCGCGCCACCGTAGACCCCGGCAGCCACATGCGCCCGAATATTCGCGGCCTCCCAGCGGACTGCGCACGCGTTGACGATGGCCGCGTTTGCCCCGCCGTCGCACTCGTACGTAGGTGCCACTGCGCTTTGGGCGCCTGTGCCGATGGGTCCGAGGACAGAAAAGAACAGAGTGAGCGCTGCTACGAACCGACGCATCAGCGACTACCATACCAGAGTCGAAAACCGTTAGCCAACTCAGGGGCCGGGAGAAACCGGCCTGCCGCCGAAGCGCATAGCGCTCAACCGAGCGAGACGAGGATCTCATGCCGCGCATAACGGTGTCATACCGGCGAGACGACTCGTCGGCAGCAGCTCGAGCGATTTACGATCGGCTTCGCTCTCGCTATGGGTCGGAGTCCGTCTTCATGGACATCGACGTCGTCGATCTCGGCGAAGACTATCGCAAGCGCATCTATCAGGCTATCAGTCAGACCGACTGTTTATTGGTCTTGATCGGTCCGCGCTGGCTCGGTCCCACGGGGAACGGACGCAATCGCATCGATGACGCGAATGATCCGGTGCGGCTCGAGGTGGAGCGTGCACTCGAAATGGGCCTGCGTGTCGTCCCGATCCTCTTGGAAGGCACGGAGATGCCGAGCCCTGACGATCTCCCGAAGGCGCTCAGCGAGTTGCCGTACTTGAATGCCGGCGACATCAGCACCGGTCGCGAGTTCGACAATCAAATGGAGCGGATCATCCGATTCATCGATCGGACGTTCGCGGAAACGCAGCCTCGCACCGCAACGGTCGCCGAGCCGGCGCAAAAGGTAGCCGAGCAAAAGGCTGCGGAGCCGAAGGCCGCCGCAACTTTTCCAACGCGCGTTGTTGCCATCGCTGCGCTGGTTGTGCTCGCGTGTGTCGGCGGCGCGTGGGGATTGCTGCATCGAATGTCGGCGCATCCGGTTGCCGTCGCGCCGGTTTCCGCGCCAAAAAGTAATAGCACACCGGGCGGCCCGGGAGCTCTCGCGATTAGTTATGTTGTCGGCGACGTTGCCGTGCTGCG
>Ga0181525_10004396_pt1 | contig 10845 bp, 6 predicted proteins | sample PEATcosm2014_Bin_48_FD_121100 | JGI IMG/M metagenome (GOLD analysis project Ga0181525, IMG submission 121100) | Peatland microbial communities from MTU Mesocosm Facility, Houghton, MI, USA - PEATcosm2014_Bin06_10_metaG | ecosystem: Environmental > Terrestrial > Soil > Wetlands > Peat | place... | reverse complement strand
GCTGATTCGCGTAGGCGCTAGTCGACGACTCGTCGGTCGGTTCGATTTTCTGCGTCATTCCCAGATAACCGCAGGCCAGCGTGGCCGCCGTTGCAACGTACGGGTTCGCGTCCGCCCCCACCACGCGGTTCTCCACGCGGCGATTCTCCGGATTGGAGCGCGGCACGCGGATGCCGACGGTTCGATTGTCTCGTCCCCAGCGGATGTTGATCGGCGCACCACTGTTGCGCACGAGGCGTCGATAGGAATTCACATATGGTGCAAAAAATGCCATCGCGATCGGCATGTATTTCTGCAGGCCGCCGATGTAGTGGCGGAATGCGTCGGTCGGCGAACCGTCGGCATTGGAGAAGATATTGCGCCTGGTCTTGGTGTCGACGATGCTCTGGTGGATGTGCATCGCGCTGCCCGGCTCATTGGACATGGGCTTGGCCATGAAAGTCGCGTACATCTTGTGGCGCAGCGCCGCTTCGCGCAGCGTGCGCTTGAAATAGAACACGCGATCGGCGAGATCGAGCGGATCGCCGTGCAGGAAATTGACTTCCATCTGGCCCGCGCCCATTTCGTGGATCAGCGTGTCGACCTCGAGACCCATGATCTCGCACCACTTGTAGATGTCCTCGAACAAGGGATCGAACTCGTTGACCGCGTCGATGCTGTAGTGCTGGCGGCTCGTCTCGGCGCGCCCACTGCGCCCGATCGGCGCTGTGAGGGGGAAGTCCGGATCGGTATTTTGCGCAATCAGGTAGAACTCGAGCTCCGGCGCGACAACCGGCGACAGGCCGATTTCCGCATAGAGCTGGCGCACGCGCCGCAGGACCGAGCGCGGCGCGAAATCGACCAGGCGCCCGTCGGCGAAGTAGCAATCGTGGATGAGCTGCGCCGTGCGCGCGGGCTCCGGAACCCAAGGCACCAGACAGGCGGTCGACGGATCCGCGAGCAGTTCCATGTCGACGTCGTTGTCGGAAATGATGTCGCCGTATTCGGAGGACTCCGGCGCCTCGCCGGTCACCGTCATGCCGAGAACCGATTCGGCCAGCCGCATGCCCCGATCCTGCGTGAACCGGGTGCGCGGCAGGATCTTGCCGCGTGCCACGCCCGTCAGGTCGGGGACGAGGCACTCGATTTCATCGATCAGGTTTTCATCGAACCATCGCTCCAGTTCCGCATGCGAAAAATTTTCTCGAATAGCCATAAATGGGCGCGGCGGGCTTTTTGCATGCCGCGCAGTTGTTGGAAATAGGTGGGATCAGGCCGCGCGCGGCAGGGGCGGCTGTGCGTTGCGCGCGCGACGATACGCGCGGCAGGCCTCGCCGAAGGCACGGAAAATGCGAATCGAAATCGGGTTGTCCAGTACCTTCCACTCCGGATGCCACTGCAGGCCCAATGAGAATCCCGGATGCGAAATCACGCGAACCGCTTCCACGACTCCATCGGGTGCGATCGCTTCGGCTACGAGCCCCGGTGCGATCGAATCGATGCCCTGCCCATGCAGGGAGTTCACGGTAATGCTGCGTTCGCCGACGATCTGCTCGAGGTGACTGCCAGCGACAATCTCCACGGGATGCGAGGGTCCGTATTGCACGTCGAGAGGATCGTTCAGACGCTCGCGATGATCGTTCTTGCCCGGCACATCCTGGATGGCCTGGTGCAGCGTCCCGCCCATGGCGACATTGACTTCCTGCAAGCCACGACAAATTGCCAGCAAGGGGATGCCGCGTTCGGACGCCAGGCGCACGAGCGGCAAGGTGACGGAGTCGCGCTCGATGTCCAGTGGCAGCTTGGGATCGCGCACGGCCTGGCCAAAATGAGACGGATGCACATTGGCAGGTGAACCTGTCAACAGGATGCCGTCGCACAGCTCCAGGTATGGCAGGAATTCACTACTGGCGCCGCCGGTGGGCACGAGCATCGGCAGGCAATCGGCGGCAAGGCGAACCGCGTCCGAATACTTGCGGCCGAGCACATGGTAATGATGACCGCCCATGACCCGGTTGTCGCAAGGGATCATGACGAAGGGAATTGCGGGGGGCAGTGTCATCGGCCCGGTTGCGGCATTCACGGTAGAAGGTCAGCAGGACTGCACTGCGCAACAGTAGCATTTCCCGAGGCGATCGGGGCGAACATCCCGTTACAAGTGGCTCTATCAACAACGCACAAAGTGGCCCTGGACACATGCCGCTTGAATCCCAAGAATCTCCTCTTTCCGCGCCGGCTGGCGCGGTGGTTTCTTGCACCCTTTCCGCGCATCGCACCGCGCAGGCGCCCGGCATGTTTGCCTCCGAAGACCATCTGACCCGCAATTCCTATTACGTCGCAAGCGCGTCGACGGACCTCGCGTTCGCCCCACTGGAAGGCGCAACGCAGTGCGACGTCTGTATCGTTGGCGGAGGACTCGCCGGGCTGTCCGCCGCGATCGAATTGCGCAAGGCCGGCATGGATGTCGTCGTCCTCGAAGGCATGCAAATCGGATGGGGCGCGTCGGGCCGCAATGGCGGGCAGGCGCTCAATGGGCTGGCCTGCGACATGTCGGTCGTGCGGCGCCAGTTGGGCGCACCGGCGGCCCGCTCCATTTGGGACATGACGGTCGAAGCCGTGCAGCTGATCCGCCAACGCTGCCGGGAATTTTCCATCGATTGCCAGTGGCAGGACGGCTTCCTCGCGGCCGCGATCGGCGCGCGTCGCGCGCGCGAGTTGCGCGAATGGGTCGAGGATTTGGAACGCGAGTACGGCTACGGCGGCATGCAATCGATCGAAGGAACCGCAATTCGGGATTGGATTGCGTCCGACCGCTATGCGGGCTTGGCCTACGACCCGCGCGGTGGTCATCTGCATCCCCTTTTGTACACGCAAGGCCTCGCACGCGCCGCTACGCAACTGGGCGCACGCATCCACGAGCGCACTCGCGCCGTCCGCCTCGAGCGAGGCACCCAGCCCGTCGTACATACGGCCAAGGGTTCGGTGCGTTGCCGTCATGTATTGCTCGCCGGCAATGTGTACCTGGACGAGCTCGCGCCGCAGATCGGCAGCCGCATCATGCCGGTCGGGACCTTCATCGCGGCCAGCGGACGATTGGACGCGGCGCGCGCGAACGCCTTGATTCCGAGCCGTGCGGCGGTCTGCGACACGCAGTTCGTGCTCGACTATTTCCGTCTGTCGGCCGACAACCGCATGCTGTTCGGCGGCCGCGTCAGTTATTCGACGGTCGCGCCGATCCGCCTCGCGGCCGCGATGCGCCAGCGCATGATCCATGTCTTTCCGCAATTGGATGACATCGACGTCGAATATTCGTGGGGCGGGTTCGTCGACATCACAATGAATCGCGCGCCGGATTTCGGACGCATCGATTCGAATATTTTCTATCTCCAGGGTTTTTCCGGGCACGGACTCGCGCTGACGGGGATGGCGGGGCGGGTCGCTGCCGAGGCGATCCGTGGGTTTGCCGAGCGATTCGACCTGTTTGCGAAGTTGCGCCATCGCGAATTTCCGGGGGGCCGTGCGTTTCGGACGCCTGCGCTGGTGTTGGCGATGGCGTGGTACCGGTTGAAGGATCTGCTTCCTTAAGCGGTTGCACCCCTATTAGTTCTTCGCGCGTCGCGGTTCAACGGTCGGCCGCATTGGGAAGGCCGGCGATGTACGGGGCGCGGCACCGCTCACTCGCGCGCTTTCGCCAAGTCGACGGCTCGCGCGCGAACGTTCGCTCCCCGCGCCCCGCACATTCCGGCCTCGCAACACGCGACTGTTTAACCGTAAACGTGGAGATTCTAGGGTTCGCCGTGAGCGACGCAGACTCCCTTTAGAGAGGGGGTGTACATGCGTCGTGCCTGGGATTGGTGTATTTGTTGCGCATGCGTCTATGATCCTTGCGTGATCGTCAAGGAGCGCAATGCGATGCAGATCCGGACGTTTGCCATCCTTGCGTTCAGTGCACTCGCCATGGCGGGCGCACCCGTCCACGCGGCAGATGACACGGCGCGGTTCCTGGGAACCTGGGAAGCGCAGATCCCGGTAAACGGCCAGGCGCTCACGATGGTGTCGATCCACGACGCCGCGGGTTATCACAACTTCTGGCGCGGCCCGGACGGCGACAAGCCTGCGGGCGACGGTGGCTTTTCCGCGGCAAACGGGAAATACACGACGACTGCGCCCTGGCCGAACAACGCCGGGACCTATCGATTCACCAGCGACGGCATTGCCGTGTGTACGAACGCCGCGGGAGCGACGGTGACCTGGCGTCGCGTTGCACAGTCGAGTCCGACGCCGTCGTCCTCGGGAAGTTCGAAGGCAAGCGAAACCACCGCCCGTCCGGCGGATGCCGCAGCGAGTCCGGCTGGCGCCAATCCGGCCCCTTCCACCAAGCCGGATCCTTCTCTTTCCGCCGACACGAATGCCGCGATCGAAGCCTTTGATCGCAAGGATTACAAGTCCGCGTGGACCCATTTCATGGTGGCAGCGCAGAGTGGCGAAGCGGAGGCACAGGCGGGTGTTGGCGTGATGTTGTTGCGCCATTTGAACCCGCCTGGCACAGGCTTTTATGCGCAATGCGAAAAATGGCTGCTCGCTTCCGCGAACCAGGGAAACGCGAAGGGCATGGACTACCTCGGGCAATACTATTTCGAACGCGGCCGTGCAATCGCGGGCGGTATCAATCCGGGCGTCAATAACGCCGCCATCGCACCGGCGGAGCGGCAACAATCCGAGGAGAAGTTCCGCCAGGCGCGCACCTGGTTTGAACGCTCGGCCGCAAAGGGCGACGTATACGCGAAAGGTCAGCTCGCAATCCTGCTCGCGGGAGGCGTCGGCGGACCGCGCGACGAACAACGGGCCGCGCAGTTGCGCGCGGAAGTTGCCGCCGGCTCCGACAAGAACTTTGCGCAAAAGGTCGCCTCGAACGCCGACGACAGCGCGTTTGAAGCTGCCTGGCAGGCGGGCCACTACGCCGACGCCGTGAAGATCGCCACCGACCTCGCGAACAAGGGCGACGTGCCCGCGCAGGCGCTGCTCGCGCAGGCTTACTTCGACGGAAAGGGCGTCGCGCCCAACGACGCCGCCTGCCTCGAGTGGGCAAAGAAAGCTTCCGCCGCCAATAATCGCGACGGCCTGTATTACGCGGGATTGCTGTATTACCTGGGGCGCGGCGTACCGCGAGACTGGAAAGTCGCGCGTGCGTACTTCACGCGTTCTGCCAAATTGGGCAAGACCGAGGCGCAGATCAAGCTCTCGGATATCTACTATTCGATCTGCAAGCCGCAGCGGACCTACGGCGGGAGAGACGCGGAAGGAAACGAGATTACATCGATGGTCTGCCCTTCGGTCGACCTGCTATCGGACCACTGGTAACTCCTTTTTCCTTCGTCTTCCACCGGTAATACTTCTCCGGCCTTATCAGTTCAACGGTCGCCGTATTGGGTGGGCCGGCGATGTCGGTGCAGCGGACCCGCTCGCTGTGCGCGTTTCGCCAATTCGACGGCTCAGGCGCGATGGGCGCTCTCCGGGAACCGGACAATCCGGCCTCCCGCAAGGAAACTCCCGTGAGTGCGAAGAACTCTTTGCGTAGACCCGTTGGCTACGAGCGCTGACCTGTGCAAAGCACGGCTCAACTCTCGAAGGAGCTGCTTATTGGGCGAGCGTGTCCGGGTGTGCGAATTGAGCGTCGCCACCGAGCCGCCGTTTTGGCGAAGGGGGCGAGCGAACGGCAGCACATCCGGGCAACGCATCGCCCGGATATGCAGCGAATCCGTTAGATCCAGCCGCGGGCTTTGACGTCCTTGAGGGTTTCGTCGAGGCAGTGTCGGATGAGGCCGATCATTTCGTCGATTTGCGCCTTGGTGATGACGAGCGGCGGGGCGATGATCATCCGATCGCCGACGGCGCGCATGATCACGCCGTTCTGGAACATGTGACCGCGGCACACCATTCCGACCGCGAGGTCCGGATCGAATACCTGCACCGGCTTCTTGTTCTTGACGAGCACGAGGCCGGCGACGAGTCCGCAGGTCTCGGCAATGCCGACGAGCGGATGCTCGGCAAGCGCGGTGAAGCACTTCTTCAGGTACGGTCCGGTTTCCTCGCGCACGCGCGTCACGATGTTTTCGCGATGCATGATGGCGAGGTTCTCGAGAGCAACCGCCGCGCAGACCGGGTGGCCGCTGTACGTGAAACCGTGGTTGAACTCGCCGCCCTTCTCGATGAGCGTGCGCGCGACGCGCTCGCCGACCAGCACACCGCCCATCGGGATGTAGCCGGACGTGACGCCCTTGGCAAAGGTGATGAGGTCGGGACGCGTACCCATGTACTGCGCGCCGAACCAGTGACCCAGGCGTCCGAAGCCGCAGATCACTTCGTCGGAAATCAGCAGGATGCCGTACTTGTCGACGATGCGCTGGATCTCCGGCCAGTAGGTCGACGGCGGAATGATCACCCCGCCTGCGCCCTGCACCGGCTCACCGATGAATGCCGCAACCTTGTCGGGCCCGACTTCCAGGATCTTTTCTTCGAGACGCCGCGCCGCGATCAGGCCGTATTCCTCGGCGGGGAGGTCGCGACCGTTCTCGAAGTGATACGGCTGCTCGATGTGCACGATGCCCGGGATCGGCAGGTCGCCCTGCTCGTGCATGCCCGTCATGCCGCCCAGCGAAGCGCCCGCGACGGTGCTGCCGTGATAGGCGTTGTGCCGGCTGATGATGACCTTGCGCTTGGGCTGGCCTTCGATATCCCAGTACCGGCGCACCATGCGCAGGATGGTGTCATTGCCCTCCGAGCCCGACACGGTGAAGAACACGTGCTGGAAGTTCTGCGGCGCGACCTGCGTCAATGCGCTGGAGAGCTTGATCGCCGGAATGTTGGCGGTGTTGAAGAAGCTGTTGTAGAACGGCAGCTCCATCATCTGGCGGTACGCGGCGTCCGCAAGCTCCTTGCGTCCGTAGCCCACGTTGACGCACCAGAGGCCCGACATGCCATCAAGGATCCTCTTGCCTTCCGAATCCCACACGTAGATTCCCTCGCCGCGCACGATGACCCGCGCGCCCTTTTGCGACAGCTGCTTGTGGTCGGTGAAGGGATGCAGGTAGTGCGCGCTGTCCTCGCGCTGCAGCGCGCTCGTGTCGAATGCGCTCGTCGGAAGGTGCTCTTGCGCCGCAATGTGCAGCGCGGATGGCTGGACGCTCATGGGTATTTCCTTCTGCGGGTCAAACGGTCGATCGGGTACCGCGCGTGCCTCACACATGCAGCAACAGGTATTCGCGCTCCCAGGGACTGATCACCTTCATGAACTCGGCGTATTCGAGTTCCTTGACCGAGGTGTAGACATTGATGAATGACTGCCCCAAGGCCTTGTGCAAGGCGGTGCTTTCGCGCAATTCCGTGATCGCCTCCGACAGGCTGCGCGGCAGTTCGTAATCGAGCGTGTACGCGCTGCCCTGGCTCTCCGGCGTGGGTTCGAGTTCCTCCATGATGCCCAGCCAGCCGCAGGCCAGCGTGATGGCGATCGCGAGATACGGATTCGCATCCGCACCGATCACGCGATTCTCGACGCGCCGGTTTTCCGGCGTCGCACCGGGAATCCGGAAACCCACCGTGCGATTGTCGTGACCCCATTGCACATTGATCGGCGCCGCGCCGTGGCGCACGATGCGCCGGTACGAATTGACATAAGGCGCGACGAGCGCCATGCCCGCCGGCATGTACTTCTGCAGACCGGCAAGGTAGTGATTGAAGATCTTGGAGACGCTTCCGTCGGGATTCGAGAAGATGTTGCGACCGGTCTTCTCGTCGAGCAGGCTCTGGTGGATATGCATGGCCGAGCCGGGCTCGCCTTCCATGGGCTTGGCCATGAAGGTCGCATACATGCCGTGGCGCAGCGCGGTCTCGCGCATGGTGCGCTTGAAGTAGAAAGTCTGGTCCGCGAGCTGCAGCGGGTCGCCATGCAGGAAGTTGATTTCCATCTGGCCCGCGCCGACTTCGTGGATCAGCGTGTCGACATCGAGCTCCATCGCCTTGCAATAGTCGTACACGTCCTCGAACAGCGGATCGAATTCGTTCACCGCGTCGATGCTGTACGCGCGGCGCACGGTTTCGGCGCGGCCACTGCGGCCGATCGGCGGCGTCAGGGGCATGTTCGGATCGGCGTTCTTCGCCACCAGGTAGAACTCGAGCTCGGGCGCAACCACCGGCACCCAGCCCTTGTCCTTGTACAGCGAGATCACGCGCCGCAGGACCGAGCGTGGCGTGAATTCCGCCGGACTGCCGTCGCTGCGGAAGGCATCGTGGATGACCTGGCCCGTCGGGTCGCTCGCCCAGGGGACGATGCAGACGGTGGTCGGATCCGGGCGCAACACGAGATCGTGGTCGATCGCCGCGATGACGGCGCGATAGCCCGGATCGGAGCCCGGCCGGTCGCCGTTGATGGTCATCGCGAGGATGTCTTCCGGTACCCGCATGCCGCGGTCTTCCGTGAATTTTTCGCGCGGCAGGATCTTGCCGCGCGCCACGCCCGCGAGGTCGGGCACGAGACATTCGATCTCGCTGATGCGATTCTGGTCGAGCCAACGCTCGAGGTCTTTTTCGGTAAACGAACTCCGGGAAACCGGAGGTGTCACTGTCGAGTTCATTGCTGTTCTCCGCGTGCTTGAAGGCGCTCACCCGTGCCTTCCGCCGCTCGTTTCGCTGCTTGCCTTTCCGCCTTCCTGGCGGCTGGAGGAAAACCAACTACTGCTTGCTGCCTGCAAATCCGATCGTCCTGCCTGCTTCTACTGGAATGTGTCGACTGGACTGCATCGACACGTGACGATCGCTTTCATGCCGGGCAATCGCCGAGCGATTCCCGGCGGACTGCCGTGCAACTAAGCGGAGGGCAATGGACATCTTCGCCGCGTCGAAGCGCGCGCATTCGCCTTGCAATAGCGGCGGGGAAGATGACAGATCGTGAAGTGCGCGGCGGACATGGAAGAACTCCGGCACGGATGCGCGTCGGCGGTTGCCCAGGCGCACACGTGCGGTGACCCGATTTTAGCCCGAATTGGTATCTTCGGCAGATCCAGTATGCTTGTCCCGATGGGACCAGTTTGTCCGGATTTCCGATGCGTCAAGCCACCCCTACCTACGAACTTCTGCGCGCCGCCTTTGCCGACGCCGACTGCGATCTGCCGCGCTACCGCGTTCTTTACCAGGCGATCCGCGAGTCGATCCTGGGCCATCGCTTGCCGCCGGGCACGCGCCTGCCGTCCACGCGTGAGCTTGCGCGCGAACTGGGCTTGTCGCGCAATACGGTGCTCTCGACGTTCGAAGGACTGCTTGCCGAAGGATTCATCAGCGCAAAAGCGGGCAGCGGTACCTTCGTCGCACAGGCGGCAGCCGCACCGCGCGCGCGGCGTGCCGCACCCATCAACGGCGAGCGCCGGCCGATCGCCACCGCGACGCCGCAATTGTCCGCGCGCGGCGCGCGCCTGGCAGGCTTTCGCGGCGGCAGCCGATTCGAGATCCAGCCGCTGAGCGGCGGCGAAGTCGACTTCACGCTGTTCCCCATCAAGCAATGGCAGCGGCTGCAAAGCCGCCAGCTGCGCCTCGCGCGCCCCGATCTGCTCGACTATGCGGCCGACGGTGGCTACCTGCCGCTACGCAGCGCGATCGCCGACTACGTGCGCGTATCGCGGGCCGTCCGCGTGGACGTGGACCAGGTGATCATCACCGCGGGAACGCAGCACTCGCTCGACCTGTGCGCGCAGTTGCTCGCCGACGCAGGCGACAAGGTCTGGGTCGAAGATCCCTGCTATTGGGGTGCGCGATGCATCTTCGAATCCTGCGACCTCAAGATCGAGCCGGTCGCGGTCGACGACGAAGGCATGAATCCCGCATCCGTGCCAGGCAGCAGCAAGCCGCGCCTCCTGTACCTGACGCCGTCGAATCAATATCCCACCGGAGTGCCGATGAGTCTTGCACGGCGCCGCGCCGTGCTGGAGATCGCGGCGCGCGAGCGCGCGTGGATCATCGAAGACGACTACGACAGCGAACTGCGCTACGGCGGACGGCCGCTGGCGTCCCTGCAAGGCCTGGATGCGGAACAGCGCGTCGTCTACCTGGGCACGTTCTCCAAGGTGCTGTACCCGGGGATCAAGATCGGCTACCTCGTCGTGCCCCCGGCGCTGGTCGAGCCCTTTCGCAGCGCGCTCTACGACCTGCAACGCCCCGGCCAATTACCCGTGCAAGGAGCATTGGCCGAGTTCATGGAGCGCGGCTACTTCGCGACCCACATCCGGCGCGTGCGCCAGGCCTATGCAGACACCCGTTCCCTGCTGGTCAACGCCCTGCAGCCCGCATTGGGCAAGTCGGCCTGGATATCCTCGCAGAGCGCAGGCCTGCATCTCGTCGTTCGTCTTCCCGACGGATTCGACGACCAGCGTTTCGAGGCCGCTGCCGCGATGCAGGGCGTCCGGGTCAACGCACTTTCGCGCTACTACATCGGACCGGCGCGGATGTCGGGACTCGTGATCGGCTACGGCTACGCGCCTGCGGAGAAAATCGCGCGCTGCGGACGCGTGCTGGCGCAATTGCTGCGTAACGCCCTATAGTTCTATCACTCGCCGCTGGCAGACGTTGCGCAAGGCGAAGCTCGAGCGGATACGTGCGACATTGGGCAGGCGCGACAGGTGCTGCTTGTGCACGCGCTCGTAGTCCTGGGTGTTCTCCACGGCGACGCGCAAAAGATAATCCAGGCCGCCCGACATCAGGTGGCACTCGAAAATGTCCGGGCATTCGCGCACGGCACGCTCGAATGCTTCGAGCGCATCTTCGCGCTGGCTGTTGAGACTGACTTCGACGAACACGCTCGTCGCGCGGCCGACCGCCGCT
>Ga0181525_10004395_pt1 | contig 10846 bp, 5 predicted proteins | sample PEATcosm2014_Bin_48_FD_121100 | JGI IMG/M metagenome (GOLD analysis project Ga0181525, IMG submission 121100) | Peatland microbial communities from MTU Mesocosm Facility, Houghton, MI, USA - PEATcosm2014_Bin06_10_metaG | ecosystem: Environmental > Terrestrial > Soil > Wetlands > Peat | place... | reverse complement strand
GTTGGCTTTGGGACTGACAGGGAAGCCTCCGCGCAGCATCATGCCGTCGCTCGATTCGGAGGATAGCGGCAGGATCAGGGGATCCTGCTGCAGGCTGCGGATCCAGATGGGATACAGGCGCTCATTGAAGATTCCAAACGGCGTGAGAAACCGGCCCAGGGTGACAGTCATGTATGGGTTGGCGATGTAGTCGGCCTCGGAATAGTCGAGGTTCTTGCTGACTGGGCCGCCATAAGGCCCGCCGTCGGGAGGACGTTGAAAGGCGCCTTCGCATTCCATTCTCGCTTCCACCAGCCAGCGGTCTCCTAGCGGCACCAGGAGAACGGGATTGATCTGGGCATCCAGCGTTTGCTGGCCGGCAGTGACGAAGCTGAACGTGCCGGCGGAACCGCTGAGGATGGGAACAGGCTTCTCCGCATTGGACGACTGAGCGGCGGCAGGAACCGGCATGCAGCAAAGGAATGTGAAAGATAAAGATAGAAGAAGGGGTAGCCCGGCCCGGCCAGACGCAATCGACTGCGGCCATTTTAGAGCTGTTTTTATCAAATGCAGCAAGAGGAAAACTCCACGGAAGGCTTTGATGGGATTGTCCTTCAGCAAGCCACACGCAGGGAACATCACGAAGGTCACTTTCGTATCTTGAGGTGCAGAAATAAGTGCCGGAGTGGACCTTATTTCTAATGTGGCCCTCACCAATTGCCGGGCGCTGCGTCTAACGTGTTGAAACGGAGGAAGCCTAATGAACCGTCAACGGAAATTCCCGGCATGGTCAGGTGCTGTTTTAGGAACCATTTGTGCCCTGTTCGTTCTCGCCCTGGGAGCGCATGCCTCCGATCGCGGCGCATTCACCGAGGAATTTCATCAAACCTATGCCATCGCCGCCGACGGCCGCGTGGAACTGGATAACATTAATGGCGACGTTCACATCTCCACCTGGGACCGCAACGAGGTCAAGGTGGACGCGGTGAAATATGCCGGGACGAAAGAGCGGCTCGATGAGGCGCACATCGAAGTCGATGCCGGCAAGAGCTACGTTGCCATCAAAACCGAGTATCCCGAACGCGATCACAATTTCAACTGGGGATCGCACAATAATCCTGCGGGCGTGGAGTACACGCTGACCGTACCGCGAAACGCGCGGCTGGATGAAATCAAGCTCATCAACGGCGCGCTCGAAATTACGGGCGTGGCGGGCGAGGTGCATGCTTCCTGCATCAACGGCAAGCTGGAGGCGCACAATCTTTCCGGGCGCGCCGAGCTTTCTACCATCAACGGTCACCTGGACGTGACGTTTGAGCAGCTTCCCGGGTCATCGGTCGAGTTGAATTCGGTGAATGGATCGGTAGAGCTGACCATCCCTTCCGATGCGAAGGCGGAGATTGAAGCCAGCACCGTTTCCGGCAGCATCAGCAACGACTTCGGGCTGCGGGTGAATCATCATCGCTTCGTCGGCCACGATTTGCGGGGCGAGTTGGGCGACGGCGGCCCGCGCATCAAGCTCGCGAACGTAAATGGGCGGATCGAAATTCGGCACGCGTCGGATGGGCGTGCGTTGAGTCCGGTGAAGGACTTGAGTCATCGTGACAAGGACGATGACGACGATAGCGAGATTTAGGTAGCTCAGATTAAGTCGACATGCCGCGCAAAGCAGGTTTCTCGACTCCGCCGGATTGCCCGTAAAGACGGGCAATCCCGCTCCGCTCGAAATGACAGCTTTGCGGTTAATCAGGACTTCCCTGGACTTTAATAAATCGTGTACCCCGGCGCGGGTGTGCGCAGATCGGGCTTGGTCGCCATCAGCAGCAACGCGCCTTCGCGCTTGAACGCTTTTAAATCGTCGAGGCTGTGGAACGACTTTGTTTTGTAGTCGTCGGGCGTTGGCGTGTCGTCGGGAATGCGGCAGGATTCAACATTCTCGAAAGCGTGCTTCTTCAGCAGTTCGACGTACTCCGCCGCCGAGCGCACATGTACCGGGACTTTCAGTTTGTCCACCCACTGCAGCGAGTACTGATTGTCTTTATATAGATTGATGAGGATGAATAACCTGCCGCGGGGCGCCATGACGCGAAACAGCTCCATCAGCGCGCGGTCCTGGTCGGCGTAGTAGTAGAAAGATTCCACCGACAATACTTTGTCGAAGAAGTTTTCTTCCCACGGAATTTGCTGCGACGATCCCCAGACGTAGAGCACGTTGTCGAAATCCTTCGAGGCCGAACGCGCCTCGCGAATCATTTCGTCGGACACGTCGAGGCCCACCACCTGGCCAAAGCCATCCGGACCTTCGCCGACCAGCCGCGCCAGCAGCCGCGTGGCCCAGCCTGAGCCGCAGCCGAGATCGAGCACGCGCTCGCCGGGGCGAAGCTCCATCTTGCGAAGAGTCTTCAATGTGATGTCGAGATGGTGGTTCTCCATCTTGGGGCCTTCGCCGGCGGCGGCCCAGCGATTGAATTCTTGTTGCAGCTTCTCGTCGGGAGTTAGGGATTTTTCTGGCATGTCCTTGCATTCTAGATGTATAGTCCCGAAGATTCCACACCGCAGGAGCCAGATTCATGAAGCGCCCGCTTGCGCTGTTTATGTTCGTCCTCCTTTTTATTTCCTCCGCATTCTCAACCAAAGCCAAGGCAGTCGCGCAAGGCGAAGCTATCGCCTCGCGGACCGCGAAGATTGACGGAGCCAGCATTCATTACATGACGGCAGGCCATGGCATGCCGCTCATCTTGTTGCATGGCTATGCGGAAACTTCGCTGATGTGGAAGCCGATTATTCCGGTGCTGGCCGAGCGTTTCACGGTCATCGCTCCAGACCTGCCCGGCATTGGCGACTCCGACATTCCTGCCGACGGTCTGGATATGAAGAGCGCCGCCATCCGCATTCATGATCTCCCCAAATCGCTCGGCGTACAGAAAGCTGAAGTGGTGGGGCACGATATTGGACTCATGGTCGCCTATGCCTATGCCGCGCAATTTCCGGCGGAGGTGACGAAGTTGGTGCTGATGGACGCTTTCCTGCCGGGCGTGCCAGGCTGGGAGGCCGTTTATAACAATCCTCAGATATGGCATTTCCGCTTCAACGGGCCCACGCCGGAAGCGCTCGTGCAAGGCCGTGAGCGGACGTACTTCGATTATTTCTGGAACGACTTCGCCGCCGATAAGACGCATTCCATTCCTGAAGAAGCCCGCAAGGCTTATGCGGCGGCGTGCGCACGGCCGGGGCGCATGCATGCGGGATGGGCGTACTTCGTTTCGTTTCTGCAAGCGGCCAAGGATTTTGAGGAACTTTCTATGACCAGGCTGAACATGCCCGTGCTGAGCATCGGCGGCGACAAGTCGCTGGGAGACGCACTCGGGCAACAGGCGAAGCTGGTGGCGACCGATGCGACGGTCATCGTGCTGAAGAACACTGGGCACTGGCTGATGGAAGAGAATCCCAAGGAAACCGCGGATGCGCTGCAAAATTTCCTGTAACCTCGGCTCACCCGCGCTATTGTGCTACAGTTTTCTTCCTCATGGCGACACGCCCTCAGAATCCCGCGCCAGAACCTGGCCCCAGCTCTCTTTACTGCCCGAATTGCGCTCAAGAAGTAACTGATCCCCTCACTTGCGGCGACTGTTCCGCTGTAATCTGCCGGCGTTGCGGCACGCCGCTGGAATCCTCTGACGAGCTCGGGATCGGATGATGGACTCCGCCGCGGCTCTATCCACTTCTGAAGCTCCCGCCGCCGCTTCACAGCCTACGCTGGTGCGCGGACTCGGCCTGCTCGATTCCGTGCTGCTGCTGGTGGGCGGCATCATTGGTTCATCGATTTTTCTTACGGCCAAAGACATTGCGGGCGTGTTGCCTCATCCGCTGCTGTTTCTGTTGGTCTGGTTTGTGGGCGGCGGGATTTCCCTGTGCGCGTGCTTCGCCTTCGCCGAACTGGGCTCCATGTTCCCCGATTCCGGCGGCCAGTACGTTTACCTGCGCGAAGCCTATGGCGATGTGCCCGCATTTCTCTACGGATGGATGCTGTTCAGCGTGGGCAACGGTGGTTCGATTGCGGCCCTGGCCGTAGGTACGGCAGCGTATGTCGGGGCTCTGATCCCCAGCATCTCACAAGAACATCTCGTGCTCTCCTTCGCTGGCATCGCGGTAACTCGCGCGCATCTCGTGGCCTTGATTCTGATTACAGTGGTAACCGCGGTCAATGTGATCGGCTTGCGGGCGGGCACGATTCTCCAGAACATCGCCACCTGGGCCAAGTTCGTCGCCATGGCGGCGTTCGTGATACTGGGCTTCGCCATCGGCAAGGGCGACTGGCATCACTTCACCACGCCCCACGGGATGCTGGCCGGCATCACTGCGAGTATGGGCCTCACGCAGATGCTCTCGGCGTTTGGAGTCGCGCTGATCGCGGTCTTCTGGGCGTATGACGGATGGGTTTACATCACATGGGTCGCTGGAGAAGTTAAAGAACCACGCCGCAATGTGCCGCTGGCCATGGTGTTCGGCGTGTTGATCGTCGGCGTGGTTTATGTCGCGATGAATATGACGTATCTCTATGCCCTGCCGCTCGGCGATATTGCGCAGCATGAAACCATCGCGCAAACCGCGGCCGCGGTGCTGTTCTCGCCCGCAGCCGCCACCTGGCTGTCGGCACTCATCGCATTGTCGGTGTTTGGCGCGCTGGCTTGCGCCATCTTGAGCTGCGCGCGCGTTTACTACGCGATGGCCCTGGATGGCATTTTCTTCCCCCAGATGGCGAGAGTTCATCCCAAGTATCGAACGCCGGCGGTTGCGCTGGTTGGCCAGAGCGCATGGGCCGCGGTTCTCACCTTGAGCGGCCGCTACGATCAGCTTTATACCTATGTGATGTTCGGCATGGTGCTGTTCTACACGCTGACGGTGATTGGAATGTTTCTGCTGCGTTGGAAGCGGCCAGAGATTCCGCGGCCCTACCGCTGCACGGGATATCCGTGGCTGCCCGCGACCTATGTGCTGGTAGGCGGGGCGTGGACGTTGAATACAATCATCACGCGCCCCAGCGAAGCGTTCTGGGGCACAGCGATTGTGCTGGTGGGTGTTCCGGGATATTTGTACTGGAAGCGCAGCGGGCGGAACGCAGCATCGAAGTAATGTAGTCGAAGAAAAGCGGGAACCCGTTCTACCCGCGAAGCTCTGACAGCGCCTTGCGCGCGTCCTCGGCGTCGACGAAGTTGGGACTGATCTTCAGCGCCCGCTCCAGTTGCTGCCGGGCTTGCGCAGGCTGATTTGCTTTCTGGTAGGCCAGGCCCAGATGGTAGTGAACATCGGGGTCGTCCGCGCCCCGCTTTTCGTTGAGCCGCAGCGACTCCTGGAACATATCGATCGCCGAGCGATAGACGCCCTTCTGGAAGTAGGCCCATCCCAGTGTATCGGCGGCAGCGGGCGAATCAGGCATGCCGCGGCGCGCGGTCTGCGCCATGGCCAAAGCCACATCCACGTTGCCGCCCTGCTGCAGGATTAAGTAGGCGAGATTATTCGAAGCCAGAGCATTGTCTGGCACAATGGTCAGGGCCTGCTGGTACATGGACTTGGCCTGATCGAACTTGTTTTGCGATTCGTACATCATTCCGGCAAGAATGTAGAAAGAAATCTCGCGCGGATGATCTTTGATCGATTGCTGGTAGGTGGCTAGAGCCTGGGCCACCGAACCTTCCTTGGCCTGCACCTGGGCCAGCTTCAGCAGCGCGTCGGAATTGTTTTTGTCGAGATCGATAGCCTTGTGAAACGCGGCGTCGGCGCCGCTGAAATCATTTTTCTGAAACAGCGCCGTGCCCAATAGATCGTAAAGCCCGCCGCTGTTGGGCGATTTGGCAATTTGCGCGCGGGCGGCGGCGATGGCCTGATCGAGCTGCTTCTGGGCAATATAAGTATTCATCAATCCCTGCAGAGCGTCGGTGGAGGCGGCATCCTTGTCGAGCGCCTGCTGATACGACTGAATCGCCTCCGGGAACTGCCTTTGCATCTGGTGAAGGTTGCCCATCTGCACATAGGGAGCAGTGGTTCCGGGAGCAACCTCGGACGCTTTGCGGATGTCCTGCTCGGCTTGGGAAAATTTCTGGTGGTTCATCTCCGTCAGAGCGCGCAGCAGGTAGCCATCGGGCGCATTGGGCGCGCTGGCGATGATCTGCTGCGCGGTCTGGCTGAGAGCATCGTAGTCGCTGTGCGAGAGTTCCAAACTCGACAAGGCGCGCTGCGCGTCCGTCAGATCGGGACGGACCCTGACCGCCTCGCGCCATTCCGATTCCGCTTGCGCCTCATTGTGCTGCAGGTAAAAAGCGCGGCCCAGGTGATAGTGGGCCACGGCGTTGCTGGGATCGTTTTTGAGCGCCTGCTGCAAGGAATCGACAGCGCCGGCCGCGTCATTATGCGCGAGCTGGATTTCTCCGCGATAGACCAGAGCGTCAGCGTCGTTGGCGTTGGCCTTAAGCAATTCGTCGTTGAGCTTGGTGGCTTCGTCCAGGCGGTTCTTCACGATCAGAAGCTGCACGTAGTTTCTTTTGACCAGAATGTCTTTGGGATGATCGCTATACAGGGAGGAGTATTCCGCGGTGGCCTTATCAGGATCGCCGTTGGCGAAATAGAAATCGCCCAACATGCGGTAGCCTTCGGAATTATCCGGCATGTCGGTCTTGGTCTGGCGGAGGAACGCTTCCACGTCTTGCTTCTTGCCTTCTGCCATCATCAGGCGAACATAGGCGGCGCGCGGCGCGGGATCCTTGGGATCGACTCCGATGGCGTGCTTGAATTGCTGTTCCGCCTCCGGCATGCGGTTGGTCGACTGATAGAAGCCGCCCAGCGCCAGTTGAGCGTTCATGTCTTTCGGAGCCATCTCGGCCGCTTTCTTGAAATTAATCTCGGCCTGATCGGTCAGCTTGGCGCGCAGTTGCAGTAATCCCAGGCTCAAATAGGACTCGGCACGATTCGGATCGGCGGCAATGCCTTTCTGCGTCTCCTGCAACGCGGATGCCAGGTTGTCGATCGAGGAGTAATAGTTGGCCCAAGCCAGGTGGGTGTCGGCGCTGTTGGGCTGTTTCTCGCGGAGGATGTCGAGGTGAGCCCGGGCTTGCTTCAGAGACTCCGGGTCGATGGAACGGTCGGGATTGCGCACTGCGATCAGAAGATTCGCCAACTCGGTGTGGACCTGATAGTTATCCGGCGTCAGATCGGTGGTGCGGGAAAGTTCCTGATAAGCAGGGTTGTAGTCTTTGAGCTGGAGATAAGTCTCGCCCAAACGCTGGTGCGCTTCGGCGAAGCGGGGATCGACTTGAATGGCGTTGGCGTATTGAATGGCCGCTTCGCGCAGCTTGCCGCTGTCGCGGTAGCGGTCGCCGCTCTCCAGAAACTTTTGCTTGCGCACATTGGGGTCGCTCTTGCAGGCCGTGAACACGGCGGGGATAAGAAACCCGGCGAGCAACAAACGTACGGTGAGGGAACGGCTCATGTCGTCTCCAAAACAGGCGCGAGTAGGCGCACGACCACACCTGTGGCCCGTATCCTAAAGGTACTGCAAGATGGGTAAGAAGACAAAGTTACCGGCGTCATAAAAGAAGCCCAAGGCAGGCAATTCGCGGCGATCTCGGCTTGGATTTCCTCAGCCCTCCTGGCGACTTGTTGAAAATGAATCCCATCGCCGAGGTCGGATGTGGAAAAGTCTCCCGGAATTGTACCGAATTTTCACAATCAGTTCATATTGGCCTTCCATGCGTCAGCGATAATCCGTCGCGTTTAACTCCCAGCTGCCATTTCGATTTCTAAGGAAACGCCACTATGTCTAAAGCATTCGCGCGGATTTTCGTCTGCCTCTTGACCTTCTTCTTTTTCGGCATCGGACTGGTGAGCAGTTCGTGGGCCCAATACCTTACGCCGGGAACCTTGCAGGTCAGCCGCATTCAGTATGACGGTAATACAAATAGCGGAAGCGACTACATAAGCCCTTACGGCTTCCCGGAAATCTTCAATGACCAGTCTGGCTGCAGCACCGGAAACTCGATTTGCGATATCGCCGGTATTGAAGGCAGCATTTTCATCGACCAATTCAATGCCGAGCCGGGAACCCCATTGCAGAATACTCTGCCGCTTCCCTCGACCGGCACACCCGTGACTACCCCGGGCCCGTTAACGGGCAGCTATATCACGACCAGCTTCAGCTCGAAGTCGGAAGGCTCCTTGAATCTGTCCTCGGATGGCACGTCGCTGACCTACATGGGCTACCTGGCCAACGATCAGCTTTCCGACGTCTCCAATAACTACTCGCTGAACTCCTTCTACCAACTTTTTCCGAATTCCTACACGCAGGATCCTTCCATCGGCACGCCCATCGCCATCACCGCGGCAACCTATACGAACAGCAGCGGGGCCACCACGATCACGCTGTCGTCGCCAATAACAATCGGCCCCGGGGCGTATTTCACAATTGCCGGAATGACTACCACGGGCTATAACGGCTTCTACGCGACTACCAATACAACCGCGGAGACCACCTCGACGCTCTCCTTCACCCTGAAGAAGAGCCTGTCCCTGGCCAACTGCAGCAGCAGTGCAACTTGTGGTGGAACGGCGCTATACGATCCTCCCTACGCGTTCTATGATCGCGAAGTCGCGCTCATCAACTCCACGGGGCTGGTTAGCTTAAGCCCATATGACAACGCGAATAGCGGCGACAATCCGCGCGGCGCACTCACCGTGGATGAGCAGGAGTTTTACACGTTTGGCAATTCCGACTCGACCCTCGCATCCGGCGAGACCCTTACTCCAGGTGTTGCCGTTGTGGCGCCGACCAGCCAGAACAACCCTGGCCTCACCATCGGCGTGCGTTGCGGCATTCCCGGGCAGAACTTCTCCTATTTGCTGGGAACCTATTTCGCCGGCGACCGATCCGACGAAACCGCCAAGAAACACGTGAAAGACAATAACTGGCGCGGCGGTGCCATCGCCCTCGATGCCAACGGCAACAAGCAGCTGTATGTTTCGAAAGGCAGCGGCGGCAACGGCGACGATGGCGTGTTCCTGGTTCAGGACCCCAACACTGGCGTTCTCCCAGCCTGCTCTCCGGCCGAACCCAATAACAACACAGCAGTCATCACTCCGGTATTCAGCGCGCAAGCCACCGTTCCCAACGGCGCGTCGTATCAAACCTCTCCGTATCTGCCGTTCGGATTCTGGTTCGCCAATCCAACCACTCTCTACGTAGCCGATGAAGGAAATCCGCCCACCTACGTTGGTGGAACGAACAGCTTCATCGATGCCGATGCCGGGACCTTCACCCTTCCACAACTGGCCAATGGCAGCTTTGCTGCCGATCCTTACGCCGGCCTCGAAAAGTGGGTCTACTCCAACGGCTCCTGGACACTGGCTTACACCATTCAGGCCGGTCTGAACATGTATCAACCCAAAAGCATCTCTGGATACCTTGACAGTACGAGTCAACCAATCAACTCGTACACCTACGGTCTCCGCAACATTGCCGGCATCAACAATAACGACGGCACAGTCACGATTTATGCCATCACGGCTCAGTTCAGCTCCGTTTCCGGCGGCGAATCCGATCCCGATTCACTGGTCGGGATCACCGACTCGCTGGCGGCGACCACTTTGCCGGCCAATGAACAATTCACCACTCTGCAAACCTCGGCACCGGGTGAATTGTTCCGCGGCGTCGCTTACATTCCAACCGGCAACGCTCGCGCTACCCAGACGATCTCGTTCCCCAACCCCGGACCGGTGACCTACGGCACTGGACCGATTACGCTGACGGCTTCTGCCAATTCAGGTTGGCCGATCACCTTCAGCCTCATTTCTGGCCCAGCCACTCTTTTGGGTAACGTTCTAACGATTACAGGTGCGGGATCTGTGGTGGTGCAGGCCGACCAGAGCGGCAACACCGACTACGCTGCCGCTGCTTCAGTTCAAGACACGATCGTCGTCAATCCGGAACCCACGTCGGTGACTTGGGCAACCCCCTCACCGATCACCTACGGGACCGCGCTTAGCGGAACTCAGCTGGACGCTACCGGAAGCATGGCCGGCAGCCTCGTCTACACGCCATCGGCAGGCACGGTGCTTGGGGCTGGAACGCAGCTTCTCTCCGTCACCTTCACTCCCAGCAACAGCAACTATGCACAGTCCACCGGCACTGTGATGCTGCAAGTCAACCCAGCGCCATCGACCATCACCTGGGCAAACCCCAGTCCCATCACCTACGGGACCGCGCTCAGCGGAACGCAACTAGACGCCACTGCCAACAATTCCGGCAGCTTTGTGTATACACCGGCGGCGGGCGCAATCCTGGGCGGAGGAAGCCAGACGCTTTCCGTGGCCTTCACTCCCAGCACCAACAATTACAGTCCGGCGAACAGCTCAGTGAGCCTGACCGTGAATCCAGCCAGCCAAACCATCTCGTTCAGCATGAACGCCCCGGCAACGGCCGCCTACAACACCTCATTCACCGTCGCGGCCAGCGCTTCTTCGACGCTCGGAGTTACTTACGGCAGTTCGGGATCCTGCACCAACGTTGGCGCGCTCTACACTATCACCAGCGGCAGTGGAACCTGCACAGTTACGGCAAGCCAGAGCGGTAACGGCAACTATCTGGCAGCCACGCCCGTCAGTGAGTCCACTACCGCCGTGCGTGCCACCCCGACCGTAACCTTCACCGGCGCGCCCATGGACGCACCATACAACAGCAGCTTTATGCTGCTGGCCACCACTAACTCCACTGCGGTTGCCTACATTACCGCGACCAACCCCAGCACCTGCTCGCTTTCGGGAGCGTACTCTCCCGTTACGGTGACCATGTTGAAAGATGCGGGCAAGTGTACGTTTACTG
>Ga0181525_10004394_pt1 | contig 10850 bp, 10 predicted proteins | sample PEATcosm2014_Bin_48_FD_121100 | JGI IMG/M metagenome (GOLD analysis project Ga0181525, IMG submission 121100) | Peatland microbial communities from MTU Mesocosm Facility, Houghton, MI, USA - PEATcosm2014_Bin06_10_metaG | ecosystem: Environmental > Terrestrial > Soil > Wetlands > Peat | place... | reverse complement strand
TAGTAAAGCATGTCGTTTTGAAAGCGGCTGACGAAGACCGCATCGTCGTTGGTTTCAGAAAATAGACCTTTGGAGCCGCTCAGCAGATGGCCGAAACCCTTGGCGTAAGAGATGCCGCCGCGATAGTCGGGAAGAGCCGCGCCGGTGTCGGTGCGGCTGGGAATATATTTCACCGCTTCGCCGGCTTCAAGCCATCCCGTCATGCCGCGCCAGGGAACAGTGGCCACGCCGGCGCCGAAAATAAAGGAACTTTCCGAAAGGTATTGCGGCGTCCCGTTACCGCTGGCGGGCCCTATGGTCTGGCGCGTATCGCCGATGAATCTTACAGACACGTAAGGCCGCAAGGGAAGCCGGCCTAGCTTTAACTCGGTTTTAATTTGGCCGTAGCCGAATACGTCATGCCAGCGGGTGGAGAAGAACGGAAAAATCCAAACAGTAGTGCGCAGGCGCTGAAATTCGGGCGCCAGGTTGTGATACGCTTTGCCGGCTTCTCGGGAGATGGAATCGTCGGAACTCTTGCTGGCCAGGCTGAACCATTTGAGGGCGTCGCGATCGTCGTGCAGCACGTTATAAGCCCAGCCGAGCTTTAGCATGGTGGAGAAATCCACCGGATCGTTTTCGTGAGCGATGGTCAAATACTTCACCGCGTCTTTGAGATAGCCGGCCTGCATGCTTTTTTCAGCGAACGCCTTGGCTTCGGCCGCGGTCTGTTGCGCCGCGGGTTCGCGTCGATGCGGCGTTTGCGGGAGTTTCAAGGCGCTTTGCACGCGGTCCGCCAGTTCTGGGTCGTGGCCCTTCAGCACTTGCTCCAGCAACGGCTGCGCGCCCGCGAAATCTTTGCGGTTCAATCGCAAAAACCCGAGTTGCGCCGCGCTGAGCAGATCAGCCGGCGCAAGTTTGTGAAGCTCCTGGAACTCATGCTCGGCATCCTCTGTTTTTCCCATGGCAAGCAGCAGGTAAGCGTATTCGCGGCGTAACTCGAAGTTGCCGGGATCGAGCTGGAGGGCCTTTTGAAATTCGTAAACATAGGGGTAGCGATCTGGCAGCAGTTCGCGAGCCTGCTCCGCAACGCGCGGCGGGTTACCGCGCGACGCCGCAAGCAGCAGGACAAAGGCGTCTTCGTCGCGGCCCAGCAGTTTCCAGATGCGGCCGAGATCGAGCATGAGCGATCGCTCGGCGGGTCGAAGTTTCCAGGCGCTTTGATAATGTTCGGCGGCCAGATCGAGTTGATCGCGTTGTTCGGCGAGCGTGGCGAGTTCCTGATGCGCGCTGAAATTGCCGGGATCCAGTCCCGCCGCCTTCTTCCAGCGCTCAATACCGGCGGCCAGAGGCTGATCGATATTTTGATAGGCCCGTTGGGCCGTGACCTGAGACGCAGGATCGGAGGGAAGGCCGCCGTTATTACGAATGCGATCGAAGATGCGGCGCGCCAGCGCTTGCTGTTTGGTGTCGAAACAAAGGAATGCGTACTCCAGCGCCACATGTTGGTCGGTTGGATCCAGACGCATCGCCTCGCCGAACTGGTCCCGCGCGGCCTCGTTCTCACCAACCTTGAGCAGCGTGTAGGCCAGATCTTTGCGTATGGATGCGCGGCCCGGCGCAAGCGCGATGGCCTGCTCGAAACCGGCGATGGCTTGATCGTAGTTTTTGCCGCGCAGAGCTTGGTAGGCACGCTCTAAAGGCTGATAAGCCGGATCGGGCGGTTGCGCCACTAACGAGACGAAGCTAACCGCGAGCGCCAGCGTGATTCGGTACCACATGTGAGACGTCGGACAAACTGTAGTGCTGATGCGGCGGAAGTTCTCTCATTTTTGCTGCGAGCCCTGAACCCGGAACCCGAAGCGCTTGGCCGGGTCGATCTGGGCCGCGAGCAGCGCCCGGATGGCATCGAACACTTCCCGGATCTGTCCGTCATGGGTCCGATACTTTCCCTCCAGTTCGCTGATGCGTTTGGCTAACTCTCGATGCGTTGCGAGGAGTTCGCGCACTTTGACAAACGCGCGCATAATCGCGATGTTTACCTGGATAGCCCGATCGCTTTTCAAAACGCTCGACAGCATCGCGACGCCCTGCTCGGTAAAGACGAAGGGCGGATAACGGCGGCCTCCCCAACTTGAGGTCACAATTTGTGACCTCAAGTTTTCGCTTTCTTCGGAGGTGATCTGGAACATGAAATCCGCGGGAAAACGCGGAATATTGCGGCGAACGGCTTGGTTGAAGGCTTTGGTAGGCACGCGATAAAGAGTGGCAAGGTCGGTGTCGATCATGACCTTTTGATCGCGGACGAAATATATATGCTTTTCTATGGACGCTGTTCGAAGCACCGCTGTTCGGCGAACGCGGTTGGCTGTTTTTTTCCCTGCCATAATTGAAAAGTAGCCTGAAGAGGGCGGTTGTCTCAGGCGGAATGTAGCGCAGCCGGGCGCCGTTATGATTCCAGGATGACTATCGCCATGGCTTGGACCGCAGTGTGGGTGATGGAAAGCGCTACGTTCCGGACACCCAGGCTTTGGGCGAATCCGGCCGCTACGCCATGAAATTGCAGGGTGGGCCGTCCGGACGGCAGGTTCTTTACTTCGAAGTCCTGCCAGCGGACACCGCGTTTCCAGCCGGTTCCGATGGCTTTCATCCCAGCTTCCTTGGCCGCGAATCGGGCGGCGTAACGCTCATAGCGATTGGCCTTGCGTTCGACGTAAGCGATTTCGGCGGGCGTGTAGATTCGCTCGATGAAACGGCGGCCATAGCGCTCGATCGCGGCCTGAATGCGATCCACCTCGGCGAGATCCACACCGGTTCCAACAATCACCGTGCCGCGCCCGTCGAACTCATAGTGAACGGTCCAGGCTTCCTGGCCCGCGGCTGCTGAACGAGCAGCGGATGGAGACCTTTACACTCGGATAAACCCACTACTTTCCCGATCCTCCGGACCAACGCACTTACTGACTTACTGTCGGAACTTCCCCAAGGCAAGTTGATTGTTACAGCAACCGGTTAGAAGGGCGTTATTCCGATTTACCCGCCCCCGACTTACGATACTCGGCCCAACGGCGTTTTTGAGCTGCGGCGATTCTCTTGCGCGCCGACGCGCTGAGCCGGGTGGCTGTACGTTTGACAGCCTGGCCGTTGCTGGTTGAACCGCTGTTGGAGGAACCGGGCGGACGTCCGCGTCGCCGAGGGGTTTTCCCCAACAGTGAACGCACCTCTTGAATTTGCTCGTCGATTCGCTGTTTCTGCAGCTCGAGTCCCTCGAGAGCCGCCGTCAACAAGGAATGGTTTTGAATTGAGTTTCCGGTACGAGGCATTGGTGCTCCTATTTGGTGCTCCTATTTGGATGATACCTAACCGCACGCCAGGCTGGGATTACTTTCTTTGTTACCTTGTTACGGCTTTTCGTTACGGCTTTTCCGCGACGCTTCGTTTGGAGTCCAGTATGAAAGTCACCGGTCCATCATTAATGAGATGGACTTCCATCTCGGCCTGAAAGACGCCGGTTTCCACGGCAATGTTACGGTTTTTTAGGCGCTGCACAAAGTATTCGTACAAGGTGCGAGCTTGCTCGGGTGGAGCGGCCTGGTCGAACCCCGGCCTGCGTCCTTTTCTGCAATCCCCATATAACGTGAATTGCGAAACCACTAACAGCGATCCTCCCGCGTCCACTAAGCTTCGATTCATACGGCCCGCCTCATCGGGAAATATTCGAAGCTGAACCAGCTTGTCCGCCAGGTATTCCGCGTCTTCTTCCCGGTCCGTTTGAGTGACGCCCAGAAGAACCATCAATCCGATTCCGATGGAGCCGACTGTTTCACCCTCCACATCGACGTGAGCGCGTTTGACACGCTGAAGAACGATCCGCATGAAATGTTCGCCGTGAGAACGGAAGCGCCAAGGATCAGTATGGCACCGCCTCGGAACGCCACAGAGTCTTCGACCAGCCCGAAGATAGGTACGCAGGTCCCGCCAAACTAAGGGGTTTGTCTGATCTGCAACTGGATCGGAAATCAGGATAATGGATCTAATGATCCACAATGGTATCTTCAAACGCCGCCGCGTCCACAACAAAATGCCGGGCGGGTTCTTCAATTTCGAGGAAGAGGGTACCAAGACTCGTCTCTACGGCTTCGGACATGGCGACCATCTGCGCTTGCGTGACGAATTCGGAAACGTCTGGCGCGGTACGGCGGAAACAATAAGCGACGAGTCGGTCCGCTACACCTTTCGCGACGCCAACGGGCGCACCATCAGCGGCGTTTCCGACAGCTTCGGCCTGGTGCTGCGCGACGGACGCGGCAAGACCTGGCGGGGATTCATCGAGTAGTTCCCACCCCCGCGTCGAACGCACTCGCGCGTTACTATCGGCGTGAGTGTGTCCGAGAACCGTCCGTTTCCTCTGCTCGTGGTATTGGGCCCCACCGGGTCCGGCAAAAGCGACCTGTCTCTTTTTGTCGCGTGCACAATCGGGGGAGAGATCGTCAATTTCGATTCCGTACAGGTTTATCGGGGCTTGGATATCGGGACAGCCAAAGTCCCGGCCGCTGAACGCCAGGGCGTTCCGCACCACTTGATCGATATCGTAGATCCCACCGAGCTATTCACCGCCGGCGACTATGCTCGCGCAGCCGAATTCGCCGTCCGCGACATCTCCGCCCGGGGACGCATACCGGTCCTGGTAGGTGGCACCGGCTTCTACCTGCGAGGGCTTTTGCAGGGTCTCTCACCGGGACCTGTGCGCGACCAAGTTCTGCGCGCTCGCCTGGCGGAACGGGAGCGGAAAAGCGCCGGGAGCTTGCACCGAATCCTGGCGCGTCTTGATCCCGCCTCGGCCGCGCGCATTCATCCCAACGATAAGAACAAAACCATGCGAGCGCTGGAAGTGCGCCTGCTGGAGGGAGCGCCGCTATCGTCGATGTTCGAACGCGGGCGAGCACCGCTCACCGGGTTCAGCCCCGTCAAAATCGGCTTGGATCCCCCGCGCAATCTTCTTTACGCCAGGCTGAATGAACGCTCCAGGCGCATGTTCGATCCGGGCCCCGCCGGGCAGAGTCTGGCCGATGAAGTTCGCCGCCTGCTCTCGGAAGGAGTGCCGGCGGATGCGAAGCCGTTTGAATCCCTCGGTTATAAACAGACGTTACAAATGCTGCAGGGACGAATTTCCGCCGGGCAGGCGTTGGAGTCGGCTCAACAGGAAACCCGGCGTTATGCGAAACGACAGTTAACCTGGTTTCGAAAAGAACCGGACGTGCACTGGATCGCGGGCTTTGGCGAGGACCCGCCGGTGCAGAGCGAAGCAATCGCAATCATCAAGCGCGCCATCCCCCTCGCGCTCTGAGCGACAAAATATTCACGAATTTCCTCGGAACACAAATCCACCCGCAACGTATTAATACCTGAAGTTAGTAAGTTTGCGTTGAGGAGTTACAAATATGGTTAAGAATATCCTACTCGGATTTGCGTCTATTGCATTAACGGTCGCGAGCGCTGCCACAAGCTACACCGTTACGTTTTACCAGCCTGTCATGGTGAATGGATCGGAGTTGAAGGCTGGCGACTACAAACTGGAACTGAAGGACAAGACTGCCGTTATCAAGCAGGGAAAGACTGTAGCCGAAGTGCCGGTTAAGATTCAGAAAGAGGGCGAAAAATATCAGCGAACCGCGGTGCGCCTGAACGGCAGCCAGGTGGACGAGATTCGCATTGGCGGCACCAACACGCGCGTAGTGTTCGAGAAAACATCGAACGCCACCAATTGATCTAACCCCACCAACTGAGTGCATTCCTGTTGCGAGGCCTTCCTTCTCCCCGGGCCTCTTTTCGGGCGGCGGTCCGTGCGGCTGCCGCCGTCTTCATTTCTGCGGAAGGGCGGGTCAGTCCTTCAGTACTGTCTCATTTTTGGGCGGTTCACTGGAACCTTTCGCCCCATGCTCCGTACTAATAAAATATGCCACTCAAGCACGCCCTCCACCGCCTCGCCCGCACCCCCCTGTTCACCTTCATCGCCGCCGGCACGCTGGCCATCGGAATCGGTGCCAATAGCGCGATTTTCAGCGTAATTAATGGCGTCCTCCTAAAGCCGCTGCCCTACCCGCAGCCCGACGAGCTGATCGACCTGCACCACACCGCCCCCGGCGTCAACCTCCCCGACGCCGACCCCGCGCCATTTCTTTATTTCACCTACCGCGAAGAGAACCGCTCGTTCCAAAGCGTCGGACTGTATGACCTGGAAACCTGTACCGTTACCGGGCGCGAGAAACCGGAGGAGGTACAGTGCCTTAACGTCACCTCCGAGATCCTCCCGATGCTCGGCATCCCGCCCGCGCTGGGCCGTTGGTTTTCGCAGAAGGACGATTTACCCGGCAGTGCGCCCACGATGATCCTAAGTTATGGCTGGTTCAAGCAACGATTCGGCGGCGATCCGTCGGTGATCGGCCGCCGGATCATGGTGGACGGCGTCTCTCGCGAAGTGATCGGCGTGATGCCTGCAAGCTCTCGCTTTCTCGACCAGGATCCCGCGTTCATGGCTCCCTTACAATTCGATCGCAGCAAAGCCTTTCTCGGGCAGTTCTCTTATTCCGGAATCGCGCGCCTGAAGCCCCGCGTGACCATCCAGCAAGCCAGCGCCGACATCGCGCGCATGATTCCCATCGCCCTGCACCGTTTTCCGCCGCAAACCGGTCTCACGGTGAAGGTGTTCGAAGATGTTCATCTCGCTCCCAAGCTGCGATTCCTGCGGCAATTGCTGGTCGGCGATATCGGCGAGACGTTGTGGGTGGTGATGGGAACGCTGGGAGCTGTTCTGCTCATCGCGTGCGCCAATGTCGCCAATCTCCTCTTGGTTCGCGCCGAGGGGCGACAACACGAACTAGCTGTTCGCGCGGCATTGGGCGCGGGCTGGCGCGACATCGCCCGCGAGCTTATGACCGAGAGCGTTGCACTTGCGCTGCTGGGCGGTGGGTTGGGCCTGGTATTCGCCGCAGGCGCGATTGGAATGCTGGTCAGGATGGCTCCGGCCCATCTGCCGCGATTGAACGAGATCTCCATCGATCCCACGGTCCTGCTCTTTACCCTCGCACTGGCGTTGCTCAGCGGAGTCCTGTTCGGCATCGTTCCCGTCATCAAATATGCCGGCCCGAGAATCGCAGATGCGCTTCGTAGCGGGGGCCGATCTATGACCCTGAGCAAAGAGCGGCATCGAGCTACCGGCGCTCTGGTAGTGGTACAGGTTGCGCTGGCGCTCGTGCTTCTGATCGCCGCAGGATTGATGATTCGAACCTTCCAGGCGCTGCGGCACGTAGATCCTGGATTCGATCCCAAAGGCGCGCTCACGTTCAGCATCGCCATCCCGGAAACGCTGGTTAAGAATTCCGAAGCGGTCATGCAACAGGAGCAAGCCATTCTGGACAATATCCGTGCCATTCCAGGAGTGACTTCCGCCGGGATCACCACCGCGATCCCTGTCAACGGCTCCGAAAACTCCCTTCAAGTCTATGCCCGTGACAAAACCTATCCATCAGTTCCGCCCCTGCGCCGGCTGAAATTTGTTTCGCCGGGACTGCTCGCCGCCATGGGTAATCGGCTCGTCGCCGGCCGCGATTTCACTTGGACCGATGTCTACCGGCACCGCCCCGTCGCCATGCTTTCGGAGAATCTTGCAAGAGAAATGTGGGGCGATCCGCGGCTCGCCCTCGGCAGAGAGATTAACGCCAACCCGAAAGACCCGTGGAGCGAAGTGATCGGCGTGGCCGGCGACGAGCGCGAGGATGGCTTGCAGCAAAGAGCGCCGGAGGCCGCCTATTATCCGCTCCTGATGAACGTCTTCGACGCCAGTCCGCAAGTGGTGCAACGCCTGGTGTCTTATGTGGTGCGCAGCCCGCGCGCCGGATCGCAGAGTCTGTTCGCCGATGTCCAGAGAGCAGTGTGGACACAGAACGCAAATGTGCCGCTCGGAAGTGTGCGTACGCTCGAGTCCATTTTCGACAAATCGCTCGCGCGCACATCGTTCACCTTGGTCATGCTGGCCATCGCCGGCGCAATGGCGCTGCTGATCGGCCTGGTTGGAATTTACGGCGTGATCTCGTACACGGTTTCCCAACGCAGGCGCGAAATCGGAATCCGCATGGCCTTGGGCGCCCCCCAGACGCAGCTGACGCGCCTCTTCGTCGCCCACGGGTTCGCGCTGGCCCTCATCGGCGTGGCTTTCGGATTGGCTGGGGCTGCCGCCCTGACGCGGCTGCTTCGCTCGCAACTGTTCGACGTGAATCCCCTCGATCCGCTCACCTACGCCGCAGTCTCTATAGCTCTCATAGCCGCCGCTGTAATCGCGAGCTTGGTTCCCGCGTTGCGCGCGGCCGCGGTGGATCCGCTGGAGGCGGTTCGAGCGGAGTGACCCGTGATAAGTTAGGCTTTGGATAAAATTCGAGTGGCCGTCGTCGGCGCGGGTGTATTCGGGCGGCACCACCTGCGCGTGCTGAATCAGTCCTTAAATGCCACGCTGGTGGGCGTGGTGGATGCCGATCCGGAGCGTGCCGCACAAGCCGCCGCCGAGCACAATTGCCTTACGTTTGCGACGCTCGGCGAACTCCAGGACCACGTGGATGCGGCGGTTGTCGCGGTACCCACTTCGCTGCATGCCCAGGTGGGCTGCGCGTTGCTGGAGCTCGGGATCGACGTGCTGGTGGAGAAGCCTATCGCGGCCGATCTTGCGTCCGCGCGCCGTTTGGTGGACACCGCTGCCGAGCGCGAGCGCGTCCTGCAAATCGGCCATCTGGAGCGCTTCAACCCCGCTGTTACAGCTCTGAAGAAAATTACTACCATTCCGCTCTTCTTCGAAATTCACCGCCTCAGCCTGTTCAGCCCGCGCAGCCTGGACGTGGACGTAGTTTTGGATCTGATGATTCACGACATCGATATCGTGCTGGACCTGGCTGGCACTATGCCTGAGGAGATTCGCGCGGCCGGTATCTCCATCCTGTCCAATAAAGTGGATATCGCGAACGTGCGGCTGGCATTCCCCGGCGGATGCATCGCCAATTTGACCGCCAGCCGCGTATCCACCGAGCGCGTTCGCAAACTGCGCCTCTTCCAACCGCATCAGTACATTTCGCTCGATTATCAGAAGCAGGAAGCGATGGCGTTCACCGTGGCCGACAACCAGCAGATCGGATTTCAACCGGTGCGCGCCGTCAAAGAAGAGCCCCTGCGGCTGGAAGTTGAGGCTTTCCTGGAGGCGGCCGGGAATCGGACGCGTCCCCTGGTGCCGGGCGAAGAGGGGCTACGGGCGCTCGAAGTGGCGCTGGCCATTCTTGATAAAATTGAAGAGCACTCGAAGTTAGTCACCGGACGGCTCCAATCGATCGGCTAGCGTCTTTCTTATAACGGCGGGCGCGCGATCAACGTCATTCAATCGTCCATATGAACCCAGGCACGGATCCCGGTCCTAATCTGCTGCTGGACTGGCGCCAGCCGGCAGACTCGCAGCGGTTCTGGCGCGCGGCTGTTGGGACGCTGATGGTGCATGCCGGGATTTTTGCCCTGGTGTTTTTTCTGGCGAGCCTGAGCGTACCATTGCCGAGGGATGCCACGGAAATAATTCCTGATTTCCATAGCGCCGTTCATCTGGTGGTCCCGCGAGACTTGACGCAGAAGGCGCCTAATAAAGGCAAAGTGGCGAAAGAAGTAAACGTCGAAGATTTGAAACCCCGGCCGGCTACTCAGGAGCGCCTGCCGCCCGCGCCTGCCGTGAGAGCGTTCCGGCCGCCCAATCCCCAGCCACCCGGCCCGCCGCAGCCAGCCGGCCCGCGCATCGTGGAACCGCCCAAAATAGAGACGCCGATCACGGCGCAGAATGCTCCGCCGTTACCGCCGGCGTTGGCCGGGACGCCGAAGGCTCCGCCCACGCAAATTCAGCCGGTGGAACAGCCCAAGCTTGCGTTTGAAACGCCGGGACAGGAAGGCCCTGGCGAACATAAGGGCCAGGGCAAGTTGAACCCGCCCAAGGCCAGCGTCCAGGACGCAATTCGTGAGATTGCGCGCGGCGGCGGGGGACAGGGGAGCCTTTCGGTGAGCGATCTGGATCGGCCTCCGGATTTACCGGATAGCATCCAGCTTCCCCAATCGCCAGGCCGCACAGGAAGCAGCCTGGAATTGATGAGCGATCCGCTGGGCGTGGATTTCAAGCCGTATTTGATTCAGATTCTCTCGCGCGTGCGGAAGAATTGGTTCGCCGTGATTCCGGAAAGCGCCCGGCTGGGCAATCGCGGATTGGTGGAGCTGCAATTCATCATCGATCGCAACGGAGATGTTCCGAAGCTCGTAATCGCAACCCCATCGGGATCGGAAGCTCTGGATAAGGCGGCTGTAGCCGCGGTGAGCGCGTCGGTGCGGTTTCCGCCGTTGCCGAACGAATTCAAGGGGCAACAAATCAGATTGCAGTTTGCGTTTAAGTATAATTTTAAGTAGCGGAAGAATTCAGAAGGCAGAATTCGGAATTATTGCAAAACGACCAGCGGAGCTCGCGAGAAGCCGAATTTTCTGGCTTGTTCGTCGATGACGCTCACCTGGCAGGTGTAGCGGCCCGGCGGGATGTTGGCGAGCGGCATCTCGAACTGGAACGCCAAAGTGTTTGGGCGGCCCGATTTCGGCTTGGTAACACGCTCCGGCGCGGACTCAAAAGCTTTTGACTTGCCGCGGAACATCATCAGCTCGGCCGAAACGCTGGGCGACGCCACGGTTCCCGGATCGTACACTTCGAAATACACGTAGAGCTTTTGATTCTTGCGGAAAACCCGCGTGATGTCGGGAATCAGTTTTTCACCGTTGTCCACCAGTGGATGCTCATTCAGCAGCTTTTTGTTGCC
>Ga0181525_10004393_pt1 | contig 10851 bp, 7 predicted proteins | sample PEATcosm2014_Bin_48_FD_121100 | JGI IMG/M metagenome (GOLD analysis project Ga0181525, IMG submission 121100) | Peatland microbial communities from MTU Mesocosm Facility, Houghton, MI, USA - PEATcosm2014_Bin06_10_metaG | ecosystem: Environmental > Terrestrial > Soil > Wetlands > Peat | place... | reverse complement strand
CGCTGGCGGGCGCTCCCTGGGGACGGGCCGCAAGACCCGTCCCCGCCTATACCAACTCTGTTTCCGGCATCCGTCGCCCCCGCCGGAGATGGAGTAGGTAAGAGGGGGTGGCGGGCCAGCGCTCGCCACCCCCTCTCTGTCTATTTCCGGCGCTCCCGATCCAGGCATGACTAACCCCGGTCTTGGATGGTATGGCTCTTGCCGCCGCGAGCCGCCGGATTCGATATTGTTTAGCGCGGTTTGCGGACGCTATCATCCGGCGCTCGGCAGTCCCCGAGCCGGCTTCCTGACCGCGGCGATGGACCATGCGCCTTCTCATTATTGAGGACGATCGCGACGCCGCCGATTATCTTGTTAAGGCGTTCCGCGAGGTCGGCCATATCGCCGATCACGCCTCCGACGGCGAGGAGGGCTTGGCGCTCGCGCTCGACGGTGAATACGACGTGTTGATCGTCGATCGCATGCTGCCGAAGCGCGATGGGCTGTCCGTCATCGGCGCGTTGCGAGGCAAGACGGTGGAGACGCCAGTGCTGATCCTTTCGGCGCTCGGCCAGGTCGACGACCGGGTCAAGGGTCTGCGTACCGGCGGCGACGATTATCTCGCCAAGCCCTACGCGTTCTCCGAATTGCTGGCGCGGGTCGAGGCGCTGGCGCGCCGGCGCGGCAGCCGCGGCGAGGAGACCGTCTATCGCGTGGCCGATCTTGAGCTTAATCGGCTGTCGCACGAAGTCAGCCGCGCCGGGCAGGAGCTGCAACTGCAACCGCGCGAGTTCCGCCTGCTCGAATTTCTGATGCGTCATGCGGGTCAGGTTGTGACCCGCACCATGCTTTTGGAAAACGTCTGGGATTATCATTTCGATCCGCAGACCAACGTGATCGACGTGCACATTTCGCGGCTGCGATCTAAAATCGATAAAGGTTTTGCGCAGCCGCTGCTGCATACTGTGCGTGGCGCCGGCTATATGATCCGCGACGGCGCCCGGTAATTACGGGCGCTACGATCCGTTAGCGCCGATATAAGGATAAATACCGCGGTGGCGCAGCGCCGCGGCGAGGGACGAAACTGGAGATCGTCATGGCCTCAAGCAATGCCGTGCCATTTATCGCGGCTCGCGATTTTCTGCTGCGCCATCGCGAGGACTACGCGACGGCCTACCGGGATTTCCGCTGGCCGGCGCTCGACCGCTTCAATTGGGCGCTCGATTACTTCGACGTCATGGCGCGCGACAATGCGCAACCGGCGTTGTGGCTGGTGGACGACGACATAGGCGAGACCAAGCTGAGTTTCGCGGCACTCAGCGAGCGCTCGAACCAAATCGCCAATGCGCTATGCGGTCTCGGCGTCCGCCGCGGCGACCGTATTCTGGTCATGCTCGGCAATGTCGTGCCGTTATGGGAATGCATGCTGGCGGCCATGAAGCTCGGTGCGGTGATCGTGCCGGCGACGACGTTACTCAGTCGCAACGATCTGGCCGACCGCTTCGCGCGCGGACGCGTCCGCCATGTCATCGCCAGCGTCGATGCGACAATCAAATTCGCCGATCTGCCCGGCGATTACACGCGCATTGTCGTCGGTGGCGAAGTGTCGGGCTGGATGTCCTACGAGCGGGGTTACGAAGCCTCCGCCGAGTTTGCGCCGGACGGCGAAACGCGGGCCGACGATCCGTTGCTGCTTTATTTTACCTCCGGCACGACGGCGACGCCAAAGCTCGTTCTGCATAGCCATCAGAGCTATCCGGTCGGACACCTGTCGACGATGTATTGGCTTGGACTGCGGCCTGGCGATCTCCACCTCAACATTTCCTCGCCGGGCTGGGCCAAACACGCCTGGAGCTGTTTTTTTTCGCCGTGGAACGCGCAAGCCGCGGTATTCATCGTCAACCAGCGCCGGTTTAACGCGCGCGGTCTCCTCGATACCATCGTGCGCTGCGGCGTCACGACATTTTGCGCGCCGCCGACGGTGTGGCGCATGCTGATCCAGGAGGATTTGTCCGGCTGGCCGGTCCGCGTCAAGGAACTCATCGGCGCCGGCGAGCCGCTCAATCCCGAAGTTATCGAGCGGGTCAAGACCGCCTGGGACATCACTATTCGCGACGGTTACGGTCAGACCGAGACCACCGCATTGGTTGGCAATACACCGGGCCAAAGCGTGAAAGCAGGCTCGATGGGCCGGCCGCTTCCCGGATATCGCGTCGCGCTCTTGGATCCGGATGGCGCGCTGCGGCGGGAAGGCGAGATCTGCCTGGTGCTCGAGCCGCGGCCGACCGGACTGATGCAAGGCTACCAAGCGGACCAAGGTGTGGTCGCGATCGACAGCGCGGTCTATCGCACCGGTGACGTCGCGGCGATCGACGACGACGGCTATCTGACCTATGTGGGGCGGGCCGACGACGTCTTCAAATCGTCCGACTATCGCATCAGTCCGTTTGAGCTCGAGAGCGTCCTGATCGAGCACCCGGCGGTGGCCGAAGCGGCGATTGTACCGTCGCCCGATCCAATCCGGCTTGCGGTGCCGAAGGCGTTTCTGGCGCTGGCGTCCGGCTATGCACCGGATCGCGAGACGGCGCTGTCGATCTTCCGGCATTGCCACACCGCGCTGGCGCCGTTCAAGCGGGTGCGACGCTTGGAGTTTGCCGACCTGCCAAAGACGATTTCCGGTAAAATCCGCCGTGTCGAACTACGGCGGGCCGAGGCGGCGAAACGGCAGGACGGCGAACGGGCCATTCTCGAATTCTGGGAAGACGATTTTTCCGAGAACGAGATGGGCCACAAGCGTGAGAGAAGTTAGCCCGTGGCGGCGCTCGGTAAACTTTTGCGGACCACGGCATTCCAGCTCACGCTGGTCTATTTGGCGATCTTCGTGCTGTTCGCGGCGTCGCTGCTCGGCTACTTCGCGCTCAATACCCGCCGCCTAATCACCGAGCAGATTACGACGACGGTCACCGGCGAGATCAACGGGCTGTCGGAGCAATACACTCAAGGCGGCATCAGGCGCTTGGTGATCGCCGTCGATCTGCGCTCCCGGCGGCCTGGGTCGAGCCTTTATCTCGTGACCACGCCGACCGGGGAGGGGCTTGCCGGCAATGTCGGTTCGCTCGAACCGGGCGTGCTCGACCATCCGGGCTGGCTGGAAACCAGCTATCGCCGGCTCGATGCGCCGGAGGGCAGCGATCATCGCGCGCTGGTCGAGGTAGTGCAGCTTCCGGGCGGTTTCCATCTCATGGTCGGACGCGATCTCGAGGAGCGCGAGCGTCTGTTCGGCATTATCGCCAATGCCGGCCAATGGTCGCTGGCGCTGGTCATCGTGCTCGGGCTGGTCGGCGGCTTTTTCGTCAGCCGGCGCGTACTCAAGCGCGTCGACGCCATGACCGATACGGCACAGACGATCATGGCCGGCGATCTCGCCGGCCGGTTGCCGGTCGCCGGCACCGGCGACGAACTCGACCGCTTGGCCTTGCACCTCAACGCCATGCTCGAGCGCATCGAGGCGCTGATGGGCGGCCTGAAGGAAGTCTCCGACAATATCGCGCACGACCTCAAGACACCGCTGACGCGGTTGCGCAATCGCTGCGAGCAGGCGTTGCGCGATGCCCATGGCGACGGCGATTACCGCGCCGCGCTGGAGGCGACCATCGCGGAATCCGACGAGCTGATCCGGACCTTCGACGCGCTCCTAATGATCGCGCGTGCCGAATCCGGTCATGCCCGCGACAACATGTCGGAATTCGACGCCGCTGAAATCGCGCGCGACGTCGGCGAACTCTATGAGCCTCTGGCTGACGAGAAGGGCATTGCGCTCACTGTCGAAGCGCCCGTTGCCGCGCCGGTGCACGGCAATCGCGAACTGGTCAGCCAGGCGCTCGCAAACCTCGTCGACAACGCCATCAAATATGCCGGTCCGGACGGCAAGTTAAACGGGTCTCCCGCCGCGATCGTCGTCCAGGCCGGCAATGAGGGCGAACGCATCACGCTGACGGTGGCAGACCACGGGCCGGGCATTCCCGACGCCGATCGCGGCCGCGTGGTGGAGCGCTTCGTGCGCCTCGAACAAAGCCGATCAGAACCCGGCTCGGGTCTGGGGCTGAGCCTTGCCTCGGCCGTCGCGCGCCTTCACGGCGGCGAGTTGAGGCTCGAGGACAATCATCCCGGCTTGCGCAGCACGATCGCCTTGCCACGCGCTGGACCGGCGGGGCCGGGATGAGGCGGCCTGCGCCCCGCAGGCGGCCTCGGCACAAGGACGAAGACGCGGCCCTGATCCGGCGGCTTTCCGGCGCACTGCCTCAGCCTTTGGCTTCGTCATCCGCGCGCGTGACCGCATGGGCTGCGAGCGTCAAGGCGAAAGCCGTCGCGACGAAGCTCAAACTCCTCCTCCGCGAGCATCCGCCGCTCGGCCAGCTTTTGGCCGGTATCGCCGAAGCTTCGCCCTATCTGTGGGGGCTCATCCAAGCGGATGCCGCGCTATTTTTGGGCGTGCTCGAAAGCGATCCGGATGCCCGGCTTGCTGCGCTGCTGGCGAAGGCGCGCCACGCCGCGGCGGCAGCGCCGTCGCAGCACCAGGTGATGCGCATCCTGCGGCGTTTGAAGTCGGAAACGGCGCTTCTGATCGCGCTCGCCGACATCGGCGGCGCCTGGCCGGTCGCGCGCGTCACCGACGCGCTGAGCGATGTCGCCGCCTGTGCGCTTGCCGCCGCCGTGCATCATCTGCTGCGCGAGGCGACGAAGAGCAAGAAATTGATCGCGTCCGATCAAAATAATCCCGAAACCAGGTCCGGCTATATCGTGCTGGCGATGGGCAAGCTGGGCGGCCGCGAGCTCAACTTTTCGAGCGACATCGACCTCATGGTTTTTTTCGACCCGGCTGCGATCAAGTTGGGCCGCGGCGTGGAGCCTGCCCAATTCTGCGTGCGGCTAACCCGCGACTTGGTGAAACTTTTGCAACAGCGCACCGTGGACGGCTATGTTTATCGTGTCGATCTGCGACTGCGCCCCGACCCGTCCTCAACCCAGATCGCGATGTCGACCGACGCGGCGGTCGACTATTACGAAAGTCGCGGCCAGAATTGGGAGCGCGCGGCGTTGATCAAGGCGCGGCCGTGTGCCGGCGATCTCGCCGCGGGTGAAAAGTTTGTCCGCGAGCTGTCGCCCTTTATTTGGCGCAAATATCTCGATTACGCCAACATTGCCGACGTCCACGAAATGAAACGGCAAATCCATGCCTATCGCGGTCACGGCGAGATCGCGGTTGAGGGTCACAATATAAAACTCGGCCGTGGCGGCATCCGCGAGATCGAGTTTTTTGTCCAGACCCAGCAGCTCATCGCCGGCGGCAGGCACCCGGAATTGCGCGGCCGCGGGACCGTTGCCACCCTTGCCGCGCTTGCCGCCAATGGCTGGATCGAGGCCAGCGCGCGCGACGAGTTGACGACGGCTTATGAATTTCTGCGTCGGGTCGAACATCGGCTCCAGATGAGGACTGATGAACAGACTCATGTTTTGCCGGCCGATACCGCCGAACTCCATGTCGTTGCCCGATTTCTCGGTTTCGAAGGCCGCGACGATTTCGCCGCCGCTCTGTTGGCTCATCTGCGCAAGGTCGAGCGGCACTATGTCAAGCTGTTCGAAAACGCGCGCGAGCACTTGGCCCGGCAGCTGAACCTTTCCTTTGACGGCGCTGAAGGGGAGGGCGAGACACTCGATCGGTTATCGCGGATGGGCTTTCGCAGCCCGCGCGAGGTCGTCACGGCAGTCCGAAACTGGCACGCGGGGCTCTATCGGGCGCTACGTGGCGAGCAGGCGCGCGCCAATCTCACCGAGCTTGTGCCGCTAATCATCGATCAGTTTTCGCGGGCGCAAAACCCGGATGCGGGATTTGCCGCATTCGACCGTTTCCTCGCTGGGCTGCGCGCCGGCGGCAGGTTTCTTTCGCTGTTGCGGCAGAATCCGGAACTGATTCGCTTTGTCGCGCTGATCCTCGGCATGGCGCCGCGGCTCGCCGATATTTTGGCGCAGCATCCGCATTTCATCGATCCGCTGATCGATCCGAGCTTTTTCGGTGCGCTGCCGGACGATAAACGCCTGGAGACAGAACTCGGCCGTGTGCTGGAGGAAACCCGCGGCTACGAGCGGCTCCTCGATGCCATCCGTCTGTTCGGCCAGGAACAAATGTTTCTCATCGGAGCCCGCATCCTGTCCGGCTCGGTGACCGCGGAACAGGCCGGCGAGGTCTTTGCCCGCCTCGCCGATGTCTTGCTTCGCGCCGTTCATAAAGAAGCGGCCGCCGATTTTGCCTTGACGCACGGCCGCGTCGCCGGCGGCGCGAGCGCGATCCTCGCCCTTGGACGGCTTGGCGCGCGCGAGATGACCGCCAGTTCCGATCTCGACCTGATCGTGATCTACGATTTCGATCAGCAGCATCCAAGTTCGGACGGCAAGCGGCCGCTCTACGGCGCGCAATATTTCGCGCGTTTCACCCAACGCCTGATCGGAGCGCTCACCGTCCGAACCAATTACGGCGTGCTTTATTCGGTCGACATGCGGTTGCGGCCTTCGGGTCGATCCGGCCCGCTGGCGACGCAAATGGCCGGGTTTGCGAGCTACCAAGCCCGCGAGGCCTGGACCTGGGAACATATGGCACTGACCCGAGCGCGGGTGGTGTCGGGACCGCCGCGCTTGGCGGCAAAGATCGAGGCGGCGATCGACGGCGTGCTGCGGCGGAAAAGAAACGCACCGAAAATCGCCGAAGACGTGGTCGAAATGCGCGCGGCCATAGCCAAGGACAAAGGCGACGCCAACCCTTGGGACCTCAAATACGCCGCCGGCACGCTGGTCGATATAGAATTCATCGCGCAATATTTGCAGCTCATTCACGCCGCGGCGATGCCGGAGATTCTCGACACTTCGACGGCGCGGGTTTTGGAGAAAGCATCGCGTCTTGGCGCGCTCAAACCCGAAGACGGCACGGTGCTGCGCGGCGCGGTGCGGTTGTTTCACGATCTTACGCAAATTCTTCGGCTGTGCCTGCCGGGACCGTTCGATCCGAAAACGGCCAATGCCGAAGTCTTGAACCTCCTGGCCCGCGCCGCGGATCTGCCGGATTTCGCCGCGCTCCAGGCCCACGTCGCGGAAACCCAGCGCCAGGTGCGCGCGTGCTTCGTGCGGATTTTGGGGAAGGGGCCTTAGGGCTTACGGGGAGGCCGGGCACGATTGATTTTGCTGGCGTTGCATTGCCAGGCAGGTCACCTTGCGTTGAGCGTATTATATATGATACATTGCACGGTATAGGCGAATGGCTGCCGATCGGCTGACGGAAATACCCGTCGTCTTTTACCGCACTGCTGGCGGCGGCGAGCCGGTGAGAGATTGGTTGCGTAATTTGTCGGCCGAAGATCGCCGAACGATCGGGGCTGACCTCGCGACTGTGCAGGTCGGCTGGCCGATCGGCATGCCGCTGTGCCGGTCGCTCGGTGCAGGCCCGTGGGAGGTGCGCAGCCACCTCTCGAGTAACAGGACCGCGCGGCTCGTATTTTTTGTGACGGAAGGACGCGTCGGCGTGTTGCACGGTTTCATTAAGAAGACGCAGAAAACCCCGCCCGCCGAAATTGCCGTTGCGCAAAAGCGGATGAAGGAGATGTTGAAATGAGCAAGCGGAATAAAAACCCGCATTGGGGCTCGACGCTCGACGAGTTCCTCGACGCAGAAGGCATCCGTGAAGCAGTTAAGGCCGAAGCCGTCACACGCGTGGTGGCATGGCAGCTCGGCGAGGAAATGAAGCGCCAGGGCATGACCAAGGCGCGCCTCGCGTCACTGATGAACACCAGTCGTGCTCAGGTCGATCGCATCCTCAAGGCCAAGGGCAACGTGACGATCGAAACCCTGCAACGCGCTGCCGAACTCGTCGGGCGGCAACTGCGTCTTGAATTGGTGTAGCGCGTAGCCCGCAAGAGCGAGGCTCCAGGCTCATGTCGTGGAAACCCAGCGCCGACGCGCGTGTTTCGTGCGGATTTTGGGAAGGAAGCCGTGAGGACGGATGACGCCGTCATGCATTGGCGACGGCGGCCACCGAAGTTTCCACGCGCAGCGGCGGCCTCGTGATCAGCGGTAGCCGCACCACCACGGTCGTGCCTTTGCCGAGCGTCGAGCGGATGCGCATCGAGCCGCCGTGCAATTCCACCAGAGATTTTGCGATCGCAAGACCGAGACCGGAGCCTTGATGCCTTTTGGTCAACTGGCTTTCGACCTGCTCGAACGGCCGGCCAAGCTTGCGCAAGGCTTCCTTCGCGATGCCGATGCCGTTGTCTTCGATGGCGATGCTCACCCAGCCGCCGCGTCGCCGTCCGCGCACCCGGACCTCGCCGCCGTCGGGTGTGAATTTCACGGCGTTCGATAAGAGATTAAGCGCGATCTGCTTCACCGCGCGGCGGTCGGCATTGAAACAAATCTTCGAATCGACCACCGCGTCGAGCGCCAATTGCTTTTCGCTGGCGCGAGTCGAGACCACGCGCAGGCAGTCGGCGAGGATGGGTTCGAGCTCGACCGATTCGGGGGAAAGCCGGATGCCGCCAGCTTCGATTTTCGACATGTCGAGGATGTCGTTGATGACGTCGAGCAGGTACTCGCCGCTTTCGCGGATATCGCGGGAATACTCGGTATATTTGTCGGCGCCAAGCGGCCCAAACATGGCGGCCTCCATGATTTCGGAGAAGCCGATGATGGCATTGAGTGGCGTGCGCAGCTCGTGGCTCATATTGGCCAGGAATTTCGATTTGGTCTGATTGGCCTCTTCGGCGCGTGTTTTTTCCTCGGCGTATTTTTCAGCCAGATCGGCGAGCTCGCCGGTTTGCAGTTCGAGCGCCTGTTGGGATTTACGCAAGTCGTCGATGGTGGCGATTTGGCGCTTCTCGCCTTCGACCAGTTTCTCCTCGTGCTGCTTGATCTTGGTGATATCGGTTCCGACCGAGACGTAACCGCCGTCCTTGGTGCGGCGTTCGCTGATATGCATCCAGCGCCCGTCGTCAAGCTGGGCCTCGAAGGTGCGCGCGCCGCGGGGCAGGCTGTCGTCGTTGGCGATGGCGGTGCGGATGACCGGCTTTCGCCCCGCCGCGACGATCGCCTCGTAGGGCGTGCCCGAGGCCACGGATTCGTCCGGCAGATGATGCAGTTCCTGAAAATTGGAATTGCAGAGCACCAGCCGGTTGTCCGCGTCCCACAGCACGAACGCCTCCGGTATGGTCTCGATGGCGTCGCGCAGCCGCAAGTCCGCCGCCATGGTGCGTTCGACCAGGGTTTTCTGCTCGGTGATGTCCACAGCGATGCCAATGAGGTGCAGACCGGTTTCGCCTTCCTGCCGCGCCAACTCGCAGCGCGCCCGCAGCCACAGCCATTTGCCGTCGGCGTGACGCATGCGAAAAGCGTGATCGATCGACTGCACCGTGGCGTCGGCGAGCTGCGCCGCCAGCGCGTAGAGGTTGATGTCGTCTTTGTGCACCAGCGCGTTGACTTCGCCGAATGTGAGCAGATCGTCCTTCTGCGGCAGGCCGAGAATATCGTACATCGAGTGCGACCAGAACACGCGGCCACGCGCCAGATCCCAATCCCACAATCCGCAGCGTCCGCGATTGAGCGCCGTATCGATGCGGCTGCGCACGGTATCGTGGATGAGATCGGCTTCGCGCGCGCGCGTCGCCTGCCAATGGAAAGCAAAGCCTAGGATCAGCACCACAAATCCCGTCGTTGCCGACAGGGTGACCGTGAGCGCGGTTGTCGAACGCCAATTTGCCAGCGCGGAGCCGCGCCCCTGAACCACGGCGAGCAGGCCGACGGGATTTTTCAGCGCCCGCACCGTGGCAAAAGCGGCTTCACCGTCCGCCAATACGATCTCCATAGTTCCTGCGGTGGCGCCGAATGTGGTCAGCGGTTGCGACGGTCCCAACACATCGAGGAGGGGGCGTCCGAGCGTCATCGGTTCGTTCGGGTAATCGGCGATGATCCGGCCGTCGCCATCGGCGACCAACACACGCCGACCGGCGCCGGCCGCCCAAGCCGGCAGCGCTTGCTCCAAAGCGTCGGAGGTTCGGATGCGGGTTTTACCGTCGCGGGCCGGACGGTCGAATTCGGCGCTGAGGTGATCGGCGAGCGCCGCGATGGTCTGCGCCGCGTCGAACACGACTTGGCGGCGGTGCTCCAAAACCTGTACCGCGGCGCCGATGCAGATCGTTAGCATAAAGGCGACGATGAGAACCGGCACGGCACGGCGCAACAGCGGCTCGGCGGTCAACAGCCGCCGATACGCGGGGTTGGCAATCGATTGCGCCAGCCCCTTGATCGAATCGGAACGTAGAGACGCACTCGCCGTGTCGGCGCGCGCCATGCCTGCCTCCGTTCGGATTGTCCCTAGACCCCGTTCGCGGAGATTTGCCGACCTCCCCGAATCAGTTTCATTTGAATCGACGCGAATCGTTTTGTCGAGAGTCCGGAGTCAATATTTCTTTATTAATTTTCCCCCGCTTTGTTGCGACGCGGGTGTCGCAAATGTTTCTGCAGGCGCCGGTAACAATAGGTCCGTCGCAACCCTGGCGGCGCCAATCCGTGAGTCAAATCAAAGTCGTGGCTGACCGTTCAATTTGCGGCAAGCGTGCGCGCGACAATGTCGTGGACGTCGCGCGACAGCGCCGGCGTCGCGGCGACGCGCCGCAAGGACGCCTCGGCCCGCTCCCGCCGCCCGGCTTCGAGCGCACGCCAGGAGCGGAACGCGCCCATCAGGCGGGCGGCGACTTGCGGATTCTTGGGGTCGAGCGCGAGCACGAAGTCGGCGACGAAATCGAAGCCTTGGCCGTCGGCGCGGTTGAATTGGGT
>Ga0181525_10004391_pt1 | contig 10854 bp, 9 predicted proteins | sample PEATcosm2014_Bin_48_FD_121100 | JGI IMG/M metagenome (GOLD analysis project Ga0181525, IMG submission 121100) | Peatland microbial communities from MTU Mesocosm Facility, Houghton, MI, USA - PEATcosm2014_Bin06_10_metaG | ecosystem: Environmental > Terrestrial > Soil > Wetlands > Peat | place... | reverse complement strand
TTGGCGCTGCCACGTTGTTGCACGGCCAAATCAAAAAAGGTGGGCTGGTTCTCGCGTTTAGGTTGCATGGCTTTCTGATTCATTTGCTCACGCGTCCGTTCAAATACTTTTGCAGAGATTTCTTTTAGATTTAAATCCCACGCGTGCTCACAATCTTGTTTCCCTTGCCGAGGACGATGACCTGCGGTTTCCATTTCCTGGCCTTCTTCTGGCTCACGGTGCAAAAATTCATGATGGTCAGCAGATCGCCCTTCTTGCCGAGATGCGCCACCGCGCCGTTCATGATGATCTCGCCGGCACCGCGCTTGCCCTTGATGGCGTAGGTTTCAAAGCGTTCGCCGTTGGCCATGTTGCCGCAAAGGATTTTTTCATATTCCTGCAGGCCGCATTTCTCCATGAGGTCGGCGGAGATGGTGAGGCTGCCCTCGTAATTCACGTCGCCGCCCGTGACGGTGGCGCGGTGAATCTTGGATTTGAGCAAATGGATTTGCATGAGCGATTGAGTATAGCGCGTGGCGCGACTACTTCAACTTGAGAAAATTTTCAAAATCGTTCGGTCGTTTTCCGTCAAAATGCTTTCAGCATGGAATTGCACGCCCCAGATCGGCGGCGCTTTATTTTCCAAACCACAGCACCAGCGTGGAGCGCGGCGGAACTTTCAGCGGCGCATCGAGCTTCACCAATTTGCCGGAAATGAGTTCCTTCGCTTCGGAAATATCCGGCGGCGTTTTCAATTCAAAGGTTTTGTCCGCCGTCAGGTTCATGCCAATCAGATAATCGCCGTAGCGCAACGTGTAAAATTCTCCTTTGCCGGCATAGACGCATTCATCGCCGGGTTCAAACTTCACACCGTCTGGAATTTTCGCGATGGGCAGTTTTTCGCCCGCTTCCGCCGAGTGCATTTCAACAGGATAACGAGGCCCGCCGTTGCCAAATCCAAAATTGATCCAATCCGGCCGCGTGTAAGTCAGGCCGCTCGGCTCGAATTCCGTTTCCTCATGCACGACGGCGAGGCGATCCATTTGCGGCGTGATGAAATGCACCCGCGCCAGAAAATTCACCGCGTTTCTCGCGCGCCAGTAAAGCGAGGCGTAAAAAATTTCATCGCCGTTTTTTATTCCGACCACGCCGTCGTCTTCGTCGCTGAAAACAAAATTCGGCTGTCCCGGCGACATCGGCAGGCGATACGCGCTGGGCAGTTGTGATTTCAGCAATTCATACTGCTCCGGCACGCCGAGGAGTCCGGCGGTCACGCGCAGGCTGTTGTTCTGCGACATTTGCTGCCGCACGGACGCGAAAAACTGGTTGTCGTCAAACATCTGCTGCGCGCAGCCGATGGCCTGCGGGTCGAGCGTGGCGGCGGCGGCGCAAAGCGTCGAGGCATCCCACGTCGGGCGTTCGCCGTAAGTGACGTTGCCGGGATAGTGCATGTCCCGCCAGCCGACGATGGTTTCAATCCGCATTGCGCGGTTGCCGTCGGTGTCGAGCATCGGGTAGCGAAAGTTGGCGCGGGCATGGATAAATTTTTCAAGCTGCAATTTTATTTTTTCATCGCCGGGCTGGCCGGGCGCAGGGCGTGTCGCGTCATAAATGAAAGTGACCCAATCCAAAACTTCGCCGTAATAACCGACGTAGCCGAGTTCGCGCGTCATACCTTTGCCGGTGATTTCAAAATAATTTGTGCCGGCGTTCCAGCCGCGGCCATACGTTTCAATCGCCGGTTCGCCGCCCGGATCGCTGTCGCGCCAGGGTTCGAGACCGATAGATTCGTAGAGATAACGGCGCACATCTTTTTCGGAAAGCGCGCTGGTGGGATCAACGATTTCGATGGCGCGATTGTTCAAATAAATTCCGAACAGGTCGTTGATCATCGTCTGGTTCGAGTAAAGCCGGCGATGCTGGCGATGCCAGTCGCGGCTGGCGACGAACATTTCGGAATATGCCGCGCGACGGGAAATTTTTTTGTCGCTGTCGTCAATCTGATCGTCAAGAAGCGGCTTTATCTGTTCGGACAAAAGCTGGACCGCGTCGCCCGCCGGACCAAATTCAAACCAGTCCGGATTCGGCGTCGCCGGATCGTGGTGCGCCAGTTCCGGATTTTCGCGATACGCGGCGAACAGCGCGTCGAGGCCTTTTATCACCTGCGTGACAACTTTCGGATTTTGAAACGCCGGCGTCCATTTCACGAAATACGCCTTCGCCAGAAACTGCACCTGCATTTCGTTGAGCGGTCGCGCGGACGCGAGCAGATTTTTGATTTCGCCATTCACGCGCGCCTTGAGCTGGTCAAGAATTTCCGCGCCGGGCGTTTGGAGGACGGGCGGATTTGCCGAAACTGCGCCCTGCTTTTCGTCCGGCGGCGGGACAAAAAATCCGTCTGTGTGCGTATAAATTTTGTAAATGCCGCGCGCTGGACTGGTCATCGGCTTTTGGTATTGCTCAAAATTATTCGCGTAAGACCACGTCGGGCCGGTGTTGCGGATTTCAAAATTCAAATTCGTTTTGCCATGTATCAGCCCGATTGGCAGCGGCGTGGTGTTGTAATAAAATCGCCTGTTGAATCCCGGCTCGCCTTCCGAGCCGAAATCAAGGATGTCAATGTCGCCAAGATGCCGGTAGCCGATCTGTTTTCCCTCGCAAAACAAAATGAGCCGGTTCGGATTTGCCTCGTCGCCAAAAAATTTAGCGGTGAAATAATTTTGTTTTGCCGGATCAACCGCGAGCGCGAACGAAACGCGGCCACCCTCCCAATTTTCCGTTTCCGGCGGCAAAAGCCGCCGCGCGGGTTCGCCGAGCGCGCCGGTGAAAATTTCACTGCGGTCACCGGCGAGATGATGGCTTTGCTCGGACGTGGTGACGCCAAAGTTGATTGAATCAATATTCTGGCCAAAAGCGCCGGCGGCGGCGAGCAGCAACGCGGCGCAGAGCGTGAATCTTTTCATCACTTCAACTTCAAAAAGTTCTTCAAAATCGTGCGACCGCTTTCCGTCAAAATGCTTTCGGGATGGAACTGGACGCCCCAAATCGGCAGCGATTTGTGCTTCACGCCCATGATTTCGCCCTCGTCGGTCTCTGCGGTGATTTCCAGGACGCCGGGCATCGTGTCGCGCTTGATGACGAGCGAGTGGTAGCGCGTGGCGAGAAATGGATTGGGCATTCCGGCGAACAAATCTTTTCCATTGTGCCTGATCGGCGATGTCTTGCCGTGCATCATGCGATAGTTGACGACGACTTCCGCACCGAACGTGTGTCCGATGCATTGATGTCCGAGGCACACGCCAAACACCGGCACGCCTTCCCCCGCAAACGCGCGGATGACATCATTGGACAAGCCGGCTTCGCGCGGCGAGCAAGGGCCGGGCGAGACGAGGATGCGTTCCGGCTTGAGCGCGCGGATTTGATCAAGGGAAATCTCGTCGTTGCGTCGCACCTGCAAGTCCGCGCCCAACTCTCCAAGGTATTGCACGAGGTTGTAGGTGAACGAATCGTAGTTGTCCAAAACGAGAATCATTTTCGGTCGGACAATTTAGTTCAAAAGGCGGAAATTGAAAGTCCTAATCAAATGGAAACCGGCCCGGCAATCCGCTCATTGCGAAACGGCGGAAGTTTTGCGATAGTGCGGTGAACAATTTACCAAAGGCAAAACTATGGCCCAGGCAATCATGGAACCGGAAAAGGTGCGGCGGTTCGCCGAGGAACTGCAGCGTTTCAACAGCGACCTGGAAAACCGCCTGGCGCTGCTGCACGCGCGGTTCGCCGCGCTGGGCGACACATGGTCGGACCAGGAGCATGAAAAGTTCGCCGTGGAGTTCCGGCAGACGATGAAGGCGCTGAAGAAATTTGTCGAGCTGTCGAAGGAACACACGCCGTTCCTGCTCCGCAAGGCGCAGCGCATCGAGGAGTATCTCAACCAGCGATGACTAAATTAAAATCATCCTCATCGTCATCCTCATTCTCATAAATCAAAAATGAGGACGAGGAGGACGATAAGCATGAGCATGAATTGATATGTCCGGACAAGCCCAAATCACATCCGTCGAAGCCATCGAAGCCTTCCGGGCGCAGTTGATCGTGTTTCTCGGCCAGGCGCGGCCCGTGCTGGAGGAGGTCGGCGGCGAGCTGACCCGCACGCGCCTCTGGTTGCAAAACGATCAGCGGATGTTCTGGCAGCAGGAACTGCGCGTGCGCAACCGGCGTCTGGAAGAGGCGAAGCAGGAATTGTTCAACGCGACCATTTCCAACATCCCCGCTGGCAATGCCGCGCTTTTGCAAACGACCATGCAACGGGCGCAGCGCGCTGTCCAGGAAGCGGAGGCCAAGCTGAAACTTTTGAAACGCTGGGACAACGAACTCGACAACCGCGCCGCGCCGCTGATGAAGCAAACCGAGCAGTTGCACGGCTTCCTGCTCACGGACATGACGCGCGCCGTCGCCTATCTCGACCAGACGCTCAAGGCGCTGGACGCCTATCGGAACGTTTCCGCTGCCCGCGCCGAACATGCCGCCGTCGCAACTCCACCGGAGGAGAACAAATGAACTTGAGCGGAAACAAGAGCCGCCTGATCGGGCTGACGCGCGAAATCACGCTCCAGTGGCAGGAGACAAAAAATCACTGGCGCGACGCCAAGGCGGAGGAATTTGAGCGCAAGTTCATGGTGGAGCTTTCCGCCCATGTCAACCGCGCCGCCCTCGTCCTGGAACAACTGGAGGAGCTTTTGAAAAAAGTGAGGAGCGACTGTGAATAACCTTCCCGGCGTCAACGAAATGCTCGCGCTGCTGGACGGCTTGAAAGCCGCCGTCGGCGATTTTGTCGCGCGCGAGCAAAAGCTTAACGGCGAATTTCGCGTCCAGACTTCCGCCGAGCTGAACGCCTTTGCCGTTCGCAACCAGGAACAAGAATACGCTGCGGAATCGGGAAAAGCGGAGGCGCTGACCGCGTTGGAAGCCGGAAGGAAACGGCTCGATTCGCGGTATGAAAAACGAAAGGCGCGCATCGCCCGGGCGGATTTGGCCGTGAGCCGCCGCGTGGCGAGCGCCATTTCCGACGTGGACGGCAAATGGAAGGAGCGCACGCAGCAAGGCGTGCTCGCGGCGGAAATTCAACGCGACGAGCAACTGGCAGACGCCACGACCAGCTACAATAATTTCCAGCAAAACCTGTCCATCGCCGGCGAGGAACTCGCGCAGCTTGAACTGGCCGCGCGCCGCGCATTTCGCGGCTACGGAAAATTCCGGAGGCTGCTCGCGCCCGGCCGCTCATGGCCGGAACCATATCTGGCCACCCATCACCAGTCCCTATTCTGCGAATTTCAAAAGCTTCAGGAAAAAACCGCCGCCAATCTGAAACGCTTTGTAAAATTTCCGCTGCCGCTCATCTTTAAATTTATTCCCGTCTGGCTCATGGCCGTGCTGCTGCTCGGCGTGGCGGCGGCAAATCCGGTGCTGGAACATTTTCACCGAAATGACATTTCGCGGTTGGAAGCCGGCATTGCGCTGGCGTCGTTTTTTGGCGTCGCCGGCATTTACTTTCTCGGCGGACGCCTGGCCGCGCCGCTGGCCGCCGCCATTTCCGGCGATGTTGCAAAAATACGCAGGCTCTTTGACGCCTGCGTTGAAAAATCCGCCGCGCATCTCGAATCGGAACACGCGCGGATCAAAAATGAATTTGAGACCGCCCGGCAAACTTTCAACCAGGAATGGCGGCAAGCCGTCCGCGACATCAGCCAGTCGCGCAGCAGCAATTCGTCGCTCATCAGCGAGAAGGCGGCCAGGCTCGTCAAAAAAAACCAGCAGTGGCATCACTCCGCGCTGGATCAAAACCAGCGTCGCGGCGCCGAAATTCTGGCGCATTTGCAGGCGGAGGACGCCGCGCAAACCCGGGAAATCGCCGCGGCGCACAAAACCAGGCTGGCGCAGCTCGACGACGCGCACCAGCGCCGTTGGCAGGAATTGGAGGCGGATTGGAAAAAACGCATCACGCCGCTGTGCGAACAATTGCGCACCGCCAACGACGCCGAGGAAAAAATATTTCCGGCGTGGGACAGCGAGGTTTGGAAAAACTGGACTCCGCCGGTTGAATTTCAAAACGCCGCGAAATTCGCAAGGCTGGAGGCGAACGCGGAAAACTTTTTTGAGGCGTTGCCGAAGGATCCGCGTATGAAATGGCCCGGCCCGGCGGTCATTTCCGCGCCGCTGGCGCTGGTCTTTCCGGGGCGCGGCTCCATTTTGTTCGAGTCCGGTAAGACCGGCGGCGACGAGGCGTTCGGCGCGATCAACAACATCATTTTCCGGCTGCTCTCCACAACGCCGCCGGGCAAATTGAGCTTTACGATTTTCGATCCGGTCGGCCTCGGACAAAATTTTGCCGCGCTGACGCACCTCACGGATTACGACGAGAGCAGCATCAACAGCCGCATCTGGACGCAGTCGGCGCAGTTCGAGGAAAAGCTCGCGGAGCTGAACGAGCACATGGAAAAAATCATCCAGATGTATCTGCGCAATGAATATGCGACCATCGCGGATTACAACGCGCAGGCCGGCAGCGTCGCGGAAAAATATCATTTTCTCGTCATCGCGTCGTTCCCGGTGAACTTCAGCGACGTGGCGGCAAAGCGGTTGCGCAACATCGCCGCCAACGGGGCGCGCTGCGGCGTCTACACGCTCATTCATTGGGATCAACGGACGCCGCTGCCGCAGGAATTTGTGCCGGACGAACTGCGCAAAAACAGCGTGTGCCTCGTCCGCACCGACAACGGTTTTGAATTGTCCGACTGGCGCGCACCCGGAGTAAAATTATTTTTTGACGCGCCGCCATCGCCGGAATTCGCCACCGATTTTCTCCAAAAAATCGGTGAGAGCAGCAAAAATTCCAACCGCGTCGAAGTGCCGTTTGAACAGGTGGCCCCGGCGGAAGCGGACATTTGGACCGAGGAAACCACCGAGCTGTTGCGCGTGCCGATTGGTCGCTCCGGCGCGACGAAGCTGCAATATCTGGAAATCGGCAGCGGCACGCGCCAGCACGCGTTGCTCGCCGGCAAAACCGGTTCCGGCAAATCCACCTTGTTTCACGTCATCATCACCAACCTCGCGCTGCGGTGCAGCCCGGAACAGGTGGAATTTTATCTCGTGGATTTTAAGAAAGGCGTCGAGTTCAAATGCTACGGCAGCCGCCGTCTGCCGCACGCGCGCGTGGTGGCCGTGGAAAGCGACCGTGAATTCGGTTTGAGCGTCTTGCAACGTGTTGACGACGAATTGCGACGGCGCGGCGATTTGTTCCGAAAAATCGGCGCGCAGGATTTGGCCGGCTACAAGCGTGCCGGCGGCACGGAAGCCATGCCGCGCTCGCTGCTGATGATTGACGAGTTTCAGGAATTTTTCACCGAGGAAGACCGCGTGTCGCAAGGCACGGCAGTGCTGCTGGACCGGATCGTCCGGCAGGGCCGCGCGTTTGGCATTCATGTCATCCTCGGCTCGCAGACGCTTGGCGGCGCTTACACGCTGGCGCGCGCGACCATCGGGCAAATGGTCATCCGCATCGCGCTGCAATGCAATGAAGCTGACGCCTACCTTATAATGGATCAGGACAATCCCGCGCCGCGCCTGCTCTCGCGTCCCGGCGAAGGCATTTACAACGATGCCGCAGGCGCCATTGAAGGCAACAGTCCGTTCCAAGCCGTCTGGCTGTCCGACAAAACCCGCGACGGCTGGCTGGCCAAAATCCGCGAACGCGCCGACCACAATCCGAATCAATATCCCGGCCCGATTGTGTTTGAAGGCAACGCGCCGGCTGACGTGCATGAAAATATCCCGTTGCGCTTGGCACTTCAAAAGCTTTCGACTCAAATCCCCCCGCAAGCCAGCATCTGGCTTGGTGCGCCCAATTCTATCAAAGGCCCGACGGAAGCAATTTTTCGCCGGCAGAGCGGCGGCAATCTGCTAGTCGTTGGTCAGAGCGAAGAGCGCACGGCGACGATTTTATCCGTCGCGCTCGTTTCGCTGGCGACGCAATTTCCAAAAAACGCCGTGCGTTTTGTGGTGCTGGACAGCACGCCGCCGGGTTTTCCACAGCGCGAATTTTTGCAGCAAGTTATTCAAGCCGTGCCGCGCGAAACAGTTCAAGGCAGCAACAGCAATCTCGTCGAAGTCATGTCCGGCTTGGCAGAGGAATTAAAACGACGAGCGGAAAACGAATCCGCCGGGCCGGCGATTTTTGTGTTGATTCAGGGCCTACAGAATTTCAAGAAGCTCCGACAAGAGGACGAATTCAGTTTTTCCAGCAGCAGCAGTGATGCGCCGAATCCCGCCGCCATTTTACTGAATCTCATCACCGAAGGCTCGGCGCGCGGCATCCACGTCATCGCCACCTGCGACACTTACAACAACGTCAGCCGTTTTCTCGGCCGGAAATCCTTGAGCGAATTTGAAATGCGCGTCGTCTTCCAGATGAGCGCGAGCGACTCCGCCAGCCTGATTGACGCGCCCGCCGCCGCCACGCTCGGGCTGAATCGCGCGCTGTATTACAACGACCGCGAAGGCAGCGTCGAAACCTTCCGCCCGTATGCGCAGCCGGACAACGGCTGGATTGAAAGCCTCGCGCCGCGGCAGTCGTGAAATCATATCACGCCGTTGATGGCGTCTGTGGCGACTCGGCAGCCGGGCTTCACCCGTCCGATTTTTTCGGCCAGAACAAATTTCACTTCCCCACCGCTCACTTTTTTGTCGAGAAGCATGGCAGCGAAAAGTTTTTTCCGACGTGTGGAATTCAATTTAATCCCGACCGGCAATCCGGCCCGGACAAATATTTGTTTTATCCGCTCCGCCTCGTCCAGTGGCAAACTCAGAATTTTCTGCGACAATTTTGCCGCCGCCACCTGTCCGATGGCAATTGCCTCGCCGTGCAGGAATTTTCCGTAGCCGGAGCTGTTTTCAATCGCGTGGCCGATGGTGTGGCCGAAATTGAGAATCGCGCGCAGGCCGATTTCCGTTTCGTCGTTAGAGACGACTTCGGCCTTGATTTCACAGCAGCGGGCGATGATTTGCGAAAGCGTCTTCAAATTTCGCCTTAAGATTCCCGGCATTTCACGCTCCAGTTGCGCAAACAGTTTTGCATCGTAAATGACGCCGTATTTGATGACCTCGGCGAGGCCGGCGCGAAATTCGCGTTCTGGCAAAGTGTTCAAAGTTTCCAAATCGCACAGCACGAGCCGCGGCTGGTAAAAGGCGCCGACGAGATTTTTCCCGGCGCGCAAATTGACGCCGGTCTTGCCGCCGACGGAGCTGTCCACCTGCGCGAGCAGCGTCGTGGGCGCCTGCACGAACGGAATTCCGCGCAGGTAAGTCGCCGCCACGAATCCGGCCAGATCGCCCACAACTCCGCCGCCGAGAGCGACGATGAATGATTTCCGTTCGAGCCGCTGTTCCGCAAGCTGGTCGCAACAATTGTGAACTGTCCGCAAATTTTTCGACTTTTCGCCTGAAGGAACCGTGATGAGAGACGGTTCGAATCCCGACTTGACCAGCGATTCGCAGGCGGTTTTCGCAAAAATTTTCCCGGCGTTCGTGTCAGTGATGATTGCGCAACGGTCGCCGAGTTTCAGGCGCGCGCATTCGCCGCCAAGCTGCTTGAGCAGGCCCGGCGCTATTTTTATGGCGTAGCTGCGATTTCCAAGTTCGACGGAAACGATGCGCACGGGCGAAGCATAAGGACTGGCTTGAGATTGCGAAACAAAAAAGCCGCCATTCGCCACGATTCATTTTTGGACCGGCGCTTTGATGGAATTTTCATGCGGTGATTCTGAAATATTTCAGACGCGCCGGGCAATTTGGTCTTTCGGTCGCAGGCGGTTTGGGCGATGATGTTCGACCGGACCCGATGAAACCGCTATCGGACTGCAAACTTTACACCTTCGTGGACACGGCCTATCTGCATGGCCGCGCGCCGGAACTCGTGGCGCAACAGCTCTGCGACGGCGGCAGCGATTTGATCCAGCTACGAGCGAAAAATTTGCCGCCAGAGGAAATCCGGCGCATGGTGGAAAAGATTCTGCCGGTCACCAGACAGGCGAACGTCGGCCTGGTCATCAACGATCATCTGGAAATCGCGCGCGACATCGGCGCGGACATTTGCCATCTCGGCCAGGAAGATTTTTTTGACGCAGGCCACACCAAGATTTCCCAGATCACGTCCGCCAGCTCACCGCTGCTGATTGGTCTTTCGACACATTCGCCCGGACAGGCGCAACGCGCGTTGGACGCAGGGCCGGATTACATCGCCATCGGCCCGGTGTTTGCGACGGGCACCAAGCCGGGCGCGAAACCCGTGACGCTGGAATACGTCCGCTGGGCGGCGGCGAACGTGATAGGCCCGTGGTTCGCCATCGGCGGCATCAGCCTGGAAAATCTCGGCGACGTTCTGGCGGCGGGCGCGAAACGCATTTGCGTCGTCTCGGCAATCCTCAACGCGCCGGACGCGTCCATGGCCTGCGCGGAATTCCGCAAACGGCTTGGATGACGCGTGCGCCCGCCGCCTTCACGATCTCTCCGCTTTACAAAAATAATTCTTGCCATGTTTGGCAAAGGGCGTGAAACCGAATCCGTCAATCGGAAAGTTTCAAACGAATGTAAATAATCTTAAACTCGGCCCGCCGGACGACCCGGATTATGCCTAGGCGCCGGGCAGGTGTCGTGGGTGGATAATTCGGGAAATGAAGAATGAAGAAATCTTTTCGCGCGCAGCGCACAATTTTGTTTCTTCATTCTTAATTCTTCATTCTGCCTTCACACTTTGATTTCGCGGTTCGCGCCGGGAATCCAGATTTGCTTCGGGCGCGCCTGCGGTTCGGCCTGCCAGTCCAT
>Ga0181525_10004390_pt1 | contig 10861 bp, 4 predicted proteins | sample PEATcosm2014_Bin_48_FD_121100 | JGI IMG/M metagenome (GOLD analysis project Ga0181525, IMG submission 121100) | Peatland microbial communities from MTU Mesocosm Facility, Houghton, MI, USA - PEATcosm2014_Bin06_10_metaG | ecosystem: Environmental > Terrestrial > Soil > Wetlands > Peat | place... | reverse complement strand
CATCTCCGGCATTTGCGAGACCGGCTTGTTCGGTTACGTCGGTGAAGCTGCCATCTTTGTTCTGGCGGTAAAGGCGGTTCCAATATTTGGGATCGTGGCGGTCGAAATTGTCGGGATGCGCGGGGTCGACGCGGCCGCCGTTTACCAGGAATACGTCCAGCAGGCCATCGTTGTTGTAGTCGAGCAGTGCCACACCGCCCGGCATGGTTTCGATCAGATATTTCTGAGGCGTCGGGGAATTCTGCAGGGTGAAATCGATTCCGCGCGGGAGGTTAACTTCGAAGATGGGCGTTGCGGCCGCGGCGAGAGCGGCGGTCAGAAGCAGAGTGCGGACGATTTGAGAGCGGATGAACATTGCGATATGGAAGCGAGCCGAACGCGCGATTGTTGCGTCGCAAACAACGCGACGCTTCGCGCGGCTCGCCCAGATTCCTCACGGCGCAAAGAACGCTTGTTCGGAATGACAATTAAACTGCAACTCTACCCCTCTAACTTACGCCGCGTGTTTGCGGACCGACGTTAGAACAAAAATTTCAGCGCGAATTGGACCAGCCGGGGGTTCGTTCCCGGCGCCGTGGCTGTTACCACGCCGAAGTCGGCGTTGTTCGAGGTGCAGCATATCGTGTTCGGCGGAGCAAATTGCGTGCGGTTGAAAAGATTAAAGACCTCCATGCGGAATTCGAGGCCGAAGCGCTCGTAGGGATCAAAGAGAACTTTCTTGAAGACGGCAAAATCAAAGTTCGCGACGCCGTCGGAGCGCAGCCGGGGATCGACTCTGGCCTCGTTGCCGAAGGTAAAGTTCGCGGGCGCGGAGAAGCAGGTGGTATTAAACCACTCGGTCAATCGCGAGAGATTGCCGCCGGAATTGGAATCGTCGCATCCTGCTACGACATTGGGGCGCGATCCCGAGCCGAACAGCGTAGCGTCGTTGGCCTGGCCGTTGCTGAAAACCAAAGGAAATCCTCGTTGGAAGGTCGTCACTCCATCGACGCCCCATCCACCAACAACCTTATTTAATCCGTCGCCCACGCTGGAAAAATATTTCCTGCCCTCGCCGAACGGCAAATCGAGGACGTAGCTGATCACCAGGCGTTGAGGGACATCCTGCGATGAGAGCGAGCGCTCTGCGCGAAGATTGTTGTTGTCCTGAATCGTGCCCACGGCGGTTTCCAGCCACGAAGTGAGAGTGTCAGTATTGCTGAGGAGTTTGGAATTGGTATACGCGACCAGCAGCGTACCAGCGCCTGCAAACCGCCTTTGCGCGGTGAGCTGCAAGGAGTGATAGATGCTGGCGAACGATCCCTGCCCCGCAAGTTCGACGCCGGTGTATTGCGGATAGGGCCGAAGCAATTGCCCTTCCGTGGTCGTGGGCGCCGAAAGAGCCAGGGCCTGGCCATTCACAACAAAGGGGTTGGGGGCGGACTGCAGAAGGGTCACGGCCGATTTTCCGCCGACAGCAAACTGCGAGGCGGCCTGCGCCAACAGGGAATCAGAGATTTGATTTACCTGCTGCGAGTACTGTTCGAGGTGAGTGCCTTTCGAGCCGACATAAGCCGCGGACAAGAGAAATCCTGCCGGAAGCTCCCGCTCAATGTTGAAATTCCATTGCTGCACATACGCTGAAGGATGGTAATCACGATCGACTTCCGTGATCGAATGCACGACCTGGGTAAGGAATTGCTGCGTTCCCTGCGCTCCGAGCGTGCGGCCGGGAGGAGGCGAAATGCCATCGGGAAAAGGCTGCGAAATCGAGTTGAAGGGATGGGTGCCGTCGACGGTGCCGGTATAGGTGGTGCTGGCGGCGTTCACCATGTCGTTATTAGGATTGACGGCGAACGAAATGTAGTTCGGGACCCAGAAGATTCCATATCCGCTGCGCAGGATGGTCTTCGGCGTCATGCTATAAGCGAGGCCAATTCGCGGCGCCAGGTTGTCTTTATCGAGAGCGATATTATTCCGCGTCCCATCAGGAATCAGAAACGCATCTCCCTTCACCGTTGGCGAACCTGCGGGAAGAAACTGATTGAGGTAGTTGCTTGCATTGGGGTCGAAATAGGAAAGGCGATTGTAGCGCTCGGACCACGGCCCCTGAAGTTCGTAACGGAGGCCAAGACTCACGGTCAGCTTGTTGGTCGCATGCCAGGCATCGTCGAAATAAAAAGCGCGATAGACCTGCTTGCCGGCGGTGAAGTCAGGAACGACCGCCTGGGCAAAGAAGTGATTTTCAAAGTTGCTGAAGTTATCGGCGTAGCCGAGGAGAAAATCGGCAAAGGAAAATCCGGTGAAGCAGGCCTGGCTGGGAGCGCAGAAATCGAAGGCGCCGCTGGCTACGTTGGTCTGCGCGTAGTTGTCGTAACCGGCTTCGAACTGGATGCCAAGATGATAGCGATGGCGCCCGCGCATGAGGGTGAGGCTGGGAGAAATGTTGTATTGCGTGTTTCGGTCCTGGATGAAGCTCTGCCCCTGGGTGCACATGATGTTGTCGGTAATGTTGGCCACGCAAGGGGTCGGCGGCGTTCGCATGTTGGCGGGGACGGAAGCGTTGTAGGTGGAGGGCCAGCCGATCGAGGTCAAATCGAAGCCGGCATTTTTCGGATTGCGGTTGTATTTGAAGCGGCTGACGCTGGCGTTGAAGTCGAAAATTGTTTGCGGACCAATGTTGTAGTTGTATCCGGCCGCGCCGGCGCTGGTCGCGTAGTGTTCGGAACAGCGGTCGGCGCACAAGCCGTTCGCGAGGGGATCGACGGGCAGATCGAGCACGCTCCAGTGGCTGAAGCGGACAAAGAGTCGCTGCTTGCTGTTGATGTCCTGGTCGATGCGCGCCACGATCTGATCCTGATCTCCGCCGGTGCTCGCGACCGTGGTGAAGTTGTTGATGGTGCCGGAGGGGGTTACGACGCCGGGAGCGTTTGGGGCCGGCCACAAGTAGAGCAGAGCTTTTGAGGTGGGATTGATCCGGTCTGCCGGAATCATGTTTTGAGCGAACGGCACCGGCACGGCGTTGCTCCCGGGGCATGCTCCCTGAGCGTTTATTGTGCCAGCGCAGGGATCTACGATTTGCGTGCTGATGGCAGAAAAGTTTCCCATCCGTTCGTCGGAGGTGGGAACCGTAGTCGTGAATGGTTCTCCGGTGCGCAAGCGGAAGCCCTCCCAGCTTGCGAACCAGAAGGTACGGTTGCGGCCATCGTAGTGCGGAAGGCGCAAGGGTCCGCCGGCTTCTACTCCGAACTGGTTTTGCACCCAGGGTGGCCTTGGCTGGCCGGCGCTGCTGAGAAAAAAATCGTTGGCGTTGAAGATGCGATTGCGTAAATATTCGTAGGCCTCGCCGTGCAGCGAGTTGGTTCCACCCTTGGTGCTGAGGTTGGTGACTCCACCGGCGAACTTGCCCCACTCCGCGCCCAGATTGCTGGTTTGAACTTTGAACTCCTGAATCGAATCCTGAGTCGGAATCAGGATGGGCAAATTGATGTAGCCGATGTTGAGGGGCTGCGCGTCGAGATATTCGGCGCTCTGGTTCCCGAACGTTCCGCTCACCTGATAGTTATTCCATCCGAATGGGTTTACGCCAACGGGGGTGCCGGTGGAGCTGCCCTGAGGAATGACCGAGGGAGCCAAGACGATGAGATTGAAAACATTGCGACCGTTGAGCGGGAGTTCATTGGCCTTGCGCTGCTCGACTACGGTGCCGACGGTCGAAGATTCGGTATCGAGCAAGGGCGCCTCGCCTTCCACGGTGACGCTCTCCGAGGTCGAACCGAGCATCATTTCAAAGTTAACTTCCAGGGCATCCTGCACGTGAAGAATGACTCCGGACTGGATCACGGCCTTGAAGCCGAGCTTTTCGACCTCGATGCGATAGCGGCCGGGCGGCAGGTTGGAGACGTAGTAGGCGCCGGTCTCGTTGGTCATTCCCTGGTAGTGGACGGCAGTGCGGGTGTTGATGACGGTGATGGTTGCGTCTTTGATGACGGCTTTATGAGGATCGGTGATGCGTCCGGTCAACGAAGCATTAGTGGACTGGGCGTGAAGAGCGCCGTGAAGCAGGGCGCTGAAGAGCACGGCTCGGACCACTCGGCGCATAGGAATTCTACTGTACCCTGTGGCGCAAGAATTAAAGTAGCAGGAAGGTTTCCCTGGCCGCGGCCCGGAGCGGATAAATACTTTAAGACAACGATACGTCGTTCGAGGCAAATATGTACCAAACTGGGAATTTTTTCTTTTGCTGTTGTTCAGTGCGCTTTTATCTGGAAAATCGATTACCCATTGATGTATGGTTCCCAAAACTCGGCTAACTCGCCTGATATGAGTTCTCCCCCGAATGGCCGCGCCCTCGCTTTTCCCTTGGTTTGGACTCGGAATCGAGGCTATGCTGTTGCCCTACCGGAAGCGGCGCAAGTCCGGTCCCCCAGCGATGAAGAATTAATGGCGGGTTTGCAGGCGAAAGATTCGACTGCGCTGGAGGCTCTGTTCAATCGGTATTCCCGGCTCGTGATCGGCATCGCCTTCCGGATTCTCCACGATTACAGTGAAGCGGAGGAAGTCGTCCAGGAGGCTTTCTTCTATATTTACAAAAAGGCGGCGCTATTTGATCCTGAAAAGGGCGGCGCCAAGGCCTGGATTGTACAGATCGCGTTCAGCCGAGCGCTTGACCGCAAAGCTCATTTATCGCGCCGCGGTTTTTACGTTGGTACAGAAATTGAATCTGTGACCGATACTCTAATAGGCAAGACAAATGTTGAGCGTGAGATCGGGGCGAAGCTCGATCTGGAGCATCTGCAGAGCGCCTTTGAGGATTTAACCGAGATGCAGCGGCGGACCATCGAGTTATTTTATTTCGAAGGCATGGATCTGAGAGAGATCGGCGTGCAACTGCATGAGCCATTTAGCAATGTGCGCCACCACTTTTACCGTGGCCTGGAACGGCTGCGCAAGAGCCCATCCGTGCAGAGGCTCCGGGGAAACGACAGATGAAGCACGAAGGCCGGAGTCTGGATGGCCATGAAGGGTTCAAAGAACTAGCGGCTTTGGCGAACTCCGGCACGCTGAGCGCTGCGGAGAGCTTCGAGTTGGAGCATCATCTGCAAGCGTGCAACGACTGCCGCCACATCTTTGATCAATATCGACTTATCTGCAGCGTTGGAATGCCCTACCTGGCGGCGACCTATAGCCACACGCAAGAGCTGGAAAAGGAGCAGGAGCACTGGGATGGTTCCGACGCTTGCGAAGAAGCACGGGATCAGATCCTCGGCCGCGTTCAAGGCCTGGAACATCCAGCCACCACTGTAAGTGCTGGCACGTCGTCGGGAGTTTCTCACTCGCTTCTGGCGCTGGCGCTGAAGCAGTTGGCGTTCAATCAGAATGTGCGCTGGGCGGTTGCCGCGTGCCTGGCAGTGGCGGTTAGCCTTGGCGCATACCGCATAGGCCGACGGACGCACCCAGCGGAAGACCGAGCATCGTTGCAATTCCAGCAACAGGTGCACAGCCTGGCGGCGGAGAAGAAGTCGAGCGACGATATTGTCGAGTCGCAGGCGGCGACCATCTCGCAGGTGCAGGAGCAGAACGCGCAGCAGCAGCAGGAGATCGCCAGATTGCGGGCGTCGCTGGTCACGCTGGATCATCACTCCAAAGAGCTTGCCGCCGCGGGAGGCCAGGCAGAAGCGGAGTTGCGGGCGGTATCCGAGCAACGTGACGCCGAGCTAGTCCAGCTTCGGCAGGCGGAACAGTCTTATCAAAAGCTGCAAGCTGAGCTGGTGAGCCTTCGCGGTGAACATGACCGCGCGCTGCTGCACACGGCCGCGCTTGAGTCGAAGGTCGAGGAGTATTCCGCCACGAATCGCGAGCAGGAACGAAGGCTCGGAGACGACGAACAGTTCCTCGCCTCCGATCGAGACATTCGCGAACTCATGGGCGCGCGCAAGCTCTATATCGCCGACGTCTTCGACGTCGACAGCGGCAGCCGCACACGCAAGCCCTTCGGCCGCGTCTTTTATACGCAAAACAAATCTCTGATTTTCTACGCCTTCGATCTGGATCATCAGGCGGGAGTGAAGAACGCCAGCATCTTCCAGGTGTGGGGGCAAAAGGATGCCGAACTCAGCGAGAAGGCTCACGCCATGAACCTTGGCATTCTATATATGGATAGCGAATCGAATCGCCGCTGGGTTCTGCGCCTCGATGACGCGAAACAGCTGGCCGAGATCGACGCCGTGTTCGTTACTGTGGAGCCGCATGGTGGCAGTTCCAAACCTACCGGCAAGCCTTTCCTTTACGCACTTCTGCGCAAAGAAGCCAACCATCCGTAGAAGGCTGCTGAATAGTCCCGCGATACCGAGTGAAGGAGGCTACGCGTGCGGCGCCTGAAGGCGCGATTGAAATGCAGCGCTTTGCGGTACGCCTGAAGGCGTACCCTGATACGAACCGTGAGTTTTTCCGCAACCTCCAAACTCGTCCTCTGTCCGCTCGTCCAGAATCAGGGGTTTTTCCGCAGTCTGCGAGCCAAGAATATCGGGCTGGTTCCTTCTTGGGTATTTGACTAACCGATTTCGCTAATAGAAATTCTTGGTACACATCGCGAGGCCCCCCCGTACTAGTGAAAAGAGACTAGAGGAAGAGATACCGGTGTCGATGCCTGTTCGCGTCACGGTATTGCAACCCTATCCTCCAACACATTCCATTCTGCCGGGGAGTCTTACATGGATGCTCGCAAGTTCTGGACGATCGTTCTATCTCTGAGTTTTGTCGTGCTGGGGTTGAACCTCTCCGCATACGCGCAGTCCACTTATGGCTCGGTGACGGGATCGGTCAACGATAATACTGGCGCCGTCGTCACGGACGCCAACGTGACCTTGACGAACCTGGGCACGGGTGAAAAGCGCACGCAGTCCAGCGGCGCCGACGGGATTTTTACGTTTGTAAACCTCTTCCCCGGCCAGTATCGAGTTGACGTGGAGAAGCAGGGATTTAAGCACTTCGTCCGCTCGCCGATCACGGTCGAAGTGCAGCAAGATACGCACATCGCGGCCGCGCTCCAGGTCGGCGAGGTCAGCCAGGTAGTCGAAGTCACGGCGGAAACGCCGCTGCTGCAATCGGAGACTTCTTCTCTGGGCCAGGTCGTCGAACAGCGCAAAGCCGACGAACTGCCTTTGAACGGGCGGAATATTTTCAACCTGATCATAGTTTCTCCGGCTGCGGTTGCGCAGGGCGGATCGGGTGGATCGCCGGTGGGACAGAACCCGTTCAGCTGGGGCAACTACCAGATCGGCGGTTCCTTCGCCAACCAGGGCGCGGAATACCTCGATGGTCAGCCGCTGAACATCGGCTATATCAATTTGCCCATCATCATCCCCACCCAGGATTCCGTTGGCGAGTTCAAGGTGCAATACAGCAATCTTGGAGCTGAGTGGGGGAAGTTCTCCGGTGGGGTCACGAACCTTAGCACCAAGTCAGGCACAAATAGCTGGCATGGCTCCGCGTACGAATACCTCCGCAACGAGGTGCTAAACGCCAACGAATATTTTTATAAGCAGGGAGAGCTGGCGGGCGGCGGTTCGAATACGCGTCCGCCGTGGACGCAGAACCAGTACGGATTCCAGTTGGGCGGCCCAGTCATCAAGGATAAGACATTCTTTTATGTCAGTTGGGAGCAGTACCGGCAGCGCACTGGATCTCCTTTCCTGACCACGGTTCCCGGAACCGGCGAGCTAACCGGGGATTTCTCGTCATTGTGCACGTTGCCGGTTGCCGAAGGTGGGGCAGGCGGCACTCTCAATGGAGCCGGCAACTGCAGCGTGGCAGCCGGGCAGATTTATGACCCTTACAGTGTCGATTACAACCCCGCCAGTCCCACGTATGGCCAGCGCACGGTAGCTTACGGTCTCGATGCTGGTAACCCATCGTGCCCTGGAAACTGCATCCCCGCTGCGGAATTCAGTACGGCGACGCAAGTGCTGTGGAAGACCCTATTCCCGGCGCCGAACCAACCGGGCGATCTAAATAACTATCTGAGTGCGGCACCGTCGGGGGGCAACACCAACGAGTTCGTGGCGCGCGGCGATCAGAACCTTGGGCACAACACCCACCTGTTTGGAAGATTCTCCTATTTCGGATTGACGGACTTGGCGTCGAATCCGCTGGGAACCGGCCTCTGCGATGACCGCTGCGCCGAGGTATATCACAGCAAATTGCTCGCCATAGGCGTGAACCACATTTTCACACCCACCACCATTCTTGACATCAATTTCGCGGGAAGCCGGTTCGTCTACGCCCGTGCGCCGCTGCTCTCGGGATTCGACCTTACAACTCTGGGCTGGCCGTCAACTTACAACAGTCCGCCCAGTGCCATACGGACTCCGCCGACCCCAGCCTTTCCGTTCAACAACGACGTTGGAAAGTCGCAGGGCAACAGCGCCATTGGCGATCACAACACCCAGTACAACGTGAGTCCGGCGTTCACCCTGATCCGCGGCAAGCACACCATTCAGGCCGGCGCCCAATTCGAGTACGGGCTAGACAACTACTACCAGACCAACATCGCCAGCGGCGCCTTCGCGTTCGGAGGAAACTGGACAACCCCGGCTGGAGGCATAAACGACGTTACCAATAGCAATTTCGCTTTCGCAGACTTCCTGCTCGGCTTATCGCAAAATGAGGGAAGCTTCGTCAACCAGACGGAAGGCGTGGCGCAGGTTCCTGCCCAGACCAAGGGCTTGCAGGTTTACCGAGCGTTGTATGCGGACGACACATTTCACGCGACCCCGAAGCTCACGTTGAACTTCGGTCTTCGCTATGAGCTGCAGGGCACCTGGTCTGACGCCTACAATCGGCTCTCCTACTGGGATCCGACGGCGACCAATGCTACAGTTACTGGCTGTTTCGGAGCCGGCACGACTTGTCCGGGTGATGCGTTCCTGGTAGGTACTGGACGCAACAGCAGCAGTAACAACATACCGATGGATAAGAAGGCGTTCTCTCCCCGGCTCGGCTTCGCTTATTCATTGGATCAGAAAACCGTCATCCGCGGCGGGTACGGCATTTTCTTCATCCCCAATTATGTGTCGTTCGGGCTCAACCCGGATAACGACTTCATTAATCTTGCCAGCACGCCACTCCACGCTACCAACGACTCATTCGTCACACCAGCCGCTTTCCTGGACGGGGACGATTGCTCATATGGCGCAGCCGGGTCAGTGTTTGCCGCGAGGGGACCAGACGCCTTCGGCTGCACTCAGACCGGTCCTTTCGGGAACTCTGGTATCCTCCCGCCACCGGGACGTAACTTTGCACCCCTGGCTGCTACTCTCGCACCATTTGCCGCCAACGTATCGAGTTTCGCGGCCTTTAACGGCAATCCAGGGATAGCTCCGTATTACGGGATCAACGGTCACGAGGGCCCCAAATACGGTTACGTCCAACAGTGGAACCTCGATCTCCAGCGCCAGCTCCCCGCCGGGTTCTTTGCTGATGTGGCTTATGCGGGTTCCATGGGCGTGCATCTGGAACAGTACAACACCAACGTTGACCAGCTTCCTGACACCCTCTGGTCGCAGGGTGCTGCGCTCACGACCCAAGTTACTAATCCAATGATGGGAACGAACCCCAATCCATCTCTGAACGGAGCTACGGTTGCGGCGGGTCAGCTATTACGCCCCTACCCGCAATACAACGGGCTCTCCCTGGACGGTTTTGGATGCTGTGAGAGCAGCTATAACTCTCTGCAAGCTACCGTGACGCGGCGATTCCAGGGCGGTGGTACGCTGCTGGTCGCTTACACAAATGCCAAACTCCTCAGCAATACGGATACCCTGACGAGCTGGCTCGAAGGGCCGACCGGCGGAGTGCCGGGAGTGCAGGACTGGAACAACTTGAGGGGAGAGCGGTCGCTTTCGGCCCAGGATGTTTCGCAGCGCCTTGTGATCAGCTACGTCCTCGACCTTCCCTTCGGGCATGGGAAGCCGTACGCTTCGAACTTTAGTGGAATAGCGAACGGCTTGGTTTCCGGCTGGGGAGTTGACGGCATCACGACTTTCCAACGCGGCTTTCCGCTGAAGATCGGCTACTCTGGCACGACCGCGTTAGAATCTGCAAATCTGGGAGTGGGGAACATCCGGCCTGACGTTGTTCCGGGATGCGACAAGAAAGCCGGCGGCGGACATGTTGTCGGGTATCCTGATAGTCCAGCGCTGTGGTTTAACACAAGCTGCTTCGTGGCCCCGCCAGACTTTGGGCCGGGCACCGAAGCGCGGGTTGATGCCAACCTTCGCGGACCTGGAATTAACAACTTCGATTTCGCCGTCTTCAAGAAGACTAACATTGGCGAAAGAATGGGAGTTGAGTTCCGTGCCGAATTCTTTAATCTGTTCAACCACCCCTACTTCGGCATGCCCTCAGAGAACCTTGGTAACGGGACATTCGGCGAGGTCACCTCAACCGTCTCGGGCGGCGTAGCCTCACCTGAACGTTTGGTGCAGTTTGCTTTGAAGTTCGTATTCTGAGTTGAACCCCGGGCCAGGATGCCTCTCCTGGCCCGGAGTTTTTTTGTCTGGCAAACTCAGTTGCCTGCTCGGTTCATAGCCTCTACGCATTCGCTGCATTAGCGGCTCCGATATTTCTCTGCCTCAAAGCGTTGTATTCTTCCTTCATGAGGACATTCCAGAGCATCGATTATGCTGACGCTCGGCGCGCTGTCGATCTCATTGTTGAGAGAGCGGTGCAGCTGCGGAAGGCGGCGGTGGTCGCGGTTGCTGATGTGCATGGTGATCTTATCTGTTTCGCGCGGATGGACGGGGCACAGGTGTCGTCGATCCGGATCGCGATGAATAAGGCGTGGACCGCGGCGCGCGAGCGGAAGTCAACCAAGGAGGTT
>Ga0181525_10004389_pt1 | contig 10861 bp, 13 predicted proteins | sample PEATcosm2014_Bin_48_FD_121100 | JGI IMG/M metagenome (GOLD analysis project Ga0181525, IMG submission 121100) | Peatland microbial communities from MTU Mesocosm Facility, Houghton, MI, USA - PEATcosm2014_Bin06_10_metaG | ecosystem: Environmental > Terrestrial > Soil > Wetlands > Peat | place... | reverse complement strand
GTAGGTATTGGGAAAGAGGTATCCCTCAGCATGCATCGCGCGAAACGCGCGCTCGGTATCGGCGGCGTCCCCTATTCCTGCAGCCTGCAACCGCTGCGCAACTTGCGCGGCGGTAAACCCCTCGGGAATCGTCACCCACGCGGCAATCTGCGAACCCGAGCTTTCGAGCGCGCGTAACACCTCGTCGGCGGTTCGGTGCGGGGCAAACGTGTAGGCGCCGGCATGCACGTTGACGTCGGCGTGACGCAGCCGCGCCAACAGGCGGAGCGCAACCGCACTACCGACAACGTGAGCGTCGGCGAGCTGCGCGGCAATGTCGTCGAAAGTGGCGCCGCGTGCGATAACGACTTGCGTCTGCGCGGCCGGCAACGAACGATCGCCGTACATTGCAAAGAACACCCACCCACACGCGGCGGCTAGAATCAGGGCGCACGCCATAAGCGTGCTGCCGAACGCCCGAGTGAGGCGCCTCACGACGAGCGGTTTCGCCTGCGGCCGAGAAAGGTTTCAAGAATGAGCGCCGCCGCCATCTTGTCGATGACTTCTTTGCGCTTCTTTCGCGATACGTCCGCGGCAATGAGCGTCTTCGTCGCCTGAGCGGTGGTCATGCGCTCGTCGACGCGATGGATCGTCCCGGAGAAAACGCCACGCACCTGATCCACGAATGCGTCCATCTTTTCGGCGGCGATGCCGCGCTCGCCCGAGAGCGAAACCGGATCGCCGATGACCATGTCGCTCACCACATACGACTCGACGTACTCGCTAATCTTTGCCAAATCCGCGCGCAGGTTCGAGCGCTCGATCGTCCCGACCGGCAGCGCAAAGGTTTCCGTCGGATCGGCCACGGCGATACCGATACGTTTGCTGCCCACGTCGAGCGCCATTATCGTCAAGACACGCTCGCCTTCGGCCTCCGGCCCAAATGGTACACGATAAAATCGTCCACGGCCGATGCTACGCGCGGGCGCGCGCCGAGCTTCGCGCGACCGTCGCCGCGCGGCGCGGCGAGCGCTTCAAAGTTGGCTAAGTCGTCGGCATCGAGTTCCGCAAGATCGCGCCAGTTTTCGCGACACTTCTCGCAGATGAGTCCCCCGGCTTGGCCATCCACCCAGGCGCGTCCGCCGGCGAAGGGCCGGCCACAACGAACGCATGCGTCGAAGGGTGGCTCCAAACCGAGTGCCGCGAGCAACCGCAACGAGAAGCGCGGGAGAAGTGCGCGCGGTGCGTCGCCGGCGGCGATTGCGGCGAGCATTCCCGTCAGCAATGCGTAGACGTCGGGCAACGCCAGCTCCGGTTCGCAAAATGCGTCGATGAGTTCGGCGACGAGTTGCGCTACGGCGTAGCGCTCGGGTTCCACCAAGGCTTGCCAATGTGCCGTCACGATATCGGCGTGCACGATGACGTCGAGCGAGCGCCCGCGATGCATCTCGAACTCGCATTCGGTCGCAAACTCCAAACGCCCGGCTAAGTGGCTCTTGGAGCGCCGTACGCCCTTGGCAACCGCATCGAGCTTTCCGCTATCGGTCGAAAAAAGCGTGACGATCCGATCGGCTTCGCCGAGCGGACGTCCGCGCAGCACCACGCCGCGAGTCTTATACGAACGACTTGAACGAATAGGGAAGCAGCTCCGCCAGCGTCTGCGCGACCGGGCCATCGGGGGTGGTAAAAACCACCGTCATTTGTGGATTGAATTCCGCAAGAACTTGGCGGCACGCTCCGCACGGGCTCGCGAGGGCATCGTCGGGTCCCGCGATCGCGATCGCTTCGAAGTCGCGGAATCCGCCGGAAATGGCCGCTGCGACGGCGGCGCGTTCGGCGCAGATCGTTAGACCGTAACTCGCATTTTCAATGTTCGAACCAAAAAAGACGTGACCGTCGCCGACATCCAGCGCAGCACCGACGGAAAATTCCGAATACGGCGCGTAGGCCCGCGATCGAGCATCGCGCGCGGCGGAGATCAGCTCTTCGTGTTCAGGTGAGAGCGTCATGCTCGTCTGCCTTTTCTTCCGTTTCTTGGGTCGCTCCGTTCGGGCTCGTGAACACGCGCACCGCTAAAATGCGCCGCCCTCGCATGCGGTCGACACGCAAACGCGTCGTTGCATCGGCTTCCACTTCTTCACCTTCGCCCGGCAGACGCCCGAACAGACCGACGATATATCCACCGATGGTCTCGAAATCCTCGGTTGGGATATTCGTTCCCAGTTTGGCGTTCACGTCTTCGATGTTGGTTGCCGCTTCGATCACGGCCTCTTCGTCGGAGACGATGTGAATGGGTTCTAACTCGTCGGTATCGTGCTCGTCGCGGATTTCCCCGACGATCTCCTCGAGCAGATCCTCCATCGTCACCAACCCGGCGGTGCCGCCGTATTCGTCGACCACGATGGCACTCGAAAATTTGTTACGCTGCATCTCGCGCAGCAGCTCCGCAATCTTCTTCGTTTCCGGCACGTGCTCGATCGGACGCATCAGCCCGCGAATACTGGCGTGCGACAGCGTGCCGTTTGAAAGGGCGATCAGCAATTCGCGGTCGTGGACGACGCCGACGATATCGTCCTTCGATTCTTGGTAGACGGGCAGCTTGGAGTAGCCCTCCGCGACCACGACGTCGAGCGCTCGACGCGGCGGATCGTCGATCGACACTGCGACGATGGCCGGGCGCGGCGTCATGACTTCGCGCACGATCGTGTCGCCGAACTCGATGACGGAGTGAATCATCTCGCGCTCTTCTTCTTCGATCACGCGCTGCTCGGCGCCGACGTCGACCAACGAGCGAATGTCTTCTTCCGTCACGTAGATCTGATGTGGATGCTTGACGCCGAAGATGCGAAGAATCAGATTCGATACGAAAATGAATACGTTGGTTATCGGACCGATGACCGCGGTCAGCGCGCGCGTGTACCTCGCGAGCCCCAGCGCCCAGCGGTCGCCGTGGCCGGCCGCCAGCGTCTTGGGAATGATCTCGCCGAAGAGCAGCAAGACGATCGACATCACCGCGGTCGACCAGATGGCCGGGTTCGGCAAGCCGAGGTCGATCGCAATCGTGGTCGCGAGCGAGTCGGCCGCGAGCAACGCGACCGTATTCCCGATCAGGATGGAGGTGAGAAAGCGGTTTTTGTCTTCGACGAGATGCAGGACGTCATCCGAACCCTTGACCTTGCGGTCGGCCATGCTTCGCGCGCGCAGACGCGAAACGGCGACCAGAGCGGTCTCGGACGCGGAGAAAAATGCCGAGCACGCGACGAGCACGACGAGTGCGGCAATCTCGAACCAGTTTGTAGGGTGGGGGTCGGTGTTCAAATCGGCGCCATTATAGCATAGGGTGCATGCGGACCAGGAGGTAGACGGCCAGGGCCACCACGGTGCCCAGCACCCCGCCGGCTACCGCTTCGGCAACGGAGTGGATCCGGGCCTCTACGCGGCTCTGGGCTACCAGGAACGCGATGAAGTACGCCAGGAGGCCCGGCAAGGGCCGCTGGTACAGGAACGCGAGCAGCGTGGCCGCCGCAAAGGCCAGCGCCGCGTGGCCCGAAATGGCGCCCCCCTGCAGTGCCGAGCCCCGCCCGACCCAGGCCTTGGCGAAGATCGTGATGATCGCTACCGACGCGAGGACGACGAAGGCGATGTTGCTCGGGACGGTTGCGACCATCTCAAAGACCCGTTGGCCGCCGTTGATGATGCCCTGGTAGAACACGAGATAGCCGACGATGATGGCCGCGACCGAGGCGACCAACACCGCACCGGCCGCCACGTCCTTGGCGGTTTTTGCGAGCGGATGGTGGGTAACGGTGAGCAGGTCGACGATCGCCTCAACTGACGTGTTGACCAACTCGAGCGCGAGCACGATGGCGATAATGATGACGAGGTCGACCACGTAGTCGCGGTCGAGACGCAGCAAGAGGGCCGCGAGTAAAACCAGCAGCGAAAGCACCAAATGCACGCGCATGTTCGACTGCGTGCGTGCGGCGTACATAATGCCCTCAAACGCATGGTTGAACGAATGGAGAAATTTGCGGTTCACGACACCATCACGCGTCGTACGGCCAGGGCATGCCGATTGCATCGGCGAGACGTCGCTCCTCGCCCTCCATGCGCGCGCGCTCGCCGGCCTCTTCGTGATCGTGGCCGAGCACGTGCAGCAGTCCGTGAATCAATAGGCGATAGATTTCGCGCTGCAGAGGAGCGTCGTAGGCGGCGGCCTGCCGCCGCGCCGTGTCGATGCTGATCACGATATCGCCGAGCAGACGCTCCGGACTTGTCGCCTCAGGCTCGAGCGGGAACGAAAGGACGTCGGTGGGTTTGTCTTTGCCGCGATGCTCGCGATTGATCGCGCGAATCGCCGCGTCGTCGACGAGGCTAATGGAGATCGCGGCTCCGCCTTCGCCGACGGCATGCATGAGGGAGCGCATCGTGGTCCGCAGGGCACGAGCGTCGACACCGCTGCGCCGGACGTCGCTACGGTAGTGGATCGTCGTAGGCACGGATGATTTTCGCGACGAGCGGATGGCGTACCACGTCGCTCTCGTTCAGCTCGACCGCACCGATATCTTCGAGACCGCCCAAGCGACGTGCGGCATCGCGCAGGCCGCTGCGCGCCCCGTGCGGGAGATCGATCTGGGTCACATCGCCGTTCACGACCATTTTTGACCCCGAGCCGATGCGCGTCAAAAACATCTTGAGTTGGTCGCCGGTTGCGTTCTGAGCCTCATCCAGAATGACGAACGCATCGTTGAGCGTCCTTCCGCGCATATAGGCTAGCGGCGCAACTTCAATCGTACCGCGCTCGATGTATTTTTCGATCAACGCTCCGTCGAGCAGATCTTCGAGTGAGTCGTAGAGGGGGCGCAGATACGGATCGACCTTCTCGCGAAAGTCGCCCGGCAAGAAGCCGAGCTTTTCTCCCGCTTCGACCGCGGGCCGGGACAGAATCAGCCGCGCGACATCGTGATTTTTGAGCGCGCGCACGGCCATGACGACCGCCAGAAACGTCTTCCCGGTTCCGGCCGGACCGATGCCGATCGTCAGCGTGTTCTCTTCGATCGAGCGCACGAGTGCGCGCTGGCCGGCGGTCTTCGGGCGGACCTCCTTGCCGCGATGGTTGCGCAGCAGCGTGGCGGGCAACTTGCGGCCGCCGGGCGCTTCGTGCAATTCCGCAACGGCGAGGGCGACGTCATCGGGCGTGATCTGCGCACCATCGACGGCGGCCTCCAGCATGTGCATCACCGCGCGCTCGGCGCGATCGACGTTGCTTTTCGCGCCCGCCACCAGCAGCGCGTTGCCATCGGCGCGGACGCTCACCCCGAGGCGGCGTTCGAGCGCCGAAAGATTCTGATCCAGATGCCCAAAGAGCCGAACGTGGTCGGCAAGTGGAGTTAGATCGATGGATCGTTGTGCCGTGGACTCCAGAAGTACTCCTGTTGCGATTTAGGCGGCCCGAGAACCTCGGCAGCTACGATCGCCTTAACGATGCTGCCTCTCCCGAACATACCACGAATGGGGGCATTTGCGGTCACGGGTGCAGCCACAACCGGCGCCGCTACGGGTTTCGCGCGCGGGACCGTGACCGGCGTGCGCTTGATCGCGGCGGCCACGGGCGGCGGCTCGGCCGCCACGGGTGGCATCGCGAACGATTCGATGATGCGCTGCGCCGGCGACGGTGCACGCGGCACGGGTACCGGCTGAGGTGCCGGCGCCATGCGGGGCCGCGCAGCTTCGCGCTGCGCGGCCGCCCGCTTGGCATTTTTTACGATACTGGAAATCACGCCGATAACGACGATGACGATCCAGATCAGGCCGCCGATGTCCCGCACGAGCTACTTGATCGGCGGCATCGGGGGTGGCGTACCGCCGTCGTTCGCTTGGCCCGGCTCGACGCTTCCGCCGATGGCGTCGCGCATGCCGGTGTCCGCCTGCAGATTCTTGAGTTTGTAATAGTCCATGACGCCGAGGTTGCCGTTTCTAAATGCCTCGGCGATCGCGAGCGGCACCGAAGCCTCGGCCTCAACCACCTTGGCGCGCATCGCTTGCGTCAACGCGCGCTGCTCTTGTTCCGAAGCCTGCGCCGCGTATTGCCGCTCGGCGGCTTTGGCTTGTGCGATCTTGCGATCGGCCTCGGCCTGGGTCGTCTGCAGCTCGGCGCCGATGTTTTTTCCAACGTCGACGTCCGCGATATCGATGGAGACAATCTCAAACGCCGTGCCGGAATCCAAGCCTTTCCCCAGCACCGTCTTGGAAATACGATCCGGATATTCGAGAACTTCCTTATGATCGACGGCCGCGCCGACCGCGGCCACGACGCCTTCGCCGACGCGGGCGATCACGGTTTGCTCGCCAGCACCGCCGACGTAACGGTCAAGGTTGCTGCGTACCGTCACGCGCGCCTTTACGTTCAGCTGGATGCCGTTTTGCGCCACGCCCTGAAAGATCGGCGTCTCGATGACCTTCGGATTGACCGACATCTGCAACGCCTCGACGACGTTGCGTCCCGCGAGGTCGATCGCAGCGGCACGCTGGAACTCGAGGGGAATCTGCGCGCGTTGCGCGGCGATCATCGCCAGCGTTACGCTCTCGATGTTACCGCCCGCGAGGTAATGGGACTGCAACTGATCCACGGTCAGCGTCAAGCCGGCCTTACGACCGCGGACGAAGTTCGTCACGATCACGCTCGGCGGAATGCCGATCAACCGCATGCGCACGAGCGCACCAATGCCTAGTGGGACGCCCGCCGCTATCGTGCGGATCCACATCCCAAGTGGGAAATAGTACAGAAACGTGAAGAACAGGATGACCGCGACAAAAAAGATGATCGCGACGCCTGCAAATGCGAGAGACACTATACTTAAACTTCCTTTTTAGTCCTGAGCTCGTCGAAGGGCCTACTTATAGCTTGGGAGGGTCACGGGCTCTACGAAGATGCGCGCGCCCAGCACGCGCGTGACGCGGACGGGAGTTCCCTCCGCAATGAATTCTCCCTCGGTCAATACATCGACGCGTTTACCGTCGATCTGCGCGATACCGGCGGGTCGCAACAGCGTCACGGCGGTTCCGGTCGCCCCGCTGAGCGACGAAAAGTCGGTGCTCGTGACGTAATCGGGCCCCTGCGCGCTCGCAAGCGTCAGCTTCTGCATCCAGGCGTTCTGCGGGAAGGCCCGCGTGAAGAGCGCAAATGCGATCACCGTAAGGATGACCGCCGTCGACACCGTTTCGATTGCGACAAAAAAGAACGGTAAGCCGAACGCTAAAAGCACCGCTGCGAGGAGTGCGAGTCCGCCTAAAATGCCCGGCGCACCGTGGCCGGGTACTACGTGTAACTCCCAGAGGATGCCCAACAGGCCGACGATCGCAAGCGCGATAACGAAGCCGTTCGAGAATCCAGCGTACACGTGCGTTCCGAAAAAGAGCGCGAGCGCGCCGACGCCGATCGTACCGGCGATGCCGTGCAACGTCTGCATCTCGAGAATCAGTCCGAGCATGCCAAGCGAGAGCAGAATCGTGCTGATGGCCGGGTTCGTTGCGAAACGTGCCACGCGTTCCGCCCAGGTATAGTCGGCAGCCGTCCGGGGCGCCGATTCCAAATGCTGCGACGCGAGCGCCGCGTCGAGCGAATCCGCCTCACCGTCGGCGATGTGCGTGCGGAGCGCATCGGCCGTATTGAGTGTGAGAAAAGCGTTGTGCGACTTATATTCCGGCACGTCGATCGAGCGATCGACCATAGCCGCTACCAGCATCGGGTTGCGATGGTTGCGCAGCGCGGAGGATTCAAATTCCGACTTCACCGCCGAAACGGTTTCCGCCGTGTCGGGATGCGGCTCCGCCGAGCCGATGGAGGCACCCGGCGCCATGACGATTTTGTTCGACGAGATCGAGATCAGCGCGGCCGATGAAAAGGCTCGCCCCGTGACGTACGCGATCACCGGCTCGTGCGCGGAGAGAATGGAGTCCTTGATGCTCTGCGCGGCCTCGACCAATCCACCATTGCTGTTGACCTCGAGCACGATGGCGCGCGCGCCGGTGTCATTCGCTTGTGCGACCGCCCGTTGAACGAGATGCGCCATCCCATCGTCGACGATGCCTTCGATCGGCACGATCACGACCGGTGCGCTCGAGGCGCCCGCCGCAGCGGCGTAGCCGGCAAATCCCAGCACGACTAGCGCAAGTGAGACCCCTGCCCGTATGACCTTCATATCAGGTGCTACCCTTCGGCGCCGTCAAGGTTACGCCCGCGCGAGCGAAGCCGCGCGACTTTAACTGGCAAAGCTTCAGCTTTGACAGGTAAAGTCTAGCCTAGTTCTTCGGTGACGATTTGACGGATCAAGTTGCCGTCGGCCAGCCCTTTGAGTTGCGGCATGAGCGCTTTCATCGCCGCGCCCTGGTTGCGGCTCTCTGGGGGAAGCCCATCGAGGGCGGCCTTGACGATCGCCCGCACTTCTTCAGGCGACTTTTGAGCAGGCAGATAGGTGACGAGGATGTCGCGCTCGGCGCGTTCCTTGTCGGCCAGATCGGTGCGACCGGCTTTTTCGAATTCCGTCAACGAATCGGAACGCTGCTTGACCAGCTTCTGAACGACCGCCAACTCGTCGGCATCTGAGAGCTCGGCTCCGGCTTCGGACCGTTTATAGGTGAAGCCGGAGAGGGCCGAACGAAGGGTGTCCAGGCGCAATTGGTCGCGCGCCCGCATCGCCTCCTTGAGATCCGAAGCGATGCGGTCCTTGAGGGAGCCCATTAGGCGCGGCGTTTACGAGCGGCCGCGGACTTCTTCTTGCGGCGAACGGAGGGCTTTTCGTAGTGCTCGTGCTTGCGCGCCTCGGCGAGGATCCCGGCCTTTTGGGTGGCCTTTTTGAAACGGCGTAGCGCGCTCTCGATCGATTCTCCCGGAGCTATGCGAACTTCCATTGTTGTGTACAGACCCCCCTTCGTGGCGCGGTCCTGCGGGGACGGCGCAAAAATCTCAGCGAGGGCTCAAAGGCGAACCCCGACGGGATACTCTAGCACAGCGCCATGGGGCCGTCAAACGTCCTTCGTCAGCCTCAGGACAGGCCTATCCGGGCGGCCACCCCATCAAGCGGCCCGCTAAGACGTGAACGTGCACGTGATCGACCGTCTGCCCACCTTCGGCGCCGGTGTTAACGACCAGCCGGAATCCGCTGCCGGCCTGCTCGCGCCCGATCTTTGCGGCCAGGCGAAACAGCTTCCCGACAAGCTCGGGGTCGCCGTCTGCCAGCTCCACCACGTTCTCAACGTGCCGGACCGGCATAACGAGCAAGTGATGCGGTGACTGCGGGTTGATATCGTTGATCACGATCAGATCGTCGTCGCGGTAGACGGGCGTGACGGGAACCTGGCCCGCAGCGATCTTACAGAAAATACAGTCCATGCTTACCTCCGAATCGTAAAGGTCCAAGATTTCGTCGTCACATTTCCGGCGCGATCGCCGACGCGGACCGTCACGCGCACGGGACCTTCCGGGTATGCGTAGGCTGGGTTGTATTGAACGTATTGCGCCGTGCGCACGCATTCGGAGGTCACGTCGCGTCCGTTGACCCACAGGAGAATGCTCGCGGGATTCACCGGCACCGCGCCCGACGAAAACGTCGCATAGATGGCGGGATGTTGCGTGTTCACGCGCGCGTTCACGTCCGGCGCGAAATCCTCGATGCCGGGCGGCGAACTTGCGCTGGACAGGGTGCGCGCCGCCGTGACGTCGGGCGCGTTGAGACTGCCGACGCGCAGGTGGCCGATGATCGGAACCTCGCTTAGCGTCGCGCCGCTCGGGAGTTGATACGTTCCGACGTACGTCCCGGGCGTACGCTCGACCATCGCCTGCGCGCTGACGTATGGACCGATATCGAACGTTGCGGCGCCCCCCGGCGTTGCGTGCATGGTCACCGTGATGGTGTCGCCCGGCCGCAGCGGATGATCGGCATCGAGGTCGACGCTCGCAATGACCGGGCCGCCCGCAATCGGACTCGCGACCGCTACGGCTCTGCTTACCAGGATCGAACGCACCTCGTCGCTCTCCACGTTGAAGCGCACGGCAACGTTGTCGCCGACCGCTAAATCGGCGATCGTCGCCGGATGCCCGTTGAGCGAAATCTCCGTCGTGCGCGTGGGCGCGATCACGTGGCCGTCTTGGAGCACGAATTCGTCGGTCGTCGCGGCGGCAATGCGGCCGTAACGCGAACCGAACGCGTCTTCAACGCGCTCGACGTGCCCTTTCTTATTCATGTAGATGCGGGCGAAATCTCCGGGCCGCACGTCGGAAAGCTCGCCGGGCGAGACGACGTTGGCGGCCACGTCGTGCATCTCGACGACGGCGTTGCGTCCGATTGGAATCGTCTTGACGTTCGCGTTGTCGGTGAGCGTCACGGTTGGCGGATCCGAATCCACATCGATTGCCGAAACCGTGCCGTAGCGCTGAATCACCGCGCCTTCCTGCGCTAGGCCGTCCGAGGAGCGCCCGACCAGCTGGGCGACGATCTGCACGCTATTCGTGCGTTTGTCGAACGTCGCTTGCGCACCCAGAACCTCGGTAAAAAATCGCAGCGGCGCGTACAACACGTCGCTGAACTCCACCGGCGGCGCGTCCAGATAGACCGGATCGCCGTCGATGTGCGCGATGCGACTGCCGATCGTGAGCGAAACCGTCTTGGAGCCGATCTGCGTCGAAATCACTCGTCCGTCGCGAACGAATTCAAGCCCGAGCGCTTCGATCGTACGCCGCACGGGAACCAGTAGACTCCCGTGGTCGAATCGCGGCGGCGGGCGCAGCGGTAACGCTTCGCCATTAATTACAATCGCAATCGGATGCGTCGCCGGCGCGCTCGCGCCGGGGGCCGCTCCAATAGCTAGCACCAGCGCACACGCG
>Ga0181525_10004388_pt1 | contig 10863 bp, 8 predicted proteins | sample PEATcosm2014_Bin_48_FD_121100 | JGI IMG/M metagenome (GOLD analysis project Ga0181525, IMG submission 121100) | Peatland microbial communities from MTU Mesocosm Facility, Houghton, MI, USA - PEATcosm2014_Bin06_10_metaG | ecosystem: Environmental > Terrestrial > Soil > Wetlands > Peat | place... | reverse complement strand
CTGGACGCTGCCCGAGGTTTCGGCCTGGGCGGTATTTCCCGGCCGGCGCCTGATGCCGGCTCGTACGCGGGTCTTCATCGACGCCCTGCAAGCAGCCTGCGCAGGTCCCGGCTGCCAGGAAGGTCCATCGACGGCGATGCAACTTCAGGATTCCCCCCATGCAGATCGATCCCGCGCAGCACTCCAAGGCCGATAGCTACAAGCTGCTGACCAACCTGGTCGTGCCGCGGCCCATCGCCTGGATCACCAGCCTGGGCACGAACGGCGTCGTCAACCTGGCGCCGTTCAGCTTCTTCAACGCCGTGGGCAGCGAGCCGCTGTACATCGTCGTCGGCATCGGCCGGCGCGATAGCGGCGCACCCAAGGACACGGCGCGCAACATCGCCGAGCGCGGCGAGTTCGTCGTCCATTTCGTCACCGAGGAGTTGCTGGGGGCGATGAACATCTCCGCCGCGGACTTCCCGCCGGACGAGAGCGAGGTCACGGCCGCCGGACTGCACCTGGCGCCATCCGAGCGCATCGCGACGCCACGACTGGCCGAAGCGCCGGCCAGCTTCGAATGCCGGCTGTTCCAGTCGGTGCCGATCGGCGTCAACACGCTGTTCATCGCCCAGATCGTGATGTTCCACGTTGACGACCGGCTGCTGGGGCCGCGCATGCACATCGAGGGTTTCGCACCGATCGGGCGGCTGGGCTCGCCATCGATGTACTGCCGCACGACCGACCGCTTCGACCTGCAGCGCCTGACGCGGGCGCAAGTACCACTCACGCCCGCGTAGCGCTTACGGGCGGCGTCGATATCAGGGCGATGGTTTTCCTGGTCGCCATTGGGCAGTATTTATTGTCATAAAGCAAAGTTCTGGCGGCTATTCCCATGGCGTCATTGGTGATTTCAATTCTTGCGTTCAGCTAACCTCGATAGGAATTAATCCCAACAAAGCGATTTTATCTTTCAGGCAGGCAAATCTATGACCCGATTTCTTAATCACCTCAAGATCTGGCAGAAATTTGCCCTTGTCGTCCTCCTGGTTATTCCCATGGTTGCTTACCCGACCTATCTTGTCTATCAGAATGACCGTGCCACGCTCGACACCGCGAGCTCGGAACTCGATGGCATAGGGCCGACCGTCGCCTTGGTCCACCTGATGCAATTGACGCAACGGCATCGCGGCCTGTCATCGGCTTACCTGGCCGGCAACAACGCGCTCTCCGGTGATCGGGAAAAGGCCAAGTCGGATATCGACGATGCGCTCAACGCGGCGACGACCGCGACCGGTGCCATTGCCGATGACGATCTCAAGTCCGACCTCGCCGGCCTGGCCCGCGATTGGCAAGCGCTGGCCCAGGTGGTTGCGTCAAAGAGCCTGAGCACCGGCGAAAGCCTCGAACGCCACAGCGCCTTGATCGCGAGCGAGCTCAAGACGATCGATGATGTGGCCGCAACCTCGCAGTTGGCACTCGATCCGGAGACGGCAAGCTATTACCTGGTCACCGCCGTGACCATGCACCTGCCACGGATGACCGAGGCCCTGGGCCTGGCGAGGGTCCATGGCTTGGCGAGCCTGGCAAAGGGCGCCGGTTCCCCGGCGGAACGCGCGAGCATCGGTGCCCTGGCCGAACGCGTGCAGATGCACTTTGCCGATGCGAAGACGGCCATGGACCGTGCCGCGCAAGCCGATCCGGCAACAAAGACCGCGCTCGAGAAGCCTACGGCCGAAGCCGTCGCGGCTGCACAATCGGCCATTCACCTGATCGACGACAAGATCGTCCACGCCGACAAGCTCGATTACGACTCCAGGGTCTATGACGACGCGATGTCGACGGCCATCGACCAGCAATACGCCTTGATTGCCTCTGGCATCGATGCCCTGACGGGAATCCTGGCCGCACGGCAGCGGGCGAACCACCGGGAGCTGATATTGCTTGCCGTGGAAATGCTCGCCCTTTCCGCGCTGGCGCTGGGAACCATCTACCTGGTCAACCGCGCACTCAGCGCGAGCGTCAAGGAAGCGATGGTCCTCTCCGATGCGATGGCGCGCGGCGACCTGACGGCGTCCGTCCGTTCGTCGTCCCGGGATGAGATCGGCCAGATCGTCGAGGGCATCGGCAAATCGATGAACGCCCTGGCGCTCATCGTCGCCGAGATCAAGCTATCGAGCGAATCGGTCAGTTCCGCCGCTGCGCAGATCGCCGCCGGCAATCTGGACCTGAGCAGCCGGACCGAGGAACAGGCCTCGTCGCTCCAGCAGACCGCCGCATCGATGGAGCAACTCAGCAGCACCGTGCGCCAGAGCGCCGACAGTGCCCGCGAGGTCAATGCGCTGGCAGGCACGACGTCCGAGGCGGCCAATCGCGGCGGCGCGGTGGTGAGCAAGGTCGTCACGACGATGGACGACATCACGACCTCCAGCCGCAAGATCGGCGAGATCATCTCCGTCATCGACGGCATCGCCTTCCAGACCAATATCCTCGCCTTGAATGCCGCGGTGGAAGCGGCACGTGCCGGCGAGCAGGGCCGGGGATTTGCCGTCGTTGCCAGCGAGGTGCGCACGCTGGCCCAGCGCTCGGCGCAAGCCGCCCGCGAGATCAAGGACCTGATCAACGATTCGATGCGCAATGTCGAGACAGGCAGCCACCAGGTGAAGGATGCCGGCGATGCCATGCGCGCGATTGTCGACCAGGTCAAGCGCGTCACGGACCTGATCGCGGATATCTCCCACGTGAGCGGCGAGCAATCCAGCGGCATCGCACAGGTCAGCGATGCGGTTTCCCAGATGGACCAGGTGACGCAGCAGAACGCCGCATTGGTCGAGGAGTCGGCGGCGGCCGCGGCGAGCCTGAAGGATCAGGCCCAAGCGCTGGCCGATGCGGTGGCCATCTTCAAGGTGGGAACCGCCACGGCATAGCTTGCGGCGGCGCTGCGCAACGGGCGAGGACGGCCCGTTTTCGCGCCAGAGATGAGCGCGCACCCGGGAAGGACGCAATGCTCAGGCCCTGGTTCCCGCGTTCGATTTGGGGAAATCGGCGGCGCGCGCAATGACTTCGCCAGCCGCGAAGTCCTTGCGCAACGCGTCGAGCTTGGCCATGGCGCCCTCGAAGGCATCGTTTCCAAGCAGCAGGTGACGCGGTGGATCGCCAGACGACACCGCCTCGACGATCGCCCGGGCAGCGCGGACCGGGTCCCCGGGCTGCTTGCCGGACGAAGCGCGCACGGCGGCTCGCACGTTGCCTGCGGTCGTCGCGTAGTCGTCAATCCGATGCGCGCTCTCGTTGGCTGAACGGCCGGCCCAATCGGTGCGAAAACCGCTGGGCTCGACCACCATGACCCGGATCCCCAGCGCTTCGACCTCCTGGCGCAAGGCATCCGAAAGCCCTTCGACGGCGAATTTGGTGGCGTTGTACTGGCCGAGCGCCGGCATGCCGTGCAAGCCGGCCAACGAGGAAAGGTTGACGATGCAGCCGCGATGGCGCTTGCGCATGCCCGGCAACACGGCCTGGATCATGGCGGTAAGGCCGAATACATTGACCTCGAACATCCTGCGTACTTCGGCTGCTTCGCCTTCCTCGATCGCGGCGAAGTAGCCTATGCCGGCATTGTTGACCAATACGTCGATCGCGCCGAAACGCGCCTCGGCGGCATTGATGGCCGAGCTTATCTGGTCCGGGCGCGTGACATCGAGCTTGAGAACGAGCACCTTGTCCGTGACGCCGTAGCCCTCCAGCCTTGACGGGTCGCGGGCGGTCAGCACCGTGCGAAAGCCGCGTTCGATCGCCAGTTTGCCCAGCTCCAGGCCAAAGCCGGTGGAGCAACCGGTGATGAGCCACACCGGCGATTCGGGCACGAGGGAATTGCTGACTTGTGCGGTCATCGCGTTTCCCCTATGTTCAGAGCGGCGCGGCAATCTTGCCGGCGCGCACGAGTTTCTTGTTTACGAACTCCTGGATGCCCATATTGCCCAGTTCGCGACCATAACCCGAGTTCTTGATGCCGCCGAAAGGCAGCGCGGCATCACCCCAGTCGATGTTGTTCACGAACATCATGCCGGTATCGATACGACTGGCCACGCGCTTGCCGCGCGCCTCATCGCGCGTCCATACGGAACCTCCCAGTCCGAAATCGGAGTCGTTGGCCAGCGCAATGGCCTCGTCCTCGGTCTTCACGCGGTAAATGGAGGCCACCGGTCCGAAGAATTCGTCGCGGAAGACAGGATTTCCCGGTTTGATGTCGGTGAGTATGGTCGCCTGCATGAACGAACCGGATCGATCCATGCGATCGCCGCCCATCAACAGCTTCGCTCCACTCTTGACGGCGCCTTGCACCTGTTCGAGCAGCTGCACCAAGGCAGCTTCCGTGGAAAGCGGTCCGTGCGTGGTCGTCTCGTCCATGGGGTCGCCGGGCTTCAGGGCCAGTAGCGCCTTCCTGAATTCCGACAGGAAAGTGTCGGCGATGGCATCCATCACGATGAAGCGCTTGGCCGCGCAGCAGGTCTGGCCGGCATTGAACATCCGACCCCAGACGGCCCACGGGATCGTCGTCTCGAGGTCCGCGTCGTCGAGCACGATGAAAGGGTCGCTGCCACCGAGTTCCATGGTCGACTTCTTCAGGTTGCGTCCGGCACGCGCCGCCACGCTGCGTCCGGCAGCGACACTGCCGGTGAGCGCCACGCCCCTGATGCGCGGATCGTCGATCACGCGTTCGGACTGTTCGTGGGAAATCAGCAGGTTCGTGTACGCACCCAACGGCGCTCCGGCGGCGAGCAGCAGCTTCTCGAAGGCGATGGCACATTGCGGCACGCAACCGGCATGCTTGACCACCAGCACATTGCCGGCCATCAGTTGCGGCCCGGCCACGCGGGCCAGCTGGTAGTACGGGAAGTTCCACGGTTCGATGCAGAACAGCACTCCCATGGGCGAACTCTCGACGTGGGCCTCGCCGACTTTGGGGTGCAGTTCGACCGGCGCAAGGAAGGACTCCGCGTTCTTGGCGTAGTAGGCCAGGATGTCAGCGCTGAACTTGACCTCGCCACGCGCTTCGCCGATGCGTTTGCCCATCTCGAGCGTTTCCAAGCGGGCGTAGTCGTCGCCGTCGGCCTGCAATAGGGCAGCGGCTTTGCCGATGATGAGCGCGCGCTCGGCATAACTCTTGTGCTTCCAGGTCTGGAAGCAGCTCTGGGCAGCCGCCAGCGACTTCTCGAGGTCGGCATCGCTCATGCTTTCGAAGGCCTTGAGCAGCTTGCCGTCGTTGGGATTGACGCTTTGATATTCCATGGAACGCTTTCCTTCGTGAAGTGCGCCGGTTCAGGCAGCCAGGGCGGGATAGTCGGTGTAACCCTTGGCACCGGGCACATAGAACGTCGCCATATCGGGGGTGTTGAGCGGTGCGCCCTTGCGCATCCGCGCCACGAGATCCGGATTGGCCAGGAAAGGGCGCCCGAAGGCGACCAGATCGCCGCGCTTGTCGAGCAAGGCCTGTTCTGCGCTCGCGCGATCGAATCCCCCGGAGAGGATGAACAGCCCGTCGAAGCCGGCGCGAAGCTTGAGCTTGAAATCCGGTGGTACCGGCGGTGCACCCATCGACGAGTGATCTACCAGGTGCAGGTAGAGCAGGCCCAGCGATGAAAGCGCCTTGGCCAGCGCCAGGTACTGCGCCTGCACTTCGGGAAATTCACCGGTACCGTTGAAGTTTCCGTAAGGCGAGAGGCGAATGCCGACGCGATCACGTCCTATGGCGGCAATAGTGGCTCGCGCTATCTCGAGCGCCAGAAGGTTTCGGCCTTCGATGCTGCCACCGTGGCCGTCCGTGCGCTGGTTGACGAGCGGGTTGAGGAACTGTTCGATCAGGTAACCGTTGGCGCCGTGCAACTCGACACCGTCGAATCCGGCATCCAGGGCAAGTCGCGCGGCTTTCTCATGCTCCTCGACGACGTGGAGGATGTCGGCATCGCCCATCGCGCGCGGTGCACTGTAGGGTTGCATGCCCAGTTCATCGGTATAGATCTCGCCCGGGCACGCCGCCGTGCCCGGTCCCAGCACTTCGGCACCCGCGGGGAGGTTGGCGACATGGGCCACGCGGCCACAGTGCATGAACTGCACGAAAATCTTGCCGCCTTGCGCGTGGACGGCCGTGGTGATGGCTTTCCAGGCCTCCACCTGCGTCGCATCATACAAACCGGGTATGCGTGCGTAACCGAGGCCGTTAGGGCTGGGCGAGGTGCCCTCCGTGATGATCAGACCCGCGGTCGAACGTTGGCCGTAATAGGTCGCCATGAGGGTATCCGGCGTGTGCTGCGGCGTCGCCCGGCTCCGCGTCATCGGGGCCATCACCATGTGGTTGGCGAGTTGAAGCGAGCGTGCGGCGAATTTCTCGAAAAGCATTGGATGGATTCCTGGAGGTGACCGAACCCGCAGCGTGCGCGCAGGCGCGTCGCTGGCAGGATCCGTGGTGTCGGGAGTCTTGCCCGGAAGACGCAGCCTGCGCGCCGGGGCGCCTCAGGTCTGTTTGGTGGCGCACCGAGGGTGGATTCGGCGCCTCGGGGCGCGATGGCAAAGCAGGGAAGTCGCCGATCAGTTGAGGATGACGATCTCCACGTCGCCGCTGCGACGCACGACGTGCAGAGCCACGTCGTTCTCGCGACGCGACAACTGCAGATCGACTTCGGCATCACCCAGGCGTAGATCGGAAATTCGGCATTCGTCCATCCAGGCGGGCAGCGCCGGTCGCGTGAAGCGGATCTGGCGTGCGCCCGGGTCGAAGGAAATGCCGATCACGGCTCCCATCAGGCCAAACACGGTCGCAGCCGACCAGGCCTGTGGTATGCACGCCACCGGATAGGCGGTTGGCGAGGAACCGGGCCTGCGCTCGAATCCGCAGAACAACTCCGGCAGTCGCCGATCGGCGCTGAAAAGCGAGGCTTCGAACAGCGCACTCATGACCCTCAGCAAGGGTTCGCGCAGACCATAGCGTGCAAACCCCATGGCGATCATCGCGTTATCGTGGGGCCAGACCGAACCGTTGTGGTAGGACATCGGGTTATAGCGGATCTCGGTCTCCTCGACGGTCCGAATTCCCCACAGCGAGAAGGCAGCCGGAGACAGCAGGCGCTGCGCTACGCGTGCCGCGTGCTCGGCCGTGGCCAGCCCCCCCATCAGCACCAGGCCGGCATTGGACGTGGCGATCCGGCACGGGCGATGGTTCGCGTCGATGGCGATGGCGTAGGTTCCCAGATCCTCGAGCCAGAATGCCGATTCGAAAGTGCGTTCCAGACGTACGCCCGCGGCGACCCATTTTGCGGCCAGCGGGGTCTTGCCCAGCCGCGCAGCGAGTCCAGCGGCGCCCTGGTAGGCGCTGTACGCATAGGACTGCACTTCGGCCAGCGCGATCGGCGCTTCGGCGAGTCGGCCGTCGGCATGGAAAATCGCGTCGCCGCTATCCTTCCATCCCTGATTGACGAGGCCATTCACCGACCGGCGATCGTACTCGAGGAAACCGTGGCCATCGGCTCGGCCGTTGCCCAGCATCCATTGGACGGCCGCTTCGATCGCCGGCCAGATATCCAGGATCAGGCCCAGGTCCGCGGTCCGTTGGAAATACGCGGCCGCCAGGACAACGAATAGCGGCGTGGAGTCGACGCCGCCGTAATAGCGCGCGAACGGCACCTCGCCCAGGATGGCCATTTCACCGCGGCGCGTCTCGTGCAGGATCTTGCCCGGTTCGGCATCGGCCTTGGGATCGTGCGTCGTTGCCTGCGTGGCAGCAAGAAAGCGCAGGGTTCCGGCCGCCAGGCTCGGATCGACCCAGAGACATAGCAGCGCCGTGATGATGCCGTCGCGTCCGAATTCGGTGGAAAACCATGGGATGCCGGCATACGCATACAGTCCCTGCGGCGTCTGGGTAATCAGCATTTCCAGGTCGGCACGCGACCGATTGGTCCAGGCATTGAAACGCTCGTTGCTGGTGAAGATCTTCGCGACCTCGGTCTGGCGCTCCTCGCGGTGGCGCGAAGCGGCCTCCAGGCAGCTGGCCATCGACTGCGCCGGGGCCGGCCGCCCGTCCCTTTCGCAGCGAACCGATATCTGGATGACGCACGTCCCCGACGCGGCGAGCGCCAATGGCCACACGGCCATGCGTGACGAGGTCATCTGGGGGAAGGGATCGAAGGACAGGTGCGTACGCCGGACGATGGCATCGAGTCCGCGATAACCCAGCACCACGCCGTCGTCCACCGCTTCGTCCGGCAGCATCTGACCGCGTCGTGCGCGCGCAATGCCGCGGACTTCGAAAATGTCGGCAAAATCCGCGCCGAAATGCACTTCGAGCCGGAAGTGCGCGACGCCCTGGCCGAAGTTGCGGATGACCAGGCGCTGGAACAGGACGTCGTCGCCCACCGCCGTGGTGCTGAGGATATGGATCGTATTCTTGGCCAGGCCGATTCCGTCCCTGCCGACAAGGTCGGGATTGCTCAGGTCAGCGGAGATGACGCTGTCGTCTTCCGGAACGAACGAGGAAAGCAGCAGCGGCCGCACGCCATCGATGGTCAGAAGCAGCTGCGCCAGGTAGCGCGTGTCTTCGAAGAACAATCCCTGCGCTGCCGGTCCCATTGCCTGGGCATTGCCGAAATCGTCGAGTACGGCGAAGGCAGAACCCCGCTTGAGGACTCGCGGACGCTGAGTCGCAGCGGAGGATTGCGCCGGGAGATAAAAGGGCGCAGTTTCCCCGCCGTCGCCGGAATCGACCGTGCGTGGCGCGCTCATGGCCCGGGTGGCATCATCATGCGACAGCACGCTGCAGTGGAGCGTGCTCCGCCACGATACGCCGGTACAGTCGCATGTAATCCGCGGCCATTCTGTGGTCGGTGAAGCGCACCTCGAAGCGCAGCCTGACCCTGGTCCGGTCGAGGGCCGGCAGGCGCCGCACCGCATCGATGGCTTGGGCTTCCGTGTCGACGATGTATCCGGTGACGCCGTCTTCGACGATCTCGGGAACGGATCCGTGGCGCATCGCGATGACCGGCGTGGCACAAGCCATGGCCTCGATCATCGCCAGCCCGAAGGGTTCCGGCCACGCAATCGGAAACAGCAGTGCCGCCGCCGCGCCAAGGAACGCGCTTTTCTGCGATTCGCCGATTTCACCCACGAACTCGACGTGCGGGAGGTCGAGCAGCGGTCGGACGATGTTGTCGAAATACACTTGATCGGCCTTGTCCACCTTGGCCGCGAGCTTGATCTTCATCCCCGCACCGGCGGCAATGCGGATCGCCGCATCGGGCGCCTTTTCCGGCGACATCCGGCCGATGAAGGCGAGATACCCTCCGTCCCCGCGCCCGGCCTGCAATTGGCACGGCGGCAGGCCGTGATAGACGGTTCCCGCATAGTTCGCACCCGGCAAGGGCAGGCGCTGCGCATTGGAGACGGATATGACCGGAACATCGGGAAATGCCGCGTATATCGCCTGCAGTTCGGGAAGGTCCATGCGCCCATGCAGCGTGGTCAGGAAGGGGACCCCGACGCGGCGCAGCAGCGGAAAACCCAGGTAATCGATATGCAGGTGAATGATGTCGAAATCGCGGGCGCGCTGCGCCACGGCTTCGAGCATGATGACGTGGGGCGCCAGGTAATCGCGGATCAGCGGGTCAAGGCGCAATGCATGGGGCCACCCCGCTTGCAGCCGCGCCTTGGTAACGCTGTCGCCGCTGGCAAAGAGCGTTACCTCATGGCCCAGATCGACAAGTGCGTCGGTGAGATAGGAAACGATGCGTTCGGTGCCGCCATAGAGCTTTGGCGGTACCGCTTCCATCAGTGACGACACCTGTGCGATTTTCATCGGCGACCTTCCGGCAGGAACCGTGGAACCGGGCCGGCATCATGCGCCAGTACGGAAAGAAGTGCCGTGTGCCGGCGTGCCCGCGGGACGGCGACGGCATTCGGACTCGCGTCGCGCTCACGCGTCGGACGAAACGGTCGACGGGAAATGCTCGGCGGCCAGAACCAGCAAGGCCGCTTCGGCCGGACACTGCGCGGCTTCCCCGTGATCGACATGTGCAGGGAAGTCCGGTCGCTTCTCCCGCAAGTATCGCCCCAGGGCGAATTTGGCCTGGCCCGGACCGGCGATCAAGACGGCTGCCGGATGTTCGAGCGCGGAGACAACGCGCGAGAAGAACTCGGTATCGGCCGGGTGGACATGTTCTCCCTCGCCGATGTCCTGATGGTGCAGGCGCTGGACCGATCGATGCGAATGGACAACGATCTTTCTTTGCGCGGCGCCACGCAGGTGGAAGACATCGGCCTGGCGGTGATCGATCCATACGATGGTGCAACTGCTGTGCGTGGTCTGTGGCATGGTCGGCGTGTCGCGTCCGGTGCAATGCTTCATTGGGAAATCGACTCCCGGGCAATATGAGATTCGGGTGGGCCGTGGACCCAAACTAACCGCCGCGGCCGGATGCGTCTGTTCGCCATCGAACAGGCGGGCCAGGGAGGTCGTTGGCCTGGCCATTCGGATGCTGCCGCGCCGGCCATGGGAATTTCCTTGACCTGGCGCAATGAACACCAACACCTTTGAACGCTATGTGCGATGCCGCACGGATGGGGTCACGCGTCCCTCGTGGAATGGGCACGCTCGCACCGCTCCTCGATGCCCTACAACCTGCAGATCGCGGTCCGCAAGGCACATCCCTCATCACGCAGATGACGCAGACCGCCGCCTACAACCGCCACCACTCGCTGGATCAGCAGCTATGCCGCTGGCTGCTGTTGAGCCTGGATCGCCTGCCAGGAAGCGACCTGGTGATGACGCAGGAACTCATCGCCAACATGCTGGGGGTCCGCCGGGAAAGCGTGACGGAAGCGGCTCTGAACGCAGACGGT
>Ga0181525_10004387_pt1 | contig 10865 bp, 8 predicted proteins | sample PEATcosm2014_Bin_48_FD_121100 | JGI IMG/M metagenome (GOLD analysis project Ga0181525, IMG submission 121100) | Peatland microbial communities from MTU Mesocosm Facility, Houghton, MI, USA - PEATcosm2014_Bin06_10_metaG | ecosystem: Environmental > Terrestrial > Soil > Wetlands > Peat | place... | reverse complement strand
GACGCCCTGCGAGGCGTCGACCACCAGCAGCGAGCCCTCGCAGGCGGCGAGCGAGCGGCTGACCTCATAGGCGAAATCGACGTGGCCGGGGGTGTCGATAAGATTGAGCACATAGGCCTTGCCGTCGCGCGCGCGGTAATTGAGCCGCACCGTCTGCGCCTTGATGGTGATGCCGCGCTCGCGCTCGATATCCATGGAATCGAGCACCTGCTCGACCATTTCGCGCGCTTCGAGCCCGCCGGTGGTCTGGATCAGCCGGTCGGCGAGCGTCGATTTGCCGTGGTCGATGTGGGCGATAATCGCGAAATTGCGGATGTTTTCGATTGCGCGCGCCGTCATCCGGCGCAGATAACACCCGCTTCCCGAAGCGGCAAGCCGCGCGCGCCGAGAAGCCATCGCTAAACGGACCGAATCGGCAGCTTTTCGCGGTTTTCGCCGCAATTCCCAAACCGAAGCCGAACGCGCTAAAAGCTCACCGACGCGGCGCCGCGCTCAGGCGGCGCGCGTGAGCCCGGGCGGACCCAAGCCATGCATATCGACACCATGCGCCGGATCGACCGGCAGGCCGGCGTGCCGCTGTGCGCTGTGGCGACCGTGCTGGTGCGGCTGCGCGACTGGCTATTGGCGCGGCCGGCCCGGCCGCTGCGGCGGATTCTGTTCGTCGAATTGTCGGAAATGGGCACCACGGTGCTGGCGGAGCCGGCGATGCGCAAGGCGCGCACGCGTTTGTCCGCCGAACTCTTTTTCGTCATCTTTACCCGGAATGTCGGCTCGCTCGACCTGTTGGGCACGTTTCCCCCCGCCAACGTCTTCACCATTTCGGATGCGTCGCTGTTCGCGCTGGCCCGCGACACGCTGTTGTTTCTAGTGTGGGCGCGGCGCAACAAGATCGACACCGTGGTCGATCTGGAACTGTTCTCGCGCTTTACGGCGCTGTTGACCGGATTGTGCGGCGCCGACCGGCGGGTCGGCTTTTATCGCTTTCACCAGGAGGGGCTTTATCGCGGCGAAATGCTGACGCATCGGGTGAGCTATAATCCGCATATCCACATCGCCAAGAATTTCATCGCGCTGATCGATGCCTTGCTGGCCAAGACTCCGACCGTGCCCTATACAAAGACGCGCATCGGCGACGACGAAATCACCGCCGAGATCGCACCGGCGACGGCGCAAGCACGTGCCGCGATGCTTGAGCGAATCCGGCAACTGGCGCCATTCGATCCCGAACGCCATCGCCTGGTGCTGATCAATCCGAACGCCAGCGAACTCTTGCCGCACCGGCGCTGGATGCCCGAGCGCTTCGCCCAATTGATCGGCCGCATTCTCAGCGCTTACGACGACGTCGTCGTGCTGATCACGGGCGCGCCCGAAGAGCGCGCCGAGGCCGAGCGCCTCGCCGCCCAAAACGGCGCCCGCTCGGTGTCGTTCGCCGGCCATTCGGCGCTCGCCGAATTGCCCGCGCTCTATGCCAATGCCGCCGTGATGGTCACCAACGATTCCGGGCCGGGGCACTTTGCCGCGGCGGCCGGCCTGCCCACCATCGTGTTGTTCGGTCCGGAGACGCCGAAACTCTACCAGCCGCTCGGCAATTCGCGCGCCATCTATGCCGGCCTCGCCTGCTCGCCCTGTGTCAGCGCCCATAACCACCGCAAGACCGCCTGCACCGACAATGTCTGCATGCAGGCGATCGAGGTCGAAGAGGTTTACGCGGCCGTCGCGCAGGTGCTCGCCGCGCCGAAAGCAGCGCCACTGGCATGACGGCCGTTGCAACGACCCCGCGGCTGCGTAATCCGTTCGAACGGCTGTACGAGGCGCTGATCGATCCGGCGCGCGCCGAGCGCACCATGGCGGTTTTGCTCACGGCCTATGCGGCGACCTGGACGATCTACGGCACCATCGCCAAGGGCAGCCAGGATCTGCATTTCGACATCGGCGAAATGTTCGCCTGGTCGCACGAGGTCACGCTCAGCGCGCCGACCCATCCGCCGCTTGGCGCCTGGCTGGTGCGGGCCTGGTTCGCCGTCATGCCGGCCGCCGACTGGGCGTTTTATTTGCTCGCCATGATCGTGGCGACCGCCGGCCTGTGGATCGCATGGCGCCTATCGGCGAGATATCTCACGGCCGAAAAGCGCGTCCTCGGCCTGGTGCTGCTGACATTTCTGCCGTTCTACAATTTCCACGCGCTGAAATATAACGCGAGCTCTGTGCTGACGCCGTTCTGGGCGGCGACGACGTGGTGGTTCTTACTGTCGTTCGAAACGCTCGGCGCCGGCTGGGCGATCTTGGCCGGCGTCGGCGCCGCCGCCGCCATGCTCGGCAAATATTGGTCGCTGTTTCTGCTCGGCGGCCTCGCCATTGCGGCGGTGACCGATCCGCGCCGCGCCGCCTATTTCCGCTCCTGGGCGCCGTGGCCGACCATCGCCATTGGCGCCGCAGCACTCGCGCCCCATTTGGTCTTTGTCGCAGCGCATGGCTTCACCACCTTCAAATTCGCCGTGACCGCACACGCAACGACGCTGGCGGCGGCTTCGGAAGACTCACTTTATTTCCTCGCCAGCGTGCTCGGCTATATCGCCGCGCCGCTGATCTTCGCCGCATTGGCGACGCAGCCGAGCCCCGCGGCGATCAAAGACACATTATGGCCGAAGTCTCCGCCGCGCCGCATCGTCATCGTCGGCTTCGCAGCCCCGCTCTTGTTGGCCGCACTTGCCGGCATCGTCGCGCGCGCCCAACTCGACCCGCTGTGGACGATGTCGGCGATGACGTTGCTGCCGGTGGTATTGCTGTCGTCGCCGCTATTGACCGTGAATCGCACGGCCGCGATTGCGCTGTTGACGCTGGCGGTCGTGCTGCCGCTGCTCATGCTGGTCGCTTCACCGGTCATTGCGCTGGTCATCCACCGCCAAGGCGTGCCGAATTATTCGAGCCAGTACCGTCTGGTGGCCGAGGCGGTCGAGCGGGCCTGGCGCGCGCAAACCGATCGACCGCTGCGCATTTTCGGCAGCTATCGCAATATCGTCGACGGGGCCAATTTCTATATCGCGAGCCGGCCCGCGACCTTCGCCATCACCGATCCGCAGCGCACGCCCTGGGTCGACGCCGATCGTATCGAACGCGACGGCATGGCGATCGTGTGTCCGGTGCCGGAGACCGCCTGCGTGGCGGAAATGAACGCCTATGCCGCGCGCTACGGCGCCAAGGTCGAGGACGTCACCCTGGCGCGGCGCTATTTCGGCACCGACGATACGCCGGTGAATTATCAGATCGTGATTATTCCACCGCGACCGCGGTGACGTTCGGGCCGTTCAGCCGCGGCGCCACACGAACACCGAGGTCACGGCGTAATTCCAAACCGCTCCCATCACCACGCCGCCCAGCCCGGCAATCCACCAATTTTGCCCGCCGCTATAAATAAAGCTAGCGACGCCGATATTGGAGATGGCGCCGATGGCGCAAATAACTTGGAAGCGGATGAGGCCGCTGACAAAGGCGCGGCCGGTCAGCCGCCGGTCGTGGTAGGTGAACGTGTTGTTGAGCGTGAAATTCCATACCATCGCACCGATCGCCGCCACGGTCTGCGCGGCGGCGAACGGCATGCCGACGCCCAACAGGCCGAGCCACAGGATCCCCATATGAATGCCGACTCCGGACAGACCGACCAAGCAGAACATCAGGAAACGGATCGAGATGGCGTCGTGTGTTAATCGCGCGAAAGTCAGGCCGCAAAATTCGATCGCCATCCCGGCGTCGAGCTGGCCCGGTTTGACGGGTTTTTGCCCGGCGCGAGCGAGTTCGGCGACGCGGAGCCGGCCGCGCCCGACCAGGGCCAAATCGAACAGCAGGCTGGTGCTTTGCGACGACAGCACCGGCGCCAGCGGCTCGAAGGCGTCACGCCGGATCATGAAAGTGCCGCTCATCGGATCGCTGAGGTCCTGTCCGAGAAGGCGCCGCTTCAGCGCGCTCGCCCACCGGTGCGAGCGGTCGTCCGGCGCGCCGGCCACGGCGGCGTCCAGATAGCGGCTCGCCACCACAAGATCGACCAGCCCGCCGCGCAACCGCTGCAGCATTTCGACAAGCGGCGCGTCTTCGGCCAGGGGATCCGCGTCGATCACGGCCAGATAGCGGGCCTGGCTCGCCAGCATGCCTTCCAGGGCGCCGCTGGCCAGGCCGCGGCGGCCGATGCGGCGCAGGCAACGCACGCGCGCGTCGGCTGCGCCGATGGCGCGCGCCACGGCGGCTGTACCGTCGGCGGAATTGTCATCGACGAAAATCACTTCCCACTCGCAGGCGGCGAGCACGCGGCCGAGCCGCTCGACCAGGACGGGAACGTCGGCCCGCGCATTGAAGGTCGGCAGGATGACGCTGATTTCCGGCGCCGGGCGCAGCGGCGAAACTGGCCCCAAAGCATCGGGGCGAGCCGTTTCGGCCGCTGGGGCCGTGATTGTGACGGTCATCGCCTCAGGTAACGCCAGGACCGCGGCAATTTCAATGCGCCCGCTGTGCGCCGCGCCCGGCGGCTCGGCCGGCAATGGACTTAAGCCGCGGCCGTGCCATAAACTTGAGGCGCGGGCCGCGACTTTAGCTCCCTAGCCTGCGGCGGTTTGCGAAGCCCCGGGCCCGATGGCAGCTTCACTCCTCGATCGGTTGAACGGCGTTTTCGCCTCGATGATCGACAGTCTGTGCGATCCGACGCGCCGCCGGCGGGTCATGCTCGCTTTGGTCTGTGCCTACGGTGCGGCATGGACGATCTACGGCGTGATCGCGAAATCGAGCCAGGACCTCAACGCCGACATGGCGGAGATGGTGATTTGGGCGCGCGAGCCGGCACTCGGCTACCCCAAGCATCCGCCATTGCCGGCTTTCGTGCTCAAACTCTGGTTCGCGATATTTCCCCACGCCGATTGGGCCTACACGTTGCTCGCTGCCATCACCGTCTCCGCCGGCATCTATCTCGCCGTCGAGCTGTGTGGCATTTGGCTCGATGGCGAAAAGCGCGCGGCGGCGCCGTTTTTGCTCGCGGCGATCCCGTTTTTTAATTTCCTCGGGCTGAAATTCGACCAGAACTCGGCGCTGATCCCGCTATGGGCGCTGGCGATGTTGGGATTGATGCGCTCGCTGGAAACGCGCCGCGCGGGCTGGGCCGCGCTAACCGGATTGGCGCTGGCCGCCGCGATCTTGGTCAAATACTGGTCGGGTTTTCTCGGTGCCGCCTTGGTCATCACCACACTGTTCGATCGGCGGCGCGGCCTCTATCTGCGTTCCAAGGCGCCCTGGATCACCACGATGGTGTTTTTGCTCGCCGTGCTGCCGCATCTGGTCTGGCTGGTCCAGGAAGATTTTCCGCCGTTGCGGTGGATCGCGACGCGGCGGACCGCGAGCTCAAGTTTCGATTTCATCCGATCGCTCAGCGAGTACACGTTCGGCACGCTGGGTTACGCCGCGGCGGCGCTGGTGCTGGTCGCGCTACTGATTCGTCCGTCGCCAAAAGCGGTGCGCGACAGTTGGTTTGTATTCGAACCGGGCCGCCGCCCGGCAACGCTGTTGTTCTGGACGCCGCTTCTGCTGCCCGTCGCGATTGCGCTCGCCGCGCGCATCAATCTGTTGTCGCTATGGAATGCACCGGCGCTGAACCTGCTGCCGGTCATGATGTTGGCCTCGCCGCTGGTCGTGGTCTCGCGGCTTGCCGCGATCCGGCTTGCCGCGGTGATGACGGCGGTCACCCTCATCGCGGTCTTGGCGTCGCCACTGGTCGCGTGGGCGCTGCTCAAAACCGGAGTCGAGAACAATGCCGCCTATGCGCGTTTGGCGGCGGCGGCAATCGAACGCGAGTGGCGCGCCACCAGCGGTTCGCCATTGCGTCTCGTCGGCGGGCCTTTCGCACTGGCGAGTTCGGCAGCATTTTATATGACCGACGAGCCGTCGACCTTTGCCGACTTCTCACCTTATCTGTCGCCATGGGTCGACGCCGCGCGGATCGCGCGCGACGGCATCGCCCTCGTCTGTCCCGCCGACGACAGCGTATGCCTGCGCGCCATGAAACGGCTGACCGCCGCGGGTCCGGCGGGCCGGCAGAGCGAAGTGACGCTGACGCGGCATTGGCTCGGCTTTGCCGGGAAGCCTAAGGACTTCGTCATCGCGACTGTACCGCCACGCTCATAACGCGCGGCATGGTGGTATTCCGCGGCGCATTATTTGGACGACGCTGCAAAATGACGCGGTCGCCGTAATAGCTGCGTTAATTCGGCGATGGTAAGCCATTCGTCATGGCGACGGCATCATGACCATGGCGGACCTCGTCCGCCCTGTACGAAAACCATTCGAGCGGTTGTTCGACGCGCTGATCGATCCGGGGCGCGGCGAACGCACGATGGCGCTGCTACTTTTGGGCTACGCGGGCGCTTGGACGGTCTATGCGGTCGTCGCCAAAGGCGGTCGCGACATTCATTTCGCCATCGGTGATCTGGTGGCGCAAGTCCGCGAGGTCGCGCTCGGCACGCCGAAACACCCGCCACTCTCCGGATGGCTGCTGCGCGGCTGGTTCGCCGTCATGCCGGCCGAGCCTTGGGCCTATTATTTGCTTGCTGTGATGCTGGCGACGGTAGGGCTGTGGATCGCCTGGCGCGTCGGCGCACATTATCTTAGCGCCGATAAGCGTGTCGCCGGCATCGCGCTCTTGACGTTGGTGCCGTTCTACAATTTCCAAGTGTTCGATTTTCACTCCAACACCATGCTCATTCCCCTCTCGGCGGCAACGACATGGTGGTTCCTGCGTTCGCTCGAAACGCGTCGTGCCGGATGGGCGATCCTGGCCGGCATCGGGGCCGGTGCAGCGCTGCTCGTCAAATATTGGCCGGTCTTCCTGCTCGCCGGATTGGGCTTGGCAGCCCTGAGCGATCGGCGCCGCGGCAGTTACTTCCGTTCGCCGGCGCCGTGGCTGACCGTCGCCGTCGGTGCCGTCGTTCTGGCGCCGCACATCGCCTGGGTGGTCACGCACCGGCTGGAGCCGTTCAGCTACGCGATCGGGGCGTCGCCGGCGACCTATGTCGAAGCGGCGCGATATGCGATCGGCTTCATCGTCGGCATTGTGGGTTTTATCGCCGCGCCGATCGTTGTTGGCCTGATCGCGGCCCGTCCGAGCGTGGCGGCGATCGGCGACACCTTATGCCCGAGCGAACCGATACGCCGCACCGTCGCTGTCGCCTTCGCGGCGCCGCTTCTGATCGCCGCGCTGGCGGCGATCATCCTCAAAGCGAAAATCGGCGCGTCGTGGACCATGTCCGGGATGACGCTCTTGCCGATCGTGCTGTTGTCGTCGCCGCTTCTGACGGTGACGCGCCGGGCCGCCGTCGGTCTGTTGGCGCTGGCGGTCGTCTATCCCCTGCTCATGGCGGCCGCGTCGCCGGGGATCGCGATTGCCATCCACCGTCCCGGCGTGACGGATTATGCCAGCCATTACCGGCTCATCGCCGAGGCGGTCGGCAGCGCCTGGCACGCCCGCACCGACCAACCGCTCCGCGTCGTCGGCGGCTATACCGACATCGTCGACGGCATCGATTTCTACTTCGAAAACACGCCGGCGATCCTCGACGTCGTCACGCCGTCGCGGACTCCCGATGTCGACGACGAACGCATCAAGCACCAAGGCATCGCGATCGTGTGTCCGGCGCCGGAGACGCCCTGCGTGCAGGCGATGCACGGCTATGCGGCGCGCTTTGCCAATGCCAAGATCGAAGATGTCGCGCTGGCGCGCCGCCATTTCGGCGCGCTCGACACGCCGGTGCATTATCTGATCCTGACCATTCCGCCGCAGCCCTAGGGCATGATCCGGAAAATGCCTGCCCCGGAGCTGATCCGGGGTGAGTACCGGCGGCGGCCCTCAATACCGATACTGATCCGTCTTATACGGCCCGCTGACCGGCACGCCGATATAGGTCGACTGCTTGTCGGACAGCTTGGTCAGCTTGACGCCGATTTTTTCCAGATGCAGCCGCGCCACTTTCTCGTCGAGCGTTTTTGGCAGCGTATAGACCTTGTTCTGGTATTTGCCGGGATTGGCCCACAGCTCGATCTGCGCCAGCGTCTGATTGGTGAACGACGACGACATCACGAAGCTGGGGTGGCCCATGGCGTTGCCGAGATTGACCAGCCGGCCCTCGGACAAAAGGATGATGCGCTTCTTATCGGGGAATTCGATCTCGTCGACCTGCGGCTTGACGTTGTTCCATTTCAAATTCTTCAGCGCGTGAACCTGAATCTCGCTGTCGAAGTGGCCGATATTGCAGACGATGGCGCGGTCCTTCATTTTGCGCATGTGCTCGATGGTGATGACATCGAGGTTGCCGGTTGCGGTGACGAAGATGTCGGCGCGCGGCGCGGCGTCTTCCATGGTCACGACCTCGTAGCCTTCCATGGCGGCTTGCAACGCGCAGATCGGATCGATTTCCGAAACCATGACACGGCAGCCGGCTTGGCGCAGCGAGGCCGCCGAGCCTTTGCCGACATCGCCGAAGCCGGCGACCATCGCCACCTTGCCGGCCATCATCACGTCGGTGCCGCGGCGGATACCGTCGACCAGCGACTCGCGGCAGCCATACAGATTATCGAATTTCGACTTGGTGACGCTGTCATTGACGTTGATGGCGGGAAACAGCAGGCGGCCTTCCTTCTCCATCTGATAGAGCCGATGCACGCCGGTCGTGGTCTCTTCGGTGACGCCCTTGATGGCCTTGGCCGTTTTCGTGTACCAGCCCGGCTTGGCTTTCAGGCGCGCTTTGATCGCCGCGAACAGCACTTCCTCTTCTTCATTGGTCGGCTTGGCGATCACCGACGGATTGCTCTCGGCCTGCATGCCGAGATGCATCAACAGCGTGGCGTCGCCGCCGTCGTCGAGGATCATGTTCGGCCCACTGCCGTCCGGCCATTCGAAAATGCGATGGGTATAGTCCCAGTATTCCTCGAGCGACTCGCCCTTGATCGCGAACACCGGGGTGCCGCCGGCGGCGATGGCGGCGGCGGCGTGATCCTGGGTCGAATAGATGTTGCACGAGGCCCAGCGCAGGTCGGCGCCGAGCGCCTTGAGCGTGTCGATCAGCACCGCCGTTTGGATCGTCATATGCAGTGAGCCGGCGATCTTGGCGCCGCGCAGCGGCTGCTCGGGACCGTATTCTTCCCGCGTCGCCATCAGGCCGGGCATTTCGGTCTCGGCGATGGAGATTTCCTTGGCCCCCCAGGCGGCTAGTCCGATGTCCTTGACGACATAATCGGCGGGCAAAGCTTTGGGCTTGGACAACGTGCTCATCTTCGTTCTGATCCTTTGGCGGCGCTGCGCGCAAGGCGTGAATTGGTCCGGAGAACCGGCGCAGGCTGCGGTGCCTATAGCAGCATGACCGTTCGGCGGCAATAACACATAAAGAAACCTTTATGTCCATGCGCGAACCATTGCCGCCGCCGGGCGTTTTGCGCCGACCTTCAATCTGGCGCTACGGCCGTTGCCAACAGGCTCTGAACTCAGCCGGCTTTCGGCGGCTCGCCGCCTCGGCGCGGTGCCGATTTCACGACGCCGGCCTGGGTCAATGCGGTGGCGATCTGCTGCATGCGGTTGATGAGATCCACCGCCGCGGCCGGCGGCAGCACCAGGCGGCATGCGGGATAGCGCCGTCCGGTGATCGGCGCGCCGGCTTTGACCTCGTCAAAACGCGTGACGCCGAATTCTATGCGCAGCGTCTGCCCATCAAAGATGAGGCCGGTGACGGAATCGGCGAAAGTTTCGACCATATCGGCGCGATCGAGGTAACGGACCGTGGCCGGCTTGCGTTCGCCCGGTCCGGCGGCGCCGGCCGATGCCGGAGCGGCACCCGCCAAATTCGCCTTCGAAGCTGTCGGTTCGGAACTCATTTGCCTTCTCTCCTTCGGCCGCTTGCTCTTCTTCGGCTGACGTGTCGGCGTGAGCTTAGTCTTTGGGCGCGAAGCGGCGCGTTTCCCCATGACCGCACTCCCCGTTGCAATTCATGGCCGCCGCCGCGTTTTCGGGCGTATCAGCCAAGCCTAAATCGGCGGTCGGATCAATCCACTTCGCCAAAGCGCGATTCGATAAGAAGCGCCAATGCCTCGACCACTTCGGCCGCTTCCCGACCGGTCGCCTCGATTTTGATAGAAGTGCCGGGCGCCGCCGACAGCATCATCAGGCCCATGATCGAGGTGCCGCCGACGGTTTCGCAACTTTCGCCGCAGCGCTTGACCCTGACCTCGGCGTTGAATTTCTCGACCGTTTGCACGAATTTGGCCGAGGCGCGGGCGTGCAGACCCTTTTTATTGCAAATGACCAGCACGCGGGCCACGACGGCCGGCGGCTGGCCGGCGGCGGGCGGTGACGCGGTGCTGTGAGCCGGCTCACTCATTTGCCGGTCAGGACTCGGCTGGCGATGGTGACGTATTTTCGTCCCGCCTCCTGGGCGGCCGCAACCGCCTCGGCGAGCGGACATTCGTCGCGGACCTTGGCAAGCTTGACGAGCATCGGAAGATTGATCCCGGCGAGCACTTCGACCTTGGGCCGGCTCATGACCGAGATCGCGAGATTGGAGGGCGTGCCGCCGAACATGTCGGTCAAAATCGCGACCCCGTCGCCGGTGTCGACGCGCCGCACCGCTTCGATAATGTCCTTGCGGCGCTCCTCGACGTCGTCGTCGGGACCGATGGTAACCGCCTCGATTTGCCCTTGCGGTCCGACCACGTGCTCCAAGGCAGCGCGGAACTCGACAGCAAGCCGCCCGTGGGTGACAAGCACAAGACCGATCATGAAACTCCCCGCGGGCGCGTCCCGGTTGCACCGCACGAAAGGGTGCTCATCATGACCATCCGAAGCCCCG
>Ga0181525_10004385_pt1 | contig 10867 bp, 8 predicted proteins | sample PEATcosm2014_Bin_48_FD_121100 | JGI IMG/M metagenome (GOLD analysis project Ga0181525, IMG submission 121100) | Peatland microbial communities from MTU Mesocosm Facility, Houghton, MI, USA - PEATcosm2014_Bin06_10_metaG | ecosystem: Environmental > Terrestrial > Soil > Wetlands > Peat | place... | reverse complement strand
TCGTCGAGAATGAGAATCGGCGGGTCCTTGAGCAGCGCGCGAGCGATGGCGAGACGCTGGCGCTCGCCGCCGGACAGAGCCCGCCCGCGCTCGCCGATGCGTCTTTCGAAACCTGCCGCATTGCCGTCGATGAAGTCGAGCGCTTGCGCCCGCGCCGCGGCTTCGCGCATCTCGGCCTCCGTGGTGTCAGGCTTGCCAACGCGCAGATTGTCCGCGATCGAGCGATTGAACAGCATCGTTTCCTGGAAGACGACGCCGATATTGCGGCGCAACCCGGTGAGAGTGAGACCGCGAATATCCGTCCCGTCGACGCTAATGCGCCCCGTCTGCGGATCGAAGGTGCGATGTAACAGCGCAAGCGCCGTCGATTTACCGCTGCCGGTCGGCCCGACCAGCGCGATCCGCTCGCCGGGCATCGCCTTGAAGCTCAAATTCGCTACGGCGGTGTGCGCGCCGTCATAGGAGAAAGTAACGCTGTCGAATTCGACCAAGCCGCGCAGGCGGCCGGGATCGGCCGCGTCCACCCGATCGCGCACTGCCGGCACAGTGTCGAGCACGTCGAAAAATTCGGCGAGCTTCGGTGCATCCATGAACAGCCTGTTGGCAAAGCCGACCACCTGTTCCAACCGGCCGATCAGGAGCGCCGCGATCGCCATAAAACTGACGATCTGGCCGACGGATGCGAGTCCGACGATTTTGAGGTACGCGCCGACAAGGAGGATCGCAAGCAAGGTGAGCGTCGTCGCGGTGCGCGTGAGCACCGCTGCCACGGCCCACCACGACAGCACCGGCATTTGCGCGCGCAGCAGCGAGTTCACCAGGCCCTTAAGCGCCGAAACTTCCAGCTCGATGCGGGCAAAGCTTTGCACAACAGCGACATTGCCGAGCGCGTCGGCTGCGGTTTCCGCGAGATCGGAATAGTGCCGCTCCACCGACCGCTGCATCGCCTCGGCGCGGCGCATGACGACGACGGTCAAGGCGGTGAATACGACGCAGAGGCCGACGAGCGGCAAAGCGAGCCGCCAGTTGAGCACCAGCGTCGCCGGCAGCAGCACGACGATAAAGACGAAGGCCGCGAAATGCTCGCGGAAAAACTGCACCCACAGCCACCAGAGCGTATCGGTGCCGGTGAGCATGATCTTGAGTTGCCGTCCGGAATGGGCGGCGGCGTGGTAAGCGAGCGGCAATTGCAGCACATGCGCGAAGAAGTCGGCCAGCACCAGGTTGCGGCGGCGGTGCGCCAGCCGGTCGGCAAGCCATGCAACAAGCGCCGCGGCAACGATGATGAACAGGCCGAATCCGACCCAGGCGCCGATCAGCGGAGCCAGCGCATAGGCCGCGGGCCTGGCCCCGGCGGGGAGCGTGCCTGATAGCGCATCGACGATATGGCCGAACAACAGCGGCTCGATGAACTGGGCAACCGCAAGGGCGATATTGGCCAGCGCCAGCGTTACGGCGAGCCAGGCCTCTGCTTTCAGGAGGCCAAGCACCCGAAGATAGGTGCGCATAAATGGCATGTAGGATACGATCCAGGATCAGGCTGGCAAGGCTCGTCGCCTTGTTTGGTCAGGCGGCACGACCGCCCGTTATAGGGAGCCGAGACAAAAGATGCACGTACAACCCTATCTCGACTTCAACGGCCGTTGCGATGAGGCTCTGGAGTTCTACAAAAAGGCCATCGGTGCCAAAGTCGGGATGCTGATGCGCTGGAGGGATAGCCCAGACAAAACCATGTGCACCCCGGAAAACGCCGACAAGGTGATGCACGTGCAGTTCCAGGTTGGCGACACCACGGTGATGGCTTCGGACGGCCGCGCCACCGGCAAGCCGAACTTCCACGGCATCATGCTGTCGATCTCGGCGGCCAGCGAAACCGAAGTGGACAGGCTTTTTGCCGGCTTGGCCGAGGGCGGCCACGTGCAGATGCCTCTTTCGAAGACCTTTTTCTCGCCGCGTTTCGGCATGGTGGCCGATAAATTCGGTGTTGGCTGGATGGTGGTTGTGGCAACCTGATCTTCTAAGATCGTTGGCGTCTGGGGGGACGTTATGGGTGCGGAAGCGGGCGGGAAGGATTTCGTCATTGCGCGGGTGCTGGACGCCGCGCGCGAGCGCGTCTGGCAGGCTCTGACGGAAAGCGAGCGCTTGAAGCAATGGTGGCCGCCGAAGAGTTTCACCATGATCAACGCCACCATGGATTTGCGCCCGGGCGGCTCTTTTCATTGCGGCATGCGCTCGGTCGAGGGCTACAAGATGTGGGGCAAATTCGTTTATCGCGAGGTTGTCGCGTTAGAGCGTCTGGTTTTCATCAATTCGTTTTCCAACGAAGCCGGTGAGCTCAAGCGGCACCCGATCGTTCCGACCTGGCCGCTTGAGCTACTTACAACCATGTCGTTCGAAGACGAGCCCGAAGGCAAGACCAAGCTCACCGTGATCTGGTCGCCGCACAATGCGACCGAGATCGAGCTCAAAACCTTTCACATTTCGCATGTCGGCATGAAGGCGACGTGGGGCGCCGCCTTCGATCAGCTCGCCGCCTATCTGGCGAAGGGATAGCGCAGTGCAACAGGCCTCCGCCGGCTGAGCTTGCCACCGATCGTCCCCCTTCCCGCTTTCGCCGGGCGGGATCAAGATGCCTTCAATGTCGAAGGCAAGTTTTAAGCTACCCCCGTTCCGCGCACCTTTCGCGCCGCCCGATGAGGATTTGGCGGCCAGCTTCCTTGCCACCGCGCCCCGCGACCAGGCCGCCGAAACCCGTATCGACGCCCGCGCCCGCGCGCTGGTCGAGGCGATCCGCGCCAAGGCCGGCGGGCTCGGCGGCGTCGAGGATTTTTTGCACGCTTATTCGCTTTCGACCAAGGAAGGGCTGGCGTTGATGGTGCTCGCCGAGGCGCTGCTACGCGTACCCGACGCCGCCACCGCGAACCGCCTGATCGAAGACAAGCTCGCCGCCGGACGCTGGCTCGATGGCGATATCCGATCGCGCGCGCTCCTCGTCTCCGCCTCGGCCTGGACCCTCGGCGTTGCCGCCCGCATCATCCACCCGGGCGAGAGGCCGGAGACGATCCTCGACGACGTTGTGCGGCGGCTCGGTTTGCCGACCTTGCGCACAGCGACGCGCCAGGCGATGCGGCTGATCGGCGCGCATTTCGTGCTCGGCCAGACAATCGATGAGGCGCTGGCGCGGGCCCGCGGCCACGGTGAATTCCGCTATTCGTTCGACATGCTCGGCGAAGGCGCGCGCAACGCGGCCGATGCCGAGAAATATTTCGATGCCTATGCCGCGGCGATCGAAACGATCGGCGCCGCCGGCGGCAATGCGCCGCTGCCGGCGCGTCCGGGAATTTCGGTGAAGCTCTCGGCGCTGCATCCGCGCTTCGAAGCGGTCTCCCGCGAACGGGTGTTGGCGCAGCTCACGCCGCGGTTGATCGCGCTGGCGCAACTTGCCAAAGCCCACGACCTGCAATTCACCGTCGATGCCGAGGAAGCGGACCGGCTGGAGTTGTCGCTGGAGGTGATCGGGACGGCGCTCGCCAAAGGTTCGCTGCGCGGCTGGGAGGGTTTCGGGCTTGCTGTGCAGGCCTATCAGAAGCGCGCGCCGGCGGTGATCGGCTGGGTGGAGGACACCGCCGCGGCGCTCGGCACGCGGATGACAATCCGCCTGGTCAAGGGCGCCTATTGGGACACCGAGATCAAGCGCGCGCAGGAACGCGGGCTCGCCGACTATCCGGTGTTCACCCGCAAGGCGATGACCGATCTCTGCTACATGTCCTGCGCGCAAAAGCTTCTCGCCACACGCGCGCGGATTTTCCCGCAATTCGCCACCCACAACGCGCTCACGGTCGCGAGCGTCATTGAGGACGCAGGCGGCGTCGAAGGTTTTGAGTTTCAGCGGCTGCATGGCATGGGCGAAGCGCTTTACGAGGCGTTGCGCGCCGAACTGCCCGACGTGGTGTGCCGGGTCTATGCGCCGGTCGGCGGCCACCGCGATCTCTTAGCTTATCTGGTGCGCCGCCTTCTGGAAAATGGCGCCAATTCATCCTTCGTCGCGGTTGCCGCCGATCCGAATGTGCCGATCGCGGATATCCTGCGCCGTCCGCGGACGCGCATTGCCGGCGCCGGCGACGCGCGGAACGCAAAGATCCCGCTGCCGCGCGATCTTTACCGGCCGGAGCGGCAAAACTCCGCCGGCATCGAGTTCGGCGAGCGCAAAAGCCTCGATGCGCTCGTTGCCGAGGTACGCACCGGCGAAACCGCTGGGGCGGAAGCGGCGCCGCTCATCGACGGCGTGCCGCTCGCCGGTATCGAGCGGGCGATACTTTCGCCGATCGATGGCCGCGTCGTTGGCGTCGTCCGCGAAGGCGACGACGCACTCGTCCGCGCCGCGATGGCCGCTGCTGCGGCCGGGTTTCCTGCCTGGGCGGCAACTCCGGCCACGGAACGCGCCGCGGCTTTGCGAGGGGCCGCCGATCTCCTGGAAAACGATCGCGGTGCGCTGATCGCTTTGTTGCAGAACGAAGGCGGCAAGACACTCGACGATGCGCTCGCGGAAGTGCGCGAGGCGGTGGATTATTGCCGCTATTACGCCGCCCAGATCGGAAGCAGCCTCGACGCGCAGGCGATGCCGGGGCCGACGGGCGAAAGCAACGTGCTGCGCTATTGCAGCCGCGGTGTGTTTGTTTGCATCAGCCCGTGGAATTTTCCGCTGGCGATTTTCCTCGGCCAAGTCACCGCCGCGCTCGCTGCCGGTAATAGCGTGGTAGCGAAGCCCGCCGAACAGACCCCGCTCATCGCCGCACGCGCCGTGGCGCTACTCCATCAGGCCGGCGTCCCGGCACAAGCGCTGCACTTTCTTCCCGGCGACGGCAAAGTGGGGGCGAGCCTTGTCGCCGACCCCGACGTGGCCGGCGTCGCCTTCACCGGTTCGACCGAGGTCGGCCGCGCCATCAATCGGGCGCTCGCGGCCAAGGAAGGCCCGATCGTGCCGCTGATCGCCGAAACCGGCGGCATCAACGCCATGATCGTCGATGCAACCGCGTTGCCCGAGCAAGTGATCGACGACGTCATCACCTCGGCGTTTCGCTCCGCCGGGCAGCGCTGCTCGGCGCTGCGGCTTCTGTGTCTGCAAGACGACGTCGCCGCGCCAATGCTCGACATGCTGACCGGCGCCACGGGCGAACTCACGCTCGGCGATCCGCGCGAGCCTTCGACCCATGTTGGCCCGGTGATCGACGCCGAGGCGAAAGCCAAGCTCGAGGCCTGGATCGTGGACATGACGCGCGCCGGCCGCCTCCTCTACCGCTGGGACGGCGCGGCGGCGCCACCGGCGGCCGGCACCTATGTGGCGCCCGCCATCGTCGAGCTCGACCGCGCCCGCGATCTCAAGGAAGAAGTGTTTGGGCCGGTGCTCCACGTGGTTCGCTGGCCCGCCGACGGCCTCGACACGCTGCTGGACGACATCGCAGCCAACGGCACGGCGCTGACGCTTGGCATCCATTCGCGTATCGATCTCACGGTCGCGCGCATTGTGGCGCGGCTTCCGCACGGCAACATCTATGTCAATCGCAGCATAATCGGCGCGGTGGTCGGCACCCAGCCATTCGGCGGGACGCAGCTGTCGGGCACCGGACCGAAGGCTGGCGGGCCGAATTATCTCCGGCGCTTCGCCGCCGAGCAGGTGGTGACCGTCAATATCGCGGCCGCTGGCGGCAATGCCGGCCTGTTGGCGCAGGAGGATTAGGTTAAGGAACGAGCGCCGGCCGACGCGCATTTTAAAGTCTTTAACACAATTGCGACGATATCGGGCTATTCTGATAGCCGATGCCTGATTCGATCACCCGGCTTTATCAAGCCGCGCTGGCTTGCCGCCACGACGATCCGTCCACGTCGCGGACGGCGCGGCTCCTGCGCTCGGGCCGCAGCAAGATGGCCAAGAAGCTCGCCGAAGAGGCGGTCGAAGTGGTCATCGACGCCATGCATGGCGACCGCGATGCGGTGACGAAGGAAAGCGCCGACCTCATCTATAATCTGGTGATCCTCTGGGTCTCGACCGGCATCCGCCCCGAAGACGTGTGGAAAGAGATGGACCGCCGCGAGCGGCTTCTCGGCATCGCCGAGAAGGTGCCGAAGAAAGTGCTCGACCATAACGCGCGCCGCACCGTGGTCGCGCTCGAAGCCCGCCGGCTGCGCAAGCGGCGCTGAACCCGCGCCCTCAGGCGGGTTCGCATTTTCATTCTTCGTTGATCGTTCTCCGGGATTCCCCTTAGGGGGATTATCGGAATTTTCTTTGAACACAGAGTGGTCAAGCATGCCGGTGCTGAAAAGGCGCCAGATCATGCGCGAGCTAACAACAAGCGGATTGCGTTCTTCGTGCCGGCCCGGATTCGCCAGCTATTGGACTTTTGCCGCGGCTTGGTTGTGGCTCTTGCTGCGTTCGCGGTCATGACCGGCTTCGAAATGCCGGATCTGAAAGCGCGATCGGAAATCCAGGGAGCCGTGCAGACCGCGGACCGGAGTGCCAAAGGCGACCGTTTGCCGTTGGCGCTCGCGCCGCACGAGCATGAATCAGTTTCAGATGCAAAATTGCCGTTCGGCTGCGAGCCCCTCGTCAGTCCGCTGGTCAGCCGCCGCTTGGCGCGCATCGCGGGCTGCGTATCTTAGCGCGCGCCCTTGCAGGCGACACACCCGGCGTCCTGATCACGACAAAAGCGATCAATTTTGGACATACACCGTTCAATACGCGCCGTTAGCATGCAGCGGCCGCCGATCTGCGGCGCGGGAGGACCGCATGCCGCTCCGTAACCTTCGGACCGATGAAGGCTCCGAAGAATTGACGTATGGACGCCGGCCTGGCGCCGACATGGTGCGTCTTCCCGGCGGCACGTTTCGCATGGGATCGGATCGCCATTATCCGGAAGAGGCGCCGGCGCACCGCGTTACCGTCGCGCCGTTCTGGATGGACCGCACCCCGGTCACGAACCGGCAGTTCAAGGAATTCATTAGCGCGACCGGCTACGTCACTTTTGCCGAGATTCCGCCCGATCCGAAAAATTATCCGGGCGCGCTGCCGCATATGCTCTATGCCGGCTCTCTGGTCTTTGCGCCGCCGTCCGGGCCAGTCGATCTGCGCGACTGGAGCCAATGGTGGAGTTTCCTCAAGGGCGCCGACTGGCGTCATCCTTACGGGCCGAACAGCAACATCAAAGGCCGCGACCCTCATCCGGTCGTGCATGTGGCGTTCGCCGACGCGCTCGCTTACGCCAAATGGGCCGGCAAAGAATTGCCGACCGAGGCCGAATGGGAATTCGCCGCCCGCGGCGGCCTCGACGCCGCCGAATTTGCCTGGGGCGACGAGTTTGCTCCCGCCGGCAAACACCTGGCGAATACCTGGCAGGGTGAGTTTCCGCGACAGAATCTTTGCGCGGACGGCTTCGAGCGCACCTCGCCAGTAACCGCATTCCCGCCGAACGGCTATGGTCTGCACGACATGATCGGCAACGTCTGGGAATGGACGGCGGACTGGTATTCGGCAAAGCACCAAGCCGACGCGCCGAAGGCCTGCTGCACTCCGGAAAACCCGCGCGGCGGCCCTGAAGCCGCAAGTTACGACCCGCGCCTACCGAACATCGGAATTCCGCGAAAGGTGCTCAAAGGCGGCTCGCATCTCTGCGCGCCCAATTATTGCCGCCGCTATCGCCCCGCCGCACGCCATGCCGAGCCGGTCGATACGTCCACAAGCCACGTGGGCTTTCGCTGTGTCATCAGAGATCAACATGGATGGAGCGCGTGATGAGCAAGGACCCGTGGAAATCCGACAACGACGGGGCTCGGAACCGCGAAGGCCTCAAACGGCGCGATCTGCTGTTGCGCGGCAGTTCGCTGGTCGCCGCGTCGGCGCTGTCGGGCGCCGGCATCGCGAATTCCGCGCAAGCACAGCAACCGGCATCGAGCCCGCCAAGCGGCAAGCCGCCGAACATCGTCGTCATCATGGGTGACGATATCGGCATATGGAATATCGGCGCGTACCACCGCGGCATGATGGCGGGGCGGACGCCGAATATCGACAAGCTCGCCGCCGAAGGCATGCTGTTCACCGACTATTACGCCGAGGCGAGCTGCACCGCGGGCCGCGCGCAATTCATCACAGGCGAGCTGCCGATCCGCACCGGCATGACCACCGTCGGGCAAGCGGGCGCCACCATCGGCATTCCGGCGCAGGCGGTCACCATAGCGACGACGCTGAAATCCATGGGATACGCCACGGGTCAGTTCGGCAAGAACCATCTCGGCGACCTCAATGAATTTCTCCCAACCGTCCACGGCTTCGACGAATTCTTCGGCTATCTCTATCACCTCGACGCGATGGAAGATCCGGCGCATCCCGGCTATCCGCAAGACCTGCTGAACGTCGTCGGCCCGCGCAACATGATCCATAGCTGGGCCACCGAAACCGACGACCCGACGGTGATGCCGCGCTGGGGCAAGGTCGGCAAGCAAAGAATCGAAGACGCCGGCACGCTCTATCCGAAACGAATGGAAACCGTGGACGACGAGATCCGCGATCTCTCCTTCAAGTTCATGGACAAGGCGAAGGCCGACGCCAAGCCGTTCTTCGTCTGGCTCAACCCGACGCGCATGCACATCGTCACGCACCTGTCGCCCAAATACGAAGCGATGCGTAACTCGAATAACGGCTGGACCATCCATGAAGCCGGCATGGCGCAGCTCGACGACGATGTCGGTCTCGTGATGCAAAAGCTTAAGGATATGGGCGTTGACGACAACACCATCGTCGTCTTCACCACCGACAACGGCACTGAAGTCTTTACCTGGCCGGATGGCGGACAGACACCGTTTGCGCAAAGCAAGGGGACCGTGCTCGAAGGCGGCTTCCGCGTGCCGGCCATGATCCGCTGGCCCGGCAAAGTTCCGGCCGGCAAAATCGAGAACGGCATAATCTCCGGGCTCGACTGGTTTCCGACGTTCGTCGCGGCCGCCGGCAATCCGAACGTCGTCGCGGAGCTGAAGCAGGGCAAGAAAATCGGCGACACCACCTACAAGGTGCATCTGGACGGTTACAATCAGCTCGACCTGATCACCGGCAAAGGGCCGTCCAGCCGGCATGAGGTCTGGTATTTCGGCGAAAGCGAGCTCGGCGCCGTGCGCATCGATGATTTCAAGTATCGCTTTATCGACCAGCCCGCGGGCTGGCTCGGCGAAAAAACCAAGCCCGACGTGCCATATCTGAGCAATTTGCGCCTCGATCCGTTCGAGCGAACCGGCTGGCCCGACAGCGGCACCAAATTCGGCGCCCAGCAATACTTCGACTGGTTCAAATACGAATTCTGGCGCTTCGTATTCGTGCAGCAACAGGTCGAGAAGCTCGCCATGACGGCCATCGAGTTTCCGCCGATGCAAAAGGGCGCGAGCTTCAACATGGATGCCGTGAGAGCAAAGATCGAAGCGGCCAGCCGCGCAGCCACCGGCAATTAGGCGGTTTGCCATGGCGCGGAACCCCACCCGCGGAATGAACCGTCGGGGACTGCTCGCCGCAGCGGTGACGCTGCCGTTCTTATTCGGACCTGCGCTTCCCTTCCTGAAACCAAAGCAGGCGAAGGCGCAGACCGACCCGCTGCCGTCATGGAATGACGGCGCCAATAAGCGGGCGATCACCGATTTCGTAGCGCGCGTCACGCAGCACGGCGGGCCGGATTTCGTGCCGCCCGCCGAACGCATCGCGACCTTCGACAACGACGGGACGTTGTGGGTCGAACATCCGATGTATGTGCAACTTGCTTTCGCGCTCGACCGCGTGAAGGCCTTGGCGCCGATGCATCCGGAATGGAGGGATACGCAACCGTTCAAGGCGGTCCTGGAAGGAGATATGAAAACGCTCGGCGCCGCGGGCGACCACGGGACAGCCGCGCTGGTCATGGCGACCCATGCGGGGATGACCACTGAGGAATTTCAGAAGATCGTCACCGACTGGCTCGCGACGGCGCGCGATGCGCGCTTCAAGCGCCCCTATACCGAGCTCTCCTACCAGCCGATGATCGAGCTGCTCTCTTATCTGCGCGCCAACGGCTTCAAGACCTTTATCGTCTCGGGCGGCGGTGTCGAGTTCATGCGGCCGTGGACCGAGCGGGTCTATGGCGTGCCGCCGGAGCAAGTCATTGGCTCCTCGATCAAGACCAGGTTCCAGATGCGCGACGGCAGGCCGGAAATCTTCCGCCTGCCGGAGATGAACTTCGTCGATGACAAGGCCGGTAAGCCGGTCGGCATCAATGAGTTCATCGGCCGCCGTCCGATTGCGGCCTTCGGCAATTCCGACGGCGACCTCGAAATGCTGCAATGGACGACCATGTCCGAGTGCGTCCGCCTCGGGCTGATCGTCCATCACACCGACGCCGAGCGCGAATATGCCTACGACCGCGACACGAGCTTCGGCCGTCTCGACAAGGCGCTCGATGCTGCGCCGTTGAATCACTGGCTCGTGGTCGACATGAAGAACGACTGGAAGAAGATCTTCGCGTTCGAGTGAGATTTTCCGCGCATCGGCGGGACAAGGAACCATTTCCTTCGGATCCGGCGTTACCGCGCGTGATCCGCGACACATTGTCTAAATCGATCGCGATAATCGCCGGCTGTTTAGCCGCATGAAGCAACGCGAGCGTCACCAGTGCGGCCTAGCGTTCCCCTGCAACGGTCGCAATTGACCGCGCTGGCATTGGACTCCTCCGATACCCGGCGAGCGGCCCAAGAAAGGAAGACTTAAATGTCTCATCGAACTCTCTCCCATCGATCCGCCATTTCATTGACGGTGGCCGCGATCCTCGCAGTCGCCTGCGTTTCGACTGATGCGTTTGCCTTT
>Ga0181525_10004384_pt1 | contig 10868 bp, 10 predicted proteins | sample PEATcosm2014_Bin_48_FD_121100 | JGI IMG/M metagenome (GOLD analysis project Ga0181525, IMG submission 121100) | Peatland microbial communities from MTU Mesocosm Facility, Houghton, MI, USA - PEATcosm2014_Bin06_10_metaG | ecosystem: Environmental > Terrestrial > Soil > Wetlands > Peat | place... | reverse complement strand
GAAGCTGTTGGACAGCACGACATCGATCTTACGCTGCTGCGCGGTCAGCGCAACGCGGTCGATGATGCTGGCCCGGCTCGGCTCATGCAGGTTCAGCGTCGGCGGCGCCACGTTGTCGCGGATCGCCAGGATCGAGAAAATCGCCTCGATCGCGCCCGCCGCACCCAGCAAATGCCCGGTGGCCGACTTGGTGGAGGACATGGCGACCTTGCGGCCATGCTCACCGAACATGTTCTCAACCGCCTCCAGCTCCAGATCGTCGCCCATGGGCGTCGAGGTGCCGTGCGCGTTGATGTAGTCCACGTCCGCAGGCGTCAGCCCGCCATTCTTGAACGCGGCCTTCATCGCGCGGAACGCGCCGTCATGGTGGTCCGCCGGGGCCGTAATATGGTGCGCATCGCCGGACATGCCGTAGCCGCCGATTTCCGCGTAAATCTTCGCGCCGCGCTTCTTGGCGTGCTCGTACTCTTCCAGCACCACCACACCGGCGCCTTCGCCCATCACAAACCCGTCACGATCCTTGTCCCAGGGGCGCGAAGCCTCGGTGGGCCGGTCGTTAAAGCCGGTGGAGAGGGCGCGCGCCGCGCAGAACCCGGCAATGCCGATAATGTTCACGGCTGCTTCCGCGCCGCCTGCGACCATCACGTCCGCATCGCCAAAGGCGATCAGCCGCGCCGCGTCGCCGATGGCATGCACGCCTGTGGCGCACGCCGTCACGGCGGAATGGTTGGGGCCTTTCAGCCCGTATTTAATCGAAACCTGGCCCGAGATGAGGTTAATCAGCGCCGATGGGATGAAGAAGGGCGAAAGCCGCTTGGCCCGCCCCTCATGCACCAGAATCGAAGCATCATAAATCGTCTGCAAGCCGCCGATTCCCGAGCCGATCATCACGCCGCTGGCGCATTTATCTTCCTCGGTCTCGGGAACCCATCCGGAATCCGCCATCGCCTGGCTCGCCGCCACGATCCCGTGATGGATAAAGCGATCCATCTTCTTGATCTCTTTAACGGCGATCCACTCAGAGAGGTCGAGCTTGCCTTCGGCAGCCGGACCATTAGGCACCTGGCCGGCGATTTTAGCCGTCAGCTCCGTGGTGTCGAAGGACTCAATAACGCCGATTCCGGATTCTCCGTTAATCAGCCTCTTCCAGACATGCTCAACGCCAACCCCTAAGGGGCTGACGATTCCCATTCCGGTAACGACAACACGACGCATGCGAACTCCTTGGACGGATGTAGCGTTTAGGCCGGTTTTATTCGGCTTTCTGCTTCTCGATATAGTCGATCGCATCTTTCACGGTGGTGATCTTTTCCGCGGCGTCTTCGGGGATTTCAACGCCGAAGGCTTCTTCGAACGCCATCACGAGTTCAACCGTGTCCAGGGAGTCAGCGCCCAGGTCGTCAATGAAGGAGGCTTCCGGCGTTACCTTGCCCTCGTCAACGCCGAGATGCTCGACAACAATCTTCTTAACCTTGTCGGCGATTTCGCTCATTTAGTTTCACTTTCCTGCAACTGGTTTGGTAGAGCCCATTGGTGCTATCGTGCACCGCCGGAGACAATTTCGTTAATGTTTAGGCGTCGCGGCGCTTAGCACGGTTTTTTACGCCGCGCCAACCGCCAGGATGAGATTCCCCGTCCCCAGGGTAACTTTCTGGGTAAACCCAGCGTTACAGCATCGCCATCCCGCCATTGATATGCAGCGTCGCCCCGGTCGTCCAGCCCGCCTCCTCGGCAGCCAGATACACCACAGCCGCGGCAATATCCTGCGGCAACCCCAACCGCCCCAGCGGAATTTTCCCCGCCAGGTCCGCTTTTTGCGACTCGTTCAGCGCATCGGTCATCGGCGTGCTGATAAAACCGGGCGCGATCAGGTTCACCGTAATCCCGCGCGAGGCTACTTCCTGCGCCAGCGACTTGGTCATGCCGATGAGCCCGGCCTTGGCGGCGGAATAATTCACCTGCCCCGCATTGCCGGTGCTGCCCACGATGGAGCCGATATTAATAATCCGCCCCGCCCGGCGCCGCAGCATGAACTTCAGCGCCGCCCGGCACAGGCGGAAGGGGGCTGCCAGATCGACATCCATCACCTTCGCCCAGTCGGCGTCGCTCATGCGCAGCACCAGCCCGTCCTTGGTCAGGCCCGCATTGTTCACCAGAATGTCCACCTTGCCCATCGCCGCCTCGGCGGCGGCAATCAGCTCAGCGGCGGCTTCCGCCTGGGAGAGGTCAGCGGGGAGCACATGCGCCCGCTCGCCCAGCTCCCCCGCCAGCGCCTCCAGCGCCTCCCGCCTGGTGCCGGAGAGCGCCACCACCGCGCCCTGGCCATGCAGCGCGCGCGCAATCGCCGCACCAATCCCACCCGAAGCGCCAGTGACCAGCGCCGTCTTCCCCGTCAGATCAAACATCACAGAACCTTTAAAATCGCTTCAATATCCGCCGGCGAACCCACCGAGGCCGTCGCAGCCTCCGGGGCGATTCGCTTGACCAGCCCCGCCAGCACCTTGCCGCTGCCCAGCTCGACAAAGCTGTCCACGCCCAAGGCCGCCATTTCCTGCACGCTCTCGCGCCAGCGCACCGTCGCCGTCACCTGCGCCACCAGCAAATCGCGGATCTCACCAGGATCGGTCACTTTCGCAGCGGTCACATTGGCCACCAGCGGCACAATCGGCGCGCGCGGCGGCGTATTGGCAAAGGCTTCCGCCATCGCATCGGCAGCGGGCGCCATCAGCGCGCAATGGAACGGCGCCGACACCGGCAGCAGCAACGCGCGCTTCACACCCTTGACCTTGGCCAGCTCAATCGCCCGGTCGACCGCGCCCTTATGGCCGGAAATCACCACCTGACCGCCGCCATTATCATTGGCGCAGCCGATCACTTCCTTGCCGTTCGGCCCCACTTCCGCCTCGGCGCAAATCTCGCGCGCCATCTCCATATCCACGCCCAGCAATGCGGCCATCGCGCCCATGCCCGCAGGCACCGCCCGCTGCATCGCCTGCCCGCGCAGCTTCAGCAGCAGCGCCGTATCGGCCACGGAGAACGCCCCCGCCGCCGCCAACGCGCTGTATTCACCCAGAGAGTGCCCCGCCACCAGCGCGGCTTTCTCCTTGAGCACCAGCCCGCCTTCCACCTGAAGCACGCGCAGCACGGCCAGCGAGACCGCCATCAGCGCCGGCTGCGCATTTTCCGTCAGCGTCAGCTCTTCAATTGGCCCCTCGAACATCAGCTTGGAGAGTTTCTGCTTCAGAACCTCATCCACTTCCTCGAACACCGCACGCGCCGGCGCAAAAGCCGCCGCCAGATCGCGGCCCATGCCGACGGACTGGCTGCCTTGTCCAGGGAATATAAAGGCGTGAACCGCCATGGTACTGTCTCCTAAGGATCAGTACGGCCAGGAAACGGCCGTTAAACTAATCGTAATTTCAAGCCCGGCGCACGTAGCATGAGCGGCCCCTGAGTCAAAATCCGAAAATTACAAAAGCCCCAACCCGGCCAGTTTCCGCCGCATTTCCTCGGGCATATCGCCGTCCTGCGTCCCAGCCACCCAATCCTCCGGCGCGTCGGCAGGCGCCAGATACCGCCAGCCCTGAAACGCCTTCATTGGCCTGGCCGCCACCCGCACCAGAGTCGGGTCCAGCACAAACGCACACGCCTTGCGCCCGTCATCCCAATTCTCGTCAACAATATCCGTGACCAACTGGCGCACCAGAATCGCCCCGCCGATAACCCAGTAGATCGAGCCGCCCGCCACAACTTCATCCATGCGCTTGGGTTTATTGCGCGTGCCCACCCGCAGCGGCGGATTCTCCGCCGCCCGTGCCGCCTGAAGTGCGGCGAGATGCGCCACATCGCGCACCCCCACCGCCAGTTTGACCAAGTTAATCATAGAGTCTGATCATTTTAGGTTGAAAGAAAAAAGCAGTTCTCTTTTGAAAAAAAGAACCAAAAAACTTCCATGAATCTAGGACTGGGGCTTTGGCGCGGCCAACGCCCCAGTCCCAGATTAATAAGCGTCTTTTGCGCGCTTTTTTGCAAAAAAGCGCTGCTTTCTTCCGAACAACCCGCTCCGGCGCGCGGGGCCGCCGCGCGCCGGGCATGGTCTTTAGTTCTTCGCTTTGTCCACCAGCGCGTTCTTGGAAATCCACGGCATCATGCCGCGCAGCTTGGCGCCGACTTCCTCGATCTGGTGTGCCGCCAGCGCGCGGCGCACTGCCTTGAAGTTGGTCTGGCCAACCTTGTTTTCCAGCATCCAGTCGCGGGTAAAGCGGCCCATCTGGATGTCTTCCAGCACGCGCTTCATTTCCGCCTTGGTCTCGGCGGTCACGATGCGCGGGCCGGTCACGTATTCACCATACTCGGCGGTGTTGCTGATGGAGTAGTTCATGTTGGCGATGCCGCCTTCATAGATCAGGTCCACAATCAGCTTCACTTCATGCAGGCACTCGAAATACGCCATTTCCGGCGCATACCCGGCTTCCACCAGCGTCTCGAAGCCGGCCTTGATCAGCCCGACCACGCCGCCGCACAGCACAACCTGCTCGCCGAACAGATCGGTCTCGCATTCTTCCTTGAACGTGGTCTCGATAATACCCGCGCGCCCGCCGCCATTGGCCGAGGCATAGGAGAGGGCGATATCCAGCGCATTGCCGGTGGCATTCTGCGCCACGGCCACCAGAGTCGGCACGCCGCCGCCCTTCAGATACTCACCGCGCACGGTATGGCCGGGGCCCTTGGGGGCGACCATGAACACGTCGATATCGGCGCGCGGCTCGATCAGGTTGAAATGGATGTTCAGGCCATGCGCGAAAGCCAGCGCCGTGCCGGGGCGCATATTCGCCGCCAGATGGTCCTTATACAGGTCGCCCTGGCCCTCATCGGGGGTCAGCACCATAATCACATCGGCCCATTTGGCAGCAGCCGACGGGTCCATGACCTTAATGCCGGCGCCTTCGGCCTTGGCAATGGCGGTGGAACCGGGGCGCAGCGCCACAGCAAGTTCCTTAACGCCGCTGTCGCGCAGGTTCAGCGCATGGGCATGGCCCTGGCTGCCATAGCCGACGATGGCAACTTTTTTGCCTTTGATCAGGTTAACGTCGGCATCCTGGTCGTAGTAAACGCGCATGTGTAGGTATCCCTTGCTTTGTTTCTTAAACTGGCGCGTCCCCTATTACGTTTTCACGCATCTGTCACCTTGCCCCGCCTCCGGGCCAGACATGCCAGAATCCCGCTCCGCGCAACGATATTGCGAAAACGACCCCTCCCACGCAATCATGCGCCCGCGCCGCCAAATTCGACAAACCCGCCCATAACCGAATAAGAGTGACGCATGAAGATTCTCCCCCTCCTGGCATTCACCCTTGTGGCCCACTTCGCCTGGGCGGACGATTTCTCAGACCGCGCCGCCGCCGGCCGCGCCGCCTCGCAAACCCCCCAGGGCAGCGCGTTCGACAATTCCCTCATGCCCATGCTCGGCAAAGCCGGCCAGGTCTGCGACCCGCCGGGCAAAGTGCTGCCCCAATCCGAACTTGGCGAGTTCGACCTGGTGGGCGACATCACCCAGGCCGGCGTCCTCATCAACGTCGAGGTTAAGCCGCAAACCCCCCTCTCGGAATGTTTCGCCGCGCAGCTGGAGCACAACCGCTTCAACCCGCCCCCGCGCGACCACACCTACCCGATCCTCGTCCAGCTCAACGTCTCCAACTAAGCAGGCAGCCCATGCAGACTGAAGCAGGGAAAAAACTCGTCCCCCTGGAGGGTATTCGCGGCATCGCCGCCGTCATCGTCCTGCTCTACCACTTCACCCTCTGCTTCACCCTGCGCGGCGTGCAAACCATCCCCACCGGCCACGGCGCGCTGGACCCCATCTTCCGCTTCCTCCTCTGCCTGCTCAATGGCAGCGCCGCCGTCGCGGTCTTCTTCGTCCTCTCCGGCTTCATCCTCAGCCTGTCCTTCGCCAAGGACCAAAAACTCTCCCGCATCCTCACCGCCATCCTCAAGCGCTGGCCCCGCCTGGCGGCCCTCCCCGTCGCCGGCTGCCTCTTCGCCTGGGTCATGATCATCTGGTCCGGTTCCGACTACAGCGCCGCCGCCCAGATCATCGGCAGCAACTGGCTCGCCACCCACGGCAACGGCCCCATCACCGGCCAATCCATGACCTGGACCGGCGCCATCGCCCAAGGCCTCGTCACCATCTTCACCACCGGCAACGTCTCGTACGACACCCCCCTCTGGACCATGCGCATCGAACTCTACGGCAGCCTCGCCACCTTCCTCGTCGCCCCCCTGCTGTTCGCGCTGCGCAACCCTTGGGCCCGCGCCGCCGCCGTGGTCGCGGTCGCCGTCCTCGCCGGCATCCAATACCCCTTCACCTACATCACAGACTTCCTCATCGGCACGCTCCTCGCCATGCTCTACACCTCCGGCCGCCTGCCCAGCTTCTCAAACTGGCAAGCCGCCGCCCTCGGCGCCCTGACCATCTACCTGTTCAGCTTCACCTACGAACAAGTCCTCCCCATCCACGCGCCCCTAAAAGCCATCATGCCCCACGGCGACACCAGCCACTTCATCTGGGACATCTCCGCCGCCCTCATGATCCTCCTGGTCTTCGGCAACCCCGCCCTGCGCCGCCTCTTCTCCGGCAGCTGGGCCACCCGCCTCGGCGCACTCTCCTTCCCCATCTACCTCCTCCACGTCCCCATCCTCCTCTCCGTCGGCGCCGCCACCTTCCTCTGGGCCACCCCCCATCTCGGCCAAACCCCCGCCGCCCTCCTCGCCGCCTTCCTCTGCCTGATCGTAACCGTAGCCTGCGCCACCCCCCTGGTGCGCATGGACGAAGAATGGGGCACCATCCTGGGCCGCGTCACGCGCCATCTCACCCACCGGGAGCACGTTCCAGCCAAGCCATGAGTCTCCCCACCCCGCCCATCGACGTCGTTTACACCTGGGTTGACCCGAACCGCCCCGGCTTCGCCGGCGATCTCGCCGGCGTCATACAATCCTATCACCGCGCCGCCGGCGTGCCGCCGTCGCACAGAGCCACCGGGCCCAACCGCTTCGCCGACCATGAATGCCTGCGCTACTCGCTGCGCTCCGTCCGGCAATACGCCCCCTGGATCAACAAAATCTACCTCGTCACCGCGGGCGAGCACCCATCCTGGCTGGACACCAGCCACCCCGCCATCCAGCTCGTCCGCCACGACGAGATTTTTCCCAACCTGAAATCCCTGCCCACCTTTAATTCCAACGCCATCGAAACCTGCCTCTACCGCATCCCAGGCCTGTCCCAGCGTTTCCTGTACTTTAACGACGACATCTTCATCACCCGCCCCCTCGATCTGGCCTATTTTCAAAGCCCCACCGGCGAGCCGCATTTCAGGTTCGAACCGCGGACGTTGCCGCTCGGCGCCAATGGCCCCTCGCCGGTCGGCGCATCGGGTGACTACAGCCGCCAGCTCCTCGACAAGCGCTTCGGCGGCCAATCCATACGCATGGACACCCCGCACGAACCCGTGCTGTTCGATCGCACCCTGCTCGAAACCATGGTCCGCGATTGGCCGATCGAGGTGACGCAAACCCGGAAAAATCAACTCCGCGCCTACCGGGATTTTTGCACCATCCGCATTTTCATCCATTGCCAGTTGGAACACGCCCTGGCCCGCCCGGGCCGCGGCCTGAAACTACTCAAAATCCGCCCCACCAAGGCCGGCTTCGTCCGCTTTGGCGTGCAGCATCCCAGCCTCAAAGCGCAACTCCGCAAAGCCTCGCGCAGTATGCCGCCCTTCCTGTGCATCAACGATGAAACCGGCGAGGGCGACACCATCTCCCCGGCCCAGTCGCAGCAAGACTCGCAACTCCTGGCGCAATTCCTGGCCCAACGCTTCCCCAACCCCGCCCCATGGGAAATCAGTCCCCCTCAGCCCCCCCAAACCGCCGCCCTCGCGTGGCTGAACAGCCCCCCTTCACCCCTCCGCCACACCGAAACCCTGTGGCGCGCGCTCCGTACCCTTTGGTGGATCATCATCCTGCAAATCCGCCCTCGTATTGGCGCGTGGGGGCGTAAGATGGACAGGTAAGCAAGCAGCGCTTTTTTGCAAAAAAGCGCGCAAAAAACACTTATAATCTGGGACTGGGACTGTGGCATGGCCAACGCCCCAGGCCCAGATTAACAGAAGTTTTTTGGTTCTTTTTTTTCAAAAAAGAACTGCTTCTCTTACTAAAAATCACTTAAAAAAAGCTGCGCAAGAGAAAATTTCCCTTGCGCAGCCCCGTAAAAATTAAATTACACTTACAAAACGAATAACCGTTTCCGCAGTGGACAAGTTTTTATTATTCCACAAAAACAACCCATTCACCCGTGGATAACCCGCCAATGCTCCACGTGGAGCATCCCCTACTCAATCGTGCCTTTCCCGCGCGCAATCGCCGCCACGCCCGTCCGGCTCACTTCCGCCAGCCCCAGCGGGCGCATCAAATCCAAAAACGCATCCAGCTTATCCGTCGCCCCGGTCAGCTCAAAGATAAAGCTCTCGGTTGAGGCATCGATCACCCGCGCGCGGAACGCATCGGCCAGCCGCAGTGCTTCTTGCCGATGCTCGCCGGCCCCCACCACTTTAATCAGCGCCAGCTCGCGCGCCAGATGCGGCCCCTGGCTCAGATCCAGCACCTTATACACCGGCACCAAACGTCCAAGCTGCGCCTTGATCTGTTCGATCACCATCTCGGTGCCCGAGGTCACGATGGTAATCCGGCTCTTGCTCCGGTCCTGTTCCACCGGCGCCACGGTGAGGTTGTCGATGTTATAGCCCCGGCCTGAGAACAGCCCGATCACCCGGGCCAGCACGCCAGCCTCATTCTCCACCAGCACTGAGATGGTGGCAGACCGCAAATTTGAATCACTCATTATACCAGCGCCATTCCTGCATCGGTTACATTGGCGTCGCCGCCGTTCTTGTGCTCGGGTCCCAGCAGCATTTCATTATGCGGCGCACCGGAGGGGATCATCGGATACACGTTTTCCTTCTGGTCCACGCAGATATCCGCAATCACCGTGCGGTCCGTGGCGATCATCTCGGCAATCACCCGGTCCAGATCATCCACCGTCTGCGCACGCAGGCCAACGGCATGGAAGCTCTCCGCCAGCTTCACAAAATCCGGCAGCGCCTCCGAGTAGCTCGAAGAATACCGGCTCCCATGCAGCAACTCCTGCCACTGGCGCACCATGCCCATATACTGGTTATTCAGGATGAAAATCTTCACCGGCAGCCGATACTGCGCCAGCGTCCCCATTTCCTGAATATTCATCAGCACGCTCGCCTCGCCGGAAATATCGACGACCAACGCATCCGGGTGCGCCACCTGCACGCCCATCGCGGCCGGCAGGCCGTAGCCCATCGTGCCCAGCCCACCGGAGGTCATCCAATGGTTCGGCTTATCAAACTTGAAGTACTGCGCAGCCCACATCTGATGCTGCCCGACTTCGGTGGTGATAAACGTCTTGCGCCCGCGCGTCGCTTTATAAAGCTGCTCGATCGCATATTGCGGCTTGATAATGCTGCCCGGATCTTGGTTCTGCGTATACCGCAGCGAGTTTTTGCTGCGCCAGAAATCAATCTGCTGCCACCACTTCGCCAGCGCTTCCTTATCCTGCTTGGCAGAATCCGCTTTCCACGCCGCAATCAACGCCCGCAGCACCGCCGCCGCATCGCCGATAATCGCAACATCCACCGCCACGGATTTATTAATGCTTGCCGGATCAATATCCGCATGGATCTTCTTCGACCCCGGCGAGAACGCATTCAACCGCCCCGTCACCCGGTCATCAAACCGCGCGCCGAGATTCAGCATCACATCGCCATCATGCATCGCCAGATTGGACTCGTAGGTCCCGTGCATCCCCAGCATGCCCAGGAATTGCGGGTCAGATGCCGGATACGCCCCCAGCCCCATCAGCGTGGAGGTAATCGGAAACCCTGTCAGCCGGACAAACTCGGTGAGCAACTTGCTCGCTTCCGGCCCAGCATTAATAATTCCGCCACCGGTATAAACAATCGGCCGCTCGGAGCGCTTGAGCAGCGCAATCGCCTCGGCAATCCGCTGCGGATCGGGCTCCGTGCGCGGGCGATAGCTGCGATGCGCAGCACTGCTCGGCTCGCTATACGGCGCCGGATTAATCAGAATATCCTTCGGCAGATCAATCAGCACCGGCCCAGGCCGGCCCGTCCGCGCCACCTGAAACGCCTCATGCACCACCCGCACCAAATCCTCGGAGCGCTTGACCAGATAATTATGCTTCGTCGCCTGGCGCGTAATGCCGGTGGTGTCGGCTTCCTGGAAGGCGTCATTGCCGATCAGATGCGTCGGCACCTGGCCGGTCAGGCAGACGATGGGGATGCTGTCCATCAGCGCGTCCACCAGCCCGGTCACGGCGTTGGTGGCGCCGGGGCCGGAAGTTACCAGCACGCAGCCCACCTTGCCCGTGGAGCGGGCATAGCCCTCGGCGGCGTGCACGGCGGCCTGCTCGTGGCGCACCAGAATGTGGCGGATCTCGTTCTGCTGGAAAATGGCGTCATAAATCGGCAGCACCGCGCCGCCGGGATAGCCAAAAATGACCTCCACGCCCTGCGCCTTGAGCGCCCGGAGCAGCGCCTCCGCGCCGGACTTCATCAGTTCGCTCGTCATAATCGTGCCGTCCATCGTATTCCTGCCGCCTGCGGTTTTTTCAGGGCCATCGGATACAGGCTCAAAACCGGAAGGTCAACCCGAGAATTTTACGAAATTATCAAAATCTTCCATAAATCTTTCCGAAAGTTGCGCAGAACTGTCGATTCTTGATTGTATAATTTGCATGGCAGAGCTGTCAGCCAATTTTTGAT
>Ga0181525_10004383_pt1 | contig 10868 bp, 10 predicted proteins | sample PEATcosm2014_Bin_48_FD_121100 | JGI IMG/M metagenome (GOLD analysis project Ga0181525, IMG submission 121100) | Peatland microbial communities from MTU Mesocosm Facility, Houghton, MI, USA - PEATcosm2014_Bin06_10_metaG | ecosystem: Environmental > Terrestrial > Soil > Wetlands > Peat | place... | reverse complement strand
TGGTCGACCGCCACAAAGGCAGCCTCACGTTTGAAAGCGAAGTCGGCAAAGGAACAACCTTCCGCATTCGCCTCCCCATCGACGGCGCTGAGCTTGAGCCCAGCCCGCCTGAGAACCGGAAGGCGATAGGGCTGACGGGACAATAAAGTGGCAGTGAGCACGTGACCCTTACGTCTGAATGGCGGTTATTGCCCGGCGGAAACAAAGCTCAAACAGCGGCCAACGGAAATATTGTCGGTCATTCACCCTCCATTCATCTGGCATTGACGTTTGCATTCCAGACTAGCGGGCAGGTGGCCCAGTCAGAGGTTTCTGGGCCAGCCCAGGTGGAGGAAGCAGATGACCGTCGCTTCTGTTCTGCCGTTCGCAGCTTCTATTCTGCCGTTCGCAGATGTGGTGCTGCGAGGTGCCGAAGTGCTTCTTCTCGCCACGTGCGTGTGGTTGAAGATTCGGCGGTAACACAACTCGGCAGGCTCAAACCAGGGCCTGCCGACCCTCCCCACCTTAAACGAAGCCCCCCGCTCGCGTGTGTTTATTCACGATAAATAAATCTCCCGTGAACAAAAGATGAATCCGGGCGATTGGATTGCGGGCGTCCGAGCCCGCAGGCGAAATCCTGAGCGACCCAAAGGGGAGTCGAAGAACCTAATCCCTAATCCCTATCCCCTAATCCCTGTTCTTCCCTAATCCCTATCCCCTAATCCCTGTTCTTGTGGTAGGCGAGGCGGGAATCGAACTTGAGCCGCTTTGCGGGCGTCCGAGCCCGCAGGCGAAATCCTGAGCGACCCTGAGCGAGCGCAGCGACCCGAAGGGGAGTCGAAGGACCTCTTCGCCTCAAATCCCCGGGGTCAAGTCTGGTAGGCGAGGCGGGAATCGAACCCACAACCCCCGGCTTAGAAGGCCGGTGCTCTATCCAATTGAGCTACTCGCCCGTACCGTCTCCATTGTAGCCAACAGCCCAGCCCGCAAAATCCCCTCCCAAGCCCCCCGCGCCGCCTGCGTATCCACTCCGCAACCCGCTGCATACACCGTCACCCCAAACCCCTCGCCATCCCTCACCCGCGCCCCCCGAATCACCAGATCCACCCGCCCGCACCCCAACCCCCCAACCACACGCAGCCGATCGGTTGCCCGTCGCACCCACCCCTCATGCGCGTCGAACGACCCAAACATCTCCGAAGACCGCGCCACCACATCCACCCACGAAGCCCACCCCGCCCCGCACTCCGCCGCGCAATCGAACTCCAGAGGATCGATCTCCTCCCGCTCCAGCTCCCACACGTCGCACTTCACCGTGAACACCCCGGACCCCGCTCCATTCAGCATCAGCAGCGCCTCGCGCAAAACCGGCTCCGCCACTGCCTCCGCAATCTCCCCCACCCTCTCAGGCGACAGCCGCAGATCGACAAACCCGCCCCAGTCCGCCTCGATCCCCGGCAGCCCCGCGCCCACCTCCGCCGCCCAGTCAGCCTCCAAGCGACCGCTCCCCAGCCAGACCAATCCCGCCCCGCACGATGAACCCGAGCAGCATCGCCTCCGCCCATCGCCCATCGGCGTTTCCTTCCGTCGCCGGACCTAAGAACGCGCAGTGCCCTCCATGCTGCGTCTCCACAAAACTCACTTGCGGATTCCCCACGAGCGCTGCCCTCGTCTCCGGCAGCATCCGGATAAACGGATCGTCCACCGAATGCACAATCAGCGTCGGCACCCGCAGCGCCCCCGCATACTGCGAGCTCGCCACCGAATAGTAGTAATCATCCGCATCCCTGAACCCACCATACCGCGCCACAATCTCATGATCGAATCCGCGCATGGTGCGAATCCGGTCGACCGGCGCATCGGCGTAAATCCTCGGGAACAACGCCATCCGCCGCCGCACCCGCGCCAGCATCGATTTCAAAAAATGCCGCTCATACATTCGGTTCTGTAATCGATGCAGCGCCGCCGACGAAGCCGCCAGATCCATCAGCGGCGATACCCCAACAACAGCTTTCAAAACTGCAGGCGGTGCCCCGCCGGGGCCCCCGACGCGCCCGCTGTTGGCGTGGTGGGGTGGTTCACTCACCTCGCCCGCCCATCGCAGCACCAGATTCCCGCCCATCGAATACCCAACCAGCGCGACTGCCTCCACCCCCTGCTCGCGCACAACCGCCTCGACCACCCGACCCACATCGCCCGACCGCCCTGAGTGATAAATCGTCGGCGACAGCTCATCCGTCCCACCACAGGTGCGCATATTCATCCGCACCACATTTAGCCCCGCCGCCAGCGCCCGCGCCGTATTCCCCACGATGTACTTCGACTCCGACGACCCCTCAAGCCCATGCACCAGCACCACCGTCAGCCGCTGCCGCCGCACCTCCGGAGCCTGCCAGTGACAATGGCACAGCACCCGGCTCGGCCCGTAGCCGCCAACCGGCCCCTCCACTTCCACCAGCAATTTTTCCGGTTCAGGCAGCACCAGCTTCCGCGGCAGAAAATTCCCCGCCAGCGTTTGCAGATGTCCGCTCCGCATCCAGCGCCGCGGAACAAACTGCGTCAGCCAATCCGGTTCCGCCCTCTCCTCCGCATCGCCCGGCTGTGGCGCCAACACTGCGCTCACGGCTGAGCGCTCCGCACCGCCGCCAGCACCGACGCCGCCCACAGAGCCCCCGTCGGCTCCTCTTCATGCTTGAAATACGCGAACACATCTCCCTTCGCCGCGCGCTGCTCGAGCCCCGCCGTGATCTCCGCCAATTGCTCCTTGCTGTACTCGGTCTTCCGCCGCCGATAGCAACTGAATGGCGCCGTCGCCAGATCCGGCGTCGCCAGCTCATCGCTCTCCGCCACGCACAGCGCCGCCTCATGCCGCTCCAGCAGCTTGTAAATCGCGGGGTCGAACCACGACACATGCCGAAACTCAAATGCCATCCGAAACCGGCACGCCTTCGCATCCGCCAGGAACTGCGCCAGCCGACCCTCGTCCGCCTTGAAATTCGGCGGCAGCTGAAACAGCACCAGTCCCAGCCGCCCCGCATCCAACACCGGCTGCAAAGCCCCCGCAAACGCCTCCAGCGTCGGCGCCGAATCCTGCAGCCGCTGAAAATGTGTAATCCGCTGCGGAGCCTTAAAGGAAAATCGAAAATCCTCGCCCGTCTGCGCCAGCCACGAGTCAATCGCGGTCCGCCGCGGAAAACTCCGGAACGTATAGTTCACCTCGACGGAATTCAGCCGCGTCGCGTAATACTCCAGGAACTTCTTCGACGCCAGCTTCTCCGGATAAAACGCCGGCTTCCACGTCGGATACGCCCACCCCGAACAGCCCACAAACACCCGGCTGTTTGCACCTTGCTCTGTCTGATTTGTCATGGGAGTACGCCGCGCGAAGCGCCCGAAGGCCGTTCATTGGGGCGGCTAGTGGGGATCGAACCCACGACATCCTGAGCCACAGTCAGGCGTTCTGCCGCTGAACTATAGCCGCCATGCCAGCCCTGATTGTAGCATTGGCCCCACAGCCTTCTCGCGCCGCGCGTGCATCCGAAACCCCAATGCCAGAGCCCCAAAAACCCGAAATCCTCCCGCCAGAAAACGCCGCGCCCCTCACCCTTCGCAAGCGCGCCGAGCAATGGTTTTCCGACGAGAACATCGACTTCTTCGCGCACCTCCTCGACGACTGGTTCCGCATCCCCTTCACCCCCATCCGCGTCGGCCTCGACGGTCTCATCGGCCTCATCCCCGGCCTCGGCGACATCCTCGCCGGCCTCGCCTCCTTCGTCATCGTCCTCGCCGCCTGGATTCGCGGCGTCCCCTGGGTCACCCTCGTCCGCATGATGGTCAACATCGGCATCGAGGTCATCATCGGCTCCATCCCCCTCTTCGGCGACATCTTCGACATCGCCTGGAAAGCCAACCGGCGCAATTACAAACTCATGACGCGCCACCTTCGCCAGCCCCACCGTCATACCTGGAAAGACTACGCCTTCCTCGCCACCCTCCTCGCCGGAGTCCTCGCCATCCTGATCACCCCGGTCATCGTCCTGCTCCTCATCCTTATATGGATAGCCCACCGCCTCTGAATTAGGTTTTCATCCTGAGCCCGCGCCACTCTGCTCTTGCGCTCTGCTCTCGTGCTCCAGGCTCCCAGCTCCAGGCTCTGAGCTCCAGGCTCCCAGCTCCCAGCTCCAGGCTCTGGGCTACAATTTGAACAGTCGGGGTCCCCAACGCGCCCGCTGTTGGCGTGGTGGGCTGACCAGTCGGGGCGTAGCGCAGTCTGGTAGCGCATCTGCTTTGGGAGCAGAGGGTCGGGGGTTCGAATCCCTCCGCCCCGACCATTCCTAACCAATGCGGCCCCCTCGCCTGCGGCGCCTGGCCTCTGATCGACTTCCTCCACAAAGTTGGCGGTTTGGCAGTATCATGGCCCATTCCCGAGGTGACCTATGACTGACCTGCCTGCTTATACCCTCGTGCGCCAATCTTCCGCTAACAACGGAACCCTTGGTGAGCTACTCGACCCATCCAATATCCACGTCTGTTACACCTGCGAACTACCCTGGCTCAATAACACTCCGGATCAGAGTTGTATCCCGGTCGGGACCTATACCTGTGGTCCACACAATACTCCGGATCATCCGAATGTCTGGGAGCTTGCAAATGTGCCCGGCCGGTCCGGAGTCCTCATCCACAACGGAAATACAGAAAAGGATTCCCTGGGCTGCATCATTGTTGGGTCAGCAAAGGGCACTCTGAATGGTTTGCCAGCCGTCCTGAACTCGGATGTGACGCTGAACATGTTGCGCCAGAAACTACCCCAGCAGTTTCTTCTGGTCATCCAGAACGCAGGTTGAACCACCCCGTTTCCCGAATGCGCAGCCTGCCAAACGCCAGGCTAATCCGCCGCAGCTGCGGTCACTTGGGTATTCGGCACACCGTGCCTCGGAATTGCCGCCCAGTTTCCCAGTCCTGTAAAAAAGTCCGCCTGGCTCACACCAAGAGTCGTGAACAAATCCGCATATAAGTCTGACCCAGTAAAGTCACTTGGATCCAGCCACCTGCCTCCCACGCAAATGGCATAGTAGTTCCCGTTGAGGGCGAATACCGGAGGGGGTGCATAACGTCCAGCAGCATTAATCGCAATCGAGCAGTAAAACGGCAGCAGCGATTGATACAGCCACACGCGGTCCATCGCCTGAAACCGCGCCTTGCTGCTGTCAGGAAGATCAACCCGCGTTTTCCACACCGTCTGACTGAGTCCGTTCAGAATCTTTAGCTTCACCGGGTCTTTCAAGTAGTCCTCCAGCTCTACTGGGCGGGCGAACCAGGACTTCGTGAACATGCTACTGATCTCATCCCTTACCGTCTCGAAACCATACGACTTCGGTTGGCCGGGGTTATAGTCGAAAATCGATCCCGCCCCAGACGCAACCACCGACATAGTGATGCCAAAAGCCGCTGCTGCACCAGCCGCCTCCGGAAAAAGTACTCCTCCCGCGGCCGCCAGACCCCAGATCGCCGCTACCCCGATCTGCTCAAACCAATAGACTACAGCTGACTCTGGCGGTTGCACTGTCAGCTTCGCGATGTTGTTCTGAACTGTGGTAAAGTCGATCATCTGCAACTTATGCAATTCGTTTCCCAGCTTTCCGATTGCCTTACTCATGCTGTAAGCTGTATCCACCGCATCGCACTCGGCCGCGATCTCTGTCACAACCGCAATAAAATCCTCCGGTGAACTCTGGGTAATAAGGCCCATGATAGCGTCCGAGTAACTCTCGAACTTGCCAGTGTCATTCGCGTTCTTATAGTAATGACGCACATTGTCGCTGCCGGGTACGTATGGCTGCTTTGGATCCGGAAACATGTGACTGATCTGCACGTAAATGGCCTGCTGGTTCGCATCGAGCGGAAGAACGGTGTCGAAGCTGGTAGCCGGCGCAGTCGCCAGCATGGCCGGAGACCATGCCTGTATCGGCAGCGCAGCGCCTGAAGCCACCGCCGGCTCCGTTCCATTCCAGGTGACCGCTCCCAGCGTCAGCAATTGACTTGCGCCCTGGTTCGAAATGGTAAATAACTCCGGTGACGCAGAATTCCATGGAACTCCGGCGCAATAGCTGTCGCCCGCCCCCACCGGCCATCCGTTATTCGGAAGCAGCGACTGGCCCGCCCATTGACAAGCGAAACTGCCGCTCTGGTAGCTCAGCACGGCAAAGGTCGAGGAGGCCGGCGAATAACTATAAATCTGTCCCGGATGGCCTCCACTGCCATTCACGCAGAAGTATTGGTCGCTCTTACCGACGTTCCATACATTTGCACCCGAGCCAATCTGCCCGCCGATCGCCAGGCAGTCAAACTGCCCTTCCCCGGCATTCCATTTCAAAACCCCAATCTGAGGCGCCGTCGTCGCGCCGGCATTGTAGATCAGGATTTCCCATATACCGTCCCCATCCAGATCGGCGCACTGCAGTTGGTCCGCTGACCCGAAGTTCCACGCTCCCGCATTGTGTCCCTGCGCCGGAGGCGCCGGGAAATCCGATCCGGTCCACTGCAACAAATCCATGTATCCGTCCGGTGGGTTGCGAACTACGACCGAAGGAGTTCCCTGCCGCGCGAAGTTACCCGCGTAAAATACGTCTTTCTGATTCAGCGTCCACCCACCGCTCCCGTTCACCTTGTCCAGCGAGAGAAGGTTGAAATACCACGGCTGTAAAAACGTACCGTCTTCGTAATAAATCATTCCCAGATTCACCGTCCGGGAGTTATACGCCAGAATTCCCACCCCGTTCGCGGACGGAAGAATGCCGCTGATGTTGGGAATTAAGCAGTACTCGTCGCCCTGGGAGGCTGTCCAGACTAGTTGGCCAAGAGGAACCAGGCGATTTCCAGGCCCCTGTACCTTGCAGACCGTTTGTAACTCGCCCGTCTGCGCCTGCCACTCCAGCACCCCCCACCACGAAGTAGTCAGGTTGTAAATGAACAGTTCATCTTGACCATCGCCGTCCAGATCGGCGGCCATGATCCCGTCATCCGAACCTATAACCCATCCACCCGCGGATACACCCGCGGCCGCCGGCACCGCTCCCTGCTGCGCCGACCACACTGCCATCCACCGCACCGTAACGTCATTGGGCCACACCGGCTCCATATTTTGAGGATCAGTAGAAGGCCAAACGCTGGAATTGATCCCATTCAGAGTAAAGTCGCTGTATTTGAATTGATGAACAATCGAGAGTTGCTGCAGGTAGGTGTCGAAGAGGATCACTTCGTTGAACCCATCCCCATCGACATCGGCTACGATTTTCTGGCTATAGGTAGTTACTGCCGCAGGCATCACCGTTTGCAGATTCATGGCCATGGCTTCTCTCCTGTTATTCCACCCCGGCGCAGCACTCAAGCCCAGGAACGTACCCGCCGGACTACGCCCGGATACTTTTACTGCCTGCGTTTCGGGAATTGACACACTATACGCTTCGTGCGCGCCGCGTGCTCTTTGACTCACAACCAGTAAAAACCGGAACCAAATGCCCGCGACCCGACAGCTAGCCAGTGAATGCAGGATCGCAGAACTGGCCCTCGCCGCCCTCCTTCACAACCCGGGCCCGCCCGTATAAACTTGCCCCCGTCTGCATCCACACCCACGCGAGGTGCACAGCTTTGGACCTGGGCCTTCACGACAGCGTCATCCTCGTCACCGGCGGCGGCGCCGGCATCGGCCAGGCTATCTCCCGCGCCTGCCTCGACGAGGGCGCCACCGTCGTCGTCGTCAGCCGCGCCTCCGACAACGTCAAAAACTTCCTCGCCGAAATGCTCAACTCCCGCCGCAAATGCGACTTCGTCGAAGCCCACCTCGCCGACCCCTCCCAGTGCGAGCACGCTGTCGACTACGTCCGCCGCACCTACGGCCGCCTCCTCGGCCTCGTCAACAATGCCGGAGCCAACGACGGCGTCGGCCTTGCCTCCGGCTCCCCTGACCGCTTCGTCGAGAGCCTCCAGCAAAACCTCGTCCACTACTACGCCATGGCCCACTACGCGCTGCCCATGCTCAAAGCCGCGCACGGCTCCATCGTCAACATCAGCTCCAAGGTCGCGCTCACCGGCCAGGGCGGAACCTCCGCCTACGCCGCCGCCAAAGGTGCGCAGCTCGCCCTCACCCGCGAGTGGGCCGCCGAACTCGCCCCCCACAACGTCCGCGCCAACGCCGTACTTCCCGCCGAAGTCATGACGCCCCTCTATCAGCGATGGATCGCAACGCGCCCGAATCCGCAACAGGCCCTCGACGAAATCGCGCACCGCATTCCCCTCGGCCATCGCTTCACCGAGCCCGCCGAAATCGCCGCCATGACCGTCTTCCTCCTCTCGCCCACGCAGAGCGCCCACACCACCGGCCAGTGCATCGTCGTCGACGGCGGCTACACCCATCTCGATCGCGCCCTCACCTGACGCACGCCGAACTCCGAAAGCAACTGCCGCCCCCGCCAAACGCACACTTCCCTGCCCAACCACGCGCCGCAGAAGACTAAAGTAGCTACTTGAACCCCTCGTCCAGCAAACCACGAACCGCGAGGACCCGTTGACCTCCGCGCCCGCTACTCCCCTCGCCCCAGCCGTACCACCAGCCCCGTGGGCCCCCACCGCCAACCGCTGGATGATCGCCGTCTCCGTCATGACCGCCACCTTCATGGTGGTCCTCGACTCCTCGGTCGCCAACGTCGCCCTCCCGCACATCGCTGGCAATCTCTCCGCCTCCACCGACGAAGCCACCTGGGTCCTCACCAGCTACCTCGTCTCGAACGCGATCATGCTTCCCGCCACCAGCTGGATCACCTTCCGCATCGGGCGCAAGCGCCTCCTCGTTCTCTCCATCGTTCTCTTCACCGCCGCCTCGCTCCTCTGCGGACTCGCCATCAACATGCCCATGCTTATCCTCGCCCGCATCCTTCAGGGCGTTGGCGGCGGAGGCATGCAGCCCCTCGCGCAAGCCATCCTCCTCGAAAGCTTCCCGCCCCGCGAACACGGCACCGCCATGGCGGTCTACGGCATCGGCATCGTCGTCGCACCCGTCATCGGCCCTACCCTCGGTGGATGGATCACCGACAGCTACTCCTGGCGCTGGATCTTCTACATCAACCTCCCCGTCGGCATCCTCGCCCTCTTCCTCGCCGGCATGTTCATCGAAGACCCGCCTTACATCCGCCGCAAGCTCACCGGCGCCATCGACTACCTCGGCTTCAGCCTGATGGCTCTCTGGCTCGGCTCTCTTCAACTTGTATTGGACAAAGGACAGGAGTCGGACTGGTTCGGCGCCACCTGGATTCGCTGGACCGCCTTCCTCTCCATCGCCGCCTTCTTCGGCTTCCTCGTTCGCGAACTCCGCACCCGCGACCCCATCGTTCAGCTCCACGTCCTCCGCAACCGCAACTTCGTCACCGGCACTCTCATCACGGCCATGTTCGGCTTCGTGCTCTACGGCGTCACCGCCATGCTGCCCCTCTTTCTGCAGACGCTGCTCGGCTACCCCGCCCTCGACAGCGGACTCGCGGTCAGTCCGCGCGGCGTCGGCTCCATGCTGGCCATGCTCGTCGCCGGATCCCTGGCCGCCCGCATCGACGGTCGTCTGCTCCTTGCTGTCGGCCTCGGCATCTTCGGCGTCTCCACCCTCATGCTCGGCCGCATCAACCTCGGCATCGCCATGGCATCGGTTGCCATACCCTGCGTGATCAATGGATTCGGCGGCGGGCTCACCTTCGTCCCCCTCACCACCATGGCCATGGGACGACTACGGCGCGAAGAAATCGGCAACGCGTCGGGAATTTATAACCTGATGCGTAACATCGGCGGCTCCATCGGCATCGCAACCGTCACCGCCGTTCTGGTACGCCACTCCCAGATCCACCAAAACTATCTTGGAGCGCACCTCACCGCCGACGCGCGCACCACCACAGGAGCGCTCGCCGCCCTCACCAACCACTTTTCAATCTCAGGATTCGACCCCACCACCGCGCACCACATGGCGCTAGGCGCAATCTACAGAATGCTCGAGCAGCAAGCCTCCCTGCTGGCCTACGCAGATAACTTCCGTCTCCTCGGCTACCTCGCGCTGCTATCGATTCCTCTGGTTCTGATGTTCCAGCGCGTACAGAAAGGCTAACCCACGTTGAACGTGTCATCCTAACGCTGAGCGTCGCGAGGCGGAAGGATTCTGCGGTTGTTCTTCTCCGCCACGAATCGTTCCGCCCGCCTGTACTTCTTGCTGGACCTAATCAGAACACACGATAGCAGCGCGATTGCGGCGATTACTCCCCTCAAATCTCAATGGAAAAAAGAAAACTCTGTCATCCTGAGCGAAGCAGCAAAATTCGTTGCGCCGCCTTTGGCGCAACAATCAATCCAGAAGCGAGCCGAAGGACCTGCTTTTATTTCCGTGGACCAGCTACCAGCGACTTCTGCAGAACGCCGTTCTTTCTGAACCCTGGCACGCGCCGATTTTGACATGTGCAGCACATGCAAATATGCTCAGAGCATGGAGCGAATGATCCAGGTTCGAAATGTCCCCGAGGCTCTTCACCGTCGCCTGAAAGCCAGGGCCGCGACCGCGGGCATGTCCCTTTCCGACTATCTGCTCGCCGAGCTCCGGGAGATCGCCCAGCGTCCTACGCTGGCCGAGTTCCGCGAGCGCCTGCACACCCGCAAGCGCGTTGCGGCCGCACTGGACACCGCCGGCCTGGTGCGCGAGGAACGTGTGACGCGATGATTGTGCTGAGCGCAGAAAGCCGTTTTAATCCCTAATCCCTATTCCCGAATCCCTGCCGTTACTGCACCATCCCCATCCGATCGATCTCTTCCCGCACACGCTTCAGCCCAAACATGCAGCGCTCAAACTCATCCGACAGCCGCGC
>Ga0181525_10004382_pt1 | contig 10869 bp, 11 predicted proteins | sample PEATcosm2014_Bin_48_FD_121100 | JGI IMG/M metagenome (GOLD analysis project Ga0181525, IMG submission 121100) | Peatland microbial communities from MTU Mesocosm Facility, Houghton, MI, USA - PEATcosm2014_Bin06_10_metaG | ecosystem: Environmental > Terrestrial > Soil > Wetlands > Peat | place... | reverse complement strand
GCCTTGGAAGCGGCTCGCGAACTGGTATTCATTTTTCGTTCCAGTTCAATATACGTAAGCTGTTTTAATAACTCGCCTGTTGCAGGATGCTGCACGTGTTCCTGAAATGCTTGTACGCAATGTTCTTTAAACTGCAGCAACAAAGAATATTGTTCTGGGTATTGCTGGATGAATAGCCGTAATTCCTGCACTTTTAAATCAGCTTCTGAAGGCTGTCCCGCCACACGATGCAGGAAATGATAATAAGCGCCTGGTGAACCCAGTGTGTAGTAGGCAGCAGCACCTTGATGTGTTGCGTGTAATTGCCGCTCAGCGCCGATACGCCGCTTCATATCCCCGCCGTATCCATGCAGCACGCGAACAACCACGTGTTTTAATTCGGGATAGATAGCTTTGTATTTCTCAAGAATGTCTTCAACATTAAGCTGTGCAATCACAAGATCAATATGTGTTGCCATGCCGCCTGTTTTGCCAAGATCGCTAGGGCCGCCCACATAAGAGAGGTAACCAAATTCAGCAATTTTCGCGCGCATATAGCGGTTATCCAGCATCTTGCTGACGATCTCGTCTATTTTTTTGATATCTTCCGGTGTCTCGCATAAAGGAATATTAAAAAATGGATGATGATGAATGGTATCCATGCGTAATTTTTCATTTATAAATACCGCAAGCCAGGTCAGGATGCGAACTTCATCAAAATTAACGGCTGATCTGGTGTCTGAATAAATGTAGTAAGGAAAGATATCCTTATGTTCCAGAATAAAAGCGAGACGCTCAAGTTCTGTATTCGTCGTGCTGGAAAAGCGATGCTTACTGTCTTTTAGTGTTTTGAAATAGTCGGGATCATTGGAGAGGATTTTATGTAAATTTAATTTATTATCATCTGATAATTGCGTATACGTCTCCGCGCTATTTATCTGTAATAGATTTTTAATATTGGCATGATGTTCTGCGAGTATGGCAATCAACTCATCAAACACAAGATCATTCACCGTCGTGGTTTGACGAACAAATTCTTTTAATCCGCCTGATAAACCTACTAATTGCAACATATCGCTCAGGTTATTTATTTTTAGCATGACTTCATGCGGCAGGCGTTCAGTTGTGTTAAGACTCTTGATCGCCTCAATGATTTTTTTTGTTTTCACTTCGCTGCCTGTGATATCAAACCATATTTTGTTTCGAATGGCGTTAATGCAGCGATTAAAATACTCTTGTAATTGATGCAGTGTGGTATGTGTGAATGGATATTCATTCTCAGGAATCATTTTCAGAATGTCTGTCAGGTGCTGGATGTATACAGCGATAATCGCTTCCTGGTGTTCTGGTACGGTTTGTGATTTTGTCTTGGCAGTGACATTGGGATTTCCATCGGTATCACCTTTTACCCAGCTTCCAATCTCGCGGAATGAAACCATGATGGCAGGTGCCAATTGTGACTTTACTTCCTCGATGTTACCGCCGTGTATTTCAACAAAACATTTGGCGACACTGTCAAGAAATGCCGGATAGCTTTTTAGCATGTTTTGATAAATGAATAAGGCGCGTTTAGCTTCTTCAGCAGGTGTGAGATTAATGGCGGGTATAACAGGATGCTGAATCAGCCAGGTGATGTCAGCGATGAGGGCTTGAACGTAAGCATTTTTTTTAAACGGCTTATCATAGGCATCATTCAATAATAAAGATACTTCAGTGACAGCGTGAATTTTGTGTAAGGCTTCTTCTGTGTACACCATTGTAGGGTGTGCAGTAATCACAGGTCTTGCGGGAAATTGATAAAGTTTTTCTATCAGACAGCTTAAGCGTTCTTCGTAAGATAGCGAGGGAGAAATATTTTCTATGATGATCTTGATATTGCTGGGCTGTTCCCTTCGCCAAAGCGCAAGCCTTACTTCAAATGTAAGAATATTTTGAATCAGGTAAAGTTTTTGTAAAGCATCGAAGTTATCGGCTTTTTTTAAAGAGTAGAGTTGTTGTAAAAAAATCTTCTCGAGATATTCCAGTGCGCTGACAGGGGTTGAATTGGGGAAAAACGTTTCGCTCGTATACCGCGGATGTGAGGCGGCGTCATCTGCTGCTCGTGATGATTGCATGTGATATCCGTATGAAGGCAAATAAAGCGCGCAAACTATCATTCAGTTAGAGCGCGTGTCAAGGCTGGTATGGCTGCGTTTTTAAGCGGGGTGATGAATTATTTTCCTTTCATTCATTTTTGATATAGACTGCCGCCTGCCTTATGCTTGGTGGTCTAATTTTTTCCATAAAAAGAAAACGAGGTGAGAATGTTTAGCTGCACAAATAAATCCAGGTTTTTTGAAGAAAAAAAATGTTTCGCTGATAACGCTGCCATTAATGAAAAAGAAGGTATTTCCGCTATTCTTTTTTTTGCAATTTTAAAGTGCAGCTTTGCAACACTCGTCGCGCATCCTGCCAGGGTATGGTTGAATGATGCAGGTGCAAAACGTAATCCAATTGAAACTATCAGTGATGCTGGGCCAAGGATGCGTAAAGACGCAGCTTTGAATATCTTTCGCGGCATAGGCGCGACTTGCATACAATCAGTGACCAAGCGAATGATGCAGCAATATTGTGGTGAAGATACACTTTGCGCGCGATTTGCAGGAACAGTTTGCGCTGGTTTTGCTGGTGTGATCGCCACACCCATTGAAGTTATTTTCGTTCGCAAGAATTTAATCGGTGATCCTGATGGGCCTTGGCGGGATTACTGGAAGAAATACGGAAGAGGAAAATACAATCGTTACACTTATGGTTTTTACACCGCAAGAGAGCTGGGTTTTTGCATAGGTGCATTTGATGCAGTCAATATGCAATGGCCGCAGTATCTCTTTACCCTCGCGATCGTGTCAGTGTGGACGGGTGCCATGCATAATCTCGTCACAAGAACGGTAACGAAAGATATTGCCCGAAACGAACATCTAATACCTGATTGGGAAAAAGAAGGCATATTAAAGGGACTTTACGGCATTGCTGATGGCAAATACAAAGAGGGTCCATTTAAAGCTCTTTATTCCAATCCTGCAACGGTTACCCAGCGTACAAAAAATCTGCTTTCAGCAACTTGTAGTTGGAACATGTTTGCCTTCCGCTCGTTTTATCTCGCGGTCTTTGGAGGGCTGGTATGTTTTGCTGAAAATGGTTTGAGGCACATTCAGGCTGAAGTAAATAATCATTCTTACAAAAAAAGTTATCCTTAAAACAAGATAAACAGGAATCAATATGTCGCATACACGTATCGAAAAAAATGAAAATAATTTAAAAGAAGCTACGCTTATGGAAAGAGTAGCGGGGACTGTTCCAGCTATTCTGGTTCAGGTCGGCACACTTCATTCGCTTGATACGGTGGCAAAAAGAATCATTAATAGTAAAGAAAAAAATATTATGATAGATGGCGTAAAGCAGGCGGCGAAGAAGCTAAATAATATCATTTTCCTTGATATGAAAAATGCTCCTTGGTTGAATCGTTATTTTTCATTGTATGCAGGGATATTGAGCGGCTTGTTATATAAAGTTTTGCAATTCACTTATAAGTTTTCATTTCAACCCGAGGTCGCAAAATTTATCAAGAAATCTGAAACCGATAAATTCGCATCAAAAATTTTACCAACCAGTCTTGTTAATCCTTTCGTGCAAGCAATTGCAGGTGCGATCACGGGTGCATTTGAAGTTATCTTTTTACCTTTGGATATGGTGAAAATTAAAAAACAAAATAATCCTGAACTAAAAAAGACATCATCAGTTCGTATCATTAGTCAGGAATATAAATCAAACGGGTTACAGGGCTTATACAAATCTGCTGGAATAACAATTGCCAGAAATATCCCAGGCTCTGCCGCATTATTTTTATTTCCAGCGCTAGTTTATTCCTATGTTTTCCGCAAAAAAAAATCTGAAGCCTCTGCGCTTGAGCAGGGCTTTGCAAATGTCACAGGTGCGATAGGCTCTTTGGCCTGCAGTAACCCGCAGGATGTGGTCAAGATAAGAATACAGTCAGGGCATGAGATGAAAAGTGCGCGGCATGTTGCAAGCAATATTATTCAGCATGAAGGGTACAGGGCATTTGGTAAAGGTCTTGGCGTCAAGCTGATTACGCAGGTTCCAAAGCTGTCGCTTGTGCCTTATCTATCAGATGAATTCACGAGGCATATAAATAATGTTGGCTTGTTTGCAAGAAAGAATGAGCAAAGAACGATAGCGTGCCGGCATGAGCAAGAGCATCAGGCAAGATTGCGGTCATGAAAATCAGGCTAAGCGCTTCATTTGCATGGTGAATTCACGGCGCTTTTTCATTTAATAAATTCCTCCTTTAGCCGGGATATAATATCTTAATATTATAAAAAAGGAGGTTTGGTCATGACTAAGCATACGAATAATATTGATTTATATGATGATGTTGAAAAGATCAAACAGGCATTAAGAGAAGCTACTTACGATGTCAAAGGAAAAGCAGCAGAAATATTGTCTGACTCTGTTGAAGGTGTAAAAGAACAAACATCAGAAGTAAAAGACAGTCTTGAAAAATTCACCGCAAAAAAACCTTTCAAGGCACTGGGTATTTCCTTGTTGGTGGGCGTTGCAATCGGATATTTGCTGCGTAAATAAACAATACGGATAAAGAATATATGGCTGAAAAAAAGAATTACCTGACCAAGGTTATCATTGATTTTGCACTGCTCGTATATTCTTTATTGAAGATGATACCTGACTTTCTTTCTCTCGTTGAGATTGAAGCTCGCGCAGTAAAAGATAATGTTGTTCCGCTGATTATTCTTTATCTGCTTTTGGGGTCGCTGCTAACGGCAGCCTGGATCAGTCTATTTGCTATCTGTTTTCTCTGGCTTATTTCACTGCAGCTGCACTGGATAGTTTCTCTTATGATTATTTTCCTTGTGCAATTAGTGTTGCTGCTTGTAATTTCCCTCATTATGTTTAAAAAAATAAACAAGATGTCTTTTAGACGGTCTCGTCATTTAATCCGGAAAATCAAAATATAGGTAAGCATTTGCTCATCTATCAGATTAAAAACAATTGTGTCACTCAGGATTAATGCCTATACTTGGGCCTTCCCACTCAAGTGATATGGTCACAATGAAACTGGCGCTGCCTAATAATGCTGATAAATTATTGCTGCACTCTTGCTGCGCGCCTTGCTCAGGCGAGGTGATGGAGCGTTTGTTGGTATCCGGCATTGATTACACCATTTATTTTTATAATCCTAATATTCATCCGCTCAAGGAATATGAGCTGCGTAAAAATGAAAACATTCGTTTTGCGGAAAAACATAATATTCCATTTATTGATGGGGATTATGACCGTGATGAATGGTTTAAACGCGCCAAGGGTATGGAGATGGAGCCTGAGCGCGGGATTCGTTGCACCATGTGTTTTGATATGCGGTTTGAGCGTACCGCCTTATATGCTTATGAACACGGTTTTAGTGTGTTCACCAGTTCTCTTGGTATTTCCCGCTGGAAAAACATGGAGCAGATTAATGCATCAGGCGAAAAGGCAGCTTCACATTATCCTGGCATGGCATATTGGACGTATAACTGGCGCAAGGATGGCGGCTCACAGCGCATGATTGAAATATCAAAACGGGAAGAGTTTTATCAGCAAGAATATTGTGGTTGTGCATACTCGCTGCGTGATACCAACCGCTGGCGTGAGCAAAACAATCGCGAGCGTATTAAAATTGGAATCAAATATTATTCTAACGATCAAGAAAAAGATTCAGATAATCAATAATTATCATTTTATAGAAAACTAATAATGCATACACAAAAACGAGTTGAAACATCAGGTGGTGGTTTATCATTCTTTTCGGGAGATAAACCTGCCAATACAAATAAAGCCAATAATAAGAAAAAGTTTAAAAATTATGGCAAGCCAAAGAAAAATAAACCGGTTATCGCTGTAGAAAAAATAGAAAAGCCTGTGCTGAGAAATCCAGATATTCCCTCTTTTCCTGTGAGAATTACTCTGCCTCGTGATGTGTGGCGAGTGCTCGAGAAGCTGAGCGAGTCAGGAGCAGAGGGTTATCTGGTTGGCGGTGCGATAAGGGATTATCCAGCAGAACCCAATGATTATGACATTGTCATGGATGCCTCTTTGAATGATATTGCCAGATTGTTTCCCGGTCGGGGAAAACTTGTTGGCAGTGCTCATCCTGTATTTTCGATGCAGATAAATAATAGAGAGATACAGATAGGATCACTTACTTCAAGCGAAAATACTCCGCAGTTTGAAATGGTAACTTTGCATAATGGCTGCATTGTCAGGAATAATCGAACATCAGATATTATTCAGGATGCCATGCAAAGAGATTTTACCTGTAACGCTGTATATTATGACTGGAAGAATCAAGTGATGCGGGATCCATTTGGCGGATGGCAACATAGTTGGAAGAAAATTATTTCGTTTGTTGCAGATGAAGAAAGAAAAATGCAGGCTGATCCTGCCATCATTTTAAAAGTGATGCGATTGATGGTAAAGGCGGATTTTGAAATAGATTGTAATCTTAAACTGAAAATGCTTAATCATTTGCATCTGCTTAAGGATGTGAATGCTGCGAAGATGAATTACGAGGTGACAAGATCCCTGTTGGATAGCAAGTATTCCGATAAAATCCTGGCATTGTTCAGGGAGTACCATATTTTTTCTCATCTATATAATTTTAAAATAGAAGAAGAGAATCTCATCATCAACTCAATTGAGAAGTTGTTTTCCGATGCTGCCTGTTCCAATGACAGAAATGTCATGCATCTGCTGATCTGGTGTATTGTGATGGCTGATAGAGTGGGTATCACCATTGCTCCCTATATTCAGTCGCCGTATCAACTTTTTAATGAGTATCTGGCTCTTATCAAGAATGTATTCAACTCATTTGGATTTTGCGAATCAAATGAAACCTGGGCGCCAATCTCAAGGTTGCTGCTGCTTTATCACGCGGTGAAAAACAATATTCCGTATTATCTGTCAGGAATCAGGTTTGAATCTTTTGAGCATGATCTGGTGAGTATTCTTGGAAAACATCTTTGCACGGCAAAAAATAATCCTGATCCTGAATCCTCTCCTCGCGAAACACCTTCTTCGCAAACTCTGTTTTATCATGCAAATGCACATTCGAATACGAATGCAGAACCAGAAAAACGCCTGAGTATATTGTAATTATTCCTTGCTGATAGACATTAATTCCCGGTTGATGGAAAAGCTTAATATGGTTCGAATGACAACGATAATAGCGAGTAATCCAACCTCATAATAATCTGGTGTGGTAGTGGTTCCGATTAAATCTGCTGCAACAATAAATTCCAGTCCGAGTATGAGTACTCTGCCTAAATTCAGTCTGATGCTGTTGATGTTTGAGCCTTGTCCGTTGAATTGTCCGCTGATAATTCCGTAAACGTATTGATACATACAATAAAGTACGCCGGAAATGATGATGAGAATGCCTATCAGTGAAATGCTGCGTTGTATGAAAACGACGATGGTATGTATGTCTAGCCAGTTCATTGTGAGATGCTCCATGATTAATGACAACTCAACGAAATAAAAATCCGACAACAAAAGTTTTTGGTTTTGAAAGAAATCTGTCTGCGCCCTCTATTTTGGGTGCAGTATTTACGGCATACATGGCGGCTGCATCCAGATATTCATTATTGCTGGATTCCACCATTTGCAGATTTGAATAATGTCCTTCGGGGTTCAAAGTGAATTTCAAAATCACGCGTCCTGTAATGCCAAAGCGGCCAGCTTCTGCTGGATAGCGAAAATGTGCAGACAAGGATCGCCCTAGCAATTTGATGAGAGGATCAGCAGGCATCGTGTCATCGCCTATCATGTAAATGGGTTCTGCTTCACCTTTCTGTGTAACTTCACGCATTTGCTCGTCTTTAAGCATATCGAACGATGCAGTTAAAAGGGATTTTTGAATGGGATTTTTTGCGGGATTTCTTTCAGGCATTTTTTTCGGTATTTTGGGCAGTTGCAGCGTGCTTTGTGTATTCTCTGTCGTTTGAATATTTTCAGCAGGCTCAGAAGGTGTAGTGTCTGCAATTTTGGCATTAGGAGATTCAGGACTGCTCGCTGATTTTTGTGCGTTCTCAGCATGTTGCCGAGAAGGAGAAGGTTTGATGGAACCTGTGTAAGTATAAGCGGGCACGTAATCGTGAGTGAGGGGTTGTGATTGATCCTGTTGTTTTTTCGGTGCTGTAACGAGAGTGAGTAGTGCAAGCAGCAGCAGAAGATGGATAAGCAAAGATAGCCAAAATCCATTTTTCAGTACTTTCTTGATGATTCTGCTACTAGACATGTGAACCTGATTGGAAATCCCTTAGATTTAAGTTTTTATTTTACATGACTATAAAGAAGAATCCTTGCTATTTATCAATGAAGTGAATACCCTTAAGTGTTTTTTAAGCCGAGCGTACTATACTTTTCCATTGGGGGGGCGATCTGGTTTCGACGTGGATTGCAAAGCTTGAGGTGCATGTCGAGGATGTAACACAACCTCGTAAAAAACTGTTACAAACCAAATAGTTGCCAAGAAATATCGCAACGATGCTGTCTTTGGTGGCGCTGAAGCGCTTCCATTAGCCGCCTAAACACCGGCACAGCACCATCCACCGATTGTGCTTGTACGATCGGAAGTTTGTGAAAGCAAGCGACGGGTGGTCATAGCATACAAGCTCGCAGGTTGATATGCCCGGGATCAAGCTGCTAAAACTTACGGGATCGCTGTTTTAACACCCTTTCAGCCGGGGGTTAGTCAGCTAAATTAAAAGACTGGATAAACATGTAGACCCGAGAGTAGAGGATTTGCGGACGCGGGTTCAATTCCCGCCGCCTCCACCAGATACAAAAAGCCTGCTCATCCGAGCGGGCTTTTTTTATGTGAGGATGCGAGGGAAAGTACATCATGAAATTCAGACATCATTTTGTTCGCAAGTTTCATCAAGGCAAGTGACGCATCAGTTATCCAGAAAACCTTTATATTTTCTTGCCTCTGGATTTTCATGAATTGGCATAATTTCAGTATTTCTCGAGAATAACCATCTGCTAAAGCATATTAATCCAAGCAGGGGTAGCATGATGGCGATCAATATGCTCCATCGTATGTTTTTGCTTAAACTCATCCTGAGTTGTGCCTTTATTTTTCCTTCCATATGCTCATGCGCTCCATGCAGTAACCTGGTTTGCGTCAAATCCATAATAAGGCCTTACATCAGAATATAGGATTCCTAAGTATCCAGCAAGCTAAAAAAATTAGACTCTCTAAGCTTGGAAATAGCTAGTGAGTCCAGGATGGATAAGTCACCTCTTTGTAAGAGATTAAAAGAAGCGCGTTTGGCAGCGGGGCTTTCTCAAAAAGAATTGGGCATTGCTGCTGGTATGGATCAGTTTTCCGCAAGCGCGAGGATGAATCATTACGAGAGGGGCAGGCATACGCCAGATTATTCGGTGTTGAAAAGAATTGCGAGTGTCTTAAAGCTTCCTGTCGCGTATTTTTATGCAGAGAACGATGAAATGGCTGTCATGACGAAATTATTTCACCGGTTAAAAAAAGCGGAGCAGGCTGGGTTTATAAAAAAGATAGAGTTCAAATAATTCTACTTCGTTGCGACCCCAGGAACATTTTTTCCATTGAAAAACTCTATATCGTCCCCATACAAGCCAAACAACATGGCAATATGGAGTAGTAATATGAGGCGAATTCCAGATGACAATCTTGCCTATCCCGTTTTGATTAAAATTGGCGCATCAACTGGATCAGGTTTTTTTATAAATACAGTAAGCGGCACTTTTCTTGTAACAGCTAATCATGTTATTCAGAATCCTCAGACAGGGCAACTGTATGCTTCGCAAGCTGAGATAATTGCATATCCAAAAATAAATGCTGATTCAGAAAAAAATATCTTCAGCTTGGATCTTTCGTTATTGTCTCAAGCCGGTCGCATCAAATTTGACTCGGCCCTTGATGTTGCACTTATTCAAATTGGTCTACGTGGTACATCTGATGCTGTTCTCATGTCGCTACCACCGGGCGTAATATCGGTGCGTCAATCACAGACTGGGATTGTTGGAGTTTCTCTGGATACCGTGCGCCTTTATGCGGATGTTTTGATTTCGAATGATGTATTTATCTTAGGTTATCCAATATCAGTAGGCATACCAGATTTTCCACAAATTGATTATAGTAAACCGCTTATTAGATCTGGAGTGGTATCAGGTAAAAATAATGAATTAAGATCTATTATTCTCGATTGTGCGGTATACCCCGGTAATAGCGGTGGGCCAGTTATTGAGGTGGAAACGGAAGCGTTTCAATATAAATATCGAGTTATAGGTGTTGTGACTCAACGTGTCCCAACGATTGTTCAATCATCTACTGGTGCGAATATACTTGTTAATTCTGGTTATTCTGTCGCAGCATCAATGGACAGAGTGTTAGAATTGGCAAATGAATTTTAAGGTATTGATGTATGCTGTGTGGGTAGGGCAAAGATCAGGAATCATAGGTTGTGTCTCGCTTTCCTCTCTGTCTCTGGGAGAAGGCGAGATGCGACACCAGATTTTCTGTATAATGCATTTTCATTTATCGAAACACATTGAGAGACATTAGAGATGCAAAGAAATTATCACAACCAGAATAATTCTCACCCCAAAAAAGGTTCACATCACGCGCGCAAGGCTGATCATCTCAATACCATCAATCAACAACGCAAAGGTCAGAATTATAAAAAAAAATCGAATATCAAACAGCAATTAAATAATCATTCACCTGAATTAACTTTCGATTTCAACAAGCCCAGCCATCTTTTTTTATTTGGCCTTTGTCTACTCTCTTCGCTC
>Ga0181525_10004381_pt1 | contig 10870 bp, 12 predicted proteins | sample PEATcosm2014_Bin_48_FD_121100 | JGI IMG/M metagenome (GOLD analysis project Ga0181525, IMG submission 121100) | Peatland microbial communities from MTU Mesocosm Facility, Houghton, MI, USA - PEATcosm2014_Bin06_10_metaG | ecosystem: Environmental > Terrestrial > Soil > Wetlands > Peat | place... | reverse complement strand
GACAGAGAATTTGAATAACGCGCTCTATTTCATTTTTTCGACCGATTACGGGATCCATTTCACCCTTTCGTGCAATTTCCGTCAGGTCGCGACCAAACGCCTTGAGCGCAGGTGTTTTTACCTCACCTTTCTTCTCCGGCGTTTTTTCTCCGGAAGGGGGAACCGAAGGTTCCTCGGCGGCAAAATTCGGGTCCAACTCCTTCAAAATCTCCTGTCGTGTCTGCTCAATGTCCACATCGAGATTCCGCAAAACCTTTGCGGCGATGCCGTCACCTTCGCGTAAAAGCCCGAGTAAAATGTGTTCCGTGCCGACGTAAGTGTGATTTAAATTTTTGGCTTCTTTCGACGCGAGCGCGAGAACTTTTTTCACACGTGGCGTGTATGGAATGTTGCCGATCATCTTTTGATCCGGGCCGGTGCCAGTCTGCTTCTCTACTTCCATTCGGACAGTTTCGAGATCAAGTCCCATTTTCTGAAGGACGTTGACGGCGACGCCCTGGCCGAGTTTGATGAGGCCGAGCAAAATATGCTCCGTGCCGAGATAATTATGGTTGAAGCGGTCTGCTTCCTTGCGCGCGAGAGCCAGCACCTGCTGCGCACGTGGTGTGAAATTACTCATCGATTCGTCACTCATACCTGTCAACTATAATGCTACGACTCGAGCGATTTGTCCAATGCAGTTTGAAAAATTTCAGAAAGGCAAAGAAATAAAATTTGCGCAGTGGGAGGGTTGCTGCCACTGCGAAATTTTAATTAGTCGTGTTCGGTTGCGGTTTTACGACTGGCCGGCTTACGTTCTTCAACCGCTCGCGCACCATGTCGGCGCGGATCAAATCGCGTTCCTCGGCGGTCAACTTGTCAGAAAGTTTTTTCTGTAAATGCGCCGGCTGCGTGACCAAAAACAATTCGTCCACCAGCGACCGTTCCGCGCCCGGAAACAAACCCATGTCCACGCCCAGCCGCATCAGCGAGAGCAAGTTCATCGTCTCCTTCGACGAAATGCTATGCGCGTTTGCCAGAATGCCGTAGGCACGCCCGATGTGGTTGAAGACCACCTTCGTCTTTTTTTCCAGCAACGTCTGCCGCGCGTTCTCCTCGTGCTCGATGATCTGTGACAAAACTTTTTCCAGCCGCTCGACGATGGCCGGTTCGTTTTCGCCGAGCGTCATCTGGTTCGAGACCTGAAAAACATTTCCGAGCGCCTCCGTGCCTTCGCCGTAAAGCCCGCGCACCGCGAGGCCGAGCTTGTTGACGGATTGGATGATGGGATTAATCTGCTCGCCGAGGACAAGTCCGGGCAGATGCAGCATAGCGCTGACGCGGATGCCGGTGCCGAGATTCGTCGGGCACGCGGTCAGGTAGCCGAGGTCGCCGTCGAAGGCGTAATCCAGTTTCTTCTCCAGCTCGGAATCCAGATGGTCAATCGCGTTCCATGCCTGCTTTAATTGCAGTCCTGGACGCAACGCCTGCATCCGCAAATGATCTTCCTCATTGATCATCACGCAAAACGTTTCCTCGCGGTTCAAGACGAGTCCGCTGCCGGAACTTTTTGCGGCGTGCTCGCGGCTGATGAGGTGCCGCTCGACCAGTATTTGTTTGTCGAGTGCGCCGAGATTGTCCATCGCCTCGGAAAAAGCGTCTTTCATCTCCGGCAGGCTTTCAACGGCGGGACGGATTATCTCCAAAATTTTCACACGTTCCGGTTTTTTCGCCCAACCGGGGAACGCCGCATCCTTCAGATTGCGTGCGAGGCGAACGCGACTCGACATGACGATGCAATCATGCGGCCCGTGACGCCGCGCGGTTTCGGCGGGAGAAACCAGAAATTCGTGAAGATCTTTCATTGCGCCAAATTTGTCGTTGCCGTCGAACGTTCGTTCAATTTTTTCAATTCATCCCGCAACAAAGCCGCCTCCTCGAAATTTTCCTCCTCAATCGCCTTGCTCAATTTTTTCTGCAAAGTTTTGAGCCGGTCGGAATTTTCCCGTGAAGCGCGCAATGCCTCCGGCGTTTTGCCAGTGTGTCGCGTGCCCTTGTGCATCGTCTTCAGCAGGCCACCCAAGCCTTCGGCGAATGTCTTGTAACATTCCGGGCAACCGAGGCGTCCGGACTTCTTGAAATCAGCCTGCGAAAAACCGCAGCGCGGGCATTTCAAATCCGTACCGACGGCCTGCTCGACTTCCTGCGCTGCGCCGAGGCCGAGCATGATGTCCGCCAGCGCGAAACCCGACGGGTCATTGACTCCCTTGGTCTTGGCGCAATCCTCGCACAAATCCAGCTTCTGCATCTTCTCGCCGACAATCTGGGTCAGATGCACGGTGGCCGGTTTTTCTTTGCAAATGGTACACTGCATAGTTTTATATTGGCTCGCCTGACGATTTAGTCAAGGTGTGATAATCTTCGACAAGCTTGCATGTGAGCGTCCCTGGCTTTCCGTTGCCAATGACGCGCCCGTCAATTTTCACCACCGGCATGATTTCCGCGCCCGTGCCGGTTAGGAAGCATTCGTCCGCATTGAACAAATCATAGCGCGTCAGGTTCGGCTCGGAAACTTTCAAGCCGGCTTCCTGCGCCAGTTCGATCACTGTCTGTCGAGTGATGCCGTAAAGCGCACCCGCTGAATTGGGCGGCGTGAGAACTTCGCTGTTCTTGATAATGAACAGGTTGTCCGCCGTGCATTCGGCCACAAAACCTTCGGCATTCAACATCACCGCCTCTTCCACGCCGGCGTTGTTCGCTTCGATCTTGGCAAGGATGTTGTTCAGATAGTTCAGAGATTTGACCGCAGGGTTTACAGCGCTGTGCAAATTGCGCACCGTAGGCACAGTCACGATGTCCATGCCCTTGGCATACAATTCCGAAGGATACACCTGGATTTTTCCGGCAATGATGATTACCGATGGGTTTTTGCAACTGCGCGGGTTCAAACCGAGCGTGCCGACACCTCGCGTGACGATTAGGCGGACGTAACAATCGCGCAATTTATTAGCGCTTATGGTGGCGACGGTGGCTTTCATTAATTCCGCATGGCTCATCGGAATTTCCAGCAGGATGGCCTTGGCAGAATAAAACAAGCGGTCGATGTGTTCCTTTAGTTTGAACACGCGGCCATTGTAGGCGCGTATGCCCTCAAAGATGCCGTCGCCGTAAAGCAGTCCGTGGTCGAACACGGAGATTTTTGCGTCGCGCTCGTTGAGATATTTGCCATCGATAAAAATTTTCATGCTAAATCGACAGCCAACTTATTTCAAAAGACGGGCTGAGGCAAACGTGAATTTGATTGCCTCGTCCACGCCAAGTGCCAATTCAACTGCAAACTTAACATTGAAACTTGAGGAAATTTGCGTGACAGCGATTAAAAGATGATTATATTGGCGCGCTCTTTGACGACCCTATGGTCTAGCGGTTAGGACACTGCCCTTTCACGGCGGTAGCTCGGGTTCGATTCCCGATAGGGTCGCCATCTTTTATTTCGCGTTTAATCCTTTAATTACAAGCAATTTGCGCGGCTTCATGCTGGCGGATTCAATACGCTTCTTGACATTATGCCAACACTTTGCCAACATAATTCCATGAAATTCGCCGCTATTGAAACCAGCTCCGGCAAGGTTCACAAAGGCACTTTGGGAAACGTCACCGTGAAGATTTACGAACACGCGCGAAAAATTTCCCGGCGCGGCAGACGCCCCGGCGCGCGGACAATTTTTCAAGTGGTGGACAACACGCACGGCAAAGGCCGTCGCGCGTTGCGCGGTTTCTCGACGTTCGCCGAAGCCGCTGGCGAAGCCGAACGGCTCGCCAAACTGATTTCCACCGGGCAAACCGCCGCCGCGACGCTCACGAACGCCGACGCCGCCAGCTTTGGCCGCACGATGGAACTTTTGCGCGGAATTGATTTGCCGCTCGAAATGGTTGCCGCGAACTACGCGAAAGCCTTCAAAATTCTTGGCGGAGATCGCATCGTCGAGGCCGCGAAGGATTTCAACCGCCGACACCCCGCCAAGCGCGCCGCGCGCTCCGTCCGCCAAGTTGCCGACGAAATGATTGAACTGCTAACCAAGCGCGGCAAGAGCGAGATTTATTTGATGGACTTGCGCTGGCGGCTCGCCCGTTTCGCCGAAGCCTTCAAGATGGACGTTGCCCGCGTCACCACCGCCGACGTGCAAGCATGGCTCGACGGCATGAAGGCCGCGCCGCGCTCCGTGAAAAATTTCCGCGCCGCCGCCAGTGGCCTTTTCAAATTCGCCGCTGCGCGCGGTTACATCGCCAAAGGTGAAAACCCGGTCGCCGACACGGAGCGAATCAAAATCCGCAACGGCGAACCGATTGCCATTTTCACGCCCGCCGAATTGCACCGCCTGCTCGCCGCCGCGAAAGATTCCTTCAAGCCGGTGATCGCGTTGCAAGCCTTCGCTGGTTTGCGCTCCGCCGAAGTCATGCGGCTCGACTGGCGCGACGTGAAACTTTCGCGCGGCCACATTGAACTTGGCGCGGACAAAACCAAGACCGCCAGCCGCCGCCTTGTGCCGATCTCCGCGAACTTGCGCGAATGGCTCGCCGAAAACGCCAAGAAAACCGGCAAAGTGTTTCCGCAAGGCCGCGCTTATTTCCACGAATTGCAACGCGACACCGCCGCCGCAACCGAAACCCAGGCCGACGCCAAAGCCAAGCGCGCCGCGCTCGCCCCGGTGGAGTGGAAACAAAACGCGCTCCGGCACTCTTTCATTTCCTACCGCGTCGCAGAAACCGGCGACGTGCCGCGCGTGGCGCTCGAAAGCGGCAACTCGCCCGCCATGATTTTCACGCACTACCGCGAACTGGTGACGCCGGAAGATGCAATGCAATGGTTTGCCATCACGCCGGCCAAAGGCAAGGCCGCGCCGCGCGTGACGGTGACGCCGCCCGCGCCCGTCGCCGGCCGCAACCGCGTTTTGCAGATGAATTGAGGCGTCCCATGCAAAAGAAAAAACAAATCAGCCATTTCAGCGTAGCGCCGCTTTTCCACGAGACCGCTCTTGAATTTGTAGCGCAATGGCAGAAAGAGCAAATGCGTGTTCACTTGAATTGGATTATAGGGATTGAACGAATCGCCGCTTGTGAACCACGTTGGCCGCGTCACATGGCGATGCAAGATTTTGCAGATTGCTACTGGCAAGCTCCAGACCTTGCCGCCGCGCTCTTGAATTGTTTGCGCGAACGCTGGGCAAGTCTTGAAAAGCAGAAACACGGAAAACTAAAAAAGTTTTTGGCGCGAAACATTTCTGTGCCGTGGGATGATTCATTCAAAAAAAGCCGCGCGTCTCTCCAAGAGGCAAAGGAACTGCAAAAGATTTGTGACGCACACGCGCCGAAAATTCCGATGCCTGCGGGTGGAAGAGCAACTACGCAAGCAGACCTAGATCACTTGGCATTTTGCCGGAAAGTTTGGGCTGGCAGAAAATTCCCCGGTCCAGTCCCCAGCACGATTGGAGATGTTCCCGTGTGGGATTTGCAGGACGGAGCCGTTGCCATCGCGTTTGAAAAATCGCCCGGCGGATTTCCCGTGAACAAGGGAGATGTGCGTGAAGCACGAAGGCAAGTAATCGCAGATCACCGCGCCGCCGAAAAATTTGCCAAAGCATTTTTAGACAAAGACGGCTTCATTCAAGCTGGCTGCAAACCACGTCGCCGTAAAAAACGTATCGCCCGCGCTCGCAAGTGAGGTGTGGGAAAATAATGGATTTTCTTCCCGGTTGAAGGCTTTGAAGTGTCGCGTCACGTCGCGCTAGTTTCATCGCGACGATGAAACCGAATAGCGACACAAAGCCACAGGCGAGCGGCCAACCAGCCGCCGAAAACTATCTCGACGAAACAGGCGTTGCCGCCTTGCTTGGCGTGAAGCCGCGAACCGTTCGCGCGCTCCGTGCTAACAAAGGTTTGCCGTGCCTTAAAGTCACAAACAAAATTCTCCGCTTCCGGCGCGCGGACATTGATGAATGGATTTGCCGCTCGCGCGTCGCATTCCCGCCGAAGTCGCGCGCCCGCTCCGTTGCTCCGGCGACACCGACGCCGCGCCGGAAATGCCGCGCCGCCGCGCCCGGCAATTCAAACGAGGTGAAGCCGTGAAAACTCGCCCGCGCAAACCCAAAGGCGTTTCCATGTCCACCGTGCGCGAAGTCGAGCGCATCTTGCGCGGTGGTAAAAAATCCAAACGCCGCCACGCGGTAGGAGCGCGCAGTGAATGACGCGAACACCCCGCCCGGCCACGTCGCGCGCGGCGACGTGATCGGCTCGCGCGACTTGTGCGCGTGGACAACAGCCCCAGGATTTTGCTGGCTTCAAACTCGCCGGCCAGACTTCGCGCGGAAACTCGCGCGCCGGAGCGACGCGCAACTTGTCGCCGTCGGCGTGGCTGGCGGTTTTCTTCGCACGTCTTGCTTTCGTCATTCGCTGGCATGGAGCGCGCGTTTGATTGCCCGCTACACCGCCGCAGATGTTGTCACTAATGCACGCAAAACCGCGCCAGAATCGCCCGCCGCTGGCGAACGCGCGGAAGTGAGGCGGACATGAGCGCGGACGCCCGCGCGCCCGGCCAGCGGCCAGACGTTGCCAAGTCGCCCGGCTACTTTGAAGCCACACGGAGCGACGATGCACTTGAATTGATTCACGCAAACCCGCTCGCGTTCACGCTCGCTTACATCATCGCCGCCCGTGCGAACTGGCGCGACGGTTTCAACCGGCACAATCTGAAATTCGGTGAAGCGTTTCTTGGCGATTACAAAACGTGCGGCATGAGCGAGCGCAACTATCGCACGGCAAAGGCACAGCTCGCCGAATGGAATTTTGCGACGTTCACGCCGACGAACAAAGGAACGATTGCCCGCCTCACGGACACAAGGCTTTTCAAGATTAACCCGCCCAAAGGTGACGGACAAAACGCGGACGCGCGACGGACGCCAGACGAACCGCCGACGACTAACTTAAACTTAAAAGCAGTAAAGCGTGAGAGCCATAAAGCTTTTTCGACAAAGGCGAGCAAGCTCACCGTGAGGCAAAAAGAATTGGCGGACCGCATCGAAGCCGCGCTTGGCGTCGAGTGGACAAACGACGCCGGCAAGTGGATTCGCCGAATCAAAACCGAGCCGGGCAAATGCGAGCGCGTGATCGCCGAAGTCGAATCAGCCGCGACGGAAAAGCGAATCCGAAAGACGCACGCTGCGTTTGCCGAAGATACCTGGAAACGATTTGCGCCATAAATTTTTAAGGAATCTTTTGTCTCATCGCCTCTTTCAAGGTAGAAAGACTGTCGAGGCAACGCGCACGCGCCGAATTGCAGAGAAAAAACACAGCAGAAAAAAATTATGAGCGACACGAAGAAATGCAGCTTGTGCGGCGCAAACAAGCCGCTGACGGAATTTTATTTGAAACCAGACGGCAAGCCGCGCGCCCGGTGCAAAGACTGTCTCCGCGCGGATTCCCGCCGCCGTGATCCAATCTGGGCAAATGCCAATCCCGAAAAATGCCGGGCAAAGGTTCGCCGCTGGCAGAAACGTCACCCAGAGGAAGCTCGTGAGATTGGCCGCGTGGCAATGCAACACTGGCGCGACGGCCAAAAGAACAGCGGCCAATCTTCCTTTGGCTTTCTGGTGAAGGCACAAGGCCGCAAGAAATCACGCCCACAATTCCGCAATGACAGCCCGCCGTGATCGAGGCCAGACGTTTCTTCCGCTCGAAATTCCGCCCGCGTGATCCGCGCCGTGTCTATCGCCCCGCGTTGGCTATCGCTTCAAATACAAAGGCGAAAACCGCTCCAATCAGGGAGAAAATTGCCAGCGCAAGGATCACCGCGCCCGTTACGTTAAAGATGAATCGGAAACTGAATTCCCCGAACGCGCCACAGTGCGGGCAGAAAAGCGCCCGTGTGCTGACAACCCCGTTGCAATCGCGGCAATGTCCCATTCGCTGCTCTGGAATAATTTTTGGCGCTGACTTTGGCGCGAACGAGGGCGAAGGTTTGAACACCGTAGTTTCTTTGCCACAATGCGGGCAAAACTCCGTGCGGTTCGTGCCGTCGGTTTCAAACTCATTCCCGCAATGCTGGCACTTGGCGTTCGCAATCATGGCTTAAAGCCGAAGTCTTGACCTTCCCATGGCCGCCCGTCAACACCGAACCGCCCGCGCCCGCCATTCGGTGAAGTGACACCCCGCGCGGTTTTCTTCGCGCTCCGTTGCCCCAGGCCGCGCCGAAATTCCCGGCGAGACTCACCACCGCCGCCGAATCCGCGCCCGCGCCAGAGGCAAACTGCGCCGCCGTCGCAAACCGTCAAAAAGTTTGCCAACACTTGCCAACACTTTTGGCGTCAAAATGCCGTTTTCATGCGCCGCGCACTTTTCTTTTGAAACAGCGATTCAAGCATTTATTCATGCGGTTTCCGTTGCGATTCGCGCAAAGCGGCAAAAATTGCGAAACAGGTTTCGATTCCCGATAGGGTCGCCATGCTTGGTTCTGACAAACAAATTCACAACGGTTTACAAGCCTTGATCCTTGGCAAATACACGAACTAAATGATTGCCATCCAATCCAGACTTGGATGGGATATTTGGCGTGGAAGCCTTGAAATGTGGCATTGAAGATGGCACGATTTGCTTGCTTGGTTTAGTAAGCGGCAAGGATTTAAAGTCGAAAGTCATTTTTTCCATGTTCAATGTGTCGGCGAAAGCAAGCAGTTGATGCGCCTCGTCGAAAACTGAGAGAGTCGTTGCATAGCCGTCGTCGGGAAGTAGCTTGATGTATGCTGCCGCGAACCTTAACGGACCTGCCGCCGGACGCGGATATATAATCGTAAACACTACTGCGTCACCTTCTTCGTTGAGTTGCACATCCACCGCCCGGGGCGCTAGATTGGTTCCACACGCCGTAATCTCGAAAATCTTTTTGCCGACCTGTTTCAATTTCGGCAAAAAGCGGTTGAAACTTTCTTCGTCCAGCATCGGCGGTGGTGGCAACGATGCAGCAGGATTGTCGAGTAGCAATCGCGCCGCCGTAAAACGTCCGATGCTGAAATTCAACTCCATCTGATTTGAACGCAACGTTACGTCCGTGTAAGCTTGGTAAGGATCATGCGCCCAAGCCATCGCCTCGCCAAGTAGCCAGAAAGCCGTGAACCACGGAAAAACCATTTTGGTTTGAAAAAAATTCATTTGAGACCGTGCAGCACCCAGCCAGTCCATAATAAACCGCTCGCGCCAATCCAACTCCCCGCCACGCGCACGACGGTCCGCGCCCACATCGGCTTCGCCGTCACGGCCAGTGCCGTCGTCAGTGCCACCAGCACGAACAGCGTGACCGCGACGCCGAGCAATTGTAACACACCTATTCCCGCACCGGCTTCGCGCATTCCAAGCCCGTTGAAAAAACCATGCGTCCCGCCGATCAGAGCCGCCAGAATTGCTACCACCACCGCCGGCAGCGCGATGTCCGTCGCGATAAAAATGCCCAGCAGCAGCAACGAAAGTGCTCCGACAATTTCCTCCGGCGGCGATGTCCAGCCCGTCGTCGTCAGCCCGGCCAATCCGCCCGCGAACCACGCCACCGGCAAAACTAACAACGCCCGCCGCCCTGCCGCCGCCCCGCGCAATCCGGCCAGCAGCGCCAGCGCCAGTGCTGCCAGCGCATCGCCCGGCGACAGGAAAAAATGTCCGATGCCATCATACACCGGCCCCAAGCCCGTCGTCACCAGATGCGCGTCCGCCCGTGCCGGGGAAAATAAAACCGCCAGGCACGCCGTCAGAATTGTCCGCTTGAAAGCGCGTTCAAACATTTTGCCAGAAATTTGACGGTTCCACCGCCGAGACTTTTGCCTTTTCAGGCGCGGTTTCCTTCGTTTCCGGCTGCACCGCCGCCCACAAAAAATAAACGCCGCACGCCAAAATGGCCCCGCCCGCGAGGCGGATCGTCAGCCTGCCCGCCGACCAGCGATGCAGCAGCCCGATGGTGATGCCGCACAAATGCAACGTCCCCGTCGCGATCACGAAGCCGATGCTGTAAAGCAGTCCGCTCTGGCCCGGCGGCAATTCCACACCGTGCGCGTGCCCGTGGTAAAATCCGAACGCGCCCACCAGAATCGCCGGCCAGATCAAATGTTTCGGCCTCACTTCCGCGCACACCATCGTGCCGAGCAGCAGCGCCGAAAGCGCGATGCCGACTTCCTGGCCCGGCAGCGGCAGGCCGATCAGCCCGCAAAATCCACCGACTGACATCACCATTGGAAACACCACCGGCAGCAGCCACATCGCGCGCCCGCCAAGCTGCGCGCCCCACAATCCCACCGCGACCATCGCGCAGATGTGATCCAATCCCGACCACGGGTGATGGAAACCGCTTTTGAAGCCGCCGGCCTCGCCATGCAAGATGTGCGCCTGCGCCTGCGGCACCAGTGCCAGCAAAATTAACGCGACCGGAAGCCAGGCAAACCGGCGCGAAGTTTGGAACGAATTTGTCTTCATTGTAATCCGGCAATTAAAATCACCGTCCGCTGAATTGTCCAATACGCGCCCAGGCCGCCGATCGTGTAAGCCGGCAGCGCCTCCGCCCAGCGCGCCCAGCGGATTTCCAGCGTGCGAAACGAAAGCGCGAGCAGCAAAATCAGCGCGACAAAAAACAACTGCCCGATTTCCACGCCGCAATTGAAAAACAGCAGCGACAGAGGAATTTCCGCGCGCGGCAGTCCCAGCGCCATCAGCCCGCTCGCAAATCCGAACCCATGCAGCAGCCCGAACGCGCCCGCCACCATCCACGGATGCCGGATGGTCAGGCTGGTTTCGCCGCGACGGACGCGCACAATTTCCGGGCCGAGAAACAAAATCGAAAGCGCGATGGCCGCGTTGAGCG
>Ga0181525_10004380_pt1 | contig 10871 bp, 10 predicted proteins | sample PEATcosm2014_Bin_48_FD_121100 | JGI IMG/M metagenome (GOLD analysis project Ga0181525, IMG submission 121100) | Peatland microbial communities from MTU Mesocosm Facility, Houghton, MI, USA - PEATcosm2014_Bin06_10_metaG | ecosystem: Environmental > Terrestrial > Soil > Wetlands > Peat | place... | reverse complement strand
GCCGGGAGCGCGTGCGCGCCGCGATCTTCAGCTCGGGCTTTGAATTTCCCGCCGGCCGCATCACGGTCAACCTCGCGCCCGCGGAGCTGCTCAAGCACGGCGGACGCTTTGATCTGCCGATCGCCCTGGCGCTGCTGCTCGCCAGTGGACAGGTGCGCGCGGCCGCGCGCTGGCAGTTCGAATGCTACGGCGAGCTCGGCCTGGCCGGCGAGCTCAAGCCGGTGGCTGGCATCTTCCTCGCGGCGCTGCATGCACGCAGCGCCGGCCACGCGCTGATCGTGCCGCAGAGCAATGGCGAGGAAGCGCTCCTGAGCGGGCACACAACGGCCTATGGTGTGCTCGATCTGCGTGCCGCCAGCCTGCGACTGGCGCAGTGCGATTCAAGCTGCGCCATGCGCGCAGCGGCGGCGAGCGAGGCTGCGCCTGCGCCGGCATCGACGCTCGCTGCGCTGGCGCTGGATGATGTCGTGGGGCACTGGCAGGCCAAGCGCGCCCTGATCATCGCGGCGGCCGGCGGGCACAGCTTACTGATGGTCGGACCGCCCGGCAGCGGCAAGAGCATGCTGGCCGCGCGGCTGCCCGCGTTGTTGCCGCCCTTGTCGGCGAGCGAGGCGCTGCAGGTCGCGAGCGTGGCTTCCATGGCTGGGCATAAGCTCGATGCACGCGGCTGGACCGTGCGGCCATTTCGCGCTCCGCATCACACGGCTTCTGCCAATGCGATCGTCGGCGGCGGTCCGCAGATCCGTCCCGGCGAGATCAGCCTCGCACATTGCGGCGTCCTGTTTCTGGATGAGCTGCCGGAGTTCGATCGGCGCGTGCTCGAATCCCTGCGCGAGCCCATGGAGACGGGCCTGATCACAATCGCGCGCGCGGCCGCGCGCGTGGAGCTGCCAGCGCAGTTTCAATTCATCGCCGCGATGAATCCGTGTCCCTGCGGACATCTTGGGGATCCCGCGCAGTCCTGCCGCTGCAGCCCATCGCGCATCGAGCGCTACCGGCAGCGCATCTCGGGCCCGCTGCTGGATCGCATCGATATTCGCATCGAGATTCCACGCCTTGCAGCCGAGGAGCTCACTACGGCAATCTCGCACCGGGCCGCCTCGCAAGTGGCCAACAGTGAGCCGGGAGTGCAGGCGCTGCGCGCCAGAAGCTGGCGTCTGCAGCGCTCGGGTTGCCTGAGCGCGCGCCTGAGCGTCTCGCAACTGCACGAGTGCTGCGCGTTGCCGCGCAGCGCCGAGCAACTCCTGCGCCGCAGCGCGCAGCGCCTGGCGCTTTCAGGCCGGGGCGTGCACCGATTGCTGGCGTTGGGCCGAACTATTGCTGATCTGGCAGGCAGCGAGGGGATCGAGGCCGCGCATCTGGCCGAGGCGGTGCAATTGCGCCGCGGGCTGGACGCGCGCCATCACTTGGCGAGCGAGAGCATGTAGTCGACGCCCTGTTTGATCAGATCGTCGGGCAGATCGGTGCGGCCGCCTTTGGCTGGCATGATGCCGGTCTTGCCGTTGTAGCCATTGAGCGCATGCTGATACAGCGTCGGCTTGCCCTCGGCAATGCGCGGCGCCCACGCTGACTTGTCGCCCGCTTTGGGCGCGCCAGCAATGCCTGCGCCATGACAGGTGCTGCAGACCGCATCGAACAGCGCTTTGCCGTCCTTGGGTACGCTCAGCGCCGTGCTCGGGCCAGCACCGGCCGGTGCCTTGATCGCAAAGGCGCTGTTGTCATGGCCGGCAACGGCCTCGTGTGAGAACGGCTCCAGGCGTTCCTGCACGCTGTGCACATAGCTCGGATCCGTGTATACAGCCGCCGCCTCGGTGCGCTCGGCGACGCTGCGCGCCAGTGCCAGCAGCAGGAGGCTGATGACCACCAGAACGCCGATCACCGCTGCGAAAAAATTGATGAACTGAGAATCCTGTTTGGACACGCGACGCTCCTCAAAGGGCCCGACGGAAAGTCAGGTTGATACGGCAGCGGCCGGTCACCGGATGCTCACCATCCGTCAATGGCTGCACGCCATGAAACGCGAGCCGCTGGGCACCGCCCCAGACTACGACGTCGCCGTGGAAGAGGCCAATGCGCTGCGTCGGGTGCTCGCGCTGCAGGCCGCCGAACAGAAACAACGCGGGCAGGCCGAGCGACACCGACACCACCGGCGCGCTGAGGTCGCGCTCGTTGCGATCCTGGTGCAGGCTCAGGCGCGCGCCCGGCTCATAGCGGTTGATCAGGCACATGTCGGGCTCGTAGCGCTCGAAGCCCGCGCGCGCTGCGGCCTGCGTCGCGAGCTTGCACCAGGCAACGGGCAACTGCGGCCAGGGGCGACCGCTGTGCGGATCGATACTCTGATAGCGGTAACCGGCGCGATCGGAGATCCAGCCGACGCGGCCGCAGTTAGTCATGGCGACCGACATGCGTTGGCCCGCGGGCGTCTGCATGTGGCGCCACGGACTGATGGCCAGCAGCTCCTGCAACTGCGCGCACAGCGCCTTGGCCTCATCGATCGCAAAACCGGGCAGCAGTTTCGCATCCGGCGCAATGCTCTCCAGCCCCGAGCGCGGCAGCAACGAGTGCGTGTGCAGATCCCCGGTGCGGGCACGTGATCGCGCAGTCGGCGCCGTGCTGGGCTGCTCCAGGGCGAGCGCGCCGAGCTGCAGTCGGCCGGTCAGTGGCACCATGCTCAGCGCTCCCGGGCTGCGCCGGAAATCGTTGAAGTGCGGCTCATCACGTGGCTGTGCTCACGGGTTCTGTCTCCCTTGCCAGAACGATCGGGCCCTTATTTGGCGGCTGCTGACCGCTCTGGAGCCCATAACCTCTCGCTCGCCACGGCCGCCCGATGCCGCAGTGGCTTGAAAGCTTACAGAAAACAATGACATAGCGGGATCGACGCTCGACCGGGCCCCGTGGCCATAGTTTAAACCAGTTTCTCGCCCCTGCGGGGACTGGCGCGCCCGGCGGGATTCGAACCCACGACCTGCAGCTTCGGAGGCTGCCACTCTATCCATCTGAGCTACGGGCGCGGCGCGGCGCGCAAGGGTACCGCAAGCGCGCGCACGCCGTGAACTGTCGGGCTGCCGCTCAGTGCCGCTTCTCGCTGGCGCTCAGGTCATTGATCAACTGCATCAGATTGTCCTGCCCGCCCGCCTGCCCGACGTCGCTTTCGTACTTGCCATCGATGATGAAGGTGGGCACCGCGTCGATCTTGTAGCGACGGCCGAGCTCATCGGCCTTCTCCAGATTGGTCTGCACGGCGAAGGAGCTATAGGCTTTGAGGAAATCCGCCGGGTCGATGCCATGGGCTCTGGCGAACTGGACCTGCACGCGCTGTGTGCCCTGCTCATCCCGGGACACATAGAGCGCATCGCCGGTGCTCTGGATCTCGTTGAACACCGCGCTGTGCAGCTCCTCGAGCTTGCCGAGAGCCTGCAAGGTATAAAACAGGTGCGCATGTGCGCGATGTGCCTCGTCCCACATGACCGGGACGCGTACGAATTCAATATAAGGGGCTTTGTTCTTGCGCCAGCTCTCAATGATCGGATCGAGCGCAAAGCAATGCGGGCAGCCATACCAGAACATCTCGATGACCTCGACCTTGCCGGGACTCGCATCGGTGGGTTGCGCAGGCGCGATCACCTTGTAATGGGTGCCCGCAACCCATTTGCCCGCAGGCAATTGACCGGCGCTGGGCAGCGCCGCGATGCGCTCGAGCGCGCTCGAGCCGCTGTCGGGGGTTGCAACCACGTCGGGGCGTTCCTGCTGTGTGACCGCGGCAGCGGTCAGATCGCCCGAGCTTTGTGCCGCGGCCGGCGCTCCCGGCGCGGCTGTGGTGGCTGGGGTCGGGCTCCGGCTCGGGCTCGGGCTCGGGCTCGGCGCGCTCGATGCCGCGGCCGGATTCTCGCGTGCGCAGGCCGCCAGGCTCATCACCAGCAGGATCAATGCGATGGACTGCCTCATCGGCTAGCGCATGCCCTGCACGTAGGAGGCCACGTCATGGATGTCGTCGGTCGATAATTGCGCGGCGATCGTGTCCATGATGAGCGCATCGCCGCCGCCCTGGCTCTCGCCCTTGCTGTTGCGCGCATAGCGCTGTCCAGCCGCATAATCGCTGAGCTGCTTGGCCACGTACTCGGCGTGCTGCGCCCGCAGTGCCGGCCAGCCCGCCTCCGGGTTTCCAAGCCCGACCGGTCCATGACAGGCGATGCAGGCGGGAATCTTGTGTCCCGGGTCGCCGGCGCGATAGAGCTTGTCGCCGCTCTTCCAGGTGGACGGATCCGCCTCGAGGCCCGCCGGCGTCTGCTGCGAATAATAGAGCGCGAGGTCCTCGATATCCTGATCACTCAGGGGCGCTGCCAGACCGGTCATGATGCCCTGGCTGTTGATGCGAATGCTCGAGCGAAAGTTCTTGAGCTGCGCGGACAGGTAGGCCGCATTCTGCCCGGCGAGCGAAGGCCATAAGGGGTTGGCACTGTTGCCATTGGGGCCATGACAGGCCGCGCAGGTCGCGCTTTTGGTGGCGCCGGCTTCCGCTGAGCCTTCGGCCAGCGATAATGGTGCGGCGCCCAGACACAGGACAAAACCCACCCACAGGGTCATTCGACTCATACGCACTCGGCTCCGTTCGAAAGGGCAATGGGATCGATGGATTGTACACCACGGCTCGGCGCGATAATTCAACCCGCTGGCGGCTGCTGTCCTTGTGCCGCGCGGCCACGAGTACGCGATTGAGCACTTACCCTGAAGCGCATTTTATGCTCAGCGCCGCCGCCGCGGCCCAGTTCCCGTCCGACGTGGGCGCCGAAGTCGCAATCGTCGGACGCTCCAATTCGGGCAAGTCCAGCGCGATCAATGCCATCACCGCGCGGCGCAACCTCGCGCGCACCAGCAAGACACCGGGCCGCACGCGGCTGGTGAATTTCTTCGAGCTCGCCGCCGGCGCACGCCTGATCGATCTGCCGGGGTACGGCTACGCGCAGGGGCCGCGCGCCGAACGCGAGGGGTGGGGCGAGCTGATCGAGGCGCTGGCGCCACGCCAGTCCCTGCGCGGCCTGCTGCTCGTGGTCGATGCGCGTCGCGGCATCATGGACAGCGACGAGCAGTTACTCTCGTGGGCACGCCGCATTGCCCGGCCCGTGCATGTGCTGCTCTCGAAAGCCGACCAACTGCAGCGTGCGCAGAGCGAGCCACTGCTGCGCGAGACCCTCGCGCATCTTGAGGACATCGGCTCGGCACAGTTATTTTCCGCACGCAGCGGCCTGGGGCTGGACGCGGCGCGTGCGCAGCTCGACGCCTGGCTGAAAAAAGAAAGCCCCGATAGTCCTTTGGGGTGACTATCGGGGCCAGAGCAAATCCGACGCGGGTCTCTACGCGCCGGATTTCGACCCGCCTAGGGAGGGAAGCGGGGAGTGCGCAATGCACTCACTGAGTTAGTGTGCGCCCGGGCTTGTAAGTTCAAGCCGCATGCGTGAATTAAATTTATTTAATTTCACGTTCGCTGCTGCAGGCAATTTCTTTACGCTTTCTTTACGCCCGGCCGCGCAACGGTTGCCGTGCATCTAAAAAAAGGTCCAGACTAATCCGACCGAAGCCAGTCCCATGTCGCTCGCATGCTGGACTTCGTAGCGCTCATACTCGATGCGCGCGCCGATGCTGCCCCAGCTCGTGCCGGCACCGAAGCCATAGCCCAGATCCGTGCCGGTGCGGTGAAATCCAAAGAAAGGCGATTGTGCGTCGGTGCGCCAGTCCACGACCCCGAGCTTGCCGTACAGATCCACCACCGGAATAGGCAGAAAGCCGAGCGCAAACAGACCCACGCCGTCGGTGTTGGCGTAGTCGATACCGCCGTAACCGCGACCGAAATTGGTGTAGTCGAACTCGGTCGCGAACACGCTCAGCGGCCGCCAGCCGGCGGCGAACTTATAGCCGGTCGTGTCGGAGTGCACATTGAAAGTGCTGGCATCGAATTGCTGCATGGCATCCCCGAGCGAGCCGCCGATGTAGAAGCCCTCGTCGGCCTGGCTGAGACCGGCAGCGCCGAGCAAAGCGATGGCCAGCAACGCCGCGGCGGGTTGGTATGACATGGGCACCTCGAGCTGTTGTGAGTTGTTTGAGCCGCTGGCGTGCCGTGGGTTCAATCAATGCGCCTCATCCCAGTTCGAGCCGCTGCCGAGCTCGACCTTGAGCGGCACGGCCAGCTGCGCGGCCGCAGCCATGCGTGTGCCGACTGCGAGCGTGGCCTCCGCCACGAAATCCGTGCGTACCTCGAGCACCAGCTCGTCGTGCACCTGCATGATCAGTCGCGCCGGCACCTGCTCGTCCTGGCACCATTGATCCACCGTAATCATAGCGCGTTTGATGATGTCCGCCGCGCTGCCCTGCATCGGCGCGTTGATGGCACTGCGTTCGGCGTACTGCTGCATGGCGCGGTTGCGCGAGCGAATTACGGGCAGGAACAAACGGCGCCCGAAGACCGTCTCGACGTAGCCATCGCGCCGCGCCTGCTCGCGCGTGGCCTCCATGTAGCGGCGCACGCCCGGGTAGCGTGCGAAGTACAGGTCGACAAAGCTCTGCGCCGCGCCGCGCGCGACGCCGAGCTGGCGGGCGAGGCCGAAGGCGGACATGCCGTAGATCAGCCCGAAATTGATGGCCTTCGCCGAACGGCGCTGCGCATCGGAGACCTGATCGAGCGGCACGCTAAACACTTCCGCGGCCGTGGCCTGGTGAATGTCCCGATCCTCGGCAAACGCGCGCAGCAGGCCTTCATCACCGGACAGATGCGCCATGATGCGCAACTCGATCTGCGAGTAATCGGCAGCCAGCAGGCAATGGCCGGGCGCCGCGATGAAGGCCTGGCGGATGCGCCGGCCCTCGCTGCTGCGGATCGGAATGTTCTGCAGGTTCGGGTCGGTAGAGGACAGCCGTCCGGTCGCGGCCACGGCCTGGTTGTAGCTGGTGTGTACGCGCCCGGTGCTCGCATCGATCTGCTCGGGCAGCTTCTCGGTGTAGGTGGAGCGCAATTTGGCGAGCCCGCGATATTCCAGAATCAGCTTCGGCAATTCATAGCTGACGGCGAGCTCCTCGAGCACATCCTCACCGGTCGAGGGCGTGCCCGAGGGCGTCTTACGCAGCACCGGCAGGCCAAGGCGCTCGAACAGCACCTGCTGCAATTGCTTCGGTGACTCAAGATTGAACGCGTTTCCGGCCTCGCGGTGCGCTAAGGCTTCGAGCTCGCGCAGCCGCAGCAACAGCTCCCCGCTCTGCGCCTGCAGCGAATCGCGATCGATGCGCACGCCATAGCGCTCCATGCGCTGCAGGACCGGCACCAGTGGCTGCTCGATGTCGCGATACAGGCTCTCGAGGGCCGCGTTGCCCTCGATCTTCGGCCACAGCAGGTGGTGCAGCCGCATCGTGACGTCGGCGTCCTCGGCGGCGTATTCGGCGGCCCGCTCGACGCTGACCTGATTGAAGCTGATCTGCTTGGCGCCTTTGCCCGCGACGTCCTCGAAGTGGATGGTGCGCAGACCCAGGTAGCGCTCGGCCATCGAGTCCATGTCGTGGCGCGTGGCCGTGCTGTCCCAGACATAGGACTCGAGCATCGTGTCAAAGCGCTGCCCGCGCAGAGTGATGCCGTAGTTCTCGAGCACGTGCATATCAAATTTCAGATGCTGGCCGAGCTTCGGGCGCTGCGGGTCCTCGAGCAATGGCCGCAGCGTTTGCAATACACGCGCGCGCTCGAGCTGCGGCGGTGCGCCGGGGTAGTCGTGTGCCAGGGGGACATAGGCGGCGTGGCCCGGATCGATGCAGAACGAGACTCCGACGATCTCGGTGTTCATATAATCCAGGCTCGTGGTCTCGGTATCGAAGGCAAACAACGGCGCGCGCTGCAGGGCCTCACACCAACGCGCGAGCCCCTCATAGTCGGTGATGGTCTCGTAGTTGCGAGGCAGGCTCGCGATGCGTGCAGCCTGCGGATCGGCCGGCGCGGCCGCGATCACCGGTGCTGGCGCGGCGGCAGCGGCATCGAGCTGCTGCAGCAATGAGCGCAGCTCCAGGCGCGCATAGATCGCACGCAGGCGCGCCAGATCGGGCTCGCGGCGCAGCAGCCCGGCCGCATCGAGCGGCAGCTCCAGATCCGTGCGAATGGTCGCGAGCGCGCGCGAGAGCGCGAGCGTACTCAGGCCCGAGCGCAGGTTCTCGCCAACCTTGCCGGATATCTCGCCCGCATGCGCGAGCAGGGCGTCGAGCGAGCCGTACTGATTCAACCACTTGGCCGCGGTCTTGGGCCCGACCTTATCCACCCCGGGAATGTTGTCGCTGCTGTCGCCCACCAGCGCGAGGTAATCGATGATCTGCTCGGGGAAGACATCGAACTTGGCCTTCACGCCCGCGCGGTCCAGGATCGAGCCACTCATCGTGTTGATCAGCGTGATGCGCTCATCGACCAGCTGCGCCATGTCCTTATCGCCGGTGGAGATCAGTACCTGCTGGCCGCTGTGGCTGGCCCGGCAGGCGAGTGTGCCGATCACATCATCGGCCTCGACGCCCGGCACGCGCAGCAAGGGCAGTCCGAGCGCATCGACCGCCTCGAGCAGCGGCTCGGTCTGCGAGCGCAGCTCATCGGGCATCGAGGGTCGATGCGATTTGTATTCGGCGAATAATTCATCACGAAAGGTCTTACCTGGGGCATCGAACACCACGCCGATGCGCGGCGGGGTGAACTCGCGCAGGAACTTCAGCAGCATGCTCAGCACGCCGTGCACCGCCCCCGTGGGCGCCCCCGCGCTATTGGTCAGCGGTGGCAGGGCGTAGAAGGCGCGATACAGATAGGACGATGCATCGATCAGAACCAGGTCTGGGCGCTCGGGCAGTGGCATCGGCGAAGGCTAAGGATGGGATGGCTAACGCGGCACGGCTGGCGCGCCGGCCTCGGGGGCAGCCTCCGGTGCAGCGGGTGAAGCGGGCGCAGCGGGCGCCGGCTCGGGCTCGCTGGCGGCCGGATTGTTGGCATCGGGGGGCACCTTCACTTTCTTTTTTTGCGGCAGGTAGAGCGCGCCTTTCTGACCGCAAGCCGAGAGCGTAGCGCTGCCGAGCACGGCGAGCCCCGCGCAGGCCGCGAGCGCGCGCCGGCGCGAGATCCTTGAGCTGAGCGCTTTCACGTGCGCTCCCCTTCTAAGCCGGCAGCGGCAGTGCGCGGCTCTCGCGCAGTGCGAGCCAGCCACGCGCGACGCGGTAGATTACCCAGACGCCGATCAGGGCCATCCCAAGCATGGCGATGATGAAACCGATACCGATGAGCAGCAGCGGGAACGCGACGAGCCACAGCACGATCAGCCAGAGCCACGTAAACCAGAAGGTGCGGATCTGCCAGCGAAAATGCGACTCAAGCCAGGTGCCGCGCGCCTCGGACCGGCGCGCATAGTTCATGACCACCGCGACCACCGAGGGCAAGCCGAAGGCGAAGCGCACGGCCACCGAGCGCGATGTCAGCAGCCCGATCAGCACCGAAAGCGCCAGCAGGATGTAAATCCACTGCGTGTAGTCGATCAGCCCGCGCTCTACGCTGAGCGCGACACGGGGCTCGGGCTCCATAGGCTCTCAATCCTTGCGCGTGTAGCGCGCCGCCACTCGCTGGTAGGCCTCACGAAAGGGGATTCCATCTGCGAGCGCGAGCGCATAAGCCTCCTCGGCGGCATGCACGGCCGGATCCAGGCGAATGCGCTCGGGGCGGAATTTTAGCGCATCGAGCACCGCGGTCACGATAGCCAGCGTCTGCGCGGCCAGATCGATACCGCGAAACAATGGAAATTTGAGCCCCTGCAGATCGCGCTGATATCCGGAAGGCAGCTTCGCGCACAGGGCGAGCGCCTCGGTCAGGCAGGCGAGCGCCGTGGCGCTGCGCGCGCGCACCAACTCGAGCACATCCGGATTGCGCTTCTGCGGCATGATCGATGAGCCGGTCGTGAACTCATCCGGCAGGCTGATGAACGCGAATTCCTGTGTATAGAACAGCAGCAGATCGCTGGCCATGCGGCCGAGGTCCTGCGCCAGCAGGCACAGCTCGAACAGCAGTTGCGCCTCGGCCTTGCCGCGCGAGAGCTGCACCGCTGTGACCGGCTCCTGCACGTGCTCGAAGCCCAGCGCGCGCGTGGTCGCCAGGCGATCGAGCGGCAGACCCGGGGTGCCGTAACCGGCCGCCGAGCCCAGCGGATTGCCGGCGATGCGCCGTTGCACCGCGCGCAAGCCGAGCGCATCGTCGCTCAGCTCGGCCGCATAGCCGCCGGCCCAGAGCGCGACCGAGCTGGGCATGGCCTGCTGCATGTGGGTGTAGCCCGGCAATGCGGTATCAGCTTGCCGCGCGGCCAGCCGATCCAGTGCCGCGACGAGCGAGAGCGCACCGGCACTGAGCTCGCCGATGACATCGCGCAGATACAGCCGCAAGGCGACCAGCACCTGATCGTTGCGCGAGCGGCCCAGATGCACCCGCCCGCCCGCCGGTCCGATGCGCGCGATTAAACGGCGCTCGAGTGCGCTCTGGCCATCCTCATCCGCAAGCTCGATGCGCCACTGGCCACGCTCGTGCTCCTCGCCAAGGAATTTGAGGCCCGCCTCGATCAGTGCAAGGTCCTCGGCCGACAGCAGCTTTTGCGCGTGCAGCATCTGCGCGTGCGCGATCGAGGCGCGCACGTCGTAGCGCACGAGCCGCTCATCGAGTGCGTAGTCTTCGCCTGCGGTATAGCGCAGCACGCGCTCATCGAGCGGAGCGCCCTTGTCCCACATCCGGCTCACGCGCCGCCTTGCTCGGCGCTCGTGAGCGCATTGACGTCGGCGACGATCAGCGTACCGGTTCCCTCATTGGTGAACACCTCGGCGAGGATGCTGTCGGT
>Ga0181525_10004379_pt1 | contig 10871 bp, 8 predicted proteins | sample PEATcosm2014_Bin_48_FD_121100 | JGI IMG/M metagenome (GOLD analysis project Ga0181525, IMG submission 121100) | Peatland microbial communities from MTU Mesocosm Facility, Houghton, MI, USA - PEATcosm2014_Bin06_10_metaG | ecosystem: Environmental > Terrestrial > Soil > Wetlands > Peat | place... | reverse complement strand
CGCGCGTCTGGACGGCGGCACGTTGTTCGTAGACGTGGCCGACACAGCAACCAAGAAGTGGATTGAGACGGAATACGCGGCCGAAGTGCTGGCTATCGCCAGACAGGTGGATCCAGCAATCGATCGCGTGGAGTACGAGTTAAACCCAATGGCATCGACGTTCAACGAAACGAGCGCTCCGGAAGTTTACGATTCCAGTAGCATCAAAGTCTTGGAAGGTCTGGAGGCCGTGCGCCTCCGGCCCGCCATGTATATCGGTTCGACCGGCGAGATGGGTCTGCATCACCTGGTTTATGAGGTGGTGGACAATTCCGTGGACGAAGCCCTGGCCGGATATTGTACGCAAGTGGATGTCACCATCCATATCGATAACTCCATAACAGTGGTCGACAACGGCCGCGGCATCCCGGTGGACATGCACGAGGAAGGCGTCTCCGCGGCGGAAGTGGTGATGACCAAACTGCACGCCGGCGGCAAGTTCGATTCCAAGAGCTACAAAGTTTCGGGCGGACTGCACGGCGTGGGTGTGAGCTGCGTGAACGCACTCTCCGAGCGGCTGGAGCTGGAAATCTGGCGCGAGGGTTATACCTGGCAGATGGAATTCGCCTGCGGCCATCCGAAGAGTCCGCTGGTGCGGGCGGGCAAGGCCGGCCGGAAGACCGGCACGCGCATCACCTTCAAGGCGGATCCCACCATCATGGTGGAGACCACCTACAACTACGACACGCTGGCGCAGCGGCTGCGCGAGTTGGCGTTTCTGAACAAGGGCCTGAAGATCACCCTTACCGATGAGCGTGTGGACCCGGTGAAGAACCACGAGTTCCTGTACAGCGGCGGCATCGCGGAGTTTATCAAACATCTGAACCGCGGGAAGTCGGTGCTGCACGAGAAGCCCATCCACTTCGAAGCTGAGCGGGAATTGCCGAACGAAGCAGGCACGCTGTCGATGGAAGTCGCCCTGCAATACAACGACGGCTATTCGGAAAGCCTTTTCAGCTTTGCCAACAATATCAACACGGTGGATGGCGGCACGCATCTGACCGGTTTTCGCACGGCGCTCACCCGCACCATCAACGCCGCCGGGCAGGCGGCTGGGCTGTTCAAGGACGTGAAGGAGAACCTTAGCGGCGACGACGTGCGCGAAGGCCTGACGGCCGTGGTCAGCGTGAAGATCCCGCAGCCGCAGTTCGAAGGGCAGACCAAGGGCAAGCTCAACAGCGATATCGCCGGGTACATGACCCAGTTCGTCAATGACAAGCTGGGCGAGTATTTCGACAAGAACCCGGCGGTGATGCGGAAGATCGTGGGTAAGGCGATCGACGCGGCGCGCGCGCGCGAGGCGGCCCGCAAGGCGCGCGACCTGACCCGGCGCAAAGGCGCGCTCGATTCCGGCGGTTTGCCGGGCAAATTGGCCGACTGCCAGGAGAAAGATCCGGAGCGCTGCGAGTTGTTCCTGGTGGAGGGCGAATCGGCCGGCGGCACGGCCAAGCAGGGCCGCGACCGCCGCTTCCAGGCCATCCTGCCGCTGAAGGGCAAGATCCTGAACGTGGAGAAGGCGCGCTACGACAAGATGCTGGGACACGAGGAAATTCGCGCCATGATCACGGCGCTGGGCACCGGCATCGGCAAAGACGATTTCGACGCCGCCAAGATCCGCTACGGCAAGATCATCATCATGACGGATGCCGATGTGGACGGTTCGCACATCCGCACGCTGCTGCTCACCTTCTTCTTCCGGCACATGAACGAGCTGATCAACCGCGGCCGTATCTTCATCGCGCAGCCGCCGCTTTACCGGATCAAGAAGGGCAAGGCCGAGAAGTATATCAAGGACGAAAAGGAATACACGCGCGAGATCATGCGGCGCGCTACGGAAAACCTGACCGTGGAAGTGGGCGCGAACGGTACAGGCGCGAAGGCTACGCTGGAGGGCGGCGAACTGCGCGCGTTTCTGGTGAGCCTGAACGAGTTCGAGGAGATGTCCCACAAAGTGGAGCGGCGCCTGCGCGACTCCCGCGTGGTGGCGGTGCTGGGTAATGCTGAGTTGCGTGCGGACTACAAGGCCGATTTCCAGGACAAAGAGAATATGGAGGGGCTGGCCGCGGCGGTGAACGCCGCGCAGGTGCCGGCGACCGTGGTAGCGGACGAAGAGCACTCGGCTTGGACGGTGATGTTCCACGATTCCACCAATGCCGAGCGGCACATCGGCGTGAACCTGGCATCGGGTCCGGAGTACAAGAAATTCCGCTCGCTGGCGCGGCAGATTTCGAAGTACAACTATCCGCCGTTTGTGGTGGTGCGGGGTGAGCATCGCGACACGCAGGCCGATGCGCCGACGCTGCTCGGCTTCGTGAAGATGGAGGGCAAGCGGGACGCCTCGGTGCAGCGCTACAAGGGACTGGGCGAAATGAATGCCGAGCAACTCGCCGAGACCACCATGAATCCGGAGAAGCGGACGCTGCTGCAGGTGCGCCTCGAAGACGCGGTGGAGAGCGAAGAGATTTTCTCCACGCTGATGGGGGAGGATGTGGAGAGCCGGCGGAAGTTTATCGAGGATAACGCGCTGGACGTGAAGAATCTGGACGTGTAAGGGCTGCTAACTTTCGGCCCTTTTGTCGGTTCGCGATCCGAAGATATATCCCAAGATGCTGGTGAATACCGGCAGCAGCACCTTCACAACAATTGAGTCGAACAAGGTAGTGAACGGTTCCAGCGCAATCTGCTGCAAGGTCTTGTAGTTTTCCAGCAGTGCTTTGACGGCCGCGGGGTCCGCGCCGGGTTGGAGTACCGGGAGCTTCGGCGCGTAGAAAATCCATTTACCGACGAGCGCCAGGATCACGACGCCGCTGACCCCTCCGACAAATCCCGCCAGGATCAGGCCCGTGCGTTGCAAGAAGGTGCCCCCGGTGACCGGCTTGTCCGCTCCTGCCGCCCTGAGGACATCGAGCGCGGAAACCTTCTCGTCTGGCATTCTCTACGGAAGTACGACTTCCTTCCTCAGTTTATCGTCGTCCGTGATGACAATCTTCGCGTCTTTATTGGCCTTTTGCTCGTTCTTGAGGTAGCTATAGCTGGCTACCGCGCGGCGAATGACGTCCGCCTTCGTGGTGGCGTCGGTAGACCCCACGAGGTCGGACAGCGTTTTATCGAACTCCTTGTCAAAATCGATGGTGTACCTGGGCATGCTTAAATTATACTGCATTTTTACTGCATGCCACGAGTTTTCTGTTTGCACAGCCGAGGTCGCGTTCAGCGCGCCCGCTTAACGCCCAAATAGCGGTATTGCGAACGCCCCGTCAGGTAGCGGATGTACCGTACTAACTGCCACCGGCTGGTTTCCGAAAGATCCGCCTCGAACCCAGGCATGGGCGCACGCCCCTTGCCGATCTTCCAAAAAAGTTCCCCGTCGGTGGTCTTCGCCATCACCTTGCTGTCTGTAAAATTGGCGGGATCGGCCGGCAGCGCCATCGCCGCGGGGCCATTGCTGGCGCCCTTCTCGCCGTGGCAGGAGGCGCACCTCTCCTGGTAGACTTTCGCGATCGCTTCCAATTTCTCTCCCGTGAGCGAAACCGGATTCTTCATCTTTTTCGCCGCCGGCGGAGCTTGCCACGCCGTTGGTTGCTGCGCCGGACAAATGGCCAGTCCCAGCGGGATGATTAACAGACATAACTCTCTGTGCATGATTCGCTCCTCCTATCCGATCTGCTCCATCTCCGTTTCCAGCATGGCGATGTGCTCGTCCTCTTCGGAAGCCAGCTCCTGGCAAAGCTCCTTCTCAAGGCCATCCGGCAGATCCGCGGCCAGCCTACGAAAATGGTCGCGCGTGCGGCACTCCATCTCTAGCGCCGATTGGTAGAGCCGTGGGATGCTGGATTCGTCCGATACCGCCAGGTCGCGGAAGAGCCAGTCCGAGAGCAGCTTTTCGCCGTCGGGCGGCATCTGCGTGACCGATTCGTCAAGGTGGGCATGATACTTTTCGCTGAGCTCATGCAGATGGTCGAGTTCGGCTTCATACAGGCGTTCCAGGACGAGGCGGTGTTGCGGTTCGACGGCCCGTTCGCGCGCCAGCTTATAAAAGTAAAACGCGTTCAGCTCGAACTGCACGGCCTCGCGGATGGCGTGGAGCCGCATGGGGTCACCCAATTCGCGGCTTTCCACCTGGGCCAGATCGCCGCCGCACAGGAAGCATTTGCCATAGGGCAGGGCGAATCCGGTGCAGAGCTTGTGGCACTGCTTGCATTTCCAGGTGTAGCGGATCTGCGCGCAGCAGATCTCGTCCTGGTCCAAGATGCGATGACACTTGGGACAGGCAGATGGCATTATACGACCCCCATATACTCGAGCATGCCGTGGGCGGCGCGGCGTCCGGCGCCCATGGCCAGGATCACGGTCGCCGCGCCGGTGACGATATCGCCGCCCGCAAATACGCCCGGTAGCGAGGTCAAGCCGGGCCCCTCGCCGGTTTCGATGTAGCCCCACTTGTTGGTGCGCAGGCCCGGCGTGGTCTGCGCGATGATGGGGTTCGCGGTGGTGCCCAGGGCGTAGATCACGGTATCCACATCCAGCTCGAAGTCGCTGCCCGGTCTCGGGACCGGCCGGCGGCGCCCGGAAGCATCCGGTTCGCCCAGTTCCATCTCCTGGCAGCGCACACCGGTGACCCAACCCGCGGAGTTGCCCAGAATCTCCACCGGATTGGTGAGCCAGCGGAACTGGATGCCCTCCTGAATGGCGTGCTCCAACTCTTCGGCGCGCGCGGGCGATTCGCGGCGCGAGCGCCGGTAAACGATCGAAACCTGCTCGGCGCCCATGCGCAGCGCCACGCGCGCTGAATCCATCGCGGTGTTGCCCGCGCCGATCACCGCGACCCGCCGTCCCATACCCACCGGCGTGTCGTAAATGGGCTGCTGGTAGCCGCGCATCAGGTTCACGCGCGTAAGGAATTCGTTGGCCGAGAAGACCCCGTTGAAAGCCTCGCCGGGGATGCCCATGAACTTCGGCGATCCGGCGCCGGTGCCGATGAAGACGGCATCGTAGCCCATCTCGCTGAGCAGTTGCGGGATGGTGAACAGCTTGCCGATGATGGTGTCGAGCCGGATCTCCACGCCGAGCTTGCGCAGGTTGTCGATCTCGGTATCGATGATGATGTCCGGCAGGCGGAACTCGGGGATGCCATATTTGAGCACTCCTCCGGCGACGTGCAGGGCTTCGAAGATAGTGACGGCCACGCCCGCTTTGGCCAGGTCGCCGGCGCAGGCCAGGCCGGAGGGGCCCGAGCCGATGATGGCGGCGCGCTTGCCTGTGCGGCCCGCGACCGCGGCCGGCTCATCCCAGCCGCGGCCCATGGCGGCGTCGGCGACGAAGCGCTCCAGGCGGCCGATGGCTACCGCCGGATACTTCACACCCACCACGCACGCCACTTCGCACTGCGATTCCTGCGGGCACACGCGGCCGCAGACGGCCGGCAGCGGGTTGGCTTCCTTCAGGATGCGATAGGATCCGCGGATGTCTCGGCACGCGAGGGCGGCGATGAATCCTGGGATGTCAATAGCCACAGGGCAGCCCGGAATGCAGCGCGGCTTCTTGCAGCGCAGGCAACGATCAGCTTCGGCCAGCGCGCCCTCCAGGTCCAGGCCCAGGTTGACCTCTTTGAAATTGTGGGCGCGCTCCTCGGGCGGCTGCTCCGCCATGTGGGCGCGCACCGGGGAAATCGTGCGGATGTTCTTGGGCAGGCGCGGGCCCGGTGGCTCCGGGTGCGCGGCGGGCAGCTCGGGTAGCGGGCAGGGCGCGAGGGCGGCCGCATACGCGCCGTTCGAGCCGCGCTTGCTCATGGCCGCCATGCGGGCGCTCTCGCCGCGGAAACGCTCGAGGGCCTGCTTCTCCTCGCGCTCAAAACGCTTCTGGCGCAGGGACAGCTCTTCGAAATTCACCAGGTGGCCGTCGAAATCCGCGCCATCCACGCAGGCGAATTTCATGGCGCCGCCCACGGTGACGCGGCAGGAGCCGCACATGCCGGTGCCATCCACCATGATGGAGTTCAGACTCACGATAGTGGGGATGCCCAGCGGCCGGGTGACTTCGCAGCAGGCGCGCATCATGGGGATGGGCCCGATGGCTACCACTTCGCAGGCGTCCTCCTCCTGGGCCAGCACGTCGGCGAGGGCCGAGGTGACGAAGCCTTTGCGGCCATAACTGCCGTCATCGGTGGTGATTTCAAGACGATCGCTGAAGGCGCGGAAAGGCTGCTCCCAGAAGATCAGGTCGCGCGTGCGGAAGCCGATGATGGAAACGGTGCGATTGCCGAGCTGCTTGTATTGGCGAAGCTGCGGAAAGACGGGCGCCACGCCGAGGCCGCCGCCGACCAGCACCACGGTGCCGTCGCGTTTGCGAATGTCGCTGGGCAGACCGAGCGGACCGATGAAGTCCAGGAGGTAGTCGCCCTGGGCTAGGCCCATCATCTCGTGGGTGGTTTTGCCGACCGCCTGGATGACCACCGTGACCGTGCCGCGGGCGGCATCGAAATCGGCGACCGTGAGGGGGATGCGCTCGCCGTGCTCGTCGATGCGGGCCATGACAAAATGGCCGGGACGCGCGGCGCGGGCGACATCGGGCGCGCCTACTTCCCAGAGAAACGTCGTGGGGCCGAACTGCTCGCGGCGGACGATCGGGTACATTCGCGCGGACCCCTCCTTTCCGGAAAGCATATGATATCAGATTTTAGGAGGTTGTGGTATTATTCTACAGAGCAATCCGGAAAAACCATGGGGCCGCAGATGAACGCCGATAAACGCCGATAGAAAGCTGAGAACTTGTTTGGCCAAAGGCTGCGATTCATGTGGGTTACCGGGAGTTGGGTTCGCTTCGCAAAACGCTTTGGCGCCGGCTGCCGGGCTTGCCCGACATCAGGGTAGCATGGGCCTTTGCATTGCGAGGGGAGTGAATCGTTCATCGCCGCTTGGGCGGCCTGAGAGGCCGCCGCAGGCTTGAGAGCCTGCCCCACCGTCAGATGCGGCCGAATTTGGCCACGGCTTCCCGGATGGAGTGGAATTTCTCGATGAAGGGGACCATGCTGTGCTCGGTGTTGTCCAATTCCTGCGCCTTCTTCAGGATTTCGGCGGCGTGGGCGCGAGGGACCACCGCGACGCCGTCGTCATCGGCCACGACGATGTCGTTCGGATTCACACGCGCGCCGGCGCAGGTGACCGGGATGTTGGCGCCCGCGAAGCGGTAATGATTGATGGACGTGGAGGGCACGATGCCGCGGCTGAACACCGGAAACTGCAGGCGCTTGATCTGCGGCAGGTCGCGGACGGAGGCGTCCACCACGGCTCCGGCGAGGCCGCGGTATTTCATGGCGGTGGACATGAGGCCGCCGATGCCCGCGATATCCAGGCCGTCTTCGAGCACGATGACGTAGACCGAGCCGGGCGGCGCGGCATCGATGGCGTCGAGCATGCCCTGCGAAGCGGCGGCGCCTTCGTGGTGCTCCTCCTTCTTGAGCAGCACGGTGACGGCGGGGCCGGCGAACTTGGCGGTGGCGATGGGCCGCATGTCGTGCGACATGTAGATCCGCTGGCCGTAGAGCTGTTCGGCGGCGTCGGCCACGGAGGCGACTTCGACCAGGCGGAGGCCTTCGACCAGCGGGTCGGCGGCGGGTTGGGCGGCGAGCCATCCGGCGGCTAAGAGGGACAGGGCGGCGGCAGGCGGGAGCAGCAGGCGGAGTTTCATGGGGGAAACGTAGCACGTTTCGGCGGGCGGGCCGGGCGTGCTACAGTGGGGATGTCCTTCCTTTCTTGGCCCAGCAAGTCCCCATCGTCTAGCCCGGCCTAGGACATCGCCCTTTCACGGCGGTAACGGGGGTTCGAATCCCCCTGGGGACGCCAAACCCGATTCCTCCACTGGAATCGGCTGCATGAAGAAGAAAGGGCGTAAAGGGGTTCCACCCCCCTCTTTTGTTACCGTCAACCCTTCTGGAAACAATGCCGCGCGTATACGCTGTTTGTTGGGCAAAAGGGCGCCCTTCCAGATGCCTGGCGCACGCCCCAACACCCACTCTGCAAACTCAAGTAAATACTCGGCTTGTTCAGCAGTGACTAAGGCTTCAGCCTCTTGTCATAGCGCGGCTCTTAGATCGGTTCCGACTTTCTGCTTTTGGTTATCATAGGTTGTGAGGCCAAACGGTTTCATCCGCCTCGCCCCTTTTGATGCGCGCAATATCCCGTTCTAGGAGTCCGTCCGAGAAATCTTGTTCACTGCGGAGGAAACCGTTGGCGCCGATCTGGTCCGCAGTGAGTTGACGCTTGAATAACGCTGCTACTAAGCTGTGGAGGGTCCGGATCAATGCAATTTGTACTTATAAGTACAAAAGATCGCTTCCCACGGCGGTCTGTTACTCGTAACAGAGCCGGTAGCACTTCAGGATGTTATGCGTCAGACACACCAGTGACCATTCACCGCGCACCTTGTCGATGCCCCGCAACAGAAACTGCCGGAACCCACGCGCGTGCTTGATCTGACCGAATACCGGTTCTACGATCGCCTTGCGCGCCGCGTACACGGCTTTTCCCGCTTTGGTTTTGAGCTTCCGCCTCATACGGTCGACCCGCGTCGCGCCTTTCGGCAGCGGCCCCTTGGGACAGGCTTCCCGATACTCGTCGTGCTTCTGCCGCTCCGTGGCTATATAGCCTTCCATGCGTTGCTCCGGCTGGCTGGCCGATTCCAGAGCTTCCAGATTCTTCTCCGAGCAATAACCGCTGTCCGCCAGGATCTCTTCCGGTCTTTGCCCGCTCTGCCGCTCGATCACTTCCACCATCGGCATCAGCTGCTCTTTATCGTTGGTGGCCTGCGTCACCGTTTGGCCCACGATCAACTGTAAGTCCGGTTCGACGGCGGCCTGCGCGTTGTAGCCCTGCACGAAGCCATCCGCGCCTTTCATGATGCGCGATTCCGGATCGGTGAAGTTGTACTGGTCTTTCTCTTTGGGCTTCGCTTGCCTCCGATCCCCGCCCTCGGCCGCCGCCTTCTGGCGCGCTCTTTCCTCCAACGCGCGTTTGGCTTCCCGGATCTTCTGCAGTCGCGTCTCGCGCCGTTCCAACTCTGCCGGCAACTCGTCCCCAGTCCGGTCCCGGCCGTAGCGGGCGTCTTCTTCCGCATCCGCCGCCTCGGCCTGCTCCAATAACTGTTTCACTTCGGCTCGCAACTGCTTTTGCTTCTCTCCCATGCGGTCGTAGCTCATGGCTTTGTGCTTGCTGGCGTTGGCTTTTATCTTGGTCCCGTCCAATGCCACGCGGCCCACCTTCATGGCCCCGGCTTCCAGCGCGATTTGTAAAACCTGTTCGAACAAGCCTTCCAACGTCTTCAAATGGATCTTGCGGAAATCCGAAATCGTGCGGAAGTTCGGCTGATTGCCGGCCGCCAGCACCCGGAAGGCAATGTCTTCTACCAGCCGCCGCTCGATCCGGCGCGAGCTGAACACGCCCACACAGTAGGCGTATACCAGCACTTTGGTCATCATCCAGGGGTCGTACGGCGGCTGCCCGCGTTTCTCGTTCCCGTACACCGCGTCCATGGCGGACAGATCCAGGTTGTCCACCACGTCGCTCACGAAATACGCCAGATGCTTCTCCGGGAGCCAGTCGCGCAAGCTGGGCGGCAGCAGCAGATCTTCATCCGGATAGTAGGGACGGTAGACTTTGCCCATAAAACATTATGAGCTGATTCCGTTTCAGAGCGCCAGAGAAAAATCGAGGGAAAGGCTATTTCTCGGACAGACTCCTAGATCGGTTTTCCATAGCGCGCCACGATCCTCAAACCGCGCGTCCGTGATCCACACGCGGTACGGGCGAGAGTTCCATCGAAAGGTGATGCTGTACGACGTTCTATCAGTAATCCGTCTACAATCGACTTGGCCGAAATCTGGGGCCATACCTCTAACGGTCTCCTCGATTTCCATCTCGTTCGCTTTGTACCGTTCCTGAAAGGCAATAATTGCCTATTGTAACGGTAGCCGGTTTTACCATTGCTCAATGCAGGGCGAAGCGGCCACGGCCCGCCGCAATCCGCGGATCATTTCGACCCTGGTTGGGTTCGGGCCTTAAGATCATCGACGAGCCTGCCGACTGACCTGATGACTTCTTTCTGCTGGTTCTTTATCTTCAACGCGGCTCGGCAGGCGTCACTCCCTGACCAAAGTTGCTCTTTGGACTTAGCATCGTAAATTACCAACGCAAAGTCAGCGCCGATCTGGTCCACGCTCCGCGTTTGAACCGTGTTGGCAGATGGGTTGTATGTGCCAAATGACCGGGAGCCTCGGGAGTAAGGGCGGTACTGAAGCTCTATGACAATGTCCGCGTCTGTCGGTGAGCCAACAAGTTCATATTTGCCCCAACTCTCCATGTCGGCGTATAAGGTGTCGAACGCTAGGATGTTTCCGTTCTTCGTGAGGTACTGTGCGGTTGTTTGACCATTTAGCAGGAACACCTTCCTCGCGTGGCCTACTGCCGCAGGCAATGGCGCCAGGGACGTCCTCCCCGGTGATCTGGGCATGAGCAGGAACCACGAACGGGCACAGCGATCCGAGCGGTAGAGCGGCTAAGGACGAGGAGGCGAGAGCCATGAGGAACCGTTTCATGTGGCACTCCTTTGGATCGCACCAGTATACAACGTCGCGCAACTGCTCGGCACTCAAGGGAACCGCTGAGAACTGCAAGGTGTGCAGGCACTTGGCGTTAGGGCGTGTTCCCTGCAGAAACGTATGCGGGCAGGATTGAGTCATAATGGAGAGGAGCCGCTATGACTATCGAAGAGGCGATCCTGGAGAGGGTCCGCATGCTGCCCCCGGAAAAGCAGCATGAGGTTCTGGACTTTACGGAGTT